>Ga0265356_1000121_pt1 | contig 13522 bp, 8 predicted proteins | sample NZE4metagenome_FD_189075 | JGI IMG/M metagenome (GOLD analysis project Ga0265356, IMG submission 189075) | Rhizosphere microbial communities from Maridalen valley, Oslo, Norway - NZE4 | ecosystem: Host-associated > Plants > Roots > Rhizosphere > Soil | place: Norway: Oslo | collected 2017-09-15
AGCGCCGTTTTGTCGGGATCGTTGAGCCGCGACATGGAGGGCGTGCACTCTTTTCGCACGCAATCGTGCATGGCCGCAATGCCGCCTTCGAATTCCATGAACAGATAGCCGTGCGTGCGGTGCACCCCGGGCCGGGGATGCACTCGCATGGTCGCTTCCGTAATCACCCCCAACGTTCCCTCACTGCCGATGCACAGATGATTCACATCGATGCCGTTCGAAGATTTCGGCACAGTTCGCGTCGCTAGCACTCCCAGTGGCGTGACCATCCGCAGCGCGATCACCATGTCCTCGATTTTCCCGTACTTGTCGCTCTGCATTCCCGCGGATCGCGTGGCGATCCACCCGCCGAGCGTGGAGTGCAGGAACGAATCCGGAAAGTGGCCGAGGGTTAGCCCGTAGCTATTCAGTTGTTCTTCCAGGTCGGGACCAAAAGCGCCAGCCTCGATGCGCGCCGTACATGATTCCACGTCTACCGCTAGCACTCGCCGCATTCGCCGCATATCAAGCGACACTGCCATGCGGCGGGCTTCGGTGCGCTCCAGGCATCCGGCAATATTCGAGCCGCCCCCAAACGGAATCACCACAACGTCGTGGCGCGCCGCCGCCCGCAACGTTCCCAGCACGTCATCCTCGTTCTCGGGATAAAGCACCAGGTCAGGAGCACCCTCCGCCAAGCCCCGCCGCAAACGAAACAGATCGCGAAAGCCCTTGCCGTAGGCGTGGATCACGCGCTCGCGCCGGCTATCGCAGATCTGATCACCCCGCATCGCCAATTGCATGTCCGCCAAAAAGCCGTCATGACGAATCGCTTCGCGCAACTGCACAGCCTCGAGCGGCACCGGCGGCGTGTCTATTTCGTCGTGTTCCACAGCGAGCACAGCTTTCGCGTAGGGCCACAAACCAGGATGGGCCTTCGAGTTGAAGCCAACCTCTTCATCTCCCCATCCCCACCATTTCATGTGCTTCGCCGTGTACATTGTTCCCTCTGAACATGCAGGTTGGAGGAATGCCATGGTCCGCCGCGCACACCCGTGTTGCTGGCGCGTGTTCGGTCTGCCAACTGGTCTGCCAAGTATGACTTTAGGATAAGTGGACTTGCTGCATTCCGGCTTTCCTTCGCCACTGCAGAATGACGATTGTCGTTCACCGCGCTCTCAATGTCCAGCGCTCGCACTCTCTTGCCGGATCAGCAAGGCCAGCCGCGGAAACAGGAAGTGTCCGCCTGCATCATCGATTACGTTGACCTGGCAGGTATAGAACCCGGGCTTGAGCGAACTGAGCGGCACGTCCAGCTGGAATACAGCCGCCTTTCGTTCTCGCGCATTCATATCGTCCAACTCCACGAGTGAACTTTCGTAGGCTTTGGCTTTGCCCTGAAAAAACGCGACGCTGCTCAACAGCCGGATGCCGGGCTTGGTGTCTTCGCTGCGCGCAGACCCCGCGCTCTTCGCAGAATCCGCCCCACCCGGACGCGCCGCATCGTACACCTCATAGTAAAGAAACAGGTGCTGCGAGGCGGAGAAAACGTGCGTGATGTTCGGGATAATCTCGGAACCGTCGTGAACCAGCGGATTCAGGTTCGTACCCTTCTTCGCCGCTTGCGTCTGGCTGGCCAGCACCACCGAACTCATCTTGAGCGGCTGCGACTTTAAGTCGGGTACTTCAATGTCGGCCTCGAACGATCCCATGCGGCCGGTCTGATTCTCGCGAACCACAAATTTCAGGTGATACTTTCCGCTCAGCAAACTCATCCCGGTGTCATACTGCACATTCTTTTTTTGCACTTCGGTCGCCGTGTCCACCGCCAGCTTCACGGTATCGCGAATCCTGTTCAACGGATGGTGTTCGCCGTCGAGCACCATGCCAATCACATCCAGCGTGGCCTTGTCGCGGTCGCTGCTGCGGACAAACGGAATTTGCGATCCCGGCACCACCAGCGAAATGGGAACGAAGAATTTATTGTTCTCCAGGCGAAAGTAGGAAGCGCCCAGATAGATCGGCAAGTCCGTGGCCGGCAGTTCGGAAGCGAGTTCCTCTTCCAGCTGGCGCTCCTTATCGTCCTTCGTAGAATGCTGATAATCCGCGGGCGCATAGTAACCGCGGCGGTAGTCGATCTTCACCCCCGGAATATTGCTCTTCACCACGATGCGCCGGTAACGCCCGTCACGCGCGGGGTTCGTGCTGTGATAGCCAAGCAGGTAATAAGTGGACGTATCTTGCTGCACGCCTTTGAAAATCTTGCTGAAGTCGTTGGAATCGAGAAAAGCCCGTCCGCCGGTATCGCTGGCCAGCGTCACCAGCGTCTCCTGGGTCGTGAAATTGGAATTCAAAGCGTTCAGAGTTGCCTGCCCGGAATACGCGGACACTCCGCGCAGGCTGGCGTTTTGCGCTTCGCCGCCGGCCACCAGCGCTTGCAGCCCGCGCATGTCCATGGTGTAAATCGCCAGGTTCGAACGTACCGCCGCGTTCACGGCCGCGCGCAGTTCCGCCTGATTCTCAATGCCGGTGCGGTCCATGCCGCTGGAAAAATAGATCAGCGATTTTTTCTGTTGCACGTGCGACAGCCGTTCGGCCACCGACCGCAACGCCTCCAGCCGCCGATCGGTATTGAAGATGTTGTATTCCGTATCGTCGGCGGTGAAGGGCTGACCCGTGTCGGGCGTTCCCTCGGTTGTTCCAGTGGTGCCTTCCTCAAAACCTTGGCCGCTTCCAGTACTGAATTGTTGCAGCTGTTTCTTCAGCAGGGCATGATCCGCTGTAAAATCCTGATTCACCAGCAGCGAACTTCCCAGCGAAACAATGGACACCAGGTCCGCGGGCGCCATTTGCGCGTCGACATAGTGCTCGGCTGACGTGACTGCATGGTCGATTTCGTCCGGCTCCATCGCGGAGAGATCGAAAAACAAAACAATCAGTCGCCGATCTTTGAACTGAGCGGCCGCATCTGCAGCCGAAGGCGCCGGAGTCGTCTGCCCGGGAACCTCCGCCAGCGGCTTCACCTGAGCCACATCCAGCGCCGGCACGGCATCCACGTTCTCCACATCAAAGGAAAGTACCTTCTGCGGTTTGTTGTCCTCGAGGATCGTGAAGTTTTCCGGCTTCAATCCCTGCACAAAGTTCCCATTCTTGTCCCGCACCGTCACGTTCACCAGCACCAGATCCGATTCCGATCGCAACCGGAGTTCCGATTGTTGCTGCGAAGGCAAAGGAGTACCCAGCAGCACAATCGTCAGCAGCAGTGCCGCAGCTTTACCCGTGAATCGGTTGGAGGTGAACGTCAGAGTCATTCTTTTTTCGAAAAGCGTCTCCCGAAAGCGTGTCCCGAAACCGTCTGTCAACAACGTCCTCTTCAGAATCGAAAACGTGACGTAATCGTAAATTGCCGCATGGCCCCAGCCGCCGTAACCCGGCCAAAAGTCGGCGACGTCACCGATGTATCGATCGAAGAATAGTTCACCATGTTGAAAATGTTAGTGGCCTGCGCCCGGAATTCCAGCAAGCGCGACTCCTTCATCGGAAAGATTTTCGTGAATGCCATATCAAACACTTTGCTGCCCGGTCCAATGATGCTGTTACGCCGCGCGTCGCCGTACTGTCCCGTCGGGGGCGCAACGAAGGCCGCGGTATTGAACCACTCTGCGATCGAAGGATTCGTCAGACTCACCGATTGCCCGGGAACCAGATCCGGGCGCAGCGTGGCGTTCGTTCCCGCGTTCACGTCACTGACGTCGTTCACAAATCGCGGCGTAAACGGCAGCCCCGATGCGAAAGTCCAATCGCCGCTCCATTGCCAATCGCCAAGAACGGCGCGCCACGGGGTATTTCCTGTGAGCCAGTGCTTGTCGTGTCCAAACGGCAACTCCCACAAATAGTCCGCGGTGAACTTCTGGGTCTGGTTGAAACTGGAAAGCCCGCGCTCTCCCGACAGATTAAAAGGATTCTGCGCCACGTTGGCCGCGCCTCCGCCCGACCCTCCTCCGCCTCCTCCCGCGCCCGTGCCGCCCGCGCCCAATCCCGGCGTGTTTGCGCCCGAGCTAGCTCCCGCGCCAATGGAAGACGCATCGTCCAGCGACTTGGAAAATGTGTAGGTGCCGCCAATCGAGAACCCTTTCGCCAACCGCTTGCGCAGTCGCACCGTCCCTGCGTTGGCCTCCGAATCCGCCACCGAGCTTTCGTAAGTGAAGGCTTGAACCCCGGAAATACGAATTCCGGTCACGGTCCGGTTCGGCGCTTCCAGAATGTCGAGATCGGTTCCCTTGGTTCCCGTGTAATCAATGTTCAGGAGAATCGTGGGACGAATCTGCTGTTGAATATCCAGATTGCGAATCTGCACGTAGCCCAGCCGGTAATTCGGATTCACCGCGTAGTCGTTGGTGATGCCGGTAGGCGCAAGAAATCCGTTCTGCAGCGTCAGGTTCGGAGGAGACGGGAAAACCGCCTGAACATTGGTCGCCGTAGTAGAAAACGGCGGCTGAAAAGCAAGTTGCTGCGCAACGCCCTGATACGCGCCCGTGTTGTAGTTGATGCCGTATCCGCCGCGCACCACCATTTTCGAAAACGGCTTCCACGCAAAACCCACTCGCGGCGCGAAGTTGTTGCGATCCGGCCGCACCAGGCTGGCTGGCAAGGGCCCGCTGTAGGGGCCGGGCTGGCCGGGTTGAATCGGCGTCACCGCCGCCGTGAGCGCCGGATTCTCCACCAGCACTCCGGGAGAAAGGTCGAGATTCACGATCCGGTTGTTGATTTCCGTGAGCGGCGAAACGTATTCGTAGCGCACCCCGAGATTCAGCGTTAAATTCCCGCGCATCTTCCATTCATCCTGCGCGTACGCATCCCAGAAGTTGCCCCGAAAATGATTGTTCTGTCCGAACTGCTCCGAAGTCTGTTGCGGCAGCCCCAGCAGAAAATCCGCGAAGTCGTAACCCGTCCCCACCACAGAGTTCCCACTATCGAGCTGCGAAGTATTGATACCGCTGAAAACGAACGAGCCGCGGGGATTGCTATCCGTTTCCGTATTCACCTGCACCCGCCGGAAATCCGCGCCCCACCGCCACGTGTGCTTGCCGTGGTTCCAGACCACATTGTCGGTGAACGTGTACGTCTGGTTTCTCGTGAGCGCTGGAGTCGTATCCTGAAGACTGGCGATGTCCGTGAACGAAAGATTCGGCAGCCCCCAGTCAAACGGATTCGTCGACACTCCCTCAATTCCCAGCGCACCCGCAATGTTGTCATTGAACGCGTACAGATTCTGCGTGTGCGTTCGGCTGCGGTTAAAGTCCACGCGCACAATGTTGGTCAGTTTTCCAATGCTCCGCGTATAAGAAATCGGAACGTCGAAACTGCGCACCGTCGTGCTCCCGCCCACACTGGGGAACGGATTCGTCAGGTTGGCGCTCGACTGGTGGTAGTGAAAGCCAACCTGCATGCTGTTCTGCGGAGTGTTGCGCCCGCCGCTGCGGCGCCCACGAGCCGGTGCCGCGCCAAAGCTATGGTTCACCCGCACGTTCAGATCGTCGCTGTCGCTGATCGCGGACGTGACGAAGTGAAAATTCTGAAAAGTCCCGGGCAGGTTCGGACAAGGAACATATTGCAGCAAGGCTTGCGGGATGCTGTTGTAAGGTCCTGGAGTGGGGCACGTCGTTCCCGTACCCAGCCCCGGAATCTGGTTGTTCGCGTACGGCGAGCGTATACCCGTGGTCGGATTGGTCGAGGATGGATTGTAAATCTGATCAACGTAGGTGAGCGCCCCATTGACCGTCGCGGTGTCACCGCAAGTGGAGATTCCATTGACGACCGGTCCCGCGAAACCTGTCTTGCACAAAAAAGAAAGGTCTCCGTTGCGCTCCGCCTGCGTCGGCACCGTCGAAAACTGATCGAAAGGATTCTCCCCGTGTTTGCCATTGAAATTGACGAAATAAAAAGTCTTCGTCCCGCCGTGGTAGATATGCGGAATGTTCAGCGGCCCGCCCACGGAACCGCCAAAACTATTCTGCAAATATCCCGGCTTTTCCGTGGGCTGGCCGGTGAGTGAAAACGGCGAGGCATTCAGAGCCGCATCGCCAACGCCGTAATAGACCGATCCATGCGGGCGATTGATGTCGAACCCTCGCCGCCCGAAAACCACCGGCCCTCCGCCACCGAACCCTCCGCGACCACCCCCGCCGCCAAATCCGCCGCTGTCGCCGAATCCTCCGCCCTGCTGCCGGGCATCGCTAAAACGCTGCTGCATTTCGTCGGCGCTCATGGCGTTGAACGAATTGGAAGTGTTGCCAGAAACCGCAACGGATTCCGTCGCGCTGTTCGGAGCGATCCCCGGCACCGGCATTCCCGAAGGCACAACGTCACTCATGGAGCTGCCGCCCGCATCCTGCCCGCCGCCACTCTGCGAAACGGAAAGACTCTGAAACCCGCGCCCGCCGCCATTCGCCCGCTGCTGCTGATTTTCGCCGCCGTTGCGAACCGGGTTATTGCCGGCCTGATTGCCGCGAGCCTCATTGTCTCGCACCTCGGGCGCCCGCGACTGCAGCATCAATTCAAAGTTCTGTTGCACGTCCTGATGGGTTAAGTCGAGCGTCACATCCTGCGTGCTTCCCGCAAACGCCGCCATCTGCACGCGCACGCTATAGTTCCCATCGGCAGGAATCCGCAGCACGTAACTGCCATCTACATCCGTCCACGTATTGATTTGTTCGTTGGTGGCCGCATTCGTGGCGGAAACTCCCGCGCCGGGAATCGGCATGTTCCCCGATTTCACCACTCCGTGAATATTTCGCGGCCCGCTTGCCGGAGCGGCCGCCTGGTCCGCGGTTTGCCCCCATAGCGCATCAGGGCACAACGCAGTGAAGAGAAATAAAAAAGAGAAGATGACCGGCAGCGCAAACCCAGGGCGTGGCCCGCCCTTGTTCACTCGAAAGCCCGGCAACGAACGACGGGAACCCCTCATAGCATCGTGCAGACGCGGTGCTGTCTCCTCGGATCATACCGCCCCGCCCCCGCGCCAACTGTAAAGTTTTGTGGCGTTTGTTTTAAATTGTTTCCATCCCATATCCCGCGAAATGGGGAGCGAAACACCTGCCAATAGCCCGCTATTCGGCGTCTCAGGTCACCAATTTCGATGCGCGCGCATCAAACTTTTTGTTTCCCGCTGGCCCCAGCAGTCCCGTTCCAATCGTAGAATATTGTTTGGAGATCTGGCCCGTGCTCGTCCGACCCATATTCGTCTGGCCCATATTCCACAAAGGACGTCGCCTTCCTGTCGTGTCTGCCCATCGCGTCGATTTGCGTAGTGTGTTCGCATCTCGCAGATCGGCCCCCGCTATCGTTCTGTGTCTCGCGCTCTTCACCAGTCCCGCCAGAATGCACGCCCAGCACGGCGGTGGCGGACGCAGCCAGCCCGGCGCCAACTCGAAGCCCATTATCTGCGTGCATGACTGCGTTGACCCTCACACTGGATTGGGTCCCGACGACGATCGCAACCTCGAGCGCCTGATGGCCGTGCAAGCCACTCCGGAGCAGACCACCTCGTTCAACGCCCTGTTGAAAGATGTCCAGGCCGCCCGAGATCGACTGCAATCATTCATCAAGCTTGAACAAGCTCCAGTTGCATCAGCGCCGTCTGATCCCCCGGCCATGCTGGATCAGACCATCGAAAAAGTTCGCACCAGCAGTCACGATTTCCTCGCCTCATTTTCTCCCGTGCAAAAGTCCGGCCTGAAAGACGTCACCAAGAAAGTGGAGACCGCGGATTCCGAGCTCGACAAACAGAGAACTGCCTTCGACCGCATCCTCCAGACCGCCAAAGCCGACAGCCCGCCCGTCGCCGCCTCGGCCGGCAATCTCGACAGCGCGCTCGCCAGCTTTCAAAACCAGCAACTCGCGCTCGGCGGGGAAATGAGCATTGTCCTCCCCTCGAACGGTCAAGACCTCTCCTTCATTCTGCCCTCGGTGAAAACTGCGATCGATATCGCCGGCCAGTCCATCTCAATTCCGCTCTCCGGCGCCACGGCCCGCGCCTCCGCGGCAGACAGTCACGACCAGTTCAGTCTCCGGGTCGTAGCCGATTTCTCCGACCTGCAGCAAAACATCACCGGCGTTCTCCGTTCGCTGCTCACGCGTTCTCCGCGCTGCGGCGAGCGCCTCGAGATTCAGCATGCCTCACTCATCCCTCAGGATCCTGCCAGCCTCGTGGTTATGAGCCTGCACTTCGAGCGTTGGATTTGCCAAGGCGGAAGCCCAATGGAACTGGCCTCCAGCGAGGGCACCGTTGAGGTCAAGCTCACGCCCTCGATCGATCTAAGTAAGATCGAACAAAATAAAATCGAACAGAATAAGACCGGACCAAACTTGGTCGCGCAACCTCCGGTCGAACCGAATTCGATCCATCCAGAACCCAGTCTGCATCTTGCCTCCGAGTTTGGCCGCGTCGATGCCGATGGATTGTTCCGTGAGTCACTCATTTCCGGCTCTCTCGGCGACACCGTGCGCGAGCAAGTCGCGGCTGCGCTTTTCCCGGCCATGGCGACGGCCGCGAACCTCAAGGCCGCACTTCCGCCCGTCGCTCGGGACGCTGCGACGCTCCGGAAAGCGCAATTTCAGGATGCCGGAGCCGGCCAGTTGAGATTGGTCCTGGATGGCCAGTTGCAACTTTCCGACGAGCAGACAAAACAATTTGCCGTCCAGCTCAAGCAACCCATGTCCGCCCAGCAAACCTCGCCGCCGTAGCCTCTTCCTCAGCTTGCGTAAAGTTATGCAAAGATTGCTCGAATCTTGTTTTCTCGCGCAACTTCAGGCGCATAATTCCGTTTATAGAGGTAGAGAGACCAATCTGAAAAAGCTCGTTCGGAAAAGCTCGTTCGGAAAAGATCAATCCCAAAAGTTCGTTCCAAAAAGTTCGCTTCGAAAGAGGAGATCCCCTATGCTTAAGCAATGCTTGCTCGTTCTTGTCGCTGCTGGCGCCATCTCAATCGCCGCGCCTTTCGCGTCGGCCCAGGACAGCCCGTCTCAGAATAGCGCGTCGCAGAACAACGATCAGCAACCGGAGCACAACCGGCGTCATGGAATGGACCCGGCCCAACGCACTCAGGAGTTAACCAAGAAACTCAAGCTCTCCACCGATCAGCAAGCCAAAGTGAAAGACGCGCTCGAGTCCGAACACTCCCAGATGGAGAGCCTGCATCAGGACAGTTCTCTTTCTCAGGACGATCGGCGGTCGAAGATGATGGATATTCGCAAGACCACCGACACGCAGATCCGCGGCCTTCTCGATTCCAACCAGCAGAAGAAGTGGGACGAGATGCAGGCCCAGCGCGGCCAGTGGGGACAGCACCGCGGCCAGGGCGCGCCCGACCAGCAGGCCCCGCCACAGCAGCAATAACGACCAGGAAAGCGAAAGCCGGCCGTCGTCTCGCGTAATACTCCGGGACGCGGCCGGCTCTTTTTCTTTGCTATCTTCTTGCCGCGCTTCTCCCCTGCAGTTCCCGCAAGCGAATAGAGCAGAGGGCAATCGAGCAGTAGAGCAGTAGAGCAATAGAGCAATAGAACAATCCAGTCAGTCCCCAGGCCTCCACTCCCAACCGCGCAACCTCCAACCTTGGCCTTCCCCAACTACAGCGCCCACGTATCGCGCGTCTGGGCGAAGGGAACGCAGACTCCAGCGGGAACTGTCGACCGCCTGCAATCGCGCAGGCTTTCCCGGCGTGAGTGAAACGTGAAAACTCTTGAGTGGAATTTGCAAACCTTCGCCGCGAGCTTTGATGTAGGCCTCCTTACGGGTCCAGCAAAGGAAAAAGCCTTCATCCTGTACGGTCGCAGGCAAGCTTCGCAGCTCCATCACTTCCTGCGGAGAGAAAAAACGCTCGGCGATTTTCTCGCCCGCGAAATCAGGCCGCACCAGCTCCACGTCCACTCCCACCTGCCGTCCAACGGCAAATGCAAACAACCCCACGCCGTGGGAATGCGACACATTGAACTGCACCAGTCTCTCGGACGACTCACTCCGCAGCGCCGGTTTGCCCTGAGGGCCGTAGTCAAATTCGAGTTCAACCGGAGCCCGGTTCAAATATCTCCCGAGCAGTTCGCGGAGAACTCCCCGCGCCGCAATATAACTATTCCGGTCCGGCTGGAAAACGAAACGCTGCGCTCGGTTCTTTTCGTCCAGCGCAAGCGTTTCACCGAATCGATGGAGCACTCGCTCCTCGCAATCCAGAGAAGCCCGCCAGACATGAACCTCGTCCCCTTCGAGCGCCAACCGATCCGGCCTCAAATCCCACAAGTCGAAGTCAGACCTAGCGTCATTCGCCAGTTCATCAGACATAAGTCATTCCAAGTCAGAACTCAAAAATTCAGAAGGCAGAAGTGAGAATGCAGAAGTAAGAACGGTGAGCGCAAGTCAAAAGTCAGAATGCAAAAGTAACCACGGTTTCGCATCTGTATTCTGACCCCTGACCCCGCCCGCTGACCCCGGACCCGTGCCTTTCGCATAGAATGGGCGCAGACAATTTTGAGTCGATCACTTGCGAATTCGTCTGAACCACCTGCGATGCGATGATCAAGCGTGCCCCAAAATCGACGTTTCTCTTTCTGTGCGCGATCTCCTTGGTCGCTGCGTGGCGGCCCTTGCGAGATGCGCTGTGGCTGGCGACGCACGATGAAGAATATACCCACCTGCTGCTCATCGTTCCGGCCGCGGCCGCTTTGATTTGGCTAAAGCTGTCTGGACCAAATGGGCGGTCTGAGGGAACAACCGTGACGCCGAGCCTTGGCGCCGGGCCGATTCTGCTGTGCATATCCCTCTTGGTCACGGGCTTCGCAAGATGGCAGACGAATCTGCTTCCGGATGAGCAACTTACCGCCCACATGCTGGCCCTGGTCACATGGTGGATAGGCTCGTTCGTTCTCTGTTTCGGCACTCGACTTTCGCGAACTTTGCTCTTTCCCCTCGGCTTTTTGCTCCTGGTGGTGCCTCTGCCCCGGTTTCTGTTGAATGAGATTGTGGCCTGGCTGCAGCACGCGTCTGCCTTTACAGCGCATTACATGTTCTCCCTCGCCCGCGTGCCGGTGACTCAGGACGGCGTTCTGCTCGACATTCCAGGCTTGACCGTGGAGGTTGCCAAGGAGTGCAGCAGCATCCGTTCGAGCTCGCTGTTGCTGGTGACGACGATGATTTTGGCGCAGCTCATGCTGCGCACGTCGTGGCGAAAATGGCTGGCGATCGTTCTTGCCATTCCTGTTTCCGTCGCCAAAAATGGCCTGCGCATTTTTGCGATTGCAATGCTTGGGACGCGTGTGGATCCGTCGTATTTGACGGGAAAACTCCATCATCAGGGCGGAATCGTCTTTTTTTCCCTTGGCCTGGGCTGCATGTTCTTTGTGTTGTGGATATTGCACCGGAATGAGCAAGCATCTTTTTCTCAGTTGCACAACCCGGGCTAAAAGTCTTGAACAGAAAGAGAATCCGGGCGCATCTACCATTCCGGGGCATGAAATCACGCTTTCCACTGCGGATGCGAGCCAAGTGTAACCCCTCTGTCTTCTTAGCCTTAGTGGCCATCGCGATCGCGAGCACGACGCAAATCAGCTGTTCCGGATGCCGAACTGCCGCAAATCCGTCTCCAGCCCAGAGGCTGGAGCAAGCTCTCAAGCGCAGGGACGCGCTCCAGCAAGTGCAAGCACACGCGAACAGCTCTCCAGGCGCAGGCTCGAATCCGAGTTGCCCCCCGCTAAACGCTTCGATGGTGCCTTCCACGCCGCCGGTGAACGGAGGGCACCGCGTGACTCTCACGTGGACGGCCAGCGCGGCCGCAGATTCCAAACATTCTGCCGCCTTCGGTTATTGCATCTATCGCGGTGCGCCTGGGGATCCGAATCCTGGGCTAATCAACACCACCCCCCTTCGAGGGACCAGCTGTACCGACGATTTGGTGGCGAATGGCGGGCGTTACTCCTACGTTGTGCGGGCCATCAGTGCCGGCGGCGCTACCAGCGTCACCTCAAACCCGGCACCTGTGCAGATTCCACTCACCGGATCGAGCAAATCGCCGATCTCCGCAGCCTCACCACCGCTCTGCCGCGGGCCGGCGGGGAACTAGCGGCCTTCGAACCTTACGTCGATGGCGGACGAGGCGGAGTTGCGCCCGAATCCGATCGAATGAGAAATCCTGACAGCCCCTCGGGCGTTTCCTTCACCCAAGGAGCCCCCAAGAGAACCAGCGAAGGGATTTTGGTTCGACTCTTGACAACGGGTGTACAATTCCGGCTGCCTGTCAATTGCACCTGTTTCTGGGCATATTTGACGGCTTGCGTCCAAGAAAAAAAACATCGAAAACACCGGAGGGTAGAACCATGGATCGATCAGCTCGGCTGCACGTAGTCGGCAAGATTTCCTATTACCTGGGATGGATTTCCCTCATCTGTGGGGGACTGCTCCATCTGGGTGTCGGCAGGGCAATGTTCACGGCGCTGAGCCTCACGAAGCGCAATCTGTTCGAAGTCGCCGTGGTGTGCTTCCTCATCTGCATGGCTTCAGAGGTTCGTGCCCTCTCAGCAACCGAAAAAGAGGTCCCTGTCATGGTAAAGAGGCCAGCGGCCGCTTAAGCCGTCTCCCTCGAGCCTCGGGGATCCACGCTCAAAAGCAGTTCACCTCCCTCTCGAACCTCGATGCTTCATGTTTGGGCTCGACCCAGTCGTCAGATTCGTCCATGTGTCCTAATCTGCGGGGCGCAGGGCGAAGTCTGGGTCGAAGACTGAGTCCGGGGCGGCGCAGGGGCGCGTAAGTTAATGCTTGCAATGACTTATAGAGGGGGCTCCGCGAGGTTGCAAGCGCTTGCAACCGGTCGCAGAAACTCTCATCTTGACAGCCCGTTCAAGCGGAAGTACCGTCGATATTGCCGCGTTGTATACGCGGGAAATTAAAGGTCTGTGACAGGAAATTTCGGTGAAGAATAAATTGATGTTAGCTGGGGTGCTGGTTGTCTTATCCCTTCCCACTTGGGCTGAGCCCAGCGGGTGGGGGCATCATCCGCCACCGCCGCCTCCGCCACACCGCAACACGGCCGTTCCGGAAGGTGGGAACTGGCCGGCTTATATGATGGTTTCGGGTGCTGCGTTGCTGGGGGGCCTAATGCTCTCCCGGAAGCGCGAAACCGGGGCCGTCGCCGACAGAAGCTAAGCCCAGCAGAAAAAGTCTGGCCGTTCTTCTTTCTTTCTCCCCCGTTATATTTTCTCCCCCTGCCCTCTCCCAAGCTTGTCTAATTTTGCACTGGTGTGCCACCCCGGGATATCCCTGCGCGCGACATCCGCTTCATCTCATCGCCTTCGACTTCACCAGCGACGCCCTCCACAAGATCGACGCATTCTTCCGCCGTGAGCACCGCGTCATCGTGCCCCTCACGGTTCGAGAGATTGTCGACGAGGCTATCGCTCAGAAGTTGGTCTGAGTCAGGCCGGTGGGGACCATCGCATGTGGAGGTTCCGCAGCGAATCGGAAGTCAAAATCTCCATCCCAACGTCCTAACCGAAGTTC
>Ga0265356_1000124_pt1 | contig 13396 bp, 12 predicted proteins | sample NZE4metagenome_FD_189075 | JGI IMG/M metagenome (GOLD analysis project Ga0265356, IMG submission 189075) | Rhizosphere microbial communities from Maridalen valley, Oslo, Norway - NZE4 | ecosystem: Host-associated > Plants > Roots > Rhizosphere > Soil | place: Norway: Oslo | collected 2017-09-15
TTGAAGGATGGTACAACCTTCACCGTCGGCATTCAGCGCTCGACTATCGTTCGCCGGCAGCCTTTGAGCGGGAAACCGCCGCATGACTTTCCAATCTCAAACTATCCACGAAAGCCGGGCAACTTCAAACTGTGAGAGTTGGGTAGTTTGAAATCGCTCGGCGAACTCCCTCGGAGTCAGGTAGCCGAGCGCGGAGTGGGGGCGGATTTCGTTGTAGTCTTGCCGCCACTCGGAAGCCTCGCATCGAGCTTCGAAGATGCTGCGAAAGCTGTGTGCGTTGAGCAGCTCGTCGCGGATCTTTCCATTCAGCGATTCGATCTGAGCGTTTTGGGTTGGCTTGCCGGGATCGATAAAATGCAGATTTACCGATCGTTCAGCGCCCCAGCGAAGCATCGCATGGCTTGTGAACTCCGAACCGTTGTCAAAGCGAATGGTCTCGGGAAATCCTCGTTCAAAGGCGAGATCTTCGAAGCAGCGGATGACGTCGTGGCTTCCAAACGAGAAGCCGACCTCCAGGGCGAGGCATTCTCGGCTGAAATCGTCGACAACGGCGATCGCTCGAACATTTCGACCATTGGCTAAGCGATCGTGAACGAAATCGATCGACCAACGCTCGTTAGGGCGCGAAACTGCCGGAATAACGTTGCCGCGGATGTAACGTACCTTGCGCTTCTTGCGCGGGCGTACTTGCAGCACCAGACTCCGGTAGATACGGCGGAATCGGAACTCGCCGACGTCGACCTTGTAGCGCCGAATCATGATCAGCAACCGGCGCCAGCCCCAGCGCGGCCGCTGCTGAGCTAGCACCTGGATCCGCTCGGCGATCTCACTATCGTTCTTCGGCTTAGTGCAATAGTGCAATGTTCGCCGCGGTTGCCCGATGATCGCGCATGCTCGCACTTGAGAGAGCCCGTACTCTTGCAAGGCCCTCACCGCTTCTTTTCGCCGCGAGGGCTCCAGCCGTTTTTTGCGATCAGCTCCCGAACCGCGTCAACCTCCATGGTGAGTCGTGCGATCACCCGATCCTTGCGTGCGCTCTCGGCCTCGAGTTGCTTGAGCCGTGTGAGATCGCTGCTTTCTAAGCCGGCGTACTTATCGCGCCATTGCCGGATCGTGTTGGCATGAATGCCGTGTCGCCGTGCAAGTTCGGTCGCGGCGGTGCCAGCGTCGAGCTCTTTGAGGATGGCGACGATTTGCGCCTCGGTGAAGCGACTTTTCTTCACGTGAGTTCTCCTTGGGCCGGAGCCCGGAACTCACAGTTTCAACCTGAGCCGTTTTGCCACCGCAGGTCACTCCCGCGACAACCCCGCAGCGATTCGGAAATGTTTGAGCAGGTCACCAAATGAGCCCGGCCGGATTGGTGTGGCTTTTCTGCCCGCGGCCCTAGGCGCCCCGTAGCCGTTTGCTGTGCTTCAACAGTGACGGCTCAGGGCGCCTGGTAAACCGCTGAGTCACATTGTGTTGGGATCGAGCCATCCGAGCCCGGACGTTCCGGACGCAGTAAACCAGAGGTCTCCGCTCGGCCCGAGTAAGATCGTCGTGAAAAGCCCCGGATTATCTTTTTGGCTATAGGTGGGCACGACGGTGAATTCGCCGGTCAGCGTCATCCTTGCCAGGCAGTCGTTGCCGGGATCAACATACCAAAGGCTCTGCTTCGGTCCAAACGCGATCGAGAATGGAAGACAGTTATTCGGCACGGTATATTTGTTGAGGATCTTCCCGGCTGTCGACATCCGATATAGCTGCTGATTCTGAGCGCCATAAAACCAGATGTCGCCGTAACCTGCCGAAATAGTGGCGCCGAGCTCGTAGAGATGATAGATGGGGCGTGACTTTCCGTCAGTCGTCAACCGCACGATGTCGCCCTCTCCGTCGTTGTACCATAAGTTGCCGTCGGGGCCTGCGACAATAGAGTACGGCTCGTTCGTTGCCTTGTAGGTCGTTAGCTGGCCTTGGGTCGTAAGTCTACTGATCTCGTTCGTTGTGCCCTCCGTAATCCAAAACGCACCGTCCGATCCGAGCGCCATCGAATATGGCGAGGCGTTTTGGTTGAGCGGAAAGAATGTGACTTTGCCCTCGGGCGTTATCCTTCCGATTCGGTCATTGGCGTTATCGGTAAACCATATGTTGCCGTCCGGACCTTCCAAGATCGAACAGCCTTCTTCGTAAAATGAAGTTGTGGCGCGATACGTATGAACGGTTCCGTCTTGGGCGTACGATGCAATTTTGCCGTTCACCAGACACATCCATAGCGTGTTGTTCGGGCCGAGAGCTAGCCCGGTGCCAGGATTTGGCAACTTCTTATTTCGCGGAGTCGACGGTACGATCGCTGCAGGAATTACTCTCCCGCCGCCGTTTGCGTTCGCGCTGATGACGGCATTCGTATAGTGCCCCGAGAACGAGACCTTCACGGGAACGCCGGACGAATCTACCGAGCCCTGCGAGAGCGCCGCCCGCAGCGGGTCGCTGCTCGTCAGGAAGACGGTATTCGGGTAGTGACCTTGGATGACGTGTCCGCCCAGATTTTGAACGGAGATCGATAACGGAAGCTTTGCGGGGACGCCCAGCTGCGGGCGGCTTTTCCCGACTGACAAAGTGATCGTCGAGTAGACTGGCTTAGAGTGAGGCACGGGGTGCAATTCGACGCGGCCCATGATTCCGTACGACTGGGACTCGGTGAACCAAACATTGTTATCGCTTCCAAGCGTAATGTCATAAGGTCGAGGAGACTCTCCGGACAGCTTGAGTTCGATTACGCTTCCCGATGTCGTGATGCGGCCGATCTGGCCGACGGCTTCCTCGGTGAACCATAAAGCGCCATCGGGTCCTGCCACGATGGCCACCGGACCGCTCGAAGCCGTCGGGATAGCGTATTCGCGGAAGGATCCCGACTGCGTTAGGCGACCAATCTTATTCGCATTCTGCTCGACGAACCACAGCGTTTGATCGGGGCCCTGGCAGATACCCATGACGCCCGCACTCGCCGTCGGAACGGAATACTCTTTGATCTGTCCGCTGGGAGTCATGCGACCGACCTTATTTAACCCACTGTCGGTAAACCACAGATTGCCGTCGCCCCCGAGGGTCAGCCATTGGGGCGCAGAGCCTGTGGGCACGGCGTAGGGCTTCATTTCTCCGGCTACGCTGCTGCGCACGATACGATTCGGTGTTCCGTTCGCGATGAACCAGAGGGCCTTAGAGGGACCGTCGGTCATCGATGAAGGAATGCCGAGCTTGGACTTCAGACCGAACGTCGTCAAATGGCCGTTGCTTTCCATTCGCCCGATTGCAGACGGATACAGTGTGGTCCAGAGATTCTTGTCGGGCCCCTCGGCAATCGATGTCACGTTTCCATAGACCGGAAAGAGAAACTCCGTCATATCGCTAGTGACGGAAGATTGGCCGACAAGCGAATCCCCAGTAAACCAAATATGGCCGCCCGGGCCCGAAGTGATGCCCTCCAAGTTGCTTTCCGAAGGAGAGTAGATCTCGTCGACCGCGTAGGAGCGGCCTCCCGCGATAACGTTGTGCGAGACCATGCGCCCCCGCGTCTGAAGGGTCGTTGTAGATGGCGCTAGCGTCGTCTGCTCCATAGTGCAACCGATCAGAATAAGCAGAGATAATGCCGCGATAAGCCGACTGCGCGCAGTCCAAAACGACGAATATGTCATACGCACCTCAGCCAATGGCGTCGTAGCCACAGAATAAAAAGACATCGCTGTTATTGGCACGAAGAAGCCTACCACCTGCTCGGAAGAGCCTGGTCCAAAGACGGGGACGAGAGAGCAGACAAGGATTGCGTGAGAAACCGATCTCTACACGTTTGCTTGGGAGTTCTTCTGATCTCAAGCGCAGCCGGGTGCGGTCTCGATAACGCAGCGCCGGCAGTCACTGGCGGCCCCGCGCGAACGCTCTCTGCCAACCCGAATAAGGGCTACAAGTTAATCTACAGCTTTCGAGGGGGCGCGCTTGGCAGTGGGCCGTCCGGAGGCCTAACTTTCGTCAAGGGTCGAGTGTTCGGCACGACACTCTACGGCGGCTTCGCTCCTGCGTGCCCAGGGGGATGTGGAACGGTTTTTGCCGGCACGAAGCCGATCTATAACTTCAAGGGCCTGTCGAAGAACGATGGGGAAACACCGAACGGCGATCTGTTACTCGTCGGAAACACACTCTACGGAACCACGGTAGGCGGAGGCAATGACAGCGATGCTTGCAGCCACGATAATGGCTGCGGAACGGTTTTTGCGATCGATCTCGCGGGGAAGGAGCACGTCGTCTATCGGTTTCAAGGCGGTAGGGACGGTTCGAATCCTCAAGCCGGCCTCATCGCCGTTAACGGCACGCTATACGGCACGACCTACGCTGGGGGCACTGACTGCGAATATAGCAGTTCGCCGCCGGGTTGCGGTGTGGTTTTCGCGATCGCCCCTTCGGGAAAAGAGTCGGTGTTGCATCGGTTCGCCGGACCGCCGGACGCGGCCAATCCTAACGCGGCGTTGCTCGCCGTCGATGGCACCATTTATGGGACGACGGCCTTCGGCGGTAAATGCCACTTTAGCAATGGATGTGGTACCGTTTTTACGATCGGTCTCTCCGGCGATGAGTCCGTCGTGTATTCATTTCAAGGGAACAAAGACGGTATCCGCCCGGAGACGCCGCTCGTTTACGCGGACTCATCCCTCTACGGAACGACCAGCGAAGGCGGATGCTTAAAAACTTGCTACGAAGGAACCGGCGGAGGCACGCTTTTCAGCATGAGTTTCGACGGTCACGAAACAATCGTCCACCGTTTTTTAGGAGATGGGGACGGAGCGGCGCCGTCCGGCCGACTCGTCTTTCAAAATGGAACGTTTTACGGAACCACCTTTGAAGGTGGATCGAACGCGCAAGGCACTATCTACAGCGCCGGCTCCTCCGGCGAAAAAATTCTCTACAGCTTTGGCTCTGGCCTCGCCGGCGCCGGTCCGTGGGGCTTTACCCCGGGCGCTTTGCCAAGCGAACTCTATGGCACCACGCACAGCGGAGGCAAATCTAGTTACACCGGAGCAGGCACCATATTCCGCTACACGTTATAGCCGAGCGAACCCGCGGCCATTCGGAAGTGCCTCAGCAATGCATCTCCCGCGGCCTAATAAAGGGCAGCTAGGCCGCCAGGCTGCGCCCGAGGGGCAGAAAGATCCGCGGGACCGTGGTATCCTAACTGTCTCCTAAGTGCTCCTGATATATTCTGTCACCGGGTGATATCCGATGGGCGCAGCGTCATTTCTTCGAAGAGACGCGCTGCGCGCCGATGTATAACTAGCGTACCGACCACACATCGAATCCAGGCGTGTAGGGCTCCACGAGGCGCCTTATCGAAGATAAAGCTGAGTGCGACGGGGGTGCACAGCTGACCGTCGATGCGTTCATGCTTAAGGAGCACAACACATGAGAACTTCAGACTTTGGGCTCTACGCGCTCGCCATTTGCGTGGCCGTGGCAATGCTCGCAGGGTGCGGCGGTGGGGCCCAGTCACAACTAGCGCCGTCGGGCTCGTTTCAGCAGAGCACTGCGCAGTCGCCCCTCGGCCAACTGTCCCAGGGCCTGGTAACTGCGGCTACGAGCGGCGCCGCGCAGACTAGCGTGGTGACGGCCACTGCACAGACAGGCTATGTCGGCATTCTGGGGGGAGGGCCGGTTTACAAGCACATCGCGAAAAATATCGAGGAACTCAAGAATTCAGGGTTCAATGAACTGATCGTCTGGAGCGTCGAGGTCGGCAGCGCGGGCGATTTGAACCTAAATGGCGAATTTCCGCTGACATCGGAGGGCGACTATATCGGGAATGAAACATACCCCGATTTCCCCGCCGATCTAAAGAAGATCAAGCGGGGCGCGGTCAAGCGCGTCACTCTTAGCATCGGGTCGTCCAACTACGGCGACTGGGAGAATATCAAAGCGCTGGTCGATTCGCAGGGAACCGGACCAGACAGCATTCTCTACAAAGATTTCTCCGCGCTGAAGGCGGCGCTACCGCTCGACGCGATCGATTTCGATGACGAGAACAGCTATGATTCGTCTTCAACGATCAAATTCGCGGTGATGCTGGGTAAGCTTGGCTACAAGGTCACCATGAACCCCTATACCAATTCCGATTACTGGACGTCGGTGGTGTCGCAAATCAACAAAAAGCGCGCCGGCACGGTGGATGGCATTCATTTGCAGACCTTTGCTGGGGGGGAAGGCAACAGTCCCTGCTCGGGGTCTGGGTCGAAGGACTGGAATTTCGGTAGCGTGCCGGTTTATCCCGGCGTATCGGACCAACCCTCGGCGCCGCCCGATCTGACGCCGGCGGAGGCAAAGACGGCGATGAAGAACTGGCATACGCAATGCGGCATCACCGGCGGCTGGCTGTGGATTTTCGATCAGATCGCGGGCACCAACCTGGTGCGGAAATACGCCCACGCGATCACCACCGGCGTCGGCGGAGCGGCACGGTAGTGGCGTTGCGGACCGGCGATTTCTGATTTTAGCGAATGTACGTCGCGCTGCGCGCGTCTCGGGTCGCGCTGCTATATCGCTTTCGATTCCCGTTGGCGCTACCAGAAATGTCCGATTTTGCGGGCATTTTCTACTACCGACGGCTTGACGTGGCACCTAAAGCAGGGCGCATTAGGGAAACTGTCGGTCACGCTCTATGTAGCGCTTCACAAAGCCGGCCCTCTCTAGCCGGTTGCCGCGGTCAGGCTGGCCGGCGAGCACAACAGGGCTCGCAGCAAAACTCGTCGAGATTCGAAGGAACTAGCCAAGGCTAGAAACACAAAAACCTTGCCGTCCGAGCGCCGAAGCGTAACAGATAGCAGCGCACTCCTCTGGCGGGACCGAGCGCCGTTGTGACGAACCTCAAAGATCACCGGTTGCAGAGCTATTTGGAGGCACGGCACGGGGGAACTTAGCTCGTTTCGCGCTTAAAAGGGAAGTCATTATGAGCCTTAGCCGTCACGCGATTGTTGTCGTGCTTTCGTTAATCGCCCTCTCCGCATGCGCAGGCCCGCTGGGCGCGTCTAAGGGAGCAGGTGCCAACGCAGTCGTTCCAGTCGCGAGCAGAATGCGTCCAGATGCTCAGGTCGAGATTACTGCGCGTAAGGGGGGCCTGCCGCTTCCGAATATCGAGATCACGATAACGCATGAGGAGTGGCCTAATGGCAAGCTGATCACCAAAGGCACGACGAACCGCCAAGGGCGCGTGAGACTATCGGGCGACTGGACGGATCAAGAATGGATTTGTGCCGGAGGCAAATACACAGAGCGTCACCACTCAGAGGAATCGAGCCTTTGCCTAAGGCCCTTCCAAAGAACGCTCGTCCTTTACTTTAATTAATTCTTGGCCGGCCCATCTTTATTCGTTTGCAATCCCTAAAGAGCCCCGGGTTGAAAACGTGCTTCCGATTCGGCTCCCCTGTTGCCGGCAAAAAGGCCCACATACCAGTTGCTACCAACGACAACCGGCGGCAACGTGGATAGCGGCATCATCCTTAGAAGTGCCTAGCATCGTCGTTCTCAGTTGTCTCAGGTTGCGCTGCTGTATCGCTTTCGATTCCCGTTGGCGCTACCACGAAACGCTTCATTTTAAGGGCCTTTTTGCGATCGGCTCGTTTTCGGGCTAATTCCGATTTTACGCGTGAGCAACTCGCGGCTAAGCGGGGCTATTTCCAGCGCTCAACTATCGGGCGCTTCGGCAGTAACGGATTAAGTGATCATGGCCGGCCGACCTTCGTTTCTTCGCCGCCCACGGTCAGAAAAGACGCTTAAAAAAGGCGCCCTTTTTTGTCGTCACAATGCCCGCGAGCCGCGCGCTTAACGCGCACACTGCTAGAATGGAGGTACCCCACGTGACGGGCAAGCCTTGGACGGTGAGCGGCTTTTCAACGCTGGCATTAGCGTTCACTATCCTAGTCACTCAGACGCAGGGGCAAGCGCAGACTACATCTGGTCCGACGGCTAAGAGCGCCTTGAGCACAGATGAGGCAGTCAATCAAGCGTTATTGACCGCCGACGTCGGCGCATTAAAAGCCCTGCTCGATGACGACTGGATCGTCGTCAGCGGCTTTGGCGACGTTGCCGAAAAAGGCGGTTTTATCGAGTTTATTCGAGAAGGCGGTCCGCGAAAAACGATGATTCTTTCGGAGGCCCGCGTTCGGCTGTACGGAGAAACCGCCGTCGTGACGACGCACCTGGCTGCTGCGGGACCTTTCGTCAAGGAGGTCAACGGAAAAGTCGTTCGCAAGTGCTTCGACGTCAAAGAGCGCCAAACGGACGTACTTGTTTGGAAGAACGGAGGCTGGAAGTCCGTCCTGCTGCACGAGACCGTGATCCCTCCCGGACCCAAGGTCACCGGTACATTGTCCGATTGTACCTGACAACAATAGTGGGCGTTCGGCCGCCGAAACCCGGGGCCCAGAACGGAACCGAAAACACCAAGCGCGCTGTGCCACAGCCGCCGAAAGTTTTGTTCGTTAACGCTAGCTTGGTGGTACTTCTCTCAATCGCGCCGCAGGTCTCTCACGCCGATGGCGACCCGCGAGTTGGAAAGCTCATAAGCCAATCGGGAGTCGCTCTCCACGTCGATGCCCTGCGTTCGATCGAAGTCATCCATGCAGAGGGCAGCGTCGTAGCTTCCGGTCTCTCCGGCGGTGGCGATAACTGGAACGAAATGGGCCGGATGCCGGAGGCATCGTTTTTTTCAACGCCGCCTCTTGGCGGAGGCATCGGATGGGACGGCAACGAGAGCTGGAATCTCGACCAAACAGGATTAGTGATCGTCGACGGAAGCGTTTTCGGACGCTCGAGTGCCGTCAATCAAGCATACGTCGGTAACTACGACCTCTGGACGCCGGGCTATGGCGGTGCGACCGTCGCGTGGGGCGGTTCAAAGAATGAGAAGGGCAAGAGCTATGACGTTCTCACCGTGACGCCGCCGAAATCCAGCTTACCGATCGACGTTTGGTTCGATCATGCAACGCATCTGCCGGTCAAGGCGGTGCAGACGGCCGGGCCGATGGTGACGACCATAGCGATGGCTGATTTTAGGCCGGTAGATGGCCTCATGATTCCCTATCGCGTGGACACGTCTACGAACGAGGGCGACAACACGTCGTTTACGGCGAACAGTGTCGAGGCGAATCCACCTGCAGGTGCCGTCCATTTGGCTGCCCCAAAATCGTCGCCTCACGATTTCTCGATAGCGGACGGAGCGACTCAGACTTCAATCCCGATCCAGATTGCCGAGAATCACGTGTACCTCGACGCCATGCTCAATGGCAAAGGGCCGTTCCACTTCGAGCTCGACACCGGCGGAGCGAACGTCATCGATCCGGCAGTCTCGAAGGAGCTCGGCGTGGCCAGCGGCGGATCGATACAGGTTACAGGCGTGGGCAGTGCGAGCGCAGCCTCTAGTTTCACAATGATCAAAACGCTTCAAGTCGGGAAGGCACTAGTCACCAATCAGGTCTTTGTCGTGCTTCCGATCGCAAAGAGCTTAGGCATGGCCCACGGAGTGCCAATGGATGGGGTAATCGGTTACGAGGTACTCTCGCGCTTTGTGACGACCTTCGACTACGGGAATAAGAGGGTCATGCTTCGTATGCCGGACTCGTATGCGCCTCCACCCGATGCAACGGTTATACCGATTGTGCTGTACGGCACGCAGCCGCAATTTGCGTGTAGTATCGACAACGTGCAGACCACGTGCACGCTCGATACCGGTGCACGCGACTCGATCTCGCTCTTTACACCGTTCGTCGAGGCGCATCCGAGCGTCGCACCGGCAACGCTTACCGCGCCGGGAGTCAATGGGTTCGGAGTCGGCGGCCCCCATATTGGTCGGCTCGGGCGTGTGCAGACGCTTTCGTTCGGTGGCCTGACGCTTCGGGATCTCGTCGGAGATTATAGTTCGGAAAGCAAAGGAGGACTTGCGATGCCGTTCATTGGTGCCAATGTCGGCGGCGCAGTCTGGAAACGCTTCACCATGACGCTCGATTACCGTCAGCTCGTTATGACACTCGCGCCGAACGTGGACTTCGACATGCGCGATCATTGGGATCGCAGCGGAGTCTTCCTCGTCAACAGTGGCGCAATAACGATCATCGACGTTCGCCCCGAAACGCCGGCGGCAAATTCAGGTCTGGCCAAGGGCGATGTGATCGTGTCGGTTAACGGCGCTTCGGGTCTCTCGCTGCGTCAGGTCCGCGAGCTCTTCTCGGCCGAACCCGGAACCGTCGAACATCTGGTCGTCAAGAGTAAAGACGGTTCGGCGCACGACATCGACCTTACGCTCGAGGATTACGTCTAGCCGCACGCGTTACCGGGAGGCGTAGCGCCTGCTCCCCTAACGGCCCTCTAACGGATGCCTCGAACCTCGTATCGAAGGATCGGCCAATCGACGGCGTCGACGCCTCGGTTTTCATGCTGGGTAAGAGCGACACTACCGGCCGCGACTCTTATATGTTCTTCGGTGCGGACGGCGAGCTAATGTCGGTCAAGTGGAAGATCTGCAAGGTGATTTTCCGCTATACGGAGGCTCACGCTGCCGACAAGCCCTACGTCATGCCGCAGATGCCTATGTTCTGTGACCTGAGCAGCGACCCGCACGAAGATAATAACCTCTTATATTACGAAGACAGCCTAAAGCAATACCCGAACATCAAAGTCGGCGAGGAGTTCGCGGGGTCCAAAAAATGATCGACGCGCCCGAACGAGCGCTACGTACTGGCCTGTGACGGCATCACCCCTTCGCCTTGGCTATGCGGCTCGGCCCTAAATCGACCCGGACTAGAATGGTGGGGTGAGAGCTTACCGGGTGACAGGTCTACCGATAGGCGCTGGGCGTCGAAGGCTCGACGAGTGTCTGACGAAGCGATTGCAACGGCTCGAGGCTTACACGAATGAATCCGCGTTGTGGGCGATCGAGGTCCAAAATCATCGCTACGACAAGCGCGAGCGTGATCGCAAAGAACCATATCGCAAAGCCTCCTCGATGGTCAGTACGGCCGAAGCCGATGCCAAGCAAGATCGATGCAAACCCGATCACGACAAAGAGGACAATAACGACCGGGTCCGGGATATGCGCGGCCAGCACGTCTTCCTCTTCCCCGCTCTCATCGAACGTGTCATTGAGCGCGGCGATAAAAAGCGGGACCATAGTGGAGTGTTTGTCGCTCGCGCTTTGTGTTATTGCGAGGGCCCACATCTGCCGTTGGAGTGAATCGGACCGACGAACGGCATCGGTTCGTATCCAGTCGTTGACTCCAGCGCTCGCAAAGGCGATTCGCGCATCGACGTATCGCCGGAGGTCGCGGCGCATCAGCTGCGCGGTCTTTGCATCCAGCAACTGCGTGCGGAGAAACGTGGTTGCGATCGAATTTGCTTCGCGTACAACCTCGATGCGACGTGCGTCATAGCGCGACAGCCCAAGCGAGAACGAAAAAGCGAGCAGCAGTGCAAGTAATCCGAAGAATGCACCCTGCAGGATTCCAAACGGGCTCTCGCCGAGACTCGCCTTGATGCGCGAACCCAGGTGAAATCCGAGCTCTCCGCAGACGGCAATCCAGACGACAAACGCCAGCGTAATTGCCCAGATGGGGATGGCGTACAGCATGGCGTAGCCTTCGTCGCGTCTCGCAAATTCGCTGCTACACTCTAACGGTATCGCCCGCCCTGGATTCCCGAGCGCGCTGCCTAGTGTTTGTTCCAGGGATAACGGTGCAGCGTAACTGAGGTACCGCCGTAGGCGGGATAGATCGAAAGCGTGACGCCCTGATTGCTGCGCTTAGCGGTAATAGAGGCACCGGACGAAGTTGCGGTATGTCCAAGGACTGCCCAGCCCGCGTTGGCGAGGAACTTCAAGTAATACGCATTCACGTTGCCGATCGAGCGTGAGGTATGAAAGAGAACGGAAGTATCGTCGCTTCTGGAGGAGACCGTCGACGGCTGGTAGATCGGAATGCCGCCGACGGTAGCCGTTCCGGCTCCGATAGCGGGTCCGGCCTCCAAAAATGAACTAAGGGATCCAAACAGGATCCAACCTACTGCGATCAGGACACGCGCTTTTAAACAATGTCTCATGCGGCTATGGTACGCGGTCGAAGTCAGCGTGGCAAGAGCATGGGATCGCGCAGCGCTGCTCGTTCGACGCGGTGCGCGAACGACGATCTCGGCGAGGAGAAACGCAAAAAGTTCGGCTGCGTACCGCGGGCCGCGTTTGCTCGTACGCGACGCGGATATGACTGAGATATATGGATAGACCTGGTGCCGCCTCATGAAACGCATGTAGGCGAGAACACTGGTACGACAGACACAGATGTCATCTTCGTCGAACTCAAGTGAGGTCGCCCGGAATCGTCTTACGTAACTCGGGTCAGGAGGGCCCCGGCCAATGCGCCGCTGCGTATAGGCGAACTCTTCGCTGAGGCGGTCACCCGATGCGTCATGCACTACCCCGGTCTTAAAACGCGCCTCTCCTGATCGCTTGCAGTGGGAAAGCCGTTGACGGGCTTTTAGCCGAAGAAGTGATGCACGAGCGGCCGGGAAAGCATAAACGCGCACCGAACGTTCAGAGCCCTCAAGTTCATGGGAGGGCTGATGAGTACTTTAGGTTTTAGCCGCTACGCGCTAACGGTCGGCATCGCCGCTGCCTTGCTCGCCGGATGCACTCCGATTGCCAACTCCGGATTCGGGGAGCCGGTTGCTAACGATGCGATCGCCAAGACGATGCGCCAGTTCGTCGCGGGGCCGAAGCAGCCCGACCACCGTTCGTCGTGGATGTCACCCGACGCGAAACGCATTAAGAAGCTGCTCTACATCTCCGACTGGAGCAGCAACGACGTCTACGTCTATGACTATAGCAAAGGGACGTTGGAAGGTCGGCTTAGCGGCTTAAACGATCCGTATGGCCAGTGCGTCGATAAGGAGGGAAACGTCTGGGTTGTCGCTTTTGGCGGAAGCTCCGTTTCGGAGTTCGCGCACGGAGGCAAGCAAGCCATGAAAACGCTAAAGACAGACTACCAGCCCATGGGATGTTCCATCGATCCAACCACCGGAAATCTCGCGGTGGCTGCTTTGGATGCAGTTGACGTCTTCGTTCACGCTCGCGGAAAGGCGCACATCTACCAAAGCACGGTGTGCTATCCATTTTGGGCGCCTGGCTACGACGCTGCCGGCAATCTTTACGTCGAAGCGTTGTTGTACGGGTCGGCAAAACCGCAAGGAGGATACTCCGATCCTCTTGCTTGCGAGCTGCCGCATGGAGGTAAGTCGTTGCGAGCCGTGCACCTCAGCGGATTCGGCATCTATTACCCTGCGAGCGTCATGTGGGACGGCAAACACCTCACGCTGAGCGATCAGAATTATTTAGACAACA
>Ga0265356_1000125_pt1 | contig 13352 bp, 11 predicted proteins | sample NZE4metagenome_FD_189075 | JGI IMG/M metagenome (GOLD analysis project Ga0265356, IMG submission 189075) | Rhizosphere microbial communities from Maridalen valley, Oslo, Norway - NZE4 | ecosystem: Host-associated > Plants > Roots > Rhizosphere > Soil | place: Norway: Oslo | collected 2017-09-15
CTCGTTGGGCGTCTTCTGGCGCTGAGCCCCTTCCTCGACCGCATGATTAGCTTAGTGGAAGGGGCTCAGCGCCAGAAGACGCCCAACGAGATCGCGCTTTCGATTTTGCTGGCCGGACTTACGATCATCTTCCTGATCGCGGTGGCGACGCTCGCGCCGTTTTCGGCCTACGCCGGCAAGCTTCAAAGCGTCACGGTCCTCATCGCCTTACTCGTCTGCCTCATTCCGACGACCATCGGCGGATTGCTGTCGGCGATCGGCATCGCCGGCATGGACCGCGTCATGCAGCGTAACGTCCTGGCGATGAGCGGGCGCGCGGTCGAAGCGGCGGGCGACGTCGACACGTTGCTGCTCGATAAGACCGGCACGATTACGCTGGGCAATCGCCAGGCCGTCGAAATCATTACCGCGGCCGGTATCGACGCAAAGGATGCGGCGCGCATCGCCTATCTCTCGTCGTTGGCCGACGAGACGCCCGAGGGGCGCTCGATCGTCGCCCTCGCGCAGCAGGCCGGCGCGCGCGATGGGGACGCGCCGGCGAACTCGACCTTCGTTCCTTTCAGCGCGTACACGCGCATGAGCGGCCTCGACCTCGCCGACGGGTCAAAGATCCGAAAGGGTGCGCCGGACTCGGTACTGGCCTGGATTCGGGAACAAGGCGGAACTCCGTCCGCCGATCTTTCACCGCAGGTCGAGCGCATCGCGCGCAGCGGCGGCACGCCGCTTCTGCTCGCCCACAACACGCTCGTGATCGGCGTTATTTATCTCAAGGACATCCTCAAGCCCAACATGGCCGAGCGGTTCGACCGTTTGCGCGCGATGGGGATTCGCACGGTAATGATCACCGGTGACAACCCGTTGACGGCGGCGACCATCGCCAAAGAAGCCGGCGTCGATGATTTTCTCGCCGAGGCCACGCCTGAGACGAAGATGGACTTGATCAAACGCGAGCAGGTCTCCGGGCGGCTCGTCGCAATGACCGGCGACGGCACGAACGATGCGCCGGCGCTCGCCCAGTCCGACGTCGGGGTAGCGATGAACTCGGGCACGCAGGCGGCCAAAGAGGCCGCGAATATGGTCGATCTCGATTCCGATCCGACCAAACTGATCGAAATCGTCGAGATCGGCAAACAGCTGTTGATGACGCGCGGCGCCTTAACGACGTTTTCGATTGCCAACGACGTCGCGAAATATTTTGCGATTCTGCCGGCAATGTTCTGGACCGCCTATCCGGCGATGGGGATTCTCAACGTCATGCGCTTGTCGACGCCCCAGAGCGCGATTCTTTCCGCCGTGATCTTTAATGCGCTGATCATCGTCGCGCTGATTCCGCTTGCCCTGCGCGGCGTCCGCTACGAGCCGAAAGGTGCGAATCGGGTTCTCTTCGAGAACGTCATGCTCTACGGCGTCGGCGGCATCATCATTCCCTTCATCGGCATCAAGCTGATCGACATGGCGCTCGCCGCGCTCCATCTCACATAGGAAGACGAAGGAAATGATCAAGCACCTCGGCACTTCGGTTCGCGTCACGATCGTTTCGGTCGTCCTGCTCGGGATCGTCTACCCATTGGCGATGACGGGCATCGCGCAAGCGCTCTTCCCACGGCAGGCCAATGGTTCGCTCGTTACGGTCAATGGGAGAGTGGTTGGATCGGCAATCATCGGGCAGCTCTGGACCAAGCCGCAATACTTTCATGGACGGCCCTCGGCTGCCGGCAAGGGCTACGATCCAACGCAGACCGGTGGAACGAACTACGGTCCGACGTCGAAGAAGCTGATCGCCTCGACGAAAGCCACGATCGCACAACTCGAAAAAGAGAATCCCGATGCGAGCGGGTCTCCCCCGATGGATCTCGTGACGTCGAGCGCCAGCGGCATCGATCCCGATATCACCCCCGAAGCAGCGTATTGGGAGGCCCCGCGCGTCGCAAAGGCGCGCAACATGAGCGTCGCCGCGGTCGATGCGCTCGTCGCGCAGCACGTGACCGGAAGAACCTTCGGTTTCCTAGGCGAGCCGCGCGTCAACGTCCTCGAGCTGAATCTCGCACTCGACCATCGGTAGTCCTTCGACGGAGCCTGTCCTGAGCGCAGTCGAAGGGCTCAGGATGACAAAGCATTAGGTAGAGCGGGGCGGGAGAAGGACTAACAGTTCGCGCGCGCCGGCGTCGAGCAAGCGCCGAGCGAACGACGGACGCTGCGGCCAGCGTCGCGAGTGGTGCGTTCCCGCGAGTGCTACCGTCGTTTGCGGGCGTGCGCGAGCGATGTCGATGAGCCGTTTCGGGACGTCTTCGGCGACTTCGTCGATCCATTCGACGTTGGTTTTTCGCGCCTCGGCGCGCAGAGAATCCACAGCGGACTGGTCGACGCGTTGGTTCGTCGCGACGACGTGAGCGATGGTAAATTCGATGGCGAGGCGCGCCGCGATGCGTCCCGCCCGAGCGATCATCGGTAGATCGGTCGCACGCGAGCCGATCGAGAGCAGAATCCGATCGAATGGCGAGGAAACGCGCTCGCGGTGGCGTGCGCGCAAGGCCTCGCGCAGCGCGAGCTCGCGGAGCGCAAACAGGTTTCCCGTGCGGAAGAAATTGGCGAGTGCCGCTTCACACCGCTCGAGCGGATAAATTTTGCCTTCGCGCAGCCGCTGACGCAGTGTCTCCGGTGTGACGTCCACCAGAATAACCTCGTCGGCGAGCGAGAGGATTCCGTCCGGCAAGGTCTCGCGCACGACGGTTCCGGTCAGGCGCAGCACCGTATCTCCCAGACCTTCGAGGTGTTGAATGTTGAGCGTCGTGATTACGTCGATGCCCGCACGCAACACGGCGAGAACGTCGTGAAAGCGTTTCGGGGCGATCGAACCGGGAGCGTTGGTGTGCGCGAGCTCGTCGATGAGCGCAACCTGCGGCTTGCGGGCAATCACGGCGTTGCGATCGAGCTCGCGGTACACAATGCCGTTCTCGTTCACGATCTTTTCCGGAATGATGTCGAGTCCTTCGAGCAGCGCCGCGGTCTCCTTGCGGCCGTGCGTTTCGACGAATCCGACGACGACGTCGATGCCTTCGGCCGCGAGCTGATGAGCGCGGTCGAGCATCGCATAGGTCTTTCCGGCACCGGCCGCCGCCCCGAGATAAACGGTAAGTTTACCGTATCCCACGCGCAGCCGGTCGCCGGCGGTCTGCGAGTAGGGTGACCGCGCCGGATTTTCACCGAGATACGTCTGGCCGACGCCGACGATGAAGAGGTCGTATGGAAGCGGCGCATTCGCGAGCTTCGTTGCGATTCGTCCGTGAGGCAACGCGACGAGTGCGGCACGTAAAGTCTGACCCGAGGGGGCGGAAGGATCGATCGTCTCGTGCAGTATCTCGCCCCCAAGCTCGCGCGCGACGGGTTCGAGCCCGGCACGGTCCACGCCGGGCGTCGGAATCACTTCCAGCCGGAGATCGAGGCCCTCCGCAATCGCGGCCGTGCGCCGCAGAAACGCCGTTGCATCGAAGTTCGGATAGACGAATGCGGCGGCCATCGACGTGCGGTCGGCTTGCACGACCGGAAGCGTGAGGTTGTCGACGGTGCGCAAGAGCAGTTCGCGCAGCATGTGGAGCGTCGTTTCCTTGAAGGCCCCGTTGAGTGCGCGTTCGATATCCTGCTCGTTGACGATCTTGCCCGCGCGCACGCGGCTTTGGAGAAGGCGCGGCGAAACGTCGAGCGCGACGACCTCGTCGGCCCTCTGCAGAAACGATAGCGGAACGATTTCGCGAACCGGATAGCCGAGCAGTGCTTCGGCCGTCGGGGCTACCGTTTCGAGGTGCGCGATGTTGAAGGCGGCGATGACGCCGATCCCACGTTCTTTAAGCGCAAGCGCATCTTGCCAACGCTTGGCATGAGGGGCATCCCCGAGATTATCGTGCGCGAGCTCGTCGAGGACTACGACGTCCGGTTTCTCGCGCAACGCGGCTTCGTAGTCGAAATCCTCGAAAGTTGCGTCACCGATCGTGATGCGGCGTGGCGGGACGCGAGGCAAATCGTCGGCGAGGCGTTCCAAGTCGGGACGGCCCTTCGTCTCGATCCAGCCAATGAGCACGCGCTTGCCGTCGGCCGCGAGGCGTCGAGCGTCCTCCAGGAGGCGGCGCGTTTTGCCCGATCCGGGCGCACTCGCGACGTAGACGACGAGCCGCGCGCGGCCGCCGAGCTCGCGTAGCAGCTCCTCGGCCTTTGCCGTGCGATCCATCGCCGCAGGCGTTCGCGCTGTGGCAAGGCGCCCCCGCCACTCTGCCCGAAAACGCGCGCAGTGGCCTTCCTCTGTTACGGCTTACTCGTCGTCGCGTGGATTATCGATCTCTTTACTCCACAGCTTTTTATCGCGGCGATCTTATTCAACGGCCCAATCGCGCTCAGCAGTCTGGCGCTTCGGAGCAGGCTGACAACGAACTTGGTCATTCTAGCAGAGTTAGCAAACCTGGCCGCCGGATACTATAACGGCGTCGTTGCGGGCCACCATTGGGACGGAGTCGCGGTTGGGGATCGACTGCTCTTGGCCGCCTCGTACGTTCTCGTCGGTTACATGAGCGTAAAGACCCAAGAGTACGCTCGGGAGGCCGGCGTCTCCATGGGCCGGATGCGCCAGATCGACGTCGAGAAAGCATTGCGCGTCGCGATCGGCCGCGTGCGGGAAACGCTCAACGTCGAGCTGGTGCAGCGCGCCGTTACGCGCGAATCGGTCGCCTTGCTGGGCGCATCGAAAGCGATTTTGATCCTGCGGGAGACGCCGTTTGGAACGCCGCTAACTTTCTCATACGCTGAAGGCGACCGGGATATTTCGGTCGAGCGCCGGCCGCTCTCGACCGAGATTGCCTCGCTCACCGCGCGCGTCGCCGAGGCCGACGATGTGATATCCGTGACCGCAAACGACGTTTTGGGCCGACTCACGCTCGACGCGCTGGGAGCATCGGAGGCGCTCGTTGCGTCGATTTCCGCAAGCGGATCGTCGGAATACGTGCTCATTGAATGCGCCAACGCCGCCAAACCATTCGTTTCTGACGCACCCGCGACGCTTCACGCCTTTGCTCTGCAGGCCGGAATGGCGCTCGAGCAGGCCGGGCTGTTTACCCAGCTCGGCGAGCGCAACGATGAGATTGCTCGGCAAAAGGACGAGCTCACCGACCGCGGCGACGTGATCCGTGACATCGTGTACGCGCTGGCGCACGATCTGCGCACGCCGCTTTCGGCCGCGCACGTCACGATGAATCAGGCGCTAACGGGCGCGTACGGTGAGCTCCCCGAGCGCTATCGCACCATTTTGCGAACCGCGCTCGGAGCGAACGACGATCAGCGGCGGATCGTCGAAACGCTGTTGCTCGTCGCCAGATACGAAGCGGGCGAGACCTCGACCGTCCGAGAGCGAATCTTTTGCGACAAGTTGGTCGAACGGATCGTAGCCGAACTCGCGCCCGTGGCCGAAATCAAAGGAGTCGAGATGCAAGCTCGCGGCGCGGAACCGTTGCCGACGATGGGCGATCCGCACGAGATTCGGCGTGCGATTACGAACTTGCTGGCCAATGCCATCGATGCAACTCCGCGCGACGGTCACGTGACCGTACGGGGCAGTCGCAGCGGCAAGTGGATCGAAATCGCCGTGGAAGATGACGGCTACGGCGTTTCCGAGGAGCGGCGCGAAGGTCTCTTCCAGCGTTTTGGCGGAGGCCACGCGGGTGCGGGAACGAGCCTGGGCCTTTACATCGTGCGGCGGATCGCGGAAAAATACGGGGGAAGCGTGGAGTACGCTCCCCGATCGCCGCGCGGCAGCACGTTCACGATGAAGCTGCCGATGCTGGAGGAGTGAATGGAACCTCATGCGCGCACGCGGGTCGCGATCGTCGAAGATCATGCGCTAACGCGCGCAGGATTGCGTACGGCGCTCGAGGGCTCGTTCGACGTCGTTGCCGAGGCGGCCGACGGTTTAATTGGCTGGGAAGCGATCTTGCGGGAACGCCCGGACGTGGCCGTTATCGACATCGGTATTCCGGCGATCGACGGCGTTACGCTGACCAAACGCGTGCGGACGGAGTTGCCTGAGACGCACGTCGTCATCGTTACCATGCTCGATCTCGAGGACGAAGTGTTGGCCGCACTGGCCGCGGGCGCGGACGCCTATTGCCTGAAGAGTTCCGAGCCGGAGCGTATCGTCGAGGCGGTGCGAATCGCCAGTGAAGGTGGCGCGTATTTCGATCCGCAGATCGCGCATATCGTGCTCTCGCGTTTCTCGCCCGGTACGACGGCAAGTCCTCGCTCTTCACCGCTGACGCAGCGCGAAACCGAAGTCTTGCGCGCCATCGCGGAGGGTCGCGCGAACTCGGAGATCGCCGAGAGCTTGCATCTAGGCCTTGGCACGATCAAGGGACACATTCGCGATATTCTCGAGAAGCTCTCGGCTTCGGACCGAACTCAAGCCGCAGTCGTCGCGCTAAAGAAGGGCTATATCTAGCAGAATAGGCATCGACCGGCGTCGCCGCCGGCAAGCGTCTCAATATACGCTCGCCGGCGAGGCTCTTCCTGAGCGGGATCCCGCTCGTCAGATGCTCTTTTGGCCGGGGTAGAACGCAACGTCATCGTTGACCTGGAGGGGTGGACCGATGCGCGAGCAGCACGTGTACACTCGCAGTTGCTTACCGCTAGGCCAGGACCAGGAAATGCCTACGGGTCCTTCTTGCGTGGTGTCCGTCGCACCGAGGACGATCCCGCCCTCCCTGGTAACGGCGATGCCTTCCGTCGCTGTGCTGGTCGCGATTGATTGCCCGGTCGGCGAGCCATTTTCCGTATATTCGGTGATTGTGTGGTCAACTAGGTCGGTGACCAGTAAGTTGCCGGCGTTGTCCGGCTTGATGCCGCCGGGAGATTGCAGGACGATACCGAGATCTTTCGCGCCCTTCTGCTTGCCATGTGGAAACTCGACGACGCCGCCATCACCGGCGGATTCGCCGGTCAAAAGCGCGACAAAGACGTTACCGGCGGCGTCGCAGGTTAGGAACGGGTTTCGGAAGTCTGTCGCATAGTCGAGGTTGCCAGTCGGCGTGGTGCTGCCATGCGCGTAGACTTGGATGCTGGAGTGGTTGCTGCTACTGTTGTCATAAAGGTCAGCTACATAGGCCGTGCCGTCCGGACAGACCGTTACGTCGGTCGGATCACCAACCGAATCCGTGAGCGTCGTGCTCGGAGATAAACCGCCGCGTGGATACACCAGGACGTTGCTCACGTTTGCGACCCAGAGGCTCCCTTTCGTGTCAACGAATAGTCCCTGGGGCTCCAATAAGCCACTCGTGATCTGGCCGACCTGCACCCCCTTCATCGTTAAGACATCGACGACGGAAGCAGTGCCCCAACTGGACATGTACACGAGCTCCGTCCGAGCGTCGACCTTCTGCATGAAGCCGTGACTAGCGTTCGGCGTCGACGGCCGAAGACTCGTGACTAACGCTGGCGTTTGCGAGCTGCCGCCCGAGCAGCCCACGAGAAATGTTACGAGCGCCGCAACGCCCAAGGCGTTGGGAGTTAACATTGAATGGCGCACTTAGTTGTTCTCCTTCGAGAGCGGTGGGGTCACCGCAATGCCGATCGGCTGGCCGCCGACAGCTAAAGTGTTTTCGGCTGCGCCGCCGGCTGTGTACTTGTACTCCTCCGCAAGTCCGGAGCCGCCGGGGTCGGCAGCGTAGAGATTCGTTCCCGAAGCAAGTATTGCAATCCCCAATGGGGAGGTCGATCCCGTCAGAGGCGTCGTCGATACTGGGCTTCCGAAAGCGTTGCTCACCGGTGGGGCGAACGTATCGACGACTTGGTTGACCTGGTCGCAGAAGGCGATATTGCCAGCCTTGTCGATCTGAATGCCACCGGGGAAGCTAACGGTATAGACGGGAACGATGTTCGTAATGCTCGTAGCGTTGCAACCACCAGTGACGATCCCGAACGACGTCTGGTATCCGCCGTTCATGCCGTCGATGTAAAGCACGCCCGTGCTGTCGAATTCGGCGAACATCACGCGTGTGAAGTTGAACGCCGAATCGGAAACGGTGGCGCAGCCCTTCGTACTACCCTTCGCGTACAACACAACGTTGCCAGTGTTGAGGCGGCACTTCGGGGCATTGCAGATGTTCGTGACCGCGACGACTCCGGCGCTGGAGACGGCGACGTCGGCCGGAAACTCGCGGGTGTCGCTAATCGTCATCTTCGGCGCCCCGGTGTAGGGCGGCGCGTACACGAGCACGTTGGAGCTGTTGGTGTTCGCGACGTACAGGTCGCCTTTGCTGTCGGTCGTGATGCCCTGCGGCTGCGTCAGCCCCGTGATTTGGCCGACCATCTTCTGGTTCTTACCAGCCTGGGGGTAGATGTCGATGACCCCATTGGCCGCGTCGGATACGAAGATCAGCGACTTGCCTGCGGCACGAGAATCCATGAAGCTCGCCGTCGCGACCGGCTTGTGCGAGATTCGCGCGATGCTCGGGGCGAGCAGGCTGTTATCGGCGCGACCGGTGGATGGTCCACCCGGAGAGAACGCTCCCGGCGAACTACCGCCAGAACAGCCTGCTAGCATCGCCAGCGTAGCCGATGCACCGAGTGCGGCCTGGATTATGCGAAAAATAGCCATAAAGTTGGCCTACCATTTCTGCTCCCTTTGGTCTGCTCCCAGGAAAGTATCGGTCGTCCAACTGGTGGAGCCTTCGCGTCGAAACAGGCATCAGCAGAAGAAACAAAGGTCTTGAGGGTCGCCTCCAACGAGAATCTAGCTCTGCAATTCTAGCAGTCGCAGAGACGTGCCACAATCGTGGAAACCCCTAGTATCTTTACCGCCGTACCGATTCGAGCAGCTGGTGACGAGACCGCAGGCCCATTCGGCGTAAGATCGAGGTCATATGACATTCGACCGTTCGCGCCGAGATCGAGAGCCTTTCGCCGATCTCGCGATTCGACAGTCCGACGATCGCCAGCTGGGCGACGCTTTGTTCTCGTAGAGTCAGCTCAGAGGGGATCGACGCTGCTGGATCTGCAGATCCATCGGCCGGGCTACGGGTGCGATGAGCGGAGGCTGCAAGCAGAGTCGCGGCTAGCTCGTAACTCGTCCATCGGAGCTTTCGAAACAACGAGGCAGCGGCCGTTGCTTCGCGCACACATCCTTCTGCGTCGCCCTCCCGGTCCAAGACGAGGGCGTCGAAATAGTATAAATGCGCGCTCGCCACGTCGGCGTTCGGCAGAAGCGTTCGGCTTCGCAGGACCTCGCGTGCCCGCCCGAAGCAGCGCTTGTCGCCGAATTGGGCGATCGCGAGCGGCAGATCGCACGCTTCGTCTGCGTTCTTCACGTACTCGAGCGCTTTCTCGAGCAGCTCTCGGGCTTTCTGGAGTTGCTTTGTTCGATGGAAGTAGCGGGCGAATGAGGATGCGACGGGTCCGAGGCGCGGCGGTTGACCCGACCTAAATGCGAATGTTAGAGCATCCTCTTTCGCGCATTGGCTGAGAAGATATGGGTCGTTGCACTCGATGGCGATTGGTATCCCGATTTCTGCTAAAGCTTCGAGTAAGACCGGCGGAGGATTCTCGATCGTTGCCGCTTGGTTAACATAGGCATGGGCCAGATGCCGGTTGCCCCGGCGGCTGAGTACTCGCGCGTACTCGAGCGAAATACAGGCAACGTACCACGCGAGATTCCGATCGCGCGCCGCGCTCAACGCTTGCAAAAACAAGTTGCCGGCGAGTTCGGTGCGGCCGAGCATACTGGCGGACATAGCGTGCGAGTGGAGTATGCTTGTATACGCGTATGGATCCGGATCTTGCTCGGCGTAATGGAGCGCCTTCGCAAAGCTGTCGGACGCCATCTCGGCGTTGCCGGAAGATGCGTACACCAATGCGCACACGCGGTGGTACTTGGAGATCACTTTGGGATCTTTGGGCAAGGCGTGTATGTTGATGGCGTGCAGGTAGCGCTCCGCTTCATCGTACCGCGACAACAAGTGAAGAACCATTGCTAACGACAGCCGGGTAGCAACGACCAGGTCGGCGTCGTTGGAAGCCGTTGCGAAATCGAGCAGACGTTCGGAAAGTGGAACGATGTCGGCAGTTCGCGAGCTTGCCCAGAGGGTCCGAATCTGCTGCATGTGAAGCTGGGCGACGCTAGCCCCGGTGCCGGGCACCGTCTTTTCTAGCGGAATATTGAACCACCCATCGGCCCCGGTTGCGATTCCTCGATGGAACGCAGTGTCGCCGACCTTCACCGCCAGCCGCGCGTGAGCGCAGAGGTCGCCCGCGGAGAGATCGAAGGCCCGTTGATAGCTCTTCAGAGCCGCGCGGTAGTCGCCGTCTGAAGAATAAGCATCACCAAGGGTTTCCAGCGCGCAGACGCCGCGTTCCATCTCGCTCTTCGTCCGCACTGCCCGTCGTCGTCGAATGGTGCGCGCGGAAGCGTCTGCCGAACACTTCGGACACGTGGACCGGCCTGGGGCAACCTTCACGGCGCAGCATGTGTGGCACAGCCCATCTGCCGCAGCGTGTCGGCGCTGCTCCAGCTTGTACTCGGCGCCCGACCTCGGCACGCCTGCTTGTTTGGACAGAGACACGGCGCAACCTCTGTCAAGGGAAGGTCGCGCCGGGTAGGCGCGTTGTCGCGCTAGGCGCCGAGGATGGAGCGGATGCGTTCCCCTGCGCCGTTCTTAACGATCACGATCATCGCGTCACCGGCGTGCAGCGTCGTGTCGCCGGTCGGGATCTCCAAGTCGCTCTCGGGACGGTCGACTGCGACGACGACGGAGTTGTGCGGGAAGTCGATTTCGGAGAGCCGCTTGCCGTCGACCGGAGAGCGTTCGGGAATCGCGACTTTAACGAGCTGCATGTCGCCTTTGCCGAATAGATGCATCGTCTCGAGCATCGATCGGTACTTCGACGCGTTGACGTGCTCGTTGAGCACGTCAAGGATGAGCTCCGTCGACGAGATGACGATCACCGGATCGTCCGTGTCGAGTGAGTTGAAGATCAGCTTATTCGCCGGATTATTGACGCGGGCGATGCAGCGCGCCTTCGATTTCTTCTTCGAGAGGAGCACGACCACGAGATTGTCTTCGTCGTCGCCGGTATCGGCGACGACGACGTCGGCTCGGCTGACGCCCGCCGCGTCGAGGACCATCGGGTCGCAACCGTCGCCGACGACCGTCACTTGCCGATCGATCAAACGCTCGAGCATCTTGGCCTTCCGCTCGACCTTCTCGATGACCACGACCTCATGACCTTGGTTGATCAGCGCACGGGTAAGATACGAGCCGACTTTGCCGCCGCCGACGATTAAGATAAACATTGGTTAGGCCGTCACTTTCGGTTGCAGAGGTGTGCTGCGAAAGCGTTGGGCGAAGTCGCCGATCGCATCGGGCGCAACGACCGCATTGACTTCGTCGCCCTCTTGAAGCACGAAATCGCTCGAGGCCACGATGACGGTCTGCGCTCCTCGGCGCACGGCGGAGATTCGAATCCGGCCGTCCTCCTCGATTTCCACGACGCGTTTGCCGGCATCCGCCGGGCCAACGAGCGCGGCCACCGACGTCAGCTTACCGAAATCGAACGCTTGATTCTCCCAGGGCGCGTCGATGAGCGTGTCGCGGATCAGCTTGGCGCCAACGGTGGTCGGACAGACCGTTTGAACGCCGAGCTCGCGATACATCTGACCGCGCGGCGGGTCGTAGATCCGAGCCACGATCCGTTTGATCTTAAACATCCGTTGCGCGATAAGCGCCGCCATGATGTTGCGGTTGTCGCCGTTCGTGACGGCGATAAACCCGTCGGCCGTCGCGGCGCCGGCTCGCTTGAGCACGTCGTAGTCGATGCCGGTGCCGACGACGACATGGCCTTTGAATTTTTGCCCGAGACGTTTGAAGGCTGCGGCGTTTTCGTCGACGACGATGACTTCGTGGCCGTCGGAATCGAGAAGTTTTGCAAGTGCAGAACCCACGCGCCCGCACCCGACGATGAGGTATCTCATGAACAACGAAGCAGTTTCAGGCGCCTCTCAGCTTTACCCTGGTCGCGGCAGGCCGCAGCGCACAGTAAAGGAAGGGAGCACGGTTCTGCAAAATCTTTCGAGGCTCTTCGGGGCGTGGCTCAGCTTGGTAGAGCGCTTCGTTCGGGACGAAGAGGTCGCACGTTCAAATCGTGTCGCCCCGAAATTCTTTCTTCCCCCCCTTTGTCAGGATGAACGACGCCGAGGGACGCTTGTTCTCGAACTTTGATCCTGCGGCGAGGCGCGTGCTTCGGGTAGCCGAGCAAGAGTGCCGAAACCACAGCCATTACTTCGTGGGCGCCGATCATTTGCTCGTGGCCTTGCTCGAGGAGCACGACCCCGCGACGCTGCGAGCCCTCGACGCGGAGGGCATCGACGTCCCTGAGGTCCATTCCGAGGTCCGGCGAGCGCTGGGCACCGGCGAAGACCGGCTCTGGGAGGGCATCCTTATAACCCCCAGAGTTCGGCGGATCGTCGCGCTGGCTCAGGAGCGTGCGGGCCAGCGAGAGATCGCGCCGCTTGACTTGTTCGAAGCCTTGCGGCTGGAAGGGGGCAGCTCGGCCGCCGAGATTCTGCGGCGCGCGTCGACCCGAAACAGAACCCCGGCGCTCGAGTAAAGGAGCGGGGTGGAACACCTGCAGCAAGCGGTTCTGTGGCTCGTCGATTCCTACGGTTACGTCGGCCTCTTCGTGGCGCTTGCCTTGGGGAATATGGCGGTTCCGATCGGGACGGAGATCGTTCTTCCCGTGGCGGGAGCGCTGACCGCCACCGGACATTTGAGCAACCTCGGGCTGACAATTGCCGTAGCGCTGGCGGGCGAGTTAGCCGGCGGATCCGTCGGTTACGCGATCGGCCGCTTCGGCGGTGTGCCGCTGATCGAACGGTATGGAAAGTACGTTCATTTCACGCACGACCGATTGTTGGTCGTGCATCGTTTCTTCGAGCGCTGGGGAACGTTCGCAATCTTCGTTTGCCGTTTTGTGCCGGTTTTGCGGGGCGTCGTCGCAATTGCGGCCGGGATCGCGGAGATGAACCTCGCGCACTTCTACCTCTGGACCTTCCTCGGCTCGCTGATCTTTTGCGGCCTCTTGATTCTGCTCGGCAACGAGTTGGGTCCGCACGTGAGCGCGGTGCTTCCGTTGTTGCATCAATGGGCGTATCTCATCCTCGGCTTCGTCGTCGTTGCCGTCATCGCCGGCATCGTCGTCGTGCGGGCGCGGTCGCGACCCCTTCGCGCTAGGTGACGCTGCTCACCGATCTTTCGCAGGTTCCGGACGCGCCGGGCGTTTACATGATGATCGGCGCCGGCAACGAGATCCTGTATATCGGGAAAGCG
>Ga0265356_1000127_pt1 | contig 13233 bp, 11 predicted proteins | sample NZE4metagenome_FD_189075 | JGI IMG/M metagenome (GOLD analysis project Ga0265356, IMG submission 189075) | Rhizosphere microbial communities from Maridalen valley, Oslo, Norway - NZE4 | ecosystem: Host-associated > Plants > Roots > Rhizosphere > Soil | place: Norway: Oslo | collected 2017-09-15
GGAGCGGGGTTGCCCTGCACGAGCGCCGAGACTCGACTCTGACGTGCGGTGAAGCGCAGCTCCTGCGTCTGGCCTACTGAATTATTTTCATAGGGGATTGCGGCGAAATTGGTCGAAATGTCATTTGCTTGATCGTGCTGTCGATAAATCGACTCCGCGGCCAGAAATCCGCCCAATGTAATCGTTGTCCCCTTGTAGTGAATTTTGGCGGAGTCGGGAGACGCTGCTCTTGTGTCGTCTGACGTAGGGCTGGCTGCGGCGTCAGCGACGCTTTTCATCTGCTGTTGTAACGCGGCTTGCTGATCCAATTGCCGCTTGAGTGCGCCCACTTGATCTAGCAGCGACTGGATTTTCTCTGACATCTCCTTGGGCGACAGCACGTCGGTAGATTGCTGTGCCCGCGCGCCAACAGCTAGTTGTAATCCAATCAGAAAGCTGAAGCGGTAGGCAATGCTTCGCGAGATATTCAGATTCATAGGCCGGCCTTGATGCGTGAATCACGCTGGGTCGCGATTTCACAATAGGCATCAGCTTAGGAACACAGAACCGCGGTCTCTTGAACAAGGCTGCCGCGACTTGCCCCGGCCTACCTCGACCTCGTCGGAGCGTCGCGGAGCGAACAGTCCTGTCGATAGGCCCAGATAGAGCTTGCCGGCGCTGCCTTCGCGCACGCCCGGAGGGCCTTCACGTTAAGCAGTCCTTAACAGTCGATAACATAGTCCGTTTGTTCCGCGTTGGCGCGTGGCGCACTGTGTCACCTAGTTGAATGATTACGAGACTCTTTACCTCGCAAGTAATTGATGCGCCTCGGCGGCTTGCGCATGATTACTCTCACAGTCAGATGGAGAAAACACATGAGCAACGAATCCAACATTTTGACCCGGATCGGACAGGGGCTTCTGGCGATCGCAGCGACAGGCGCCACAGTGCTTGCCCTGCAGATTGCGATGCTGGCGTAATTCGATTTGAACGTCCTCGCGGTACGCGATAAGAGGATTTCGACCGGCGCATGTCGAATCTTGGCCGGCTCATTCGTCTTAAAGTTATAGATCTAAGAGATGCAAAATGACGTTTTCAGCGAATTCCATGTCGATCTTGAAGGGCTGGGGCAGCTATGCAGCGGCGGTCATTGTCCGACTCAAGGCTCTCGCACCGTACGCACTGATCGAGCTGGTTCTACCGGGTGGCTCGGTGATGGCGCTGCTGTTGTGGTTGTATCGCCGGCGGCAAAATGGGCGCTCAGAGTCTGTGCAAGGCGCAGAGTTTGTGCCCGTCAAGATCGCGAAGATAGGCCAGATAGAGTTTACCGGCGCTGCCTTCGCGCACGCCCGGAGGGCCTTCACACGTGGTGCCTCCAGCAGCAAGGCCGGCCGCATGCCAGGCATCAGCCTGAGCGGGCGATGCAGCAGCAAAACCGATCGTCATACCATTGGCGCACGTCGAGTCCTCGCCATTAATGGGTTTTGTCACGGAGAAAACGCCACCCGGCGTTCGGTAAAAGATCCTGTGCCCATCGACTCTTGCGGGCGGCACGCCAAGCGTACCGAGTACAGAATCATAGAAAACCTTCGCGCGCTCTAGGTCATTCGTGCCAATCATGATGTGGGAAAACATCGAGCTTCCTTATTTTTTGCGAATCGGGCCGGTTTAGTATAGCAATCCACCGCATCGGTTTGCCTTCGTCGGCGGAACTCGAGGTAAGAAAATATTTAGAGCGACCACAGTGCAGCGTATGCGGATTAGGTGGCCACACGACCCGTTGGGGTCCGGCTGCCTTGACGACCAGCAAAAAGAAAAAAGCGGCGGGGCCTTTTGGAGGGGCCCCGACCGCCAGGCATTGCACCGACGGGGGAGTTGATGTCGGCGCAATTTCTGCAAACCTGTTAAATCGGCACAATGGGATGATTTGTAATCACACTTCCTTCCAGTTGATTTGACCTAACAATGCCGCAGAAGAAGTAAAATTGTTGTAAAAAGCCATTGGCGCGGCGCGATAGAAGGCGTAGCGAGAGCCAATCCGTCGGGCCGAGAACGGGGCGGCAATTCAAGCCTATTTCGGCGCGGAATCGACGTCGGCAGACTTCTACTACGTGACTCGCGATACGCGCGATGAATAGAGGGATTGCTGCCCGATCAGCAACCATCAATCTCCCGAACGTCGGCTAATCGAGCGCGTATCGCACTGCTAGCCTGCGGGAAGGCTTCAGCGACATTTACCTGGGCCGCACGTTTAGCAGTGCCTTCACCCCCCCCCCTCTTCTGAGGGGCGGCGTGCGGGTGTAGGATTCTGTCCACAACGCGTGTTCCTTTTCGGGATTTGAAGGGGAGGGTGCCATGAATCGAAGAATATCGAACAAAGTGTTGGGACTTGTATCGGGATGCATTTTTTGTATTGTTGGCGCGAATGTCGTATTGGCGCAACAGGTGAGCAAGGCGGACGAACTCCAGGAGATCGTGGTCACGGCACAGAAGCGTGAGTCCACGGTCCAAACTACGCCCCTCAGCATCACGGCGCTCACCGGCCAGGATCTTGTAGAGCGGGGCATTACAGATATTGCCTCGGTCGTGCAATCCGTTCCCGGCGTATCCATGAGAACGAGTGGCCCAGGACAGACCGAACTCGAGATCCGGGGATTGACCTCATCCGGCGGCAATTCGGCGACTGTCGGATTCTACCTCGACGATATACCGCTCAGTGCACCGGCGTCCGCGCAGAATGGCAAGGTCGTGATCGACCCCAACCTCTACGATCTGAATCGAATTGAGGTACTGCGCGGCCCACAAGGCACCCTTTATGGCTCCGGTTCCATGGGTGGCACGATCAAACTGATCCCCAATGCGCCCAATCCGAGCGCCTTCGATGCATCCGCGCAGGTCATCCTCGGAGGCACCGACGGCGGCGACACCCTCAATCACACCGAAAATGCCATGATCAATCTGCCGCTGGCCGATACGCTGGCGCTTCGCTTGGTCGCCTCGTCGGAAGTCTTGAGCGGGTGGATCGATCGCATTGTGATTGCGCAGCCCGACTTTCCCGCACCGATCAATGCAACGACTCGCGGCAATGTCGCGGCGGCGCCCATCGCGGAAACCTTCAAGGATGTCAATAACGAGAATCTGAGGAGTGTGCGGGCCTCGCTTCTGTGGAAGCCAACCGATCGGCTCTCCATCGAACCCACGTTCCTGTACCAGGAAATCACGCAGGGTGGCCTGAATCTCATCGACAGCCAGCCGGGGACGAACACGCAGTATCAGCCCTACGACTCGCCGGAGCCGTTCCTGGATCGAATCGACATCGGCGGCCTCAACGTGCAATACCATTTTGACTGGGCCGATTTGACGTCGACGACCTCCTATTGGCAGCGCGATGAGAACCTGCGCCAGGACGGCACGGAGGAGATCGCAACAGTGCTTGGGGCGCCGATTTATCCGGCTCAGGGCGGGGCGGGCCAGACTTTTCCAACGTCATTGGAAGATGATAAGTCCCGGCAATACAGCGAGGAGATTCGCCTCACCTCATCGGGGCATACCGATTTCAAGTGGCTCGTCGGCTACTTCTACCAAGATTTCGAGTCGGATTTCGATGAGTACGTTGATACGCCTTTGACGACAATCCCGGGCACCATCCCGAATGCATTTACCCAGGTTCAACCGACCAAGATTCTTCAAAACTCTTTTTTCGGCGAGGCATCCTACACATTCTTGCAGCAGTTCACGGTGACAGCCGGACTTCGGCGCTACTACTACACCGGATCTGTGAACACCGCGGTGTCCGGCTGGCTGAGTTCGTCGGGCACCAATGCGATCAACTATTATTCAACGGGTGAGCGCGATCAGGGTGTAACTCCCAAGCTCAATCTCTCTTATCAGCTGGACCAGGATCTGCTCCTGTACAGTACCGTCTCGCAGGGCTTCCGTCCCGGTGGCGGCAATCAACCGATTCCGACTTCGGGGGCGCTCGGAACAGAGTGTTTGGCAAATCTGCAGGCCATCGGGCTGAACGCGGCGCCGCTGGGTTTCAAACCCGACAAGGTGTGGAGTTACGAACTCGGTGAGAAGTTTCGCAGCGATGATGGCCGCGTGACGATTAATTCGGCCGGGTACTTTGAGAATTGGCAGCATATCCAGCAGAACATCCCGCTTGACTGCGGATTCCCATTTACCGGAAATGCGGGTGACGCACACATCTACGGCGCGGAACTCGAAGTTAATGCCGTGGTTGTTCCGGGTCTCGTGGCTTCGGTGAACGGTAGTTGGACGCACGCGGAATACATCGCGAATGCAGTACCGGGAACGACCATCGACGAGCGTCTCCAAGAGGTGCCGGAACTGACGGCGGCCGCATCGCTCAACTACCGCCATGGCATCACGGATAGGCTGGCCCTGATCGGTCGCGTCGAAAATAACTACGTCGGCTCGCGAATCGACACGACCGCCCAGGCGAACTTCGTGCCGGCCTACGACTTGACCAATATTCGTGCCGGCGTTGAAGGCAGTAACTGGACGGCCGTCTTGTTCGCGAACAACGTCACCAACAGGCTGGCGCTCTTGACCAACTCGCCGGCGATCAACGTCAACGTCACGACTTTCAATCGAACGGCCGTAGAGCAGCCACTGACGTTTGGGATCGACCTGACTTATAGGATGGGCCACTAGAAGAATCTGACGCCCTGCCACGCCCATATTTGGGGCGTGCCTCTGCGGAGCAATGCAAGCCGTATACTGACGTCCGGGAGGATGTCGGGATGCCGGCCCAGGAAACGAGTGGTGCGCTGCACATCGGCGAGTGGATCGTTCATCCCGCGCTCGATTGCATTTCGCGCGGGTCCGAGACTCAGAAACTCGAACCCCGAGCGATGCGACTGCTGCTGTGCTTGGCAGACGCCGCCGGCGCCGTCGTCAGCGTCGACCGTCTGCTCGCAGAGGTGTGGCCCGATGTAATCGTGGGATCCGCATCGGTGTATCAGACCGTGTCCCAATTGCGCAAAGTTCTCGGCGATATAGATCCGAATCCCACTTATATCGCGACGGTTCCACGCAAAGGCTATCGGCTCATTGCCAAGGTGCAGCGGGCCACCGAGCCCGCCCAAACGCCCCCAGCCGAGGGCTTGCTGCGTCGAAGGTCAATTCCAGGAGTCTGGGTCGTTGCGGGCGCCTTCCTCGCTCTCGCGTTGGCTGGGGCATACCTCCTGGGAGACACGGCATGGCTTTCAAAGTACATCACTGGTAAGGGCCAAACGCCTGACGCGACCGTCAGCGACAAGTCGATTGCGGTGCTGCCGTTTGCGGACATGAGCGAGAAGAAGGACCAGGAGTACTTCTCCGACGGCCTGGCCGAAGAACTCATCGGGCAGCTTGGCAACACCCCGGGCCTCAAAGTAATCGCCCGCACCTCCTCGTTCTCCTTCAAGGGTAAGTCCGACGACATTCCGACGATCGCCTCCAAACTCAATGTGGCGAACGTCCTCGAGGGCAGCGTTCGCCGCTCCGGCAATCACCTGCGGGTCTCGACCCAGCTGATCCGCGCCGACTCCGGGCAGCGGCTCTGGTCGGAGACCTTCGATCGGGAATTCAAGGATATCTTCACGATCCAGGACGAGATCGCCGCCGCCGTCGTCACGGCTTTGAAGATACAACTCAATGGGGGAAGCACGGCCACCCGGGGACACGGCACCTCCAATCCCGAGGCCTACAACGGCTATCTGCTGGGCCGACAACTCTTCTTGCAAGGCACAGTTCCCACCTGGCGCCAAGCCATCGAGGCTTACCAGAAGGCGATCGGCCTTGATCCGCACTATGCCGATGCGTATGCGGATCTCGCCGTGTCCCAGTATTACTTGGCGGACCAAACGGGCGACCACGCTCTTGGAAAATTGGCCGAGCAGTCCGCCCAGAGGGCGATCGACCTCGATCCTCGTCTGGCGGCCGGCTATTCGGTCCGTGCGTTCCTGCGCTACCTGTTCAGCTACGACTGGGTCGGCGCGGAGGCCGACTTAAAGCGGGCGCTGGCGCTCGAACCGACGAACAGCCGAGTATTGTCGCGCTATGGAAATTTGTTGAGTTACCTCGGCAGGACGCAGGAAGCCACGGCGATGCTCCGCAAAGCCATCGAACAGGATCCGTTACAAAACACCAATTGGTACGAGCTTGGTATAGCACTCTCGGAGTCGGGAGATCATGCGGCGGCCTATGACGCCTTCCATCAGGCGCTGGCGATCCGGCCCACAGACAATTTTTCGAAATTCCACCTTGCGCGCCTGCAGCTCGTCGACGGGAAAGTACAGGAGGCGTTGGACACCTTCCGAAGCAATGCCGACGAGGAATTCCGCGGCGCCGGTATCGCCATGGTCGAGCATACGTTGGGCGATGCGAGGGCCTCCCAGCAAGCGCTCGACACGCTCATTGCCGTGGGGGCCGCAGACGCGGCCTATCAGATCGCCGAGGTCTACGCCTGGCGGGGGGAGAGGGATAAGGCGTTCGAGTGGCTCGAGCGGGCCTACCGCCAGCAGGATGGAGGGCTTGCCGATCTCAAATGCGACCTGCAGCTCGCATCGCTACGTTCCGATCCGCGCTACGTGGCGCTGCTCCGAAGACTGAATTTTCCGCTCTGATACGAACGTTGCTGGTCGGCTTGTTTGACGGATCAGGTAGACTTTGCTTGTTCCCCTACGACCCCATGAGACCCCGCCCATGCATATCGCCATCCTGACATTCGACGGCTTTAACGAACTCGATTCGCTGGTCGCGTTTAGTATTCTCAATCGCGTCAAGCGGCCGCAGTGGCGGGTCTCGATTGCCTCTCCTTCGCCGCGCGTCCGGTCGATGAATGGCTTGGACATCGAGGCGCAACTTTCGCTGAGTGAAGCGCGCACTGCCGATGCCGTGATCGTCGGTAGCGGCGTACATACCCGTGAGGTGGTCAGGGACCACTCACTCATGGCTGATCTGCGGCTCGATCCTGCTCGGCAACTGCTCGGTGCCCAGTGTTCAGGGACACTGGTACTGGCGAAACTCGGGCTTCTCGATGGGATATCTGCATGCACGGATGCAACAACCAAACCTTGGGTCGAAGAGGCCGGCGTCACCGTTTTAAATCAGCCGTTCTTTGCCAAGGGCAACATTGCCACCGCCGGTGGCTGTTTAGCCTCCCAGTATCTTGCCTTCTGGGTCATCGCGAAGCTGGCGGATATCAGTTCTGCACAGCGCGCTCTTCACTATGTCGCCCCGGTCGGCGAGAAGGATGAGTACGTTTCTCGCGCGATGCGGAACATAGCGCCATACTTTCCGCAGGAAGACGCGGCGGCCTAAAGTCACTCGCTCACGATGATGGTTCTTGAGGCGATCCAACAAGGGTGAAGCGATGAATCCGAGTCGATTTTCTTTGGTGGTCTTCGATTGCGATGGCGTGTTGGTGGACAGCGAGCTGATTACCAATCGCATTTTTGCACGCATGCTCAACGAACTTGGCATTCCGGTCACGCTCGAGCATATGTTTGAGCAATTTGTCGGCCGCTCGATGGCCACTTGTTTGGAGAAAATTGCGGACCTTCTGGGCGGTCCGGTGCCGGAGGATTTTGTTCATCAATATCATGTACGGACCAACGCAGCCCTGCAATCCGAGCTCAAAGCGGTGCCGGGAATCGAAACCGTCTTGGATGAGATCAAGGTGCCGTACTGTGTGGCGTCCAGTGGTAGCCACGAAAAAATGCAGACAACTTTGGGCATTACGGGATTACTCCCTCGATTTCAGGGCAAGATTTTTAGCGTCACCGAAGTGGCAAGAAGCAAGCCGTTTCCCGACGTCTTTTTATACGCCGCCGCCAGATCAGGCGTTGCGGCATCAGAGTGTGCCGTCGTTGAGGACACGCCAACCGGCGTCGCCGCCGGTGTTGCGGCCGGCATGACCGTTTACGGGTACTGCGCACTGACGCCACCACATCGGCTCCGGGAAGCGGGAGCCCACTACACTTTCGACAGCATGCGCAAGTTACCCCCCTTACTCGCTGCCGCACCGTGAATGGGATATGTCATATTTCATCGGTCATTCGGACTTTCGAGACGAGGGCCGCGCATATGCGTTGACCAACAGAAATTCTTCGGGACGTCCGCCCGGTGGTCGAATAACCATTTGGGGGAGAGTGCAAACCGTTGACTTAGGTCCCTAAGAAAGTAAGATCCGGGCAGGGAGCAAAAGTGTCGGCCGCCTTGCAATGCAGCTGCTGACGAGACAAAACAATCAATGCATTTCAATTCAAAAAGCATTTCAAGTCAAAAGGTCGCTGTCGCGGGCAAAGTTCACGTCCCGATTAGACCGTTCAAAGCTGATTCAATTGCGTGAACTCAATCTTTTACTCCACCAATCGAGGGGACCCCGATGAGAAGGATATCTCTATATAAGACTGGTATCGCGGCCGCGATGCTCGGAATGATCGGCACGTCAGCGGTATTGGCCGCGACGCCAGCAGTCGACATGGGGGCGCTCAAAAGCGCCGGTAGCCAGACAATTTCGATCACTGTCGCTTTGAAGATGAGCGACCAGGCCGGCGCCGAAGCACTGATGCAGCGCCTGGCGACGTCGAGTGATCCGTTGTACGGCAAGTTCCTGACTCCCGAACAGGTGGAGGCGCAGTTTGGCCCGAGCGATGCCGACGTGCAGAACGTGACGGCAGCATTCACCGCCGCCGGCCTGGCGGTGGCGAGAACCAGCGCGACGACTTTGTCCGTGACGGGCAGTGTGTCGATGTTGGAGCGGATGTTCCAGACCAGCGTGCATCAATTCCAAAGGCCCGCGGGCGTAAAAGGACCGGCCTCTACCTTTCGGGCCGCCGTGTCGAAGCCCGTGGTGCCGGCAGCGATTGCCTCGGTGGTGCAGGGAGTCGTCGGCTTCAGCACCCAGCCGGCGTTTCATAGCCATATTCAAAAAGCCCCGGACTCCTTCAATGGCACACCGGTGCAGCGGTTAACCGCCGGCCAGCCAGGGGACTTATCCGCCAAGTTCGGCAACTTGACGGTGCTTGATTTCGATTCCGTCTATGACGTCAATCCGCTGATCGCAAAGGGCATCAACGGCACGGGGCGCACAATCGGCATCGTGACGCTGGCCTCCTTCACCCCCAGCGACGTGTTCTTCTACTGGAACTCGCTCGGCCTGAAGGTCAATCCCAACCGCATCAGCATCGTCAATATCGATGGCGGTTCGGGCCCGATAAGCGACGCCGCGGGTTCGGATGAGACGACGTTGGACGTGGCGCAGTCAGGCGGCATCGCCCCAGGCGCGAAGATTGTCGTGTACGAGGCCCCGAACACCAGTCAGGCGTTCGTGGATGCTTTCGCACAGGCCGTGCATGACAACCGCGCTGACTCGGTCTCCACCAGCTTCGGCGAACCGGAGATCTTCGACGATGTGACGCTCGGCGGAACCGTCACGGATCCTTTTGACGGTGAGCAGGTGAGCACCCTGCAGGCCATGCATGAGCTGTTCGTGGTGGCCGCGTTGCAGGGGCAGAGCCTGTTCTCGGCGGCCGGTGACAGCGGGGCCTTCGACACGGTCAGGGACTTCGGACAGGGTGACGGCTTCACCACTCCGTTGAGCGTCGATTATCCGGCCAGCGACTCGGCGATGACGGCGGCGGGCGGTACGACGCTGCCGGGTCCGCAGATGTTCAACACGCCGGGTGGAATACTCACGATTGACAATCCGGTGGAACGCGTCTGGGGCTGGGACTATCTCGAGCCGCTGTGCGACGCGCTGGGGGTCACGAATTTCTTCCAGTGCGGGATCTTCTCCGTCGGCACCGGCGGTGGCGTCAGCTCGTTTTTCCAGATCCCGCTGTATCAATTCTTTATCCCCGGCACGCAGTTGACCCAGCCAGGGCAGACATTCACGGAGACCGACGTGAGTCCGTCGATCGTGTTCTTCACGTTTCCGGCCCACTTCGCAGGCCGCAACGTGCCGGACGTGTCGTTCAATGCCGATCCGGAGACCGGCTACGTCGTGGACTACACTTCGAGCAAAACCGGGTTCGGTCAGGAGCATCTGGGGGGCACGAGTTTCGTCGCGCCACAACTGAACGGCGTCACGGCACTGCTGGGCCAGAAAGCCGGTCATCGGCTGGGATTGCTCAACGTGGAGCTCTACAACTTGCAACGTTTTGGCTTCTTGTTTGGACGGTCTCCTGTCATCCGTACCATTTCGACCGGCGACAACTGGTTTTATGATGGTCGGCACGGCTATGCACCGGCGTCGGGCGTTGGAACGCTGGATGTGTTCAACTTGTCCGAAGTGACGCGCTGAGCAGTAATCTAGTCTGAAGCGGCCCCGTCCCTCACTTCATGAGGGACGGGGTCGCCACCTGGGTACCGAAACCTAAACGCCCGAGAAATAGGGTGGCCATTTGGGCTGGGCCTTTAGAGCTGCATCGTCGATCGAAGCCAGGACCTCGGTGGGCAACGGACCTTCGCTCACAGCCGTGAAATTGTGCCGGAGATGCTCCAACGACGAGGCGCCGATAATAATGCCATCATTGCGCTCGGCGTTTAGCTGGGAGTGATGAATCAGCCAGCGCAGCGCCACGGAGATAGCGTCAAGACCATGGCCTTCGCACGATCGATGAATTTCGGCCAAAGCATCGAAATAGGCGTCGTTCCAATAGCGATCACGATAGAACTTGCCTTGAGCAGTTGAGCTGTCGAAACGGGAGCCGGCTGCTGCCGCAGCACTACGGGCAAAATTCTTAGCAAAGGCACCGCCGGCCAGCGGATTGTAAGCATGGAAGCGGATGCCATAGTTGCCGAGGCATTTGAACAGTTCCGGTTCAACCGCACGCGTGATCGCGTTGTACAGTCCCTGGTAGACGCTCGGCCTTATCCGAAGGCTCTCTTCAGGTTCTCAGGTTTGTGGCCGGGAGTGTTTCCGGAATGAATCCGCGTGGCGATGCCGAACCGTTCGGCGGCGCGCAGATCTCCCAACATCTGTTCGCAGGTTCCATCGCCATAGACAGAGCACGTAGAGAATCGCGACAATGTATAAAAGCGGATTAGTGGAGCTCGAGGCTGTGGTCGCCATCGCCAGGCATGGAAGCTTCCGCGCGGCGGCCTCCGATCTGGACATGTCGCCGACAGCGATCGGCAATGCCGTTGCCAGTCTCGAGAAGCGCCTTGGCGTTCGCCTCTTCAACCGCACGACGCGCAACGTCGCCCTGACGAGTGCCGGCCGCGAGTACGTCGAGGCCATCGCGCCGTCGCTGTCGGATATCCGCAATGCCACTCAGGCGGTCGCCAATCACGGCCGCAAACCGACAGGCTCGCTACGGTTCAGTTGCTCGCTAGCCGGGGGGCGCCAGCTACTGGTGCCCTTCGTCCTCGAGTATCGTCGTCGCTACAACGAGATGAAGGTCGAAATCGTCACCGAGGGACGGCTGATCGACATCGTCAAGGAGGGGTTCGACGCCGGGGTGCGTCTGGCTGAGGCGGTTCCGCTCGACATGATCGCGATACCGCTGGTTCCACGCGCGCGCGCGGCATGTTGTGGTTGGGGCGCCAAGCTATTTCGCAAAAAGGCCACGACCCACCGCGCCGGCCGAGCTTAAGGCTCATGAATGCATCCGCACTCGCTATCCCGGCGGCGCCCTCTACCGCTGGGAGTTTGAACGTCTCGGCAAAGCTTTGAGGATCGATGTTCCAGGGTCCCTGACACTCGATGAGCCCGACATGATCGCGCGGGCGAGCAGGGCGGGTATCGGCCTTGCCTATGTAAACGAGTCGATCGTTGCTGACGACATCGCTTCAGGCAGGCTGGTTGAAGTTCTAAACGAGTGGACGCCCTCGTATCCCGGATATTGCCTCTATTATCCAGGACGCCGCCACATGGCCGCGAGCTTGCGCGCCTTCGTCGATCTGGCCCAGGAGATTGTCTCTCGGAATCGCGCGAAGGCGTCTTGACGGATACCGAGTCCAATTTGAAAAAAATAATAGCCGGTCATGGTAGGGCGCCGATAACTTCCTCAACCGTCGCAACTCTCGCCTGAAAGGGAAAAATCTTTTCCATCAATACGCGCTGCACTTATAGCCCGTATTTCTCGATAGTAGATGTCCCATGAATCGAGAAAATATTCGGCTCGGTCCAAGCGGGGAGGCCGGCGCCGTACAACTTTTTATGTTTTAGTCTCATTGTCCCAGCGGTATCATGAAGCGCCGGTGCCCGTAGACTCGCCTGAGCGACATGACGGTACCAACCGTACATTAATCATCCAGACCATCACAGCAAGCTCCCGGAAGCCTACATGAACCCAGCCCCGGGGCGATCACGCGCCCCAGCATACCGCCCCGACATCGATGGTCTTCGGGCGCTCGCGGTTATTGCCGTCATCCTTTTTCACAGTGGCATTCCAGGGTTCGACGGGGGATATGTCGGAGTCGATGTCTTTTTCGTGATCTCCGGCTATCTGATCACCCAACTGTTGGAGAAATCGCGCGACGAGTCTGCGCGTCGCACGCTCGCCACGTTCTACGTGCGACGTATGAGGCGCATCCTGCCGGCCTTGTTGGTCACCTGTCTCGTGACGGCGATCGTCGCGATCGCGCTTTCTACACCCGACCAGCTGGTGAACGTCGGAAAATACCTCGCCGCGACGCCCGTACTGCTGAGCAACGTCGCAACCTGGTCGGAGAGGAACGGATACTTCGCGCCAGACGTCCGGCAACTTCCACTCAGCCATCTGTGGTCAATTTCAGTGGAAGAGCAGTTCTATTTGATCTATCCGCTGATGTTGATTGCCATCACCCGGTACCGGCTGCCTTGTCGGCGCCTGACACTGCTCGTCCTGGCTTCGGTTTCTCTGGCGTTATGCATCTGGGTTTCGCACTACAAGCCGATAGCGAACTATTTTTTCGCGCCTACGCGCGCCTGGGAACTGCTGCTCGGCGCAACACTGGCAATTGGCGGGACGCCGCGAATAGGGCACCCCATCGTCACAGAGGGCCTGGCGGTTGCGGGCCTGTTGGGGATCGCAATCGTTGTGCACCTCTACACGGCGCAGACAGTGTACCCGGGAACCGCGGCGATGCTGCCGTGTATGGCCACCGCCGCCTTGCTCGCCACCGGCAGCGGCCCCCAGCCTGCGCTCGTGAACCGCATGCTCTCCTGGCCGCCGCTGGTTTTCGTCGGACTCATTTCCTATTCACTTTATCTGTGGCACCAGCCGCTGCTCGCCTTCGTCAATTACTACCGCATTG
>Ga0265356_1000128_pt1 | contig 13199 bp, 13 predicted proteins | sample NZE4metagenome_FD_189075 | JGI IMG/M metagenome (GOLD analysis project Ga0265356, IMG submission 189075) | Rhizosphere microbial communities from Maridalen valley, Oslo, Norway - NZE4 | ecosystem: Host-associated > Plants > Roots > Rhizosphere > Soil | place: Norway: Oslo | collected 2017-09-15
AGTCAGCCATGTTTGCGTTGGTAACATGCAGATCACCCAGCCCCTGGAAGAAAAGCGCTGGAAGGCCATTCGGATCCCCTTCACTCTTGATCAACTTTTGCCCGGTCTTCGCAACGGATAGTACATAGACCGAAAGCTCTTTCTTGTCGCGGTGAAAAGTGAGTTTGAAGCGCTCGACAATCAGTTTCTGCAACATGCCTTTCCATTGTTTGTTGCTGGGCGCGCCTTCCCCATCGGGCTGCGCGTCAATATCGAATTTATCTGTTCCAGCCCAGTCGGGGGCGCCGGTGACCTGCTTGGAATGGACTCCGTAGGCAAACGAGATCAGCTCATTTAGGGAGACGTTGATAGTCTGAAAACGACGTCCCCTGACGAGGAACGCTTTGCGTTGCTCATCCGGCTTCGTAGGCTTGATGGTCGCGACCTCGAAGCTGGGGGAGGCGTTCGCGTCCATCGGTGGCAGTTTCGGCGGCGGCGCCGGAATCGCCCACTCCGTTTCGGGGGTGGCACGCGTCAGGTTTAGAGGTAGCGGGTTCGGCCCTTGCGTCCAGTTCCCGGTGATCGTCTTACCGTCCGCGCTCAGCTTGCCTTCATATGTGCCGCCGATGGCCGTGAGCGACATCTTCACGGTCGTACCCTCCAGCGTAATTTTGGTGACTGGAAGAGGAACTCCGCCCTGGTCGATGCTGTAGAAAACCGCTTTGTATCCGCCGTCTGCCTTTGAGATCTTGACAACCGTTCGCAGGTCTTGGCCGGCGTGGAGCGTGCCCTGCCAGGTGTCGGCAATGTTGGTTGCCGGATTGTCGGCCGTGGATTGAGCATGGACCGGCGTGATGTGTACCAGGCCAAAAAAGACTGGCGCGGCAATCGCCGCAACTGCGGCCATGGTGAGCGATAGCTTCCTGCTGAAATCGAGCTTGCGTGAAATGCACTGAGCCATGACTTTCACAATCCTCTCGAAACTGCGAATAAACCGCCCGCTGCTAATTTTCCGAGGGCTTCTCGATGCTGTCGATGACAAGGGTCTCTACCGGCCCTTTTCTCGGCTCCAGTTTCAGGCCAAGCTGCTCATGGAGCGCCGTGAAGATCGAAGGCCCCGAAGAATCAGGCGGAGGTGCTTCGGCGGGTGCGTGGCTACCGTCTGCACCCTTGAACATCGCGGCACTCTGCTCTGGCGTCCACTTCAGGGTCCAATCATAGTTACCCTTGAGGCCTGTTTCGTTTATAACATTCCGCCCCAATTCGGGTTGCCCGGACAGTATGTCCGCTAGAAAGCTGACATCTATATTAGTTGCGCTGAGTTGGCCGGGGCCCGTCATTCTGACTCCGCGGAACTGTTTCTTCGGCGCAGACGTTCCGTCCGTGGCGGGGGTTGGAACTTCCGCCGGCTTCAGCTTAGAACCACCCTTCGCAACCACCAGCACATAAACAGGAAGGTCCTTCGTCTCGTGAGTCAACTTTAGTTGGAACCGATCCGCGAGCAGCGCCTGGACCATCAATCGGACTTGATTTGCCTGTTCTTCGAAAGAAAGCTTCTGTAGCTTTTGGGCTATCGAAGCCTCTTCCTTCGCCTCAATATCGTATTTATCGGAATTGATCCAGCTTGGTCCCCCAGAGAGCTGATTATCAGATTTGAGGTCGTACGCAAACTCAATGATATTCTTTATCGTCTCGCCTCTTGTCGTGAACTTACCCGGAGACATGAAGAGTTGAACCATATCGTCTCCCGCGCGACTCGGCTTGATTGAGGCGACCTCAAATGGTGGCACGGCCGCACGGTCGGCCTGTAACAATTGTGCAAGCATTCGCGGTGGACTGTTTACGAGGCCGAGCACGACTGGTACGGTGATAGTGGCTAAGCTGACTGCGAGCAGCAGCAACTTCCTGCCAAAACTCAGTCTATGTGACAGGTGCTCGGACATTATGCGCACAATCCGTTTCTTGAGGTCGGCGCCCGTCACACCAGACATGCACGCTAGTGGAACTTGCACGCAGAACTCACACGTCTTCAAAATGCTCTCCGCATAAACCTGCCGCTGGGTGCCCATTTCCAAAACATCTTCGTCACAGGCACGTTCGCGTTCATCCACCAGTCGAGTCCCCACCCACCACATCAACGGGTGGAACCAGAAGATGGCTTCAACTAACATGTGGATTGCAGCGGCGAGATTGTCCCGACGGCGTACGTGACACACCTCGTGAGCGACAATTGCTTGTAGATGTGCATCGTCAAGGTGTTCGGAAATCCCTTCCGGCCATACCAGCACTGGGCGCGCTATGCCGAAAATGCCCGGCTCCAGAGAGCCCGACGACAATAAGATCTTGATGCGGTCCTGTTTTCCACAAGAGAGTTCCACTCTACGCAGTGCTTCCAGCTCACGTCCCTCATACAATGGCACGGCCTCGCCTACGGCCGCGGATATCTTCCGCCAGCGCATGTACCACATTGAAAGAACCACCACGAATCCGCAGAGCCACGTTGCTGCAAGAAAACTCGGAAACAAATGGTTCAAACTCTGGGGAACTGTCAAGGGAGGGGCCCCTGCACTTACCGGCAGAGTTGATTGCGTAAAGGGCTGACTAACCTCATTCATTGCAAAATACAAACCAGTTGGGGCCACTGCGGAACGGTTTGACCATCCTAGATGGCCACCGATGCTCACCAGCAGAGAAAATGGAATGAGAAATTTGATCGACGCAGCTAGCCAGAGCCAATAGCGGGCCCGCGCGTGGTTCTTTCGTAGGATTAACGTCAACAATCCAGCAGTGGCGGCAAATAATGTCGACTGCCACAGGTGATCGCCTAGGGCTGGTGCGACAGCTGCCCAGGTCTCCGACAAATATCTCGGGATCATTGTGGTTTATCCTTTCTCGCAAGACTCCGCAGAGTCTTTTCAGCTTCTTTCACATCCGCAAGCGTGAGTTTGCCGGATTCAATCAGATGCGCCATTACCGGCTTCGTGCGGCCGCCGAAGAACGCCAGCAGGTCATCGATCAACCGCCGTTGGGCAGCCTCGCGGGAGACCGAGGCCTCGAAAATGTGAAAGTTCCCGACTTTCTTCACTCGACGGACTACGTTCTTTGCTTCCAATCGATACACGGTCGTTTGGATCGTCGTATAGGCCGGCTTTTGCTTCGACGGAAAGTCTTCTTGAATCTCGCGAATCGAGCACTCTCCTTGCATCCAAAGCGCTTCCATAATCTGAAATTCCAGTTTCGACAACTTTTTGGGCCGTGCCACCTCCACCTCCTATGGCTGTTCGATTATCTACTACATCTGTTTGTTTATGTCAAGAGAAGCTCGCTACGTTCATCCAGAAGGAGAACGGCCTCTGGGGTCCAGCCGCTAGGCAAGGAAAGGAAATAGGCCGGAGGAGATCCCTCCCGGTTTGGCGGCGAGCCGCTCGTTACCGGATTCGGAAGGAGGAAACACAGAACACAGTCAGATCGGGGGAGAGAGGGTGCGGGTGTGCCGCTTTGACATGGCCAAGATCGCGGTCGATAATTTTGCAGAGACAGAGTCGAACCAAACGTTAAGACCAGGTGTTCAAAAAATCGAGGGTGACGGCGTGCAATTGCCAGGATGAAAGCTGGTAGCCTTAGTTGCTGGGGAAGTGGCCAAGGACATGCACCTGGGCGATAGGATGGGTCTGATCTGTGGCGGGACTTTGCTGTGGGTCCGGGCAGGGACAGGAATGTTCCTCAGGACAGGGAAAACCCCATCATGACCAAGCCTACAGCGCATAATCGTAGACAGCTGTTGCTGCTCGGGACTGCTTGGGTGGTCGTCACCTCCTTCGCCCAGACTGCTGCACCTGCGCCCGCGACCGCACTGCCGCCTGCTGCCTCCCCTGTCGCTGCCGTACCTCCGGTCTTCGAGGTGAGTACGGTCAAGCAGAACAAAGCTGGCAGCTCGAGCTCCCATTCCAGCTTTCAGAATGGACTCTTCACTGCGTCTAACATCTTGTTGAAGAATCTCATGCAATATCAGGCCTACGGAATCCCGGAGCCTCGGATTCTGGGCGGCCCCAAGTGGCTCAACTCCGAAAGATTCGACATCGAGGCAAAGACCGACAGCTCGGTCGCCGATCAGTTACGAGCGCTCAGCCGCGAGCAGCGCAAACTTCAGACGCAAGGGATGTTTCAACAGCTCCTGGCGGACCGCTTCAAACTGACCGTTCATTGGGAGACACGAGACCTTCCGGTCTATGCCCTCGTGGTCGCGAAGAAAGGGCCCAGTCTTCATGAATCGAAGGAACCTGACGGTGGTTTGCATACATCGTCGAGCACCGGCCAGTTCAACGCCCAAGGCATTAGCCTGACGGAAATGGCCCAGGCCTTGACACAGGAGCTGTCGAAGGAACTGGGCCGCGTGGTCCTCGATAAAACCGGAATCAAAGGAAGATATGACGTTACGCTCAAGTGGACGCCGGAAACCGACGCAACTCCCGTTGCCAGTGGATCGGACGGGACTTCACAACAAGACTCCAGCCCCTCTATCTTCACGGCAATTCAGGAACAACTCGGCCTGAAGTTGGAATCGACGAAGGGCCCCGTACAGGTTCTTGTGATCGATCACGTCGAGATGCCTTCAGAAAATTAGTTAGCGTCCGTTGCCGCCTCCACCACTGATTTGATCGATGGCTACGAACGGGTACTGCGACACTCCGCAGCCGGGCATTGGCAATTGCCCCGGTGCTTAGCCATCGCTCACGTACGCTCTAGGTTCTGTCTCTGCCTAGCCGTCGAATGCGTTCGCGGTTCGTCTTCGTCATGGTCGTCCTGGAGTTCGAGCATAGGTGCCTTACTGAGCTTGACTCTTGATTCCACATAATGCACTTCGCCCGACGTCGAAAACTGTGCGACGAATCTGCTAAAATCCGCGACCTAGGGTTTCATCGTTTCCAATCATCGCATGTCCGCTAACGCGAACCAGCCGAACGGTTTGTCTGGCAAGTTCGGCCAGTACAAGCGCGACATTCCGTATGCGACGTTGGCGCAGGCGTTCCAAAGCCTTGTCCGGCCGCTTCTCAGTAAGGGCGAAGACGACTTACGGAAGTGGCGTGATGCACTTCGGGAGGCGCTGGAGCCGAACGGCCCCCGCTCGAAGGAAACTGGCACGACACTGCCAGCCGCCTCCGGGTATGGATGCCGCCGGTGCGCCTCGATCGGCTCGCCAAGCTCGCGTTCGATCAGATCCGTCAGGCCTCGGTGACGACGCCCGCTATACTGATCCGCCAGCTCGAAGCGATTTGCGGCTCGCACCGCGACTTCCGCACGCCTGCCGTCAAGCGCTGTCGGATCAAGCGGACGCGATCCAGGAAACGGCGAGTGCGCTGGTCGCGCTTGATCGCCGCGACCTCGACGCGGCGTGGCAACTTGCACACACCCCGCTCTCGTAGCGCTGCCCCGGCATTTGTGACGATGGCGCCGAGGTTCGGCTTGGCGATTCCCGCATTGGCTTCGCGATCTGAACTCGCCGAGTTTCTTGGACGTTGCCACGGGTGTCAGCGAGAACAGCGTCGAGCTTGCTTTAAAGCCGGGACGCTTGCTACTTTGCAGACTCGCTGCGCAGCGCCGCGCGAACCTTCCCAAGCAGTGAGCGTCTGGTGAATGGCTTCTCCAGGAACGCCGCTTCCGGCACCAATTTGCCACGTAGAGCAACCAGATCGCCTGGGTATCCCGAAATAAATAACGAACGAAGATTCGGATAGAACGCTTTGGCCTGCTCCAGCAGCTCAACCCCACTGTTGCCGGGCATTATGACATCCGTAAGCAGTAAATCGATTCTTGGCTTAGAAGCCTTCATGAGGTCCAGTGCGTACTCCGCATTTGTCGCTTCGATGACTTGGTAACCGGCATCTTGCAGCATTTGGACCGCCAGCTCGCGCAGAGGTCCATCATCTTCCACAACCAAAATCGTTTCTGATCCTCCCGGAAGCTCGGCTTGTTCAGGGGACTGCACCAGAGGTTCGGCTCTTTCGGCCACTCTGGGAAAATAAATTTTGAACGTCGTGCCCTTGCCGGGCTCGCTGTAAACGAAGATGTAACCCCCGCTCTGCTTCACAATTCCGTACACCGTCGAGAGTCCGAGGCCGGTCCCTTGCCCAACCCCTTTTGTGGTGAAGAAGGGCTCGAAAATTTTCGCTTTGATGCTTTCGTCGATGCCACAACCCGTGTCGCTGACGACCAAAACGACCTGTTGTCCGGCGCGGGAGCCTGGATGCTGGGAAACATAGTGCTCGTCGAGTTCAGCATGCCCCGTCTCGATGAAGACCTTGCCTCCGCTCGGCATCGCATCTCGCGCGTTCACCATCAGGTTCATCAGGACTTGTTCAAGCTGGCCCGGGTCGGCACGGACACTTCCGATCGGTGTTGTCGGCCGGAATGAAATGGCGACATCCTCGCCAACCATACGCTGCAACATGTCGGCCATGTTATGCACCACATCGTTCAAATCCAGGATTTTCGGGAACACAACCTGTTTCCGGCTGAACGCCAACAGTTGCCGGGTGAGCAAAGCTGCCTGATTCGACGCTTTCTTGATTTGCGCAAGGTACCGGTTCACTGGACTTCCCGGCGCAACCAGATCGAGCGACAGATCGCTGTAACCGACAATCACGCTGAGGATGTTGTTGAAATCATGTGCCATGCCCCCGGCCAACCGCCCTACGGCTTCCATCTTCTGGGCTTGGCGGAACTGCGCTTCCAGGCGCCGGACCTCCGTGACGTCGCGGGTGATCGCAAGCACGCAGGGTTGCCCGTCAAGTTCAATCGATTCCGCCCACACCTCTGCTTCCCGAGTCTCTCCCGTCGCGGTCGTGAATTGCGTATGATGTTTTGCCACCTGTTTGTCTTCCTTCAGCTGCCGCAGCATATCCGTGCGATCCGAGGGTTCGCTCCAGAAGCGCAATTGTGCGGCAGTGTGACCAATCACATCACTGCGCTCGAATCCGAGCAGATCGAGGAAGGCGTCGTTTACGTCTAGATAGCGCCCGTCCGCTTCCGTCGATATCGTGATTGCCAGCGGGTTTTTGCGAAAGGCCTTGCTGAACCTCTCTTCCGATTTGCGTAAATTCTCCTCTGTACGCCTGCGCTCCGTAATGTCACGAATATTGCATTGGATTACGCTCTTGCCATTTGCTCCGTAGACGTTGCTGACGAACTCGACGTTGACGCGCCGCCCACTCTTGGTCTCAAGTGGCAAATTCTCATATCGGATATATTGCTTGTCCTGCAGTTCTCGAAAGGCTGCTTTCGATTCTTGAATTTGCTTGAATGGGCCGATGTCCCAAAGTGTTTTGCCAATAAATTCTTCTCGTGGATAATCCAGCAGATTAACCAAGAAAGGGTTTACATCGATTATCAATCCCGAGTGCGCGTCGAGAATCAGTATTCCATCCTGCGCTGTCTCAAACAGTCGACGGTATCTGGCCTCAGAAGCACTAAGCGCCTCTTGCGCCCGCTTACGTTCCAGCGCCAGATCGCCCTTCTTCCCGTTTTCCATTAGGAATTCTTCCCCATCCGCCCTTGCGGGGATTGCACAAAACGTCGAACCTACTCAACGCCGAGGAGAGTTCGGACGGTACCGATGTTGCTTCCGGCGGCGGAGGACTCCCTTTCCCGACACATTGGCAATGCAGAGCCTGCCAATACCACGACGGGAGCGAAGCCCGCAGTCAGAGTAACCGGACCCCGGTGGCCGCGACATCCGAGTTATTTCGGATTTTGGCTCGTATTAATTACGTGCTTCAGCATCTGCCGGGTTTCTTCAATTGCTGCGTCTACGAGGCTGTAGCAGCCTTTTCAAGCAAATCGGCTCGCATGTGCCTCCGCAAAATTACGGATTCACAAGCGCTGCAGCATACGTGTTTACTCCATTCAAGACACAGGTCAGAGCGGGAGAAAATTACCGTGCCGCGGTCGACGAGGCGTCTTTTGCTGGCGGACGATCATCCGGATTTGTTGCGAGAGATACAACAGTTGGTGGCCACCGATTTCGACGTGGTAGGGAACGCCACCGACGGCCTGATGCTCGTCAAGATGGCGGAAGCTCTGAAGCCGGACGTGGTGGTGACTGATATTCGAATGCCTGGGCTCAGTGGAATCGACGCGGCCCGAACCATCCTGCAATGGAAGGCCTGCAAGACGGTTGTTCTCCTAACGATGTACGACAGTCCGCGCCTAATCAGAAGCGCACTGGAGGCCGGAATCCTTGGGTACGTTCTCAAGGCGACTGCCGGAGAGGAACTCTTACCCGCCATTGAAGAGGGGCTGCGAGGGCGCGTGTTCATCTCGCAGCGCCTTAGACCTCGCACGGTCGGGTCGTAGGATGTATGATTATCGTGACAACAGCACGGAAGAGACCGGGAGGGATGTGCCGTTATGGTCTTGACCACGGTGCTTCTTGCCGACGACCACACTATCGTTTCCGAGGGGTTGGAAGCGCTTCTCAAGGATCGGTTCAAGCTGGTGGGAACCGTTCGTGATGGGCGCGCGCTGCTTGCCGCGGCGGATCATTTACGACCTGAGGTTATCGTCACCGACATCTCCATGCCGCTCCTGAACGGACTTGATGCCGTTCGACAGATTAAAATTAGCTTGCCTAGGACCAAGGTGGTCGTACTCACCATGCACGCCGATCCTCACTTGGCTGCGCAGGCTTTCCGCGCTGGCGCTTCTGCTTATCTTCTGAAGGTGTCTTCCGGAGAGGAGTTGGTCAGGGCGATTGACGAGGCGTTGCGAGGCAGAGTGTACCTCTCTTCCTTGATTTCAAAGGATCTCATCAGTGTCTTGTTAGAGGCCAAGGGCGATCTCGCTGTTGGGAAATCTCAGCTCACGCCACGCCAGCGCGAAGTCCTCCAGCTAATCGCGGAGGGGCGAACCATGAAGGAGATCGCATCGATCCTGAACATTTCCCGGCGCACAGCGGAAACACATAAATACGGCATGATGGAGAAGCTGGGCGTGGACACAACCGCGAGCCTGGTCCAGTACGCCATACGCCTCAAACTCGTTGCATAGGATTTCGACTCAGGGCGACCAGCGGAGCAGTTGGGTATGGAACTAAAAGTCAGCCGTGGAACAAGCAGCAACCCGCCCAACGGACCATGCGACTCCGGACGCATAGAAGATATCACTCGCGACCCCACAGAGCCGACACTCACAGAGGAGGCGGCGCGGCGCCGCACACAACTGTACTCCAGACTCGTCAATTCTCTAGATTGCATCGTGTGGGAGGCGGATGCCAGAACTCTTGAGTTCTCGTTCGTCAGTCCGCAAGCGGAGCGGATGCTCGGCTACCCGGCGGAGCAGTGGCTTTCCCCTGGGTTCTGGGCCCAGCACGTCCATCCCGAAGATGTCGAGTGGTGCACCAAATTCTGCATCCAGGCTACACAGCAAGGGCAGGATCACGAATTCGAATATCGCATGATCGCAGCAGACGGCCGGACCGTGTGGCTGCACGACGTGGTCAGCGTGCAGCGAGCGCCGCACGGTCCTGAGCGTCTTACAGGCATGATGATTGACGTCACGACCCGGAAGGTGGCAGAGACCGCCCTGAAAGAGAGCGAAGAGCGATTCCGGCAGGTATTTGAGAACAGCGCCGCCGGCATGGTGATCAGCGACGCGTCTGGCCAAATAGTCCGCGCCAATAAGAGCTTCTGCGATCTGGTAGGGTTTTCCGAAGACGAATTGCGGGAACTGTCGATACTTGAAATCACCCACGCCGGAGACCGCGAGTCGACCCGGGCGTATTTGGAAGACATCCAGCGGGGCCGGGCTCAAATACACGAACTGGAGAAGCGATACGTCCGTCAAGACGGCGAAGTCGTGTGGGGTCGCACCAGTGTCGTCTTCCTGCTCCCGGACGGACGTGCCCCATATTCGATAGTCGTTGTACAAGACATCACCGAGCGCAAGCGGGCCGAGGAGTTGTTGCGCGAGAGTGAGGAGCGTTTTCGAGCGATTTTCGAGAATGCAGCACTTGGCACGTCACTGGTGGACCGTCAAGGACACGTCATCAAATGCAACCCGGCTATCCAAAAGATGCTCGGCTATACCGAACAAGAACTGCGTAGCATGGCGTTCACTACGTTCACACACCCGGACGATATAGACCTGGACTGGGAGTTATACAGAGAACTGGTCGATGGGAAGCGCGACAAGTACGAGATTGAGAAACGCTATCTCACGAAGGATGGTCGCGTGATGTGGGGGCAGTTAACTGTTTCCCGCGTTATGAATAATAAAGACGGCGCACTAGCAGACTATACGGTTGGTATGGTTGAAGACATCACGGAGCGCAAGCGGGCCGAGGAGTTGTTGCGCGAGAGTGAGGAGCGGTTTCGGACAATTTTCGAGAATGCAGGACTCGGCACGGCGCTGGTCGACCGTCTGGGACACCCCATCAAATGCAACCCTGCACTTCAGAAGATGCTCGGCTTTACCGAACAAGAACTACGTAGTATGGCGTTCACCGAGTTTACCCACCCAGACGACATAGACCTGGACTGGAGGCTATACAGCGATCTGGTCGATGGGAAGCGCGACAAGTACGAGATTGAGAAACGCTATCTCACGAAGGATGGTCGCGTGATGTGGGGGCAGTTAACTGTTTCCCGGGTTAAGAGTAAAGACGGCGCACCGGCAGAATACATGGTTGGCATGGTTGAAGACATCACCGAGCGCAAGCGAGCGGAGGGGCAGCTGAAGACCGCTCACGACCAGTTGACGAAGGAACTCGCGGAACGGACCCTCGCCGAAGCGGAGATCGCTCGCCTGAGTGTGAGTCTGATCAATGCGCAAGAAGAGGAGCGCACGCGGATCGCGCGCGAGCTACACGACAACCTCAGCCAGCAAATCGCAGGCCTCGGCATCGCGCTCAGCAATATCAAACGCCAGATTCCTGAAGACCGTCGCGAAGCTCGCGAACAAGCGGAGCGTGCTTACGACAGAGTGTTGGCAATCGGTGAAGGCGTCCGCTATCTGTCACATCAGTTGCATCCTGCGATCCTCGAACACTCAGGGCTTGTAGCCGCACTGGAATCTTACTGCACCGAGTTCGAGTCGCTGACCAAAGTGAATGCCACGATCCAGGCCGAAGGTACGTTTGACGACCTGTCCGCCAACGCGACACTCGGCATCTTCCGAATCGCTCAAGAAGCCTTGCAGAACGTATGGAAGCACTCAGGTGTGAGAGAGGCCGGTATCTGTCTGGCCCGGGCCCGAGAACACATGCGGTTGCAAATCTCAGACCGAGGCATCGGGTTCGATCCTACTCAACCGTCCAAAGAGGCAGGATTGGGCCTGGTTAGCATGCGAGAAAGAGCAAAACTGCTGGGCGGCACGCTTACGGTCGAAAGCTCGGCGAGGCGGGGAACCACAATTATCGTCGACATCCCAGTAAGTCCTGCCCCTCTGGCCAAAGCGTCAGAGTAGGAAGGCCTCCTGGACAGAGAGATCAAAGTCCAGCCACACTAGCTGTTTGAGCAAGGTGCCCTGTGCTTGCGTTTCAGTGCCTCCCGCTTATGGCATTCCGTTCCCAACAGTGCAAGCAGACTGTCCAATAATCCGGAACGGTGTTCACTGCAAGGACAAGGGGTTCGTCTCTTCCAGCGACACCTGTCGGGGAAAGGGATGCGAATCAATCACTTGGGACGAACCTGAGGGTTGGTCCTCGGGATGCCCATAGTCCACTGTAGTCGCACGCCTCCCCAAAACTTATGCCATGCGTTTGCAGTCCATCCTGACTGGCTGCCTAAGTTCGCCTCGCGGGTTCTCTTCCGGTTTAATTGCGCCTCTTGATCCCCAACGGAGGTGATACCAGTGATACCGGAAATCTAGAAAAACTGGCTTTCAAGAGCAACGCCTGCTACAACGGTTAAGAGCCGCAACATGCGCTAAACTATTGCAGCACCGTAAGTTCCTGGCGATGTGCTTGGGATGGTGAGAGATAGCAGATTCCGTAGTAAACGAATCCCACTCTCTCCGCCATATTTTTCCCCGCATAAACACTGGTGATTCGTGACCGCAACGCGGGACAGATGGCCACCATGATGCCGATGACACGCTTGCGGCCCTCATCCAACATTTGACACGGCGGCATGACATCACAATTCCTGGTCTTGGTGGTTTCATCCCGCCGTGTTTCGCCTACATTCCGTTCGTGACCGCAAGCGCGTTCGGCTCAATCCAATCCGGTTGTCTTGTGACCTTCGCAATCTCGGCCGCCACTGAGTCGTTCCACTTTTTTCTCTCCCATATGTCCGCTTTCGGCTTCACTGGCTCGGGATCACGGCCCATCGCTTTGCGCTCGCGCATCTTCTCCTTGTATGCGGTCCGCCTCTTGAACGCCATGTGATCTATTGCCAGCTCTAGTGGGTCAGGTATTTGCGCAACCCCTTCCACGTTCCAACGGACATTTCCTGAGTACCGGCACAGTTTGCCAAGATGTATCTGCTCTTTGATATATCGAGCCAACTCATCGTATGGCGTTGTCCAATGTCGGGGCATTAGCATCAACTTCTCACGAAGCCGCCGAAGTCCCATCGAGATTACCGGACGGGCACGAGTGCTTTCCGTTTCGATCTGTTGAAGAAGGTGGGGGTAACGAAGTACCCATTTCAGCCCGCCACCTAAGTGTTGCTCTATCTCTTTGAATTGGGCCGTCGTCGTGCCCATCAGAAACCGCTGCTTCGCAAGAACTGCTTGCACCCCCCGTACTCCATTCGGAAGTAGCGTCACCGGCCCGACCGGTACGCGACAAATCAGATGGAGCGGTGAATCCCGAGCAATCTCATCATAAGCGGTAAAGAACTGCCCGGCTTTCAGGCCCATCACTCTGCAAATCGCTTGAGCAGTCTCTCCACTGTCGTTAATGCCCGCGTAGATTCTGTGCTTACGGAAGGTGCGCCGGAAGTATTCCCGGTATGGGGGTCTGGCCTGAAAATCCTGCAGTAACGCACCATCTTCGAGCAAGGCTGAAGGTATGGGTAGATTTCCGCACATCAGAATCCGTGCCAGATACCTTAGATTCTGATCGTCTGGCACAACCAGTTCATGGCTACAGAAGGGCACCTCAAATATCCATCGTCCCCGATCTAGTGTAGTGCGTCATGCAGATTGACGTTTATTGAGGGTGCGGCGAGCGCGTTTCACTTTTTCCAGAATGTCGGCGGCTCGCGCGGTCCAGATAAATG
>Ga0265356_1000130_pt1 | contig 13089 bp, 10 predicted proteins | sample NZE4metagenome_FD_189075 | JGI IMG/M metagenome (GOLD analysis project Ga0265356, IMG submission 189075) | Rhizosphere microbial communities from Maridalen valley, Oslo, Norway - NZE4 | ecosystem: Host-associated > Plants > Roots > Rhizosphere > Soil | place: Norway: Oslo | collected 2017-09-15
TCGAAGCATCTCATCTCTTCGACGCCTTCATCCGAGCCCAACCCGCCATTGACCGGCAGCGCGGTCGTGACGTTGCAACCAACGTCATGCGGGTCGGCGAATATCATCAACCTCTGAGGCGCATCGCCAACTAACGCGCTTTACGAGCGGTTCTTTTGGATCGTCGCGTAGAGCGTTCCGAAGAGTTGTTGGAGGTCGCTGTTCTTCTCGACCGGGCGGCTGTTGGCAAAGAGCGAAACAACTAGGCCCGAGTTTGGAAAATAGAGATGCGCCGCTCGAAAGCCGAGCGTCTCGCCCTGATAAAACCAGAACACGCCAAACGCCGCCGTATAGCGCGCGGCGACGCCGAGGCCGAAACCGGCGGGGTCGTCGGCCGTCGGCTTCGCGAGCGGCTTTGCGGTCTTGATCGAGATCAGGCTCAGCAGTTCGGCCTTTTGCTGAGCGGGTAGGAGCGACGTTCCCTCGTAAAGCGCGCGGGACCAAGTACTTAGATCTTCCGGCGTCGAGACGATCGAGCCGGCACCTTGCGCCCACGATAGGCTATCGGGCGTCATGTTCTTGCCGATGAATGTGCGGAAGCCGGGATCGTCGTTTTCGTAGTATCCAGCTACGACGCGCGCGGCGATCGGCGCGGGGTACAGGTGCGACGTGTAATAGGTATTCTTCAGGCCAACGCTTGCGATGATGCGGTCGATCTCGGCGGCGAAGCTTTTGCTTGGGCTGCGTGCCGCGACGATTTCTTGCGCCAGCAGATAGCCCGTATTGGAATACGAGTACTCGGTGCCGGGCGTCGACTGGAACTTCGGATACACCAATTTGATAAGCGTGCTCGACGCGATGTTCGCCATCGGGTTGTCCGTATACATCTTATACCAGGCCGGCGTGTCGTCGTAGGTCGGAATCCCACCGGTCATGCTGAGCAGCTGTCGCAGCGTTATCTTGCCGTACTTCGGATATTTCCGGAGATACTTGCCGATGGGAGCATCGATCGACAGCCGTCCTTGCGCCTCGAGCTGCAGGATGGCCACGGCAGTGAAGGCCTTGGTGTTGCTTCCAATCTGATAAAGGCTCGTCGGCGTTACCGGCGGTCCCGACCCGTAGCGCGTCGTCCCCGCGGTGAGGTTGATGGGCGCCGCGTCCTTAGACAGACTCACCGAAAGCGAGAGCGACGAGAGGTGCTCCACCGCTCCGCGCTTCTTTAGATAGGCGTTGAGGTCGCTCTGCAGCGCGACTTTGAGCGACGCCGGCCCTTGCGCCGGTGAGCTTTGGGCGAGGCCGGCGGACCCCAGGCCGAGCAGTAGCAGCACCGCGCCAACCGGAGCGAACATAATCAACCGAGAGAACGAGCGAAGCTGTAACAAAAACGCCTCCAGAAGCTTCCGTTGTGAGTGTTGCTTGCTTCACCGGCCGAAGCGTGAGTACCGCTCTGGTTCGACAGGCTCACCATGACAAATGGTTCGACAGGCTCACCATGACGGATGGTTCGACAGGCTCGCCGCGACAAATCGGCCAAATAATTGTCATGCGAACGATGGCTATAGTTGCAGTCCTCATGCTCGGCGCGGCGAGCGTCGCCGCTGGTGACCAGGCGGCCGGACGGCCGATCACCGCCAAGCTTCAGTGGCGCAGCGTCGGCCCGTTTATCGGCGGCCGCGTCGTTGCGGTCGCGGGCGTGCCGAGCGAAGCGAACCTCTTTTATATGGGCGCGGTCGACGGCGGCATTTGGAAGAGCACCGACTACGGAATCAAGTGGGTGAACATTTCCGACGGCACGCTGCCGGGTGACAGCAGTAGCATCGGTGCGATTGCGATCGCGCCCTCAAATCCCAACGTGATTTGGGCTGGCACCGGCGAGAGCGACATTCGCGGCGACATGGTCACCGGCGACGGCGTTTTCAAATCGACCGATGCCGGCAAGTCGTGGAACTACGCCGGTCTGCGCGATACGCATACGACGAGTGCGATCGCGATCGATCCGCACAATCCCGGCATCGTCTACGTCGCTTCGATGGGGCACGCATTCGCGCCCGACTCGAACCGCGGCGTGTTCAAGACCGTCGACGGCGGAAAGACCTGGACGAAGGTGCTCTTCGTCAACGACGCAACGGGAGCGATCGCGCTGTCGATGGATCCTACGCACCCCGCAACGCTCTACGCGGCGATGTGGCAAGCGCAGCGCCAACCGTGGAAACTCGTGAGCGGCGGCGCGGGCAGCGGCCTGTACAAGACGACCGACGGCGGTGCGCACTGGACGAATCTTTCACGGAATCCCGGCTATCCAGGCGGCGTTCTGGGGCGACTCGGCGTCGCGGTTTCGCCGTCGAACCCGCGCATCGTCTACTCGATCGTGCAAGCCAAAGCGGGCGGAATCTTCCGTTCCGACGACGGCGGCGCGACGTGGCGACGCACCAACGACGACATGGAGCTGCGCCAGCGCGCGTTCTACTACATGAGCGTCTTCGTCGATCCGAAAAATCCCAACGTGATTTACGTACCGAACGTGCAAGGGTTGTGGCTCTCGCGTGACGCGGGGAGAACGTTCCGCGCGCTCCGTCCGCCGCACGGTGACAACCACATCGTCTGGATCGATCCGCATAACCCGAAGATTTTGCTCGAGGGGAACGACGGCGGCGCGACGGTTTCGACCGACGGCGGCGAGACGTGGAGCGGCGAGCACAATCAGCCGACCGGCCAGTTCTATCACGTCTCCATCGACGACCGGTTCCCGTTTCATATCTACGGCGCCCAGCAGGACGAAGGCTCGATCGAGGGACCGAGTGCGTCGGTGAGCGGTACGATTTCCGGGGACGAGTGGCAACGCGCGGCCTACGGCGAGAGCACGTTCGTCGCGCCGCAGCCCGGCGATCCCGGCATCACCTACGGCAGCGGATACTTCTCGATCTTCCTACAGTACGATGCGGCGATCGGTCAGTACCGCAGCGTTAGTCCCTGGCCCGATTATCAGGAAGGCGCGTCGTCGGCCGAGCTTAAGTATCGCTTCGGCTGGACGCATCCCGTGCTCTTCTCGCCCGCGAATCCCAAAGAGCTGCTCGTCGGGTCGCAGTACGTGCTGCGCAGCGACGACTACGGGCGCAGTTGGCAAACGATCAGCCCCGATCTCACCCGCAACGATCCCAGCACCGAGGGCCCGACCGGCGGCCCCGTCGATCTCGACCAAACCAGCGCCGAGGTCTATCCCGACATTTCCTCGCTGGCGGTCTCGCCGCTCGACAACAGCGTGATCTGGGCGGGCTCGGCCGACGGGCTCGTTCATGTGACGACCGATGCCGGTGCGCATTGGAATGCGGTGACGCCGCCGACGCTGCCGCAGACCGCTCAGATCAGCTCGATCGAACCGTCGCACGTCGCAAAGGGCACGGCCTACGTAACCGCCTCGCGCTATATGTGGGACGACTCCCATCCGTACGTCTACGAAACGACCGACTACGGCGCGCACTGGAGCGCGATTACCGCGGGTCTTCCCGGCGATCAATACGCATTCGTCGTTCGGCAGGATCCCAACGATGCCAATCTGTTCTTTCTCGGAACGAAGAACACCGTCTACGTGAGTTACGATGCGGGCGCGCGTTGGCAGCCGCTCGCGCTCAACCTGCCGAAAGTTCAAGTGCGCGACCTGGCAATCGATGCGCGTCAAGGTAGCGTCGTTGCGGCGACCCACGGCCGCGCGTTCTGGGTGCTCGACAACCTCGCGCTGCTCGAACAAGTCTCGCAAGAGGGCATGGCCGCGGCGGAGGGTGCGCCGCAAGTCTTCGCACCGCAAACGGCGTGGCTGACGCACGCGTACGGAGCGAGCGCCACCCCCAGCTCCGGATCCGGCGAGAACCCGCCGTTCGGCGCGAAAGTCTTCTTCAACGTTCCCGCGTCGTACGACGGCAAGTCACCGGTGTCGCTGACCTTTAGCGACTCATCGGGCGCATCCGTGCGCACGTTCGCGCTGCATCTCAAAACGAAACCGCAACCGACGCCGGCGGCCCCGCTCTTTGCGCCAGCCGCAAGAACGCGTCAAGCGGAGTACGCGGCGACGGGAATTACCGCGGGCGCCAATCGCTTCCAGTGGGATCTGCGCTATCCCGACGCTACCGAGGTCACCGGTTTCAGTCCTCCGGTCGCGGCGGGCGGCGAAGACGACGACGTGAGCGGCCCCGTCGTGGTTCCCGGCACCTACACGGTGACGCTCGACTACGGCGGCAGCCGGTCGCGGGCGTCATTCAACGTGGCGCTCGATCCGCGCATGCACGTCGAGCCCGGCGCGCTCGCCACGCGACTCGCGCTCTTGCAGCGCATTCACGCCGCGCTCGATGCGCTCGATCGCAACGTTAATGAGGCGATCGCGCTGCGCAGCCGCATTGGTCCGAACGCGGCGCTCGACGCCGCCATCGCCAATGCCGTGCAACTGCACATCACGTCGAGCGAAGGCAGCTTACTGCACGAAACGAAGCTGCGCGATCGGTTGGCGTACCTCGCAGCCGACATCGATATGGCGTACGACCGGCCGACCGCCGCGCAAGACGCGGTCTTCGACGAGCTCCAAGGTTTGGCGGCAGCCGCGCAAACGAAGCTCACAAGCGCGATGGCGCAAGCTAAGTGACGCGAGCGGCTACTTGTCGGAGCGACGCATCTCGAGGAGCTCGAAGGTGCCGGGCACGACGGTATAGCGATCGCGATACGACGTTGGATGCGGGTTTGCGATCAGCTTGGCGGTGACGAGATAGACGTCGCCCGTCTGCGGGTCGAGTTCCATCGTCCGCGCACCGAGTGCCGTTGCGGCGTTCTGGACTAACGTAAACTGATTCGGCGCGTCCTCGCGGACGACCGTCAACGTGGCGTCGCGCCCGTTGGAGGCAAACGCCAAACCTGAGGCCGGATCGTACCGCGTGGCGTCGGTGCCGGCGCCGGTCGGAATCGTGGCGACCACTTTCCCGGAATCGGCATCGACGACACCCATCTCGCCCGTACAGGCGGCGAAGAGGCGGCGATGCTGTGCGTCGATCGAGAGTCCGGATGGATGCAGGCAGCTTCGGAGTGGGAAGCGTGCCGTAATCTTGGCGCTGCGTGCGTCGATGGCGACGATCTCGCTCGTGCTCTCGACGTTGTCGTAAACCATCCCGCGCCCGTCGACTGCGGGAAACTCGGGCCGGCCGCCGAGAGGTATGGTGGCGACGACGGCGTTCGTGCGGGCATCGATAACAGTCGCATCGTTGCTGCCGCCGTTAAAGGTGAACACGCGCGAACTCGCCGGATCGTACGCGATTCCATCGGGGTTTTCCGCACCGGTTTGAATGGTCGCAATCGTCGCGAGCGTTGAAAGGTCGAAGACGGTCACGGTACCATCGGCGCCGTTTGACGTAAAGCCCTTGCCGAGATTAGGAGCGAGCGCGATCCCGTGCACGCCGGGCGTATTCGGGATGTCGCCGGCGATCGAGCCGGTGCGCGGATCGACGACCATAACGTGCGTGGCTCGCGAAACGAACAACCGGTGCGAATCGGAGTCATAGGTGAGGTAGTCCCAACTCCCGGTGCCACCGAGCACGTACGTTTGCGCAAGCTGATAGCTGACGACGGGCGCCGCCGCAGAAACCGGTGTCGCCACAAGCAGGGCCGCTAAAACGATAAACCACTTCATTTGCTGCTTATTCCGTTCAAAGGCTTAGGGAGGCAATGGTGGGAGCCCTTGTCACCCTTCGACAGGCTCAGGGTGACAAAGTAGCGCGCTCAGGGTGACAATGCGTGCGTTCGGGGTGACAATGCTGGGGTTACTTGGGACGGCATACGATGCTGCGCACGACCTTGCCGTTTTCGCGCACCTGGACCGTGATGGGCGCTTGCGTTGCGAGCCATAGGCCGACTTGCGTGGTTGTGTTTGCGCGCAGATCGGGCCCCATCGCCTCTGCATCGTTCGGATTCGTATTCTCATAGTTGTCAACGGCCCATTCGGTGGGAACCGCATCGTGCGCCAGCAGCACGCTAACGAACTTCTTTGTGTCCTCAGTGAAGCTCGACCGATTGAGGTTCGAGATCAGCATCGTGGTTCGCAGGCCGTGGGCATTGCCCCAGCGGATGGCTTGCTCGATAAACTCCTGGTAGCCAGGACCGCTCCCACCGGCCAGAAAGAAGTTCGACGGAGAATCGAACGCGATCGCGTCGCCGTACGAGGCTTCAAACCGAGATAGTTCATAGAACGCACTGTTGATATCGAAGTACTCGGCCCGCGTAGGCGGGAAGATCGGGTTGTGCGGCTTCCACGCAAGATTCGGCGCGACGATCGGCGCCATCGAGGCGATGCCCACGGATCTACCGGCCTGCACCCACTGCTTCCATAAGCGCACGTTGCGCCGATCGAATTTGATCTTCGAAGCCGGCTTATATGGAACGTTCACGTTGGCGGCATTAGGATTGAGCCCACTGTTGACGTATTGATATTGATAGTATTGCGAGTACCGTCTGGCGGGCAGCGTAAAATAGTTCGAACCCAGCCAACCGAATTCTGCCTCGCCGGGGCCCGTTCCGGCAAACACACTCTCGATCGCGTTGAGGATCGCGTAAGGGTTTGCGGTCGGGCTGTCGGCAATCGCAGCGGCGATCGCACTCGCGTGCTCGTACAGCCTTACGTGGCCGTTTGCAAGAAGCGCGATCGTGAAGTCGCGCCGAACGAGCGTATTGAAGCCGGCCGTGCCGCCGATCGAAACGTATCGGCCCAAGTTCGAGCACGCCGAAGGCCCGGTTACGATAATAGGCGTCGCCGTACCGCCGCTACATCCGGTGACGTAAAGTGCGAGGATCGCGCCAAACGGTACTCGTGAGCTCAACGCCATAATCGGCTAGTGCGCCGACAATAGGCCCACGTGGAAGAGGGAGAAGAAGAAGGCCGTCGTTGCAACGGCCAGGCCTGCGCCGGCGAGGACCTGCATGATGGTGTGCGATTTCAGATAGACGCGGGCCCAGCAGACCATCGGAATCAAGACCATGAACGGTAGCGGCTGGCGACCGTAGAGCAGCGTCAACGCCGTGAGCGGCGCGGTGATCCCGAGCGCGTGCGTGCTGATCTTCCAGTAGCGCGTGATGTACTGCACGATCAAGGTCGAAACGAGGTAGCCGAGCATCGCCGCGATCATGAGACGTGGAGCGTGGAAGAGCCACAGCGTGGCGGCCCCGAAGAGATCGAACACCACAAACGCCGTCAGGATCATCTCGCGTTCGGCGCGTACGGACATGTCGAGATCGGAGATGTAGTCGTTGGCGTAGAGCCAGAAAACGTAGAGCATCGGGCCCAGCGACGTGAAAAAGGTTGAGATAAAGAGCAGGCGCCAAAAATCGACCGTGTCCTTGGCGCCGATGTGCGCCAGGATCACGAACAGCGCGAATGCGGTGAGGAACGGGTTGAAAACGGTGGAGAGGATGCGTGCGAGGTCGCGCCAAACCCGCCGGTTCTTGATCGGGACGATCGTGGAAACGGCTTCGGTCAGCCCCTCGATTTCAGGCACCCGAGCCTCTTCGGCCGGGCGCGGGCGATTACTTCGCGCGGGCGGCCTCGGCAGGCAGCTTGGGGCCTGCGGTCGTAGAGAAGATGCCGCTATTACCTATTTAAGGAAGAGAAGACCCAATTGAATCCCTTGTTCGTCCTGGCCGCGGCAACCGCTAAGATCCTGCCATCGGCCGCCGCGAGCCTCCCACCCGGACTCGTGCCTCCCAACGCACCGATCGTGCCGCCGCAGCCGCAGCCAAGGACGGCGATCGCGATGCACGCAGGCTGGCTCACGCACGGGCTCGCCGGCATCTTCGTACTGTCCGCCATCTCGCTGATTTTCTTGCTCGCGATCCAGACGACAAAACAGGAGGGCCTCACCGGCACCATCGGGGGCCGAGTTGAGAGTTCCTATCATGGGCGGCTCGGCGCCGAGGAGCAGCTCAAGCGGCTAACCGGTTTTGTCGCCGTCCTCTTCGTCGTTTCGGCCTTCGTACTTTCGCTCACGGGTATTTAGGAGCCCGTAGGGTTATGGTGCATTTCCGTCTTCGTGCCGTCTTTTGTCCGAATACTTCGTTGCTCTTCGGTCACGAAGCTACGGCTTCGCTCCCTCATCGCGCCTCGTCTTCGAACAAAACTCGGCGACGAATCCGAAAATGACCACAACCCCACAGGCTCCTAGCGGGCGCGTGGATCTGCTCGAGGTCAAGAACCTTCGGACAACCTTTCGCACCGAAGACGGACCGGTAACTGCGGTCAACGGCCTCTCGTTCTCACTGGATGCCGGCGAAACGCTGGGCATCGTCGGTGAATCCGGCTCAGGAAAATCGGTAACGGCGCTCTCCATCATGCGGCTGTTGGCGCGCAACGCCACCGTTACGGCGGATCGCATCGCACTGCGCGGCGAAAGCCTCCCGGCGAAAAGCGAAGCCGAGATGCGCAAGATCCGTGGCCACCGGATCGCGATGATCTTCCAAGATCCCATGACGTCGCTCAATCCAGTGCTGACGATCGGCGAGCAGATCGCTGAAGCGGTGCGCCTGCATCTGGGGCTGGGTCCCCGCGAAGCTCGCGACCGCGTCATCGAGATGCTCGGCAAGGTTCGCATTCCGCAACCGGAAAAGCGGTTGGGAGACTATCCGCACCAATTCTCCGGCGGGATGCGCCAGCGCGTGATGATTGCGATGGCGCTCTCCTGTAATCCGGAACTCTTGATTGCCGACGAGCCCACCACGGCGCTCGACGTAACGATTCAGGCGCAAGTCTTGGAGCTGATGGCCTTGCTCCAGAGCGAGACCGGAGCGGCGATCATTCTGATCACGCACGATCTTGGCGTGGTGGCGGAGTTCTGCAAGAACGTGCTCGTCATGTACGGCGGCAACATGGTGGAATATGGAACCGCCGAGCAGATCTTTGCCGAGCCGCGCATGCCGTACACCCAAGGGCTTCTCGCATCGCTCCCGCGCCTCGATCGCAGCGACCGCAAGCGCCTCGAGCCGATTGCCGGCCAGCCGCCGAATTTGTTGCGTCTGCCGCCGGGATGCGCGTTTGCGCCGCGCTGCGCCTATCGCATGCCGATCTGCGATCAGCCGGTTCCACTCTACGATTTCGGAGCTGGCCACGTCGCCCGCTGCTATCTCTACGACGAGCGCGCGCGCGATCAGCGTCCCGAGGCGATGCGCGAGCTTCCGACGATACCGGCCGGCACCTCGTGACCAACGCCGCTTTGATCGAAGCGAAGGAACTTTATAAATACTTTCCGATCTACGCCGGACTGACGTCGCGCCACGTCGCCGACGTCCGTGCCGTCGACGGCGTCAGCTTTACGATTCAAGAGGGGGAAACGCTCGGGCTCGTCGGCGAGTCGGGCTCGGGTAAGACGACGATCGGCCGTCTCTTGCTGCGCCTGTTGCCGGTAACCAAAGGCGAGATCGATTTCGAAGAGCGCAACATCTTAACGATGAACCGTGGCGATATCCGCCGTCTGCGCCGCTCGGTCCAGATCATCTTCCAGGATCCGTTCGCTTCGTTGAATCCGCGCATGTCGATCGGAGAGATCATCGCGGAGCCGATCCGCATTCACGGGCTGGCGAAGGGGAAGGACGTCGACGACCGCGTCCGCGAGCTGCTGGGCCTCGTCGGCTTGCAGCCCTATCACGCGAACCGGTATCCGCACGAGTTCTCCGGGGGGCAGCGTCAGCGCGTGGGGATCGCACGGGCGCTCGCGGTTCAGCCCCGCTTTATCGTCTGCGACGAGCCCGTCTCAGCCTTGGACGTCTCGATTCAGGCCCAGGTCATCAACTTGCTCGAAGATCTGCAAGAGAAGTTCAAGCTCACCTATCTCTTTATCGCTCACGACCTCTCGGTGGTGCGCCACATCTCGACGCGGGTCGCGGTGATGTACGTCGGCAAGATCGTCGAGCTCGCATCCCGCGACGACCTCTACGAGAACCCGCTCCACCCGTACACGCAGGCGCTGCTCTCGGCGATTCCGATTCCCGATCCGGTCGTGGAGAAACGGCGAAAGCGCATCGTCCTGACGGGCGATATTCCCTCGCCGGTCAATCCTCCGCCGGGCTGCCGCTTTCACACTCGTTGCCCGCTGGCATTCGATCGCTGCAAAACCGAGGTGCCGCCGCTGCGCGAGTATGCGCCGGGGCACTTCGCCGCGTGTCACTGGGTCGAGGAGCACGACGGCAAGGCGCCCGACCTGATTTGACGCTAACCGGCGGGAGAGAAATGAAAAACGGGCGGTCGCATTTGCGATCGCCCGTCGTTCTTTTTTCCGCTACGCGCTAGGCTTTCTTCTTGCGAGTGGCCTTGCGTTTACGCCGGACGATTTTACGGGCGCCGGCTTTTGCGACCCCGGTTTTGCGGCGAGTGGTCTTGCGGGCTTTGCGTGCGCCCTTGCGTACGGCCTTGCGTACTTTACGCGCGCCCTTGCGGGCTTTGCGCGCGCCCTTGCGGACTTTGCGCGCGCCCTTGCGTACGGCTTTGCGAGCCTTGCGGCCGCCCTTGCGTACAGCCTTGCGAACCTTACGCGCTACCTTACGCGTCGTCTTACGAACCTTACGGGCGGCTTTGCGAGCCCCTTTCTTACGTCCGTTCGTTGCCTTCTTCCGACCATTCGCGGCCTTCTTTACGGCAACAACGGCTACAGCGGCTTTGCGGCGACGCGCCTTACGGCGCGGTTTCGCTTCCGGCATTGCCGGACCGCCGTTCATCGTGGAATCCGAGTCCATTCATTCCTCCTCGTCCCCGGGGACGATAAGCGTTATTGGACAGCGCTCTGTGGCGCTTTTGTTCGCAATCATAGAGGATTTTACCGAATCATGCAAATTCGCACGCGTGTGAAGGCGATGTTAATTTGCCGGGCCTTGACCCCGGCGGTATACTAAGGCCCGTGAAAAAGCCCCTCATCATCGTCGAATCGCCGACGAAAGCGAGGACGATCAAGAAGTTTCTTCCCGCGCGATATGTGGTGAAGGCATCGGTGGGGCATGTCCGCGACCTCCCAAAGAGCTCGCTGGGGGTCGACGTCGAGAACGATTTTACGCCGCGCTACTTGACGATCAAAGGCAAAGGCGACGTGATTAAGGAGTTGCGGAGCGCCGTAAAAAGCGCGACGGAAGTCTACCTCGCCACCGATCCAGATCGCGAGGGTGAAGCAATCGCATGGCACCTGGCCGAGTTGCTCAAACTCCCCGACCCCAAGCGGATCGAGCTTCACGAGATCACGAAAGTGGCGGCGCTTGCCGCTCTCAAAGACGCCCATCATATCGACATGGGCCGCGTGAACGCACAGCAGGCTCGCCGAATTCTCGACCGGCTCGTCGGGTATAAAATTTCGCCGCTGCTCTGGGCAAAAGTGCGTGGCGGGCTCTCGGCCGGACGCGTGCAGTCGGTGGCGGTCAAGCTGATCGTCGACCGGGAGCGCGAGATCGCTGCCTTCATTCCTAAGGAATACTGGAGCGTTACGGCGCTTTTAGCGCGGGCCGCAGCATTAGCGCAGGCCGATTCCGACGTGCCGTTTACCGCCGAGCTCGTTTCGCACGGCGGCAAGAAGCTCGAGCTGCGGACGCAGGCGGAAACCGACGCGGCACTACAGGCGCTCGAAGGCGCCGCCTATCGCGTCGGCTCGATCAAGAAACGCGAAGTTCGGCGCAACGCGCCTGCGCCGTTTACGACCTCGACGCTGCAGCAAGAGGCCTCGCGGAAGCTTAAAATGCGCGTCCGCCGCGCGATGCAAGTCGCCCAAGCGCTCTACGAGGGCGTCGACTTGGGCGCGAGTGAGGGAACCGTCGGGTTGATCACCTACATGCGCACCGACTCGACCCGAATCAGCGATCAGGCACGCGACGCAGCCCGCGAGTTCATCGTCGCTGAGTACGGCGAAGCCTTCCACGGCGGGCGCCGGCATGCGGTTCGCGAGGGCGCGCAGGACGCACACGAAGCGATTCGTCCGACCTCGGTCCATCACACGCCGCAGCGTCTCGCGAGCCACCTCAAACGTGAGGAGCTTCGTCTTTATACGCTGATCTGGGAGCGTTTCGTCGCCTCGCAGATGTCGCAGGCCCTCTTCGATCAGACCGTCGTCGACGTGACCGCCGGCGAGTACGGGTTCCGCGCCACGGGCACCATCATGCGTTTTCCCGGATTCACCCGCGTCTACGACGAGGGTAAAGAAGAGGAGAGCGCCGGGAAGGGGCGCGTTCGGCTACCGGAACTCGAGGAGAACGAAGACCTCGATTGCCGCAAGCTGGAGCCCAAGCAGCATTTTACCGAACCGCCGCCGCGGTACAGCGAAGCCGCGCTGGTCAAGGCACTCGAAGAGAACGGCATCGGCCGGCCCTCGACGTATTCGACGATCGTGGAGACGATTCAGGCGCGCGGTTACGTCACGCAGCAAGAGCGGCGATTCATGCCGACCGAAATCGGCACCGCCGTGAACGATCTGCTGGTCGAGCACTTTCCGAAGATTCTCAATCTCGCGTTCACGGCGCAGATGGAAGGCGATCTCGACAAGGTCGCGCTGGGGAACGAAAATTGGATCACCCTGTTGCGAAGCTTTTACGGTCCGTTCGCGAGCGAGCTGGAGGAGGCCGAAAAGAGGCTGCCGCGCCTGGAACTGCGCGATGAGCCAACGGACGAAATCTGCCCGAAATGCGGACGCCCGATGGTGATCAAGACCGGCCGGTTCGGCCGTTTCATCTCCTGTACGGGCTATCCCGAGTGTAAGACTGCAAAACCGATCGTCAAGGAAACCGGCGTTCCGTGCCCCAAGTGCGGCGGCGCGATCGTCGAGCGCCGCTCGAAGAAGGGCCGCAACTTCTACGGCTGTGCCAACTATCCCAACTGCGATTTCATCTCATGGGATCCCGTGGTCGTCCAGCGCTGTCCGGTCTGCGGTTCGTACGTCGTCAGCAAGACGCGCCGCGGCGGATCGGCTCGCTTGGAGTGCGCCGCCGACCGCACGCACCTCGTCGAGGCGGAATCGCCCGACGAGACGGAGCCCCTCCTCCCAGTGTCATCCTGAGCGCTTCGACTACGCTCAGCACAGGCTACGTCGAAGGGTGACGAGCTACTCACGCCCACATGAGGTGCTC
>Ga0265356_1000131_pt1 | contig 13086 bp, 14 predicted proteins | sample NZE4metagenome_FD_189075 | JGI IMG/M metagenome (GOLD analysis project Ga0265356, IMG submission 189075) | Rhizosphere microbial communities from Maridalen valley, Oslo, Norway - NZE4 | ecosystem: Host-associated > Plants > Roots > Rhizosphere > Soil | place: Norway: Oslo | collected 2017-09-15
CTATCTCATTGAATCTTATCGGGGAGCAATCAAGAAGAGTGTTTTACGAATCGGCTGCTCTACCAACTGAGCTACGTCGGCTTCTGGTTTGCTTTCTTTAGTTTACCAAATCGCTTGGTGGCGTCTGCTGTACAAGTGCTGTACAAGCCACCTGAGACTCTAGCCGTTTCATGGCGGCAGTGACGACTCGTGGCACAGTTTTGATGTAGCTGCGCTGAGTCGTTCTGATGTCCTCGTGCCTGAGTATCGCTTGGATCACAATATCAGGAACACCGAGTTCATGCAGGTTCGTGGCTAGGCCCCGGCGATACGCATGCCAGCCTTTCCACTTCAACCCGTTTGCCTTGAAAATCGGCTTGAGGATACGGTCAGCGAGGTTGTCCAAATCCAGCGCCCGCCAATCGTGTTGGGGAACATCCAGCCGGATGCATTTTCTGGCTTGATGGCTTCAAGGACGGCTCGAAGCGGCTCGATGATTGGAACGACGCCGGGGTCTTCCTCATCCTCGTGCGTCTTGGTCTCATACTTCAAATGAGACCTCCAAACCGAACGTCTGATGTTCAGATTGTCCCCATCGTCGTCTTCCCACCATTGCCCTCGAATTTTCGCCCTCCCTCAGACCCGCAAATGCCGCGACACCGATGACCGCCCTGATGAGATGCGGACTGATCTCGGGAGTATACGGGCCGGCATCAGTAGAGATGACAATGGGTTCTGGAGAAAAGCTCAAGGTGCTTTCCCACTTCCTCAAGGGAATAAGCAAGGCGCTTCCGTCCGTGCTTTTTCCCCTTCGGGATCGTCACTCCTGTCATCGGGTTGACCCCTTCATAGATGCCCTTGCGTTTGGCAAAGGTGAACATCGCAGATAGCGTGACTTTTATGTGCGTGTACGTTCCGTGCGCCAAGTCGTCGGTTTTCGTCTTGTTCGCCGCTTCGATTGCACACATCAGATTCTCCCCATCACACGTCCGGAAGTCCCTTACCCGACCACTCACTCGGTCTCGAATGTGGCACCGCCAAGAGTCCTTGTACCCCTTCACAGTCGAGCATTCTAACGTTCCGGCGACTCCCGGAATGTAGACGTTCTCGAAAAAATCCACGATTGATGCCCGGTGTTCAGAACTCGTCCTAGTTGGCGCAATCCACTGCGCCCACCGACCAGCGGTCGAAACGTGAAATGGACTGTAGCGGTGGGTGTAAACTGAGACGGTTCTGACGTGAGGAATTTGGAGCGTCATCCCGGAATCACAATCCACCGCATGGCTGTTGGCGGCACCATCATGGGTGCTCTGTTTGCGATTGGAACCGTTCTGATCTTTGTGATTGGACTGCCAGTTAGTCGTTGGTTTCTGTTAGCAAGTGTTTTGCTTGGAACTGGCGTTGCAACCGTGCTCTATTTCTGGCACAAGGTCAATCCAGTGGAACTAGCTGATCTTCACCACCCCCCGCCACCCGACCAGACGAAACGACCATAGTCGTTGGGGTTTTGGGCGCAGCGGACTGAATGCGATGGTTAAGTATTGAAGGGTTTGCTTTTGCCGCGAAGGTGTTGGACGCCTAGCGTTGCCAGCAGATAGATAACCGGCCAGTTCACGACGAGAAGCGGGACGAGCCGTTCTTTCCAAGAGGGCCCTCCCGGATTCCATTTCCCCTCGCTCCACTTCTCTAATGCCTTCTGTTGCCATCCCCCCATCCACGTAACCATTACTGTTAAGGTGGCGGCGGTGGCCGCCAACAGAAGCGTGCCCTGTATCCCGAGTTTGCGACCGCGTCGAGCCCACTGCATTCCCGTGAGAGAAGGAATCAAGAAAAGGAGCGTTACAAGTGTCAGGTGGACCATTGCGAAGAAAACGAATTCGGGGACCAAACCGGGGACGTGCGGCAGAGGCAGAGGCATCAGATGCACCGCATTTAGGAAGAGCCGCGCCAAAGAAATCAATATTCCGAGGGGGCCACACAGACAGAACCATATCAAACAAAGAAGCGTTCCGTTGACATAGAGGGTGTCACTGGACAATGTTCCCAATACGAAGCCGCATACCCAAGAGAAACAAATTACCGCCAACGAACCGCAAACAAGAGACTCGATCTCTTGAGCCTCAGTCAACCCGCTGCTGTAAGGCACTCCGAACTGCCAATACACCAGAACTTGCATGAAGAGGCCACTAAGAACTCCAACGCAAATGTGGCTGAGGAAGACCCCAACTGGGAGGACGATTCCGACCAGACCCAACCAAGGTCTCCAAGTCGTCCACCGCATAAACTGTCGCCTTAAGACCAAACCCAGCAGTTCGCAAACTGCCCGTCTGTCGCACATCTTCAGTTCCGCCACGTCTCCGACTACTGCGTCCCGTAGCTCAGGCTCTAACGTGCAGGTGATTTTTCCAATCAACCACGTGCCCAGCTTCATAAACGGCCTCCCGCTCGATTGGTTTCCCATGGGACACCGATGCTGGAGCGTTTCACAGTTTGAAAAAACTCAGTCGCCGCCTTGATTCCTCTGGCCGTGAGCCGAACCATACGCTTGGATCGTCCCCCCCGCTGTCTTGTGGCGCTTCCCATCCATGTTTCGATCAGTCCCTTCTCTTCAAGACGATCCAAAGTGGTGTACAGGGCTCCAATGGAGCAGTTCCGTCGCGTGAAATTCTCGATCTCCAGCCGGATTGCAGCGCCATAGGCCTCTGCGCCCAAGCGCGCAGTTGCAGCGAGAAGAAGGTATTCGAATTCGCCAAGCATAATTAGCTACACATTGTGATTATAATCGTGATCATTGTCAATAAGATCGATTGGCGTCACAGTGCCCCGTGAAAGGCGCTGGACTCCAGCGTGTCGACTCCCGCCCGGATACTGGTTCGCTCCATCCGGTGGCGATCGAAGCGGCAACGGAGGCAACAAAGCTGTCAGACCTGGGTGGCAATCCAGCCACAATCGCTCAGATGTGAAGCTAATCGAAAGATATTCGAAATTTGAGTGACACGGCGATTACGTCGGTGATGTCGCCTTGAGATACGCCCCGATGAAACAATCGTTCTGGCGGTTGAACTCTCAAGCAGATGACGTATACCCGCCTCCCGCATTCGCAACGTGTGCGAAAGATGGAGCCGATGACCAAGCGCTTAATTCGGGGAGCGATAAAGACAGTAGCCGTAATAGCGGTGGTTGTGCTTTTTCTTGGACGGATGACAAACCATGCTGAACTGCTTGTGTCCGTCGGTCCTGTGGTCGTGCTCGTCGTTTGCTTCGCCTTGTGGAGGTTCTTTGAAGACGACGACGTCAATACTGGATACTGGCCACCCAAACTTGAGAAGTCCGTGAAGACTGCCAGTGCCCTGAATGCCACGATGCCGTCAATGCGCCGACACGGGCGCACAACACAGGGACATCCTTCTGAACCCTCAACTCTCATCAGATACCCCTTGTTTTTGCGGGTTGTGTTGCTCTTCGTTTCGGCGACGGTTGTTGCGTGGCGCTGGATGCTGCCACCTTTGGCACTCGGAGCAGCTGTTGCCTTGTATCTACACTTTTCGCGTCCGCAAGACAGCCTCTAGTCGTCAGTTGACGTAACAGTGCGCCGTGAAAGGCGTTGGACTTCAGCGGGTGCAACTCCAGCGCGAGAACTGGTTCGCTCCAAAACGTGAAATCGACGGTTCTCGTTAGTTATCATCCTCTCGATGAGCGAGAAGCCAAAGTTCGACTACGGCGAAACGGTGCAAGTCACGACCAAGGAGCACAACGCTCGTATCGGTGCCGTCGTAGGAATCAACGGTTCGGAATCCTCCCGAACCTACACGGTCGAGTTCGGGGATGGCAGCGAGGCTGACATTGGGGAGGAATTCTTATTGAAGTCCAACAGTGCCGCTGAGCACACGTTGTAGGATATTCCTGCCGTGATTCCAGTCTTTTTCAAAGTCGAATCTGATGAGCAACTTACGGTCTATTTGCGTGAGACACAAACCGCGTCTGAGAAGAACGGCGAAGCCATTGTGGACGTGAACCATGATGGGCGCTGGATTCGCGGGCTGGAGTTGCTTGGCGGCGGTGATTTCAACCTTGCCAGAGCGGTCAGGCCATTTCAGGCTAAGCGTCCATCCGAGGCTGGAAGGATCGGTGTTACATACGACGAAGACGCCGATGCCGCCTTTTTCTATTTCTCCATGAAAACACTTCCCACGCCTCCCGGCATTGATACGTCTGATTTCAAGTACTCGCACTCAATAACACCCGACGCACGTTTCGGATTCGATGATGAAGGTGGACTTGTTTGGGTGCGGTTCCGGCCAGCAGAGGCGAACGTGAGTGTCCAAGACTTTGTATCGCTCATCGAGGCTCCTGTTGCGGACACTGAATCGAGCTAACGCGCCCCGGTACACCCAGCACCACTGTGGCTATGGTAGATTCCGTTCGTATGCTCAGCCTAGATGACAACCGCTGGAACAACCTGACAGGCGGATACAGAATGAAATGCGATCCCCGGTCCCTGCTTGAGGCTCTCGAGAGTGAGCAGACCCGAGAGAAGGCGTGGCATGGACTTTGGGAAGAGCTTCACCATCAGGGAGACGTGGGCGAAGCATCCTACGCATCCGTGCCGCATCTCGTGAGGATTCATCGAGCCAGCGGCATCGTTGACTGGAACCCCTATGCGATTGTCGCGATCATCGAACTGGCTCGCGGGAAGGGCAACAATCCCGAAGTGCCGAGTTGGTTGGAAGAGGACTACCACCGTGCGATTCGGGAACTCGCGGAAATCGGTGCCGCTGAGATTTGGCGTACCGACGAACCGCATGCTGTCCTTTCCATACTCGGCATTATCGCCATAGCCAAAGGGCTTCGGACCCACGGAAAATTCCTCGTGATGTATTCCGAAGATGAGTTGCCTTTCGATACTCAAATAAAAACATCAAAATGAGGCTTGCTATGAGGAACCCTTCTTCTCGGTCATGGTGGATGATCGTTCTAACGAGCGTACTCGTTGCTGGAATATCTGCTGCAAGCGGCGAGACCCTTCCTGCATTCTTCGCGGAGCGGCTCCCTGTTCTTGCAGGCCAGACGTTGTCTGCCTCGGGTCTTCCCGCGCTCCACGGTATTGTGGATTCAGCTCGTAATGCCGATCTGCGCTGGTCCGACTTCACTCGCTACAAAACGGAGGTCGCCAAACTCTACGAGACCAACGGTTATTCTTTGCTTTGGCGTCAGAACGATCGCGTCCGTCCCCAGGGACGGGCCGTGATCGAGCTCTTACAAAATGCGGACGCGAAAGGACTCGACCCGGAGGACTACGACGGCTCGCGATGGCAGGGCCGCCTCCTCAAGCTGGATCAAAATCCGACCGAACAAGACTTGGCCTCGTTCGATACCGCGCTTACGGTCTCGGCGATGCGCTACATCCGTGCCGTCTACTGTGGGCGAATAAATCCCAAGGAATTCAAGTTTCAGCTCGATATGGGATGGGTACAACTCTCGTTGGCGCAATTCATTCAGACCCAGGTCTTGAATGCAGGCGATCCAGCCGCCGAAATCCAGAAGCTGGAACCGCCTTTCCCGGGCTACCGGAAGCTGCTCGAGCTCCTGCCGGTGTATGAAGGATACGCACATCAAGTTGAGGGAGAGAAGCTGCCAACGGTCACGAAGACAGTGCTGCCTGGCCAACCCTACGCTGGCGTCGTCCGCTTGGGACGGTTTCTTCAAATCATCGGTGACATTCCGGCGGGGGAACAACTGAATCCGAATGCAACCCTCTATGACGGTGCGCTCGTCGCGGGTGTAAAGCATTACCAGGACAGACATGGGGAAACTCCCACCGGCAACCTTGACGCGCGCACGATCCATGAACTCAACACGCCTCCGGCGGCCCGCATTCGCCAGATCAAGTTGACGCTCGAACGGTGGCGCTGGCTTCCGCATTCCTTCCCTCAACCGCCCGTGGTTGTGAATCTTCCGGAGTTTCGTGTGCGCGCGATGAACAAGGATGGCACCGTCGCATTCTATAAGAACGTCATCATTGGAAAAGCCTACGGTGGCCACGAGTCTCCGATCTTTGAGAAAGAGATCCAATACGTAGTCTTCCGGCCGTATTGGAACGTGACTCCCAGCATTCAGCGGAACGAAATCGTGCCCCACATCCAGAAGGACCCAAACTACATCGTCAAGCATGATTTTGAAGTGGTCACGCCCCAAGGCGAGGTCGTAACCGACAATCAAGTGAGCCCGGAGGTTTTAGAAGGCATAAAATCGCTTCACCTGATGGTGCGACAAAAGCCCGGCGACACGAATTCTCTGGGCCTGGTGAAGATCATCTTCCCCAATCCGGACAACGTGTACCTGCATGGCACGGACGCTCCGGAGCTGTTCTCGCCGGACGTCCGCGATTTCAGCCACGGATGCATTCGGGTAGAGAAGCCTGCGGACCTCGTTGCTTGGGTGTTGCGAAACAATCCGGGCTGGGATTTGGAACGGGTCAAGGCCACGATGAACGGCGAGAAAAACAATCTTCAGGTGAACCTCGTCACTCGAATTCCGGTTCTCATCGTCTACGGCACGGCGACAGTGAACGAGGAAAATCAGATTCGTTTTTTCGACGATATCTACGGTTACGACGCACAACTCGACAAAGCATTGGCCGCTGCTTATCCCGATACCTGGTAGCGCCCTTCAAGCCGGCAACTGCATCTAACCTAGGATGGGTGTAATGCGGCAATACATTTGGATTCTCTTGTTTCTGCTGACGCCGCTCCTCGGACACGGCGGCACAGAGTCTGGGTCCGCGGCCGCGCGCGAGTACCGACTCCGCTTCTTTCACACTCACACGGGCGAGCGGCTGGATGTCGTCTATCGTCGCGGTGATGAATACATTCCCGAAGCGCTGGACGAGCTCGACCATTATCTGCGCGACCACCGCACCGGAGATGTGCGTCATTTCGATCCTCGGCTCTTCGACCTTCTCCACGACCTGACCGCGTCGCTCGCCGATTCCGGTGGCGAAATCGATGTGATTTGCGGCTACCGCACGCCCTGGAGCAACGAGTTCCTGCGCACGCGCAACCCCCACACCGGCGTGGCGCAGCACAGCCTGCATATGCAGGCCGAAGCGATCGACATTCGCCTGCCTGGGATTCCGACGTCGTCATTGCGTGACGCAGCCCTGCGCCTGCATCGCGGAGGAGTCGGATACTATCGTAGCTCGGACTTCGTGCACGTCGACGTCGGGCGTGTGCGCCACTGGTAGCTCTCGCTCTTTCGAGACTCTGCTGCGAATGTGGAGCAACGCGACACGCGCGCAAACAAAAAGGCCACCCGGCAACGATGGGCGGCCTTTTCTTCAAGGGAGAATAGTTCCAACGGAGGCTAAGAATCCCGTCAAAACTTTCTGGCGAAATCTTATGAGCCGAAAAACCGAGGTGTCAAGTGATTTTTGGTATTTAAATGTCTTTATTTTCAATCACTTACACAACCAATCAATATCCACCACAAATGTACCAAAGTGAGACAAAACCCGCCTGTTTGCGGCCTAACCCGATATTTCTAAAGCCACTTACCGGAGTTCAAGAGAATCTTTTCCGCCGCCCGACCCTCCCGGAAGAGTGCCCGGACTCCCCTTCGGAGACCGTTCCGTCCAGGTGCAGCGAAATGAATTCCATGGCTTCGGGCCGGTCAAAAACCTTGTCGGGATAGAGGCGCTTCATCAGGATTCGGAATCCGCCGAACGCTACGCCGGCCACGATCGAGAGTGCTCCCAGAATTCCGCACAGGATCACGATATTAAGGATCAGCGAAGAAAGATCGCGCACGTCGCGGTTATCAGTTCTCTGGTTCCACGTGACGTTGGCTTCGTAGTTCACCTGGTCGAGAACGTATTTCGCATCGCTCTCGGAGATTGGCCCAGAAGCGACGGCCACAATGAATCCGGTGCGCTTGTCAGAGAACTGACCTGCACTCTCCACCGTGGAAACTCCGGCTTGCGGCTGCGCCAGCTTATGCGCGGCATCAATGCGACGGAGATGCTCTGCGGCCAGCTGCGGCGTGGGGTAATAGATGAGCATCAGCGTGGCCTGGCCGCTGGGCGTGGAATACTTGCCCATGACCACGTCGGGCTTCACTGCAAAATCCACCTCCTCCGCGCTCACCGGAGGCGTGAGAGCGTTGAGCGCTTCGGGCCCGATCACATATTTCTCAGTGTTCGGAACATAGCCGCGGCGCGGCATGAAGTCCAGAACCGTGGGCAGGTTGCCGGCGTTGCCCGGGGGACGCGGCAGAACTCCGGCTAACTCCCGCAGCGCGGCACCAGCCATAGGAGACTCCTTGGCGAATGAAGCGTCCACCAGCACGTGACCGCGATAGAACAAAACGCGCTGGCCGAGAGAAGCGCCCTGATCTCCGATCGTCTCGCGCACCATCTCCGGCTGCAGATAAAGAGTGTAGGCGCCGAAAGCCCCGCTGGCATCGGCGAAGCGCGCGGCGCGAATCTTCAGGGTGCGGCCGTCATCGCGGATGTAAGTGGCGACGGCAACGTCGGTAAAGCCGTATTCCTTGAGGACTTCGGCGTTGGTAGGGTCGGCACCGGCGGCATCCGTGCTGATCTGCGCCGAACCTTGCCTCTGCCAACCAGCGAACTGCTGCGGCAGAAGCGGCGGTCCCTGGGTTGGTGCAGGACCGGGTGACGGGTTTGCCGCGAAACCCGCACTGGCCATATAAATCGCCACCGTCAGAGCGAAAAAAAATCGTGGAAAGCTCATGGCTGGACCTGGCTGTTTCGAGAAACTGCTCTGCTCATTAGACCACAGAGAGCGGGGAAAAGTTCCGGGTGTTGGAGCGATGGACGCCCTCGTCCGCCCAGCGCGTACGACGAACGGACCGCCACGCTGGCTGCTGCCAAGACCTTCCACGTTTCAGGTTTCCTTAGTCACCATCTTCCTGGTTACTTCCGCGTCCCCCTCGTCCGTGCCCCTTCCCACCCATCCGAGCCATTCCCCATTCGCGGACTTCGTTGCAAACTGGTCGTGGGTAAAACATGCCACCAACCAATCATCGCCGGCAGGATCGCAGGAAGGCCGTATTCCCCGTAAAAGTCCACGGTAAGGACGTTACCGGGGAATCTTTTGAAGAGATGGCACACACCCTGGACGTGACGCCAAGCGGAGCGCGGCTGGGTTCGGTTCGGCGTGAGTTGCACGTGCTGGATCCGGTAACAGTTTGGTATCGCAAGCGAAAAATGGAGTTCCGGGTGGTTTGGATCACAAAGCTCAAGGGATCATCGGAATATCACATTGGGTTGCAGGCCCTGGCGCAGGAAAAGGAAGTTTGGGGACTGAATCCCGCGGACTTTCCGGTTCACCAGGAGAAGCCGGCAGCAGCTTCGGCTTCAGCATAGGAGCAGGAAATTTCTTTTATAGGAGAGAGGACTTATGAGCAGTCTCATTCAAAAGTTGTGGCGCGATGAACAAGGCCAGGACATTGCCGAATACGCGGTCATGCTGGCAGTCATTCTGGTCATTGTTGTCGGGACGGTGCGCCTGATCGGCGCCAACTCCAACAACGTGTTCTCGCAAGTCGGCAGCGCCCTGCAGTAAGCAGGGACGTTCCCGGTGCTAAAGCGAGGAATGACAACCAGTGATCAGTGCCCACTGATCACTGGACAATGACCCCTGATTACTGCCCGGCCGGTTTATCCAGCTTGCTCGCCACTTTCACCCCGCTCAGCCCGCTCACATAGTTGGCGACGCCCCGATAGAGAGAATCCGCGATGCGCTGGCGGTATTCCGCGGTTTCCAGGCGATGCTCGTCGGTAGGATTGCTCACGAAGGAAATCTCCGCCAGAATCGACGGCATATTGGCGCCAATCAGCACAATGAACGGAGCCTTCTTCACGCCCCGGTCGCGAATGGCCGGGCTCTTGGCGGCCAGGCCGCTATGCAGCGATTGCTGGACGTCTCCGGCAAACTCGCGCGACTCTTCGATTTTTTCTTTCAGCGCAATTTTCTTCACCAGATCTCGCAGCTCGTAAATCGACTTCTCGGAAACCGCGTTCTCGCGGGCTGCAACTTCCAACGCCTCGGGCGACGACGTGAAATTCAAATAGTAAGTTTCGACGCCACGCGCTGTCGGGTCCTCGCTCGAGTTGGCGTGAATCGAAATGAACAGGTCGGCTCGCTCCTGGTTGGCGATGGCGGTGCGCGTCTCGAGCGGGATGAACGTGTCGTCCTTACGCGTGTAGACCACTTCGGCGCCCAGCCGCGTTTCGAGCATTTTGCCCAGCCGCTTTCCGACTTCGAGCACCAGATCTTTTTCTTCCAGACCGTTTGGGCCAATGGTTCCCGTATCGTGACCGCCGTGTCCCGGATCGATCACGATCTTGCCGATCTTCAATCCCAGCGCGCGAATCAGCGAGCGTTCGCCGTGAGCGGTGGGCTTGGCCTCATGAATTTCCAGATCCGCCCGCATCTTGCTGTCTAGATTCTTGCCGTCGAGCGCTTTGCCGTTTAATCCGGTCTTCGTTGTCCGCTTACTCTTTGGCGCAGGAGCCGCGCTATCATCGCTCGCCGCGATCGTGGAATCATCACCGGCTACGGAATCGGATTCGTCCCGCTTAGACGCACCTGCAGCGCCGGCTTTCACCGAATGCGCTTTGGTCCGTGCGGTGTCCGGCTTCGGAACTGTAGCGCTGGCGAATTCGGTTGAGGTGGGCCTCCGAGCATCGTCGTTGTCGTCGTCAGAGTCATCCGCCTCGACGATTTTCTTTATCACTCCCGTCTGCATCGACGCCACCGTCGGATTCAGTTTTGCGTCCCGTTTCTGGTTTGACGAAACCACAGTTTGCTCGGATTTCGAACTCACCGTGGGATCCGCCTCCATGTCGGGCGACAATGCCATTTCGTCCACGTCGTGCACCGATTTGCCGCGGGCATTTTTCGCCGCAGCGTCCTTGCCATGAGTGTCCTTGCCGTGGATATCAATGATCAAGCGGTAGGGATTGGGCAACAAAAAAGCGTTGTAGCCGGAAAGGTCGGCAACCTCCAGCACCACACGAGTGCGCCCCGGCTGGAATTGCGCGACGCGAATCTTCTTCAGGAAGCCATCGTCGACGTCAAAGCTTTTGCCCACCAGCGTGGACGCCAGCTTGGTGTTGCGCAGATCAAAAAATATGCGGTCCGGATGCGCGATGCGCTGGGAAGAAAAATTCACCTCGTTTTCCAAGTCGATGGCCACGCGCGTGTAATCGGGTGTGGACCAATGCCGAATCCCGGTCACCCGCGGATAGCTGGCAGCCTGCCGTTCAGACTGGGAATCCGAAGACTGATGATCCGAAGGCTGATGATCCGACGTTTGACGTTCCGCAGACTGCGCGCTCAACGATTGAAGGCTCGAAGATTGACCGCTCGAAGATTGGCCGTTCGGAGACGGACCATTCGGAGATCTCTCTGCCGCCGTCTTGCGGGAACTGCTGGGGTCCGCCTTCGAACTCGCGGCTGCGGAAGCGCTTTTGCCAGCCGCGTCTTTCTTGTCAGCCTTGTCAGCATTCTCCCGCGCCGGCTTCTTCGCGGCCTGGGCCTGCTGATACTGGGCCTGCTCAATCTCGGCGATAGCCTGCTGTGCGTCATCGACCAGGCGGTTGTGTGGATAGCGATGCAGAAAATCCTGGAAGGTAGCTCGCGCCTGGTCAGGCTCGCCCAGGTCGTCCTTGTAGATTTCGCCGATGGTGAACAATGCATCGCAGCGATACTTGCTGCCGGGATACTCGCGGCGCAGAAATTTGTACTCGCCGATCGCGTCGTTCAGAATTTTTGTGTCGTCGAAGCGGCGCCCCATCTCGACCAGCGTCTCGGCCACGGCCACCACGCTGGGATCGGCCTTGGTCGACGAAGGGGCGCCGTAGTACACGCTGCGATAGGCGTTGATAACGTGCTGGTAATCCTTGCGGGTGAGGTCGGCGGGTAGACGTCCGTTCAGCGCCTCGTGCATGCGCTCGGCGGTGGCGAAGCGATCGTGCGCCCACAATTCGGTGTGGCGGACTCGTGCGTGCGCCGGCAATCCGGAGAACCCTGCTAGCAAAAGCAGCGCTCCCCAGCGCAAGCCGCGCTGGCTCGATAGGGTCTTCAAAATCTTCGGCCTTTACCTGCTACGTCGCCGTGATTGAAACGGTTGCGGTTGATCCTGTATGTTTTGAAGCTCGTTGACGCTGAGAGCAAGTCCGCCAAGACTGCAAAGTGAATCAGTGTTTGTTGCGAATCAAGTGTTTCTGGAGATCAGAGTTCCTAAGAATCGGCTTTCCGATTAATCCGTGTTGCTGATATACAGCACGCCCCTCGAATCCCGCATAACCCGAACCGGTTCGCGCGAAGGGGTGCCCGGACCAAAATCGAAACCTCCGTAATAGAGGTTCGTGATTCTCCGCACGTAGTTCTGGGTCTCGGCGTAGTGCGGAACTCCCGAACTGCGCGCCACAGCGCCCGCGCCCGCGTTGTAGGCTGCCAGCGTCAGGCTTACATCTCCGCCGTAGCTTTCCAAAAGTTGCTTAAGGTGGCGGACGCCGGCATCCACGTTCTGCTCGGCATCGAACGGGTTCTTCAGGTTCAACTGCCGCGCCGTCCCCGGCATCAACTGCATCAGCCCCATCGCGCCCTTGCGCGATACCGCGTTGGGATTGAAATTCGATTCCACTTTCACCACGGCGCGCACCAGATTGGGGTCCACATTGTGACGATTGGCCGCTTCGGCGATCGCCGCATCAATTTCGTCCGGAGTGGCAATGTGCCCGCTGAAGTTGGCATTCTGAATCTTGGCCCGGGCGGACTGGTTCGAGTCGTGTGCCAGATACTGGCTCACCTCGGCGGCTGCCGAACGTGCCGCCCGCATCGAAGCCGCATTCGCCCCCGGCACCGGCTTCCAGCGGTTCTCTTTCGTGCTCCAGTACACCAGAGAGCGCCGAGGCGTTTCCGAAGCTTGTGAGTGCGTCTGTTTCTTGGGCGCGTCGTCGTTCACGTACACTTTGTGTCCGTGTTCGTCGGTTGTGGTGATAGTTTGAGAGTCTTCGTCGCCCGCCCACACTTTGGGCGGACTGAGAGAAAGAAAGGTCGCGATTGCCGTGCTGGCCAT
>Ga0265356_1000132_pt1 | contig 13064 bp, 10 predicted proteins | sample NZE4metagenome_FD_189075 | JGI IMG/M metagenome (GOLD analysis project Ga0265356, IMG submission 189075) | Rhizosphere microbial communities from Maridalen valley, Oslo, Norway - NZE4 | ecosystem: Host-associated > Plants > Roots > Rhizosphere > Soil | place: Norway: Oslo | collected 2017-09-15
CGTTCGATGTTCGCATCGTCAAGTGCGGCGTCCACCTCGTCGAGCAGATAGAACGGCGCGGGCTTGATCTCGATGAGCGCAAAAATCAACGCCGCGGCGGTCATGGCGCGTTCGCCGCCCGAGAGTGCGGTCAGCGGCATCTGCTTTTTGCCCGGCGGCTGCACCGCGATTTCAATGCCGGTTTCCGCGAGGTTGGCGGGCTCCGTCTGCCACATCTTGGCCTGGCCGCCCGCAAAAAGCCGTCCATACATTGTCGAGAACGCGGCGGCCACGCGCTCGAAGGTCGCATTGAACTGCGCCTGACTCTCCCGTTCGATCTCTTGGATTGACTCGAGGAGCGTCGCGCGCGCCTTCGCGAGATCCTCGAGCTGCACGCGCAGGAACTCCTCACGCTGCGCGACGTCATCGCGCTCGGCCTCGGCGTTGAGGTTGACGTTCGATTCCAAACGCACGAGGTCGTCGCGAAGCCGTGGAAGCTCTTCGACCACTGCATCGGCTTCGTCCCCATACCGGCTCTCCACGTCGGCGCATTCTTCATTCGTAGCTGGGTGCTGCGCGAACTGCGAGACCAGCATTCCCAGTTCGGCTTCGATCTGCGCTAATCGCGTGCGGTGACGCTCGCCGCCGGCTGCAGCGTCTCGCTCTTCCTGTTCGGCCAGCCTCAGCTCCGATTCGACGCGAGCCTGTCCCGTTACGAGTTCTTCACGCTCTTTGCGAGATTGCTCGAGCCGCGCGTCGAGCGAAACAACGCCGCGCCACAAACCTTCGAGATGAAGGTGCGCGCTGCGAGTCTCTTCCATCAGCAAAGCGATCTCGGCCAACATGCGCTCCCGTGCCGACCCGGCGCGCGCGCGATCCTGATCGAGCATTCCCAGCCTCGCGTTGGCCGCATCCCGTTCGGTGGCGAGCCCGCCGGTTCGCTCGCGCAAATCGGCGGCGTGCGCGCTCGCCGCGGTCTGCGCCATTTGCGCGGCCGCAATCTCCTCACGGACGCGGGCAAGTTCGGTTTCCAAGCGTAGCCGTTCGTCGTCGCTTTTTTGGGCTTCGGGATCGCTGCGCTCGTACTCGCGCTGGAGCTCTCGAGATTGGAGGGCCTGCTCGTGCAGGGAAGCCGTTGCGGCGCGCCCCGTTTCGAGCTCGGCCTGCGTGCGCTCGACCTCTTCGGTAAGGGCCGCGGTTTGCGCGCGCAAGCCGACGAGTTGCGATTCCGCGCGTGCCTGCCGCTCGCGCGCTACGTCGCGCCCTCCGATGGCAGCGTGGGCACGAGCCTGGGCCCCTCGCAGGGCCTGCTCGGACTCGTCGAGTCGCAGCCGCATGTCCGCCAACGCTTCGCGAAGACTCGCAGCCAGAAATCGCCGGGAAAGGATCGAACGCTCGCGCGCAAAGCGTCCGCCGGTAATCGCACCGCCTCCAGTGATTTGCTCGCCGCCCAGCGTCACGATCGTGTCTCGCACGCCCCGCTCCCGGACGAGTTCGATGCCGGTCTCGAGCCGATCGACGATCAAAACGTTACCGACCAAAAAGTTGACGATGCTCGCATAGCGCGGCGCCGTCTGCAGCAGCGTGTGCGCATAACCGAGAACTCCGGGCACGGCGGCCAGCCCAGGTTCGAGATTTCGGCCTTGGCGATCGGAGAGGGTGTCGAGCGGCAGAAAAGTCGCGCGGCCGGCCTCTTTTCGATTGAGAAATTCGACGCACCGTTCGGCGTCTTCGGAGGTCGTCGTGACGACGTTGGAAAGCCGGGCGCCGAAAGCAACATCCATCGCGCGAGCGTACCGCTCTTGCGTCGTGATCAGATTCGAAACGATGTCCTCGATCCCGCGCAGCTCGCCGCGCTGCCGCGCTTCGACGACTGCGCGCGTTCCGGGAACGTGCCCCTCGAGCGAGTTTTCCAGCTCTTCGATGGTGTGTAGGCGAGATTGCGCCGCTGCGACGTCGCCAGTTTGATCGCGATGCGCGCCCAGCGCCGCCGCGACTTCCTCTTGCGCGGCCGCGACCTGAAGTTCCGCATTCTCAGCGCGACCGCGCGCATCGAGCAGTTCTTCTTCGAGCGCTGCGATTTGGCGGCGGCATTGTCCGTGACGGTGTGATGCCCCACCCGCGGCAATCTCGAGTTGCTCTGCGCGCTCGCGAGCGGTCTGCTCTTCTCGCTCGAGCCGCTCGACTTCGGTGCGGCGCGTTTGTGCTTGAACCCGGCGCTCCGCCTTGCGGGTGGCCTGCTCCGTCGCGCCGGCTTCGACCTCGCGCAGCTCGGTGAAAACCTTTTCCAGTTGCGCACGCGCCTGTGAGAGCGTCGCTTGCGCCTCGAGCTCGCGCTTCCGCGCTTCTTCCAGCGCTTGCGATAGCGGCCCGAGGCGTGCCTCCAGCTGCTCCATCGCCGTAACGAGCAGCGCGCGCTCTCCAAGCACCCGCGCAGTGTCCTCTGAGGTTTGCGTCGATTGCCGCTCGAGTGCTTCGCGACGCGCGAGCGCGGCGGCATACTCCGCCTCTACCCGTGCGACGTCGTTGCGCTCGCTTTGTGACTTCGAGCGCAACTCTTCGAGCTGCAGTTCGCATCGGTAGAGCTGCGTTCGCAGGCGCGTGACTTCCGCGCCTAGCGTTGCAGCCTTTGCGGCGGCCGCCGCGCGCTGCTCCTCGCCTCGTTCGAGCTCGTCACGTAACGAGACCCTTTCGGCGCGGCGCGACGCGCCGGCTCGCAGATAACCGAGGATTTCCAGGTCGCGCAGACGCGCGCTGACGCGGCGGTAGCGCTTCGCCCGGCGAAGTTGACTCTCCAACTCGGGAATTCGCCGTTCGAGCTCCGCAATAAGATCGCTAATGCGAATGGCGTTCTGCTCGGTGCGTTCCAAACGGCGCATCGACTCGTGTTTGCGCGCCAGAAACTTGCCGATGCCCGCGGTCTCTTCGAAGAGCGAGCGCCGCTCGGCCGGCTTGCTGACGAGGATTGCATCGATCTGTCCTTGCGAAACGATAGCATAAGAGCCGGGTCCGAGGCCGGTGCCCATGACTAAGTCGACCACATCGCGCAAGCGTACCTGGCTGCGGTTGATGAAATATTCGCTCTCACCCACGCGATAGGCGCGCCGGGTTATTTCGACTTCGTTGAAGTCGATCGGCAACGCACCGTCGGAGTTATCGAACAGTATCGAGACTTCGGCGAGACCGAGCGGCTTGCGGCTTTCGTTGCCGGCGAAGATGACGTCTTCCAACCGTCCCGATCGAATGCTCTTGGTCGACGTTTCCCCCAGCACCCATCGAAATGCATCCACGAGGTTGGACTTCCCCGAACCGTTCGGACCGACGATCGCCGTGACGCCGTCGCCGAACTCCAGCGCGGTCGGTTCGGCAAACGTTTTGAAGCCGAACGATCGAATCTTCTTGAGCTTCACGTCCCGACCGCGCGCGCCAAGTTTTCGTCATTTGCCGGAGCAAGCGAGAGCAGTGCGGCCTCGGCCGCCGCTTGCTGCGCGGTCTTTTTCGAGGGCCCGTGCCCCTTGCCTACGAGCTTACCGTTGACGGTGACCCTGGAATGGAAGGCCGGGCGTTGCGGCGTGCCCCGACTGGTCTCGCGGTAGACGGGGGTGGCCGCCAAGTGTTCCTGCGCGTAGTGCTGCAAGCGAGTCTTGGCGTCGAGCAACGCGTCCGCGGAGTGATCCAACTGCTCGATGTGATACTTAACGACGAACGCGCGTGCCTTGTCGAGCCCATAGCTGAGGTAGAGCGCGCCGACAAAAGCTTCGACGGCGTCGGCCAGCACCGACGTGTTATCGCTTCCGCCCGCGGCCCGCATTCCCGCCCCGAGCAGCGTGAGCTCTGAGAACCGCAGCCGTCGCGCCGTTCGGGCAAGCTGCGCGTCGTTGACGATGGCGGCTTTGCGCAACGTCAGCAATCCCTCGGACTCGTCGGAGAATTGCTCGAAGAGCCATCCCGCCGTGATGCAACCGAGCACGGAGTCGCCAAGAAACTCCATTCGGTCGTTCGAGCTGCCGCCGCGCTCTTTTGCATAGCTCTGATGAACGAACGCCATTTCGAATACGCTTAATTCGTCGCGCTTGCGAATGCCTGCAAGACGAAGCAGGGCGCGCAATCGCCGGCGGTACGCTTCGCCGCTCACGCTAGGAGCCTGTAGGGCTATGGCTGTTTTCGAACAAAAGACGGCACGAAGACGGAATGCGCCATAGCCCTACAGGCTCCTAGGCTCCGGAGCGAACCTTGCCGAGGACGATGACGCTGTTGTGGCCGCCGAAGCCGAACGAGTTCGAGAGCGCGACGCGAATCGGCGCGTGGCGCGCGACGTTGGGCACGTAATCGAGCCGGCATTGCGGATCGGGGAACTCGTAGTTGATCGTTGGAGGCATGATATCGTGGTACACGGCCAGCGCCGTCGCCACGCCTTCGATGCCGCCCGCGGCGCCGAGCGCGTGCCCGTGCATCGATTTTGTCGAACTTACTCCGATTTTGGAGGCGTGCTCTCCAAAGCTTTTTTCAATCGCACTGGATTCGGCGGGATCGCCCATTGGCGTCGACGTCCCATGCGCGTTGATATAATCGACGTCCTCGGGGGCGATGCCGGCGCTTGCGAAGGCACGAGCGAAGGCCAAGCGGACGCCCCTGCCCTCTGGATCCGGCGCGACGAGATCGTAGGCATCGGCCGATTGGCCGTAGCCGAACAGCTCGCAATAGATCTTGGCTCCGCGAGCCAGCGCGTGTTCGTACTCCTCGAGGACGAGGATGCCCGCGCCCTCGGCGAGGACGAATCCGTCGCGCTCGCGATCGAACGGGCGGCTCGCTCGGGCCGGATCATCATTGCGGGTCGACATCGCTCGCATGGAACAAAAGCCGCCGATTGCCAGCGGCGATACCGTCGCCTCGCTGCCTCCGGCAATCATGGCAATGGCGTCGCCGTACGCGATGGCATTAAATGCGGTCGCGATGGCATCGTTGCCGCTCGCGCAGGCGCTCGCGGCCGCGAAGAACGGTCCCTGAAAACCGTAGGCCATCGAGATGTGCGCCGTCGCCGCGTTGGCCATCAGCATCGGAATGAAGAAGGGCGTCACCTTCGACCACGTTCCGTTTTCATTGGCTTTATCGGAGTTGAGCCAAAAGGTGATGATTCCACCAATGCCCGTCCCGACGACGCCCCCGACTTGCTGCTTGAACTCTGGATCCTCGGGCAGCTTGGCATCCTCAATTGCTTCCCGTGCGGCAACAAACGCGAACTGCGTGAAGCGGTCCATGCGGCGCGCTTCTTTGCGTCCGATGAGCTGCTCGGGATTCCACTCTTTTACTTCGCCCGCGAAACGCGTATCGAAGAGGCTGGCGTCGAAAGCCGTGATTGGAGCGATTCCGGATTCGCCGGCAATCAGGCGTCTCCAAAAATCCTCGCGGGTGTTTCCGACCGGAGTAACCGCTCCCAGACCCGTCACGACGACTCGTCGGCGGGCAGGCGGCTGCATTCTGGAGGGGCTCAAAACTTCAGCAAGTTACGGCGGCATCGGGGTGGTTCCCCCTGCCTTTCGCCGAGCTCCGCCTTGCGCTGACCCCGCGCGCCGGATATAATCAGGGGCTGTCTGCCGCATAGGGGTGTGGGGCACTACTCGATCACCGAAGGGACGTTATGAAGCGGACTTATCAGCCGCACAATCGCCGCCGCAAGCGTGTGCATGGATTCTTAGAGCGAATGAGCACCAAGGCCGGACGTAAGGTGTTGGCGCGCCGCCGGAAGAAGGGACGCCATCGTCTCACGGTCTGATGCGCCGCGTGGCGAGCCTGCGCCGGCAAGTGGATTTTGCCCGGTTGCGCCGCCAGGGCCGGCGCGTTTCGACCAAGAGTCTGACCATTTACCATAGCGGTGCGCCCACGGGCGACGCGCCCTCGCTCGTCGGGATCACCGTCAGCAAGTCGATCGGAAAGGCCGTGGTCCGCAACAAGCTGCGCCGGCGTTTGTCGGCAATCGTTCGGGAAGCGCTCGCGTCGCGTGCCGCGATGCGGCTGCTCGTCGTCGCCCGGCCGGTGGCCGCCGACGCCCGGTTTTCCGATTTACGAGCCGAAGTAACTTCGGCTCTGGGACCCGCGTAGTAGATCGCATGCGAGCCGCCGTCTTGGGACTCATCCGCGCTTACCAGCTCGTTATTTCCCCGCTGCTTCCTCCGGCTTGCCGCTTCTATCCGAGCTGCTCGGCGTATGCCGCGACCGCGGTGCGGGAGCACGGAATCGCCCGAGGTGGCTGGCTAGCCCTTTCTCGCCTTGCTCGCTGCCATCCGTGGCACCCGGGCGGCGTCGATTTCGTGCCGGCCGTCGCGACCCACGGCGCGCGCCACCTGGAATCGAGGTAGGCGGTGCACGTTTTACTTGCCACGTCGTGGCTCGACCCCTTCGTAAGCTTCATCTGGTCGGTCGTGCTCGCGATCAACAAGCCGATCGGAAATCTCGGCTGGAGCATGATCGTTCTGGCGGCGCTGATCAGGCTGGTCTTTTGGCCGCTCAATACGGCGCAGTTCAAGGCGTTCTTGAAGATGCAAAAGATTGCGCCGATGCTCAAACGCCTTCAGGAACGCTTCAAGGACGATAAGCAAAAACAGCAACAGGAAACGATGGCGCTGTATAAGGAGCAGGGCGTCAATCCGTTTGCCGGTTGCTGGCCGATGCTCGTACAGTATCCAGTCATCATTAGCGTCTACTACGTAGTGCTCAATCACAAGACGGAGTTTGCTAATCAGAGTTGGATGTGGATCGGGAGCGCTTTCTCCAAAGCGATCTCGTCGCCGTCGCTCTTCGGGACGCACATCTTCGCCGCAAGCCTGGCGCTCCCCGATCTCTTTTTGATCCTGGTCTACGCGCTCTCGATGTATCTCAGCGTTCGCTATGTGAGCATGCCGGCCACCGATCCGCAGCAAGCTCAGATGCAGCGGTCGATGGCGGTTTTTTCACCGCTCATGCTTGGCTTTCTCGGCTGGCGCTATCATTGGCCGTCGGCGATGGTCCTCTACTGGTGCTGCTACAACATTTTCACGATGGCTCAGCAGTTCTATCTGCTGCGCCGCTACCATCAGCCGCTGGCATTGATCGACAGCGAGCACGTCATCACCGAAAGCGTTTCCGGCGGCAAAGCGGCCGGCAAAGCGGCCGGCAAAGCACCTTCCGGAAAGGCTTTACCGAGCAGCAATGGCGCCGCGCAGTCGAGCCAGCCTGGCGCGGCGCGCTCCTCGCGATCGAAGCGAAAGAACAAAAAAGGTAACTAACATGCTCTACGAAGACGATTTTGAGTTCGAGGAACAGCCGGCCGACGTGCGCGACCGCCCAATTCCGGGCAAGTCGGGAGGCGGAAGAGACGGCGGCGGCACTCGCCGGCGGCGCGACCCCCGCCCCAGCCAGACCGCGCCGCGCAATCGGCAAGAGCTCCCCGACGAGGCCAAACCGGCACACGACTTTCTCGCCGAGTTACTCGAGCGAATGGGCGCCGGCCCGATCGAGATCGAGTATATCGCGCGCCCCGAGGGCGAGTATCTCGAAGTAACCGGACCGAACCTCGGCATGTTGATCGGTCGCCACGGCAATACGTTGGAAGCGCTCAATCTCGTGTTCAACAACGTGCTCAATGCCGGCGTTCGAAACAATCGCCGATACTTTACGATCGACGCCGAGGGTTACCGCGCCGCGCGTGCCGACCAGCTGAAAAATCTCGCGCTCGCTACACTCGAACGCTGTGTCCGCGAGCGCTTGCCGCAGAAGCTCGAACCCATGCTGCCGTCGGAACGGAAGATCGTGCATCTCGCAATCGCCGATTCGGAGTTGGTGCGCACGGAATCGGAAGGGGAAGAGCCCGAACGCCGAGTCGTCATATTTCCCCGTTGAGCTCGCGCTCAACGGGGGCCCCGAAATTTCAAAAGGCGCTACGCCCTGCGGGCTGCGCGCCCCCCAGCGGCAAAGCCGCCGGGGCCCCCCGCTGAGCCCTTGAGCGAATGCTCGACGGGTCTTCGACGACCATCGTCGCCGTCGCGACGCCTCCCGGAAAGGGCGCGGTCGCCATCGTCCGAGCCAGTGGTCCATCGGTCCCCGACCTCGTCCACCGCCTAGTTCAAACGAAATCCCGCTTGCGCCGCCGTGTGGCGACGTACGCGACGATCGTTGACGAGAACGGCGAGCTGCTCGACCGCGGCCTGGCAATTTTTTTCGAAGCGCCGCACAGCTACACCGGCGAGGATTTGCTCGAGCTTCAGATCCACGGCTCTCCGGTGGTCGGCCGCGAAGTCGTTCGCGCGATGCTCGCATGCGGCGCTCGGCTAGCCGAACCGGGCGAGTTCACCCGTCGCGCATTCTTCAACGGAAAAATGGCGCTGCACGCCGCGGCCGCGGTTGCGGACATCATCGACGCGCAGACACGTTGCGCGGCGCGCGCCGCGCTGGCGAACTTTGAGAGCGGGCTGGCGCAGGAGGTTCGCGCAGTGCGCAGCGCTCTAGCGACAATTCTCCAAGAACTCGAAGGCGCGATCGACTTTCCGGACGAGGTCCCCGAGCCCGAACGCGGCGCACTGCGGGAACGACTCGCGCCGATTTGCGCTCGTTTGGAGCGTCTTGCGCGTGACGGCGAGCTCGGACGGCTCGTGCGAGAGGGCCTCGGCGTCGCGATCGTCGGCCCACCCAACGCCGGAAAGTCGTCGCTGCTCAATGCCCTGTTGGGTTCCGAACGCGCGATCGTCTCCGACATCCCGGGAACCACCCGCGACACGATCGAGGAAAGTGTGGTAGTCGACGGAGTACCGGTGCGGCTGATCGATACGGCCGGCATCCGATCCCACGCCGACCGCCTTGAGGCGCACGGCATCGCCCGCACCGAGCGCGCGCTGGACTCGGCTGCCATCGCCCTCGTCGTCGCCGACGGCTCACAACGGCCGGACTTGGCCTCAAGGCAGCTGATCGAACGCACCCGGGACCGGCCGCGCATACTTTTTCTGAACAAGGCCGACTTGGGAACTGACCCAACGTTCGCGGCGGTATGGCCGGGCGCAATCGTTGGAAGCGTGCGGAATCCCGAGACGCTGGAGCGGATTCGCGATGCCATCGCAAGTGCCGGCTGGAACAGCGAACGCTTTGACGCAACTCGGCCTCACCTGGCGGGGCTTCACGAGTTCGAGGCCACCTACGCCGCGATCGCGGCGCTCGAGCGCGCCGGCGACGCCCTTAACGCGTCCGAGCCGATCGATTTCGTGGCGACCGAGCTGGCGCACGCGTTTTCGCAACTCGGGCATGTAAGCGAGCAGGTTGCCGCCGAAGAGATCGTCACTGGCATCTTCTCCCGTTTTTGCATCGGTAAGTAACGCACCAACTCACAAGGAGATCGACATGCAACGCATTCTTGTAATTGGGCTAATCGCCGCTGCCGTGGCCGTACCGTCTGCCGCTTCGGCAAGGCTCATTTCCGCCCTTGGCATTACAATGCAAAGCTGCAACGCCAACATAAACGGAAACGTTACCAACGGCATCAACGTCGTCTACTACAGCACACATCAATCTCCGGCGACCGAAATAGATTTCCTTGTACGCTATCACGGACACAAATACGTGCTTATCGATCGCGGAACGTTCTCCGTTGGGGCCAAGATCGACCATAACATCAGCAACGCGCTTGTTGGCGCACCGTGGCAGGGCCCCGATGTTAAGCTGTGCACGGCGCAGCGCGTTATTCTCGCCAACGGGAAAGTATTGCAATAGCTCGTGCACTCGATCGAAATGGCCGGCGGCATAGCACGAAACTGGTGGCTGTGGTTGATCCGTGGAATCGTTGCGATTCTCTTCGGCGTGTTCGCACTTCGGTGGCCCGGTGACACACTTGTCGTCGTCGGGTTTCTCTTTGGTGCCTACGCGCTCGTGGACGGCATCTTAGCGATTGTTGCGACGATACGCGCCGTGGAGACGCATCGGCGCTGGTGGCCGCTCTTGTTCGAAGGCGTCGTGGGAATACTCATTGCCGCAATAACGTTTTGGGATGTCCGGATCACGTTGCTCGCCCTCTATTTCACGATTGCAGCCTGGGCTTTTATTACCGGAGTTCTGGAGATCGTGGCGGCAATTCATTTGCGCTCGCACTTGACCAATGAATTCTGGCTCATCATCGGTGGAATTGCTTCGATCCTCTTCGGCATCTTGATGATTTGGTATCCACTCGCCGGCGCGCTCGCACTCGTTTGGCTGATCAGCGCGTACGCGATCGTTTTCGGGATTGTAATGATAGCTTTTTCGCTCCGCTTGCGCGGGCACTCCGCCGCTTTAGCAGCCGAGTCGACACGTTGACCTCTATGCTCGACGACGCCGGCACGATCGTCGTCGGCGGCGGCCATGCCGGCGTCGAGGCTGCATTAGCGGCGGCGCGTCTCGGCGTTCCAACGATGCTGGTGACCGGCGATCCGCAGAGAATCTGCACGTTGCCCTGCAACCCGTCGATCGGCGGGAGCGCCAAGGGCCAGTTGGTTCGCGAGATCGACGCGCTCGGCGGGGCCATGGCCGGCATCGCCGATCGCTGCAGCGTTCACGCTCGCTTTCTCAACGAGAGCAAGGGGCCGGCGGTGCGAGCCCTACGCCAGCAGATGGACAAGCCCGCATACGGCAGACTCGCGACCGCCCTTCTGCAATCGCAGACGAATCTCAGGATCGTCCAGGGTCTGGTCGAAGACCTGATCGTAGAGGGGGACGCGGTTCGTGGCGTCGTCTGCGCCGGCGGCGCCCGCTATCGCGCCAGAAGGATTGTCCTTGCGACGGGCACTTTTCTCGGTGGAAAGTCCTTTTGCGGAAGCGTCGTGCGCGCCGAAGGACGCTTTGGCGAGGCGCCGGCGCGCGGCCTAGCCGCTGCACTGCGTCGTCTGGGCTTTCCGACAGCGCGACTGAAGACCGGCACACCGCCGCGCATCGACCGGCGCACCGCGAATTATCACGCGATGACGCTGCAGCCTCCCAGCTCGCGTCCGTTGCTCTTTTCTTACGCGAGCGAAAAAAAGTTCGCGGGACCCCAACTGCCGTGTTACCTCACGCAAACCAACGCGCACACGCATGCCTTAGTGCGAGAGAATCTTTCCAAGTCGCCGCTCTATGGACTCGATTTGATTCGAGGCATCGGCCCGCGATATTGCCCGTCGATCGAAGACAAGGTCGTAAAGTTCGCGCATAATCCGGCGCATCAAATCTTTATCGAACCGGAAGGCTGGGACGAGCCCACGCTGTACGTAGGCGGCTTTTCGACCTCGCTGCCGGCCGAGATCCAGCTCAAAATGCTTCACACGCTGCCCGGCTTGGAGGCGTGCAGCATGCTTCGAGCCGGCTACGCGGTGGAATACGACATGGTGCCCCCGACGGAGCTGCGTGAGACGCTCGAGACCCGCCGGATCGCCGGCCTCTACCACTGCGGGCAGCTCAACGGCACCTCCGGTTATGAGGAGGCCGCGGCGCAAGGACTCGTCGCCGGCATCAATGCCGCGCGGGCAGCCCGTGGCGAGGAACCGCTTCGGCTGAGCCGAGCCCAGGCCTACATCGGCGTGCTCATCGACGACTTGGTGACCAAAGGCGTCGACGAGCCCTATCGTATGCTCACCTCGCGCGCCGAACATCGCGTCCTGCTGCGGCACGATAACGCGGATCTGCGCCTGACGCCCGTGGGCCGCGAGATGGGAATGATCGACGATCGGGCCTGGGAGGGCTTTCAGCGACGGCGCGAAGCGCTCCAACTCGCGCGCACCCGAGCCGAGAAGATTCGTATCTCAGAGGAGCGCGTGGGCGAGGAACGCTTCGCCGCCGGGAGCACGATCGCGGACGCCCTGCGCCGGCCGAGCCTCGAGTTCGGCGACGTTGCCGCCCGCTTTGACCCGGTTCTCGATGACGAAATCGGCGAACGGCTGGCTATCGAGCTCAAGTGCGCGGGCTACGTGCGCCGTCAAGAGCTTGCGATCGCGAAGGCCTCGAAGACCGAGAATGCGATGATACCGGCCGATTTCGACTACCAATCGATTGTGGCGCTCTCGGCGGAGGCGCGCGAAAAATTTACCGCGCAGCGACCCCGAACGCTTGGGACGGCCGGGCGAATTCCCGGCATCACGCCCTCCGACGTCGCCATCGTCGGCCTTTTCGTCTATAAGGGCTCCCACCCGAGCCTCCCCGTTCCCGCGGTCTGACCAATTGGCGGCCCTCGAAGACCTTCTCGCCGCAGAAGGGCTGGGCGAAGGCCACGTCGCAGCCCTGGCGTTCTACGGCCGGCTCGTTCTCGAAGCCAATCGCCACTTCAACGTGACGGGAGCCCGCTCGCCCGAAGAGATCGCGCGCCATATCGCCGACAGCCTTTCGGTCGTTCCGTATCTGAGGGAGCCGTATGTGGACGTCGGATCGGGCGCCGGCTTCCCCGCGATTCCGGTCGGGATCGTGACCGGAATGCCCGTCACGTTGATCGAGGCGACCCAGAAGAAGGCTCGCCTGCTTGAATCGCTCTTAGAGCGGCTCGAGCTCCAAGGGGTCGTCATCGCGGAACGCGCGGAAGCCGCCGGCCACCGGCCCGAGCTGCGCGAGCACTTCACGACCGGAACCTGCCGAGCGGTGGCCAGCGCCCCATCGGTCGCGGAGCTCCTTTTGCCCTTCATCGGGATCGGCGGAGCGGCGGTCTTGCAGCGCGGCAGCATCGACGAACGCGAACGCAGCGCCCTCGAAGACGCCTCGTTGATGCTGGGAGGCTCGGTTGAGGTTGAGGATGAGCTCGGCGGCGCTCGCCGTATCGTCCTCCTGCGCAAGCAGCGGGCGACCCCCAGCCGATTTCCCCGCCGCACCTGGGCGCAGAAGCGCCCGCTCTGCGAGTAGTCAAGGATTTCCGAATTGTTTCCCGTGAAACTTTACGCGCTTCGGCGGCCCCGTAAGCCCGGGGCGATTGAATCCGGCCGGCTCCGTAGAAGATAGCGGCAATGCAGCCTGCTCATTCGATCGATGCTCTGCTTGCGGCCGCTCTGCCCGAGGGAAGCCTTTATGCCGTGGGCGGAAGGGTGCGTGACGAGCTGCGGGCGGAGCTCGAATCGACTCCGGTCACAACCAAAGAC
>Ga0265356_1000133_pt1 | contig 12978 bp, 8 predicted proteins | sample NZE4metagenome_FD_189075 | JGI IMG/M metagenome (GOLD analysis project Ga0265356, IMG submission 189075) | Rhizosphere microbial communities from Maridalen valley, Oslo, Norway - NZE4 | ecosystem: Host-associated > Plants > Roots > Rhizosphere > Soil | place: Norway: Oslo | collected 2017-09-15
CTTGTCACCGACTTGCAGCCGTTCATGAAGCACTACCTTTCCACCAGCCCACATGCGGCGCGGCAACGGCACGGGCGGCAAAAAGCCGCCCCGCAGCGGATGCCCATCAGGCCCGATCATCGAGGCTCTTGCGGCCGGCGGAGCCAGGCACCAATGCACCGCCAGCGGGACGGGCGCGGCAACTTCGGCCGCATCCAGATCCAATGTTGCTCTCAGCTCTCGCACCAGACGCGGTGTAATTTCGTCCTGCGCAGTTTCCGTACGGCCTATCCAGCCCTGAAGCTCCTTTATGTCCACTGAGCTGATGGTGCTCATGACGCCGCTGATTCGCCGAGTTTCAGCTCTTGCAGCACCTTATCGGTATGCTCGCCGAGCGCCGGTACATGGCCATAATGTCTCTCCCAACCGCGCGCAATGACGGCCGGCGCCGGAAATGCGACTGATCCGGTTTCCGTGGCCACGTCAATGCGCCGCAAGTGCGGGTGCTTGGACAGCGCCGCCATGTCATTGATGGTGGCAAATGCGATGTCCGCGGCATTCAATCGTCCAATCAGCACGTCTGCGGCGAGCGCCCCGAAGACTTCCGCCACCGCCAAATCAGTTTCAACGCGGCGCCCTACTCGCGCAAGGTTGCTGGAGAACCGAGGGTCAGCGGCCATCGCGGGGGCCTTCAGAACATCTACGCAGAATGCAACCCATTCCCGCTCGCTTTGAATGGATATCAGAACCTGTTGATCGTCGGCCGTTGAGAACACGCCATAAGGTGCGATTGAAGGGTGCGCAAGCCCAAGGCGTTTGGGAGGCTTTCCCGCTTCTGTGTTCAGCAGCGGCACCGTCAGCCAGTCTGCGATCACATCGAACATCGATATGCGAAGGTCCGCGCCCTCACCGCTTTGGCCACGGGCGATCAGCGCTTCCAAAATGGCGGCGTGCGCGGTAGCACCCGTTGCAATATCTACGATTGAAATGCCCACCCGCGCAGGCTCGCTTGGGCCGCCGGTGATCGAAGCCAGACCGGACTCCGCTTGAACCAATAGATCGTAGGCTTTGCGGGCGGAAAGCGGCCCGGTTTCGCCATAACCGCTGATCGAGCAGCAGATCAGCCGCGGATGCTGCTGCCGGAGCTCTTCGATTCCCAAGGCCATCCGTTCCATCGCACCGGGCTTGAGGTTCTGCACCAACACGTCGGCGTTCGCGATGAGAGCGCCGAGCTGTCGCCGTGCCGAATCCTGTGTAAGGTCCAATACAACGGACTCCTTGCCACGGTTCAGCCAGACGAAATAGCTCGAGCTGCCGGGCACCGCGTCGTCATAGAATCGCGCGAAATCGCCGTTTGGGCGTTCAATCTTGATCACCCGCGCCCCGGCATCGGCGAGCCTCGCCGTGCAGAAGGGCGCCGCAACCGCCTGCTCAACCGCAATGACCACGAGGCCCGCAAGCGGCGACTTCATCAATATGACCTGGGCATACCGAGTACATGCTCGGCAAGGTAGGTGAGGATCAGATTGGTGGAGATCGGAGCCACCTGATACAGGCGCGTTTCGCGAAATTTTCGTTCGATGTCGTATTCTTCTGCGAAACCAAATCCGCCGTGGGTCTGGATACAAGCTTCCGCCGCTTCCCAGGAAGCCTCGGCGCCGAGCATCTTCGCCATATTTGCTTCTGCGCCGCAGTTCTTCCCGGCGTCAAACAAGGCTGCTGCATGGTGCATCATCAGTTCGGCCGCGCGCATGCGCGCATAGGCTTTGGCGATAGGAAACTGGATGCCCTGATTTTGTCCGATTCGGCGGTTGAAAACCACGCGCTCATTGGCATACTTTGTGGATTTCTCGGTAAACCACTTGGCATCGCCGATACATTCCGCTGCAATCAGGATCCGCTCTGCGTTCATGCCGGAGAGAATGTAGCCAAACCCTTTACCTTCCTCGCCTATCAGCGCACTCGCTGGGATCCGCATATTGTCGAAAAACACCTCTGTGGTTGAATGATTCATCATCGTGCGGATGGGGCGGATTGTCAGCCCGGCATTCTTCATCGAACGGATATCGACCAAGAAGACTGAGAGACCCTCGGTACGTTTTTTCAGCTCATCACGAAGCGATGTTCGTGCGAGCAGCAGCATCAAATCAGAATGTTCAACCCGGGATGTCCAGATTTTTTGACCGTTGACGATGTATTCATCGCCGTCACGCCGCGCTGTCGTTTTCAACGCCGCAGTATCCGTGCCGCTGCTCGGCTCGGTCACGCCAAAAGCTTGCAGACGCAGCTCACCACTGGCAATTTTTGGCAGGTATTCCGCTTTTTGCGCCTCGCTGGCATGCCGCAGCAGGGAGCCCATGACGTACATTTGGGCGTGACAAGCCGCACCATTACAACCCGCCCGCTGCACTTCTTCGAGAATAGCTGTCGCCGCAGATAAGGTGAGGCCCGAGCCGCCATACTTTTCAGGTATTAGTGCCGCCAGCCAACCCCCATCGCCAAGCGCTCGGACAAATTCGTCGGGATACGCGCGGGTTTGGTCGAGTTCACGCCAGTAAGCACCTGGGAACCTCGCACACAATCTGCGTATCTCTTCGCGGATAGCGGCATGGGGATCGGCACTGAGGGTTAAAGCAAAACCGTCCAATCTGCTCCTCCAAATCCTCTTCCACGACCGGCACGCGCCCAATCGAGCGCGTACACACGCGCTCCCGTGCCATCGTCAAGCCTCTAGTTCTGATCTGCCGTCAATTAGGCTTCTTAAAGCGAAACAGGAACTGGTCAGTGTGACCGCGGACAGACGGGTCGAACACATTTTTCGTGTGATCGTCCGCCTTGCTTGCAAGAATTGAGCTCTCGGCATCCAGCTTAAAGCCGGCTGCCAGCACATCCGACTTCACTCTTGCCGGATCGATCCGGTGCAATGTATCGGTTGCGCCGACCCCTGAGCCCGCTGTCGCTGCGTGATCCAACACGACATAGACTCCGCCTGGCTTCAGGGCGGCAAAGACCGCCTTGTTGAATGCGGGTACATCCGCTGGTCCCATAAACTTGTCGTAGAGATCGTGATAATTCTGTCGAATGAACACGGCATCGAGTCCCGACGGCAATGCCGATGCGACCGGCTCGGCACTGACGATGACATTGGGCGACTGACTCGTCAGCGCTTTCATATGCGTCAATGCTTCGGGATGGGCCTTGACGACCTCGGCCGTTTCAACCGCGTACACTTTTCCGGACGGCCCGACGGCCTGTGCCAGTGATGCGGTAAGGCGCCCCGCCACGATATCGGCTACTTTGTCTCCCTTTTTCAGCCCGATAAATTCGACAACTTCGGGCGCCTTCCAAGCGGGATCGACGGTGGGCGCGGTGGATTGCGAAAATGCGCTCGTTCCAGCGCCCATCGAGATAGCCAACGTCAAAGATAATCCGAGCTTTCGCATGTGCCAACCCTTCTAGTTAATTTTACAGTAAGCAGCGGCTGAAATAGTAGCGCATATTCGATGGTTCTTGAAAACCTCCCAGTTTCGCCGGCCATCGAGAGCGTCGGCTTCCTGAACAAAGACAGAGAGGATCGCATCCGATACGGCTTGGCTTCGTTTGGATGGTTCATACGCCTTCGTTTCTCTTCGACGATTCGGACGAAGAGTCCGACGCAAGTAAGGCTCACGTTGGGCTCGGGAAATGTGCTATGTGGGATGGCAGACAGACGGAATCCCAATAAGCGCCCTTACTCAGGGCTGCGCCCAAGGATGGTGCTATGCCACAAATCGTATTGCTGATCCACGACGACGCCGCAAAGGCGAACAGGGTGAAAAATTCACTTCTCAACGCCGTTGACGGGCTGTTCACCGTTGAATGGGTCGAGAGGTGCGCCGACGGCGTACGCCGTTTGCGCAAAAACGGTGCCAAACGTATCGCGGCAGTTTTGGTAAATCTGTTTCTGCCCGACTGCGATGGAATCCAAACTTTCGACAGATTATTCCTGGCCTCACCGGAAGTTCCCATCCTTGTGCTTAGCACCTCGGCATGTGAGGGTTCGGCCAGACTCGCCGTGCAGCGAGGCGCGCAAGACTACCTTCTTGACGACGATCTCGATGGATACCTGTTGCCGAAGGCCGTGCGAAACATGATCGAGCGTACCTCAAACGTCGAAGCCTTGTTCAGAGAAAAGGAACGCGCGCAGGTGACCTTAAATTCAATCGGTGACGCGGTTGTGAGCACCGACATTGTCGGTAACGTGACTTTTCTCAATCCCATCGCCCGGGACATGACCGGTTGGTCGGCAGAAGAGGCAGTCGGCCGACCGTTTGAAGAGGTGTTTCAAATTCTCGACATTTCAAGCGGCAGTCGGGTGGCAAATCCCATGTTGCTGGTCATTCAGGAAAACCGCCCTACCAAGCTGGCCGCCGATTGCAAATTGGTCCGGCTCGATGGAACAGAGTTCGCCATCGAAGATTCCGCCGCGCCTATCCATGATCGAAGAGGCAGCGTGACCGGCGCCGTGATGGTTTTGCACGATGTGACGCAGGCGCAAGCGGTATCTAAGAAAATGTCGCACTTGGCGCTGCACGACTACCTGACCGATCTGCCAAACCGCATTCTTCTCAATGACCGCCTATCGCATGCAATTTCCGCAGCGGAGGCTAACCAGCAAAAGTTGGCGGTCCTATGCATTGACATAGATCGCTTCAAACACGTGAACGACTCACTCGGTCACCTGGTCGGCGACAAACTCCTTCTGTCGGTCGCAGCCCGGTTGGTTGCCAGTGTACCCAGCTCCGACACCGTCAGCCGGCAGGGGGGAGATGAATTCGTGATCTTGCTCTCTTCGGTAGCGGACGCCGAAGAAGCTGCAAACAACGCGCAAAAGCTCCTCACTGTCGTCGGAATGCCTCACCGATTGGAGCAACACAATCTCGAAATCACGGCGAGCGCCGGAATCGGCATCTATCCGGATGACGGCACCGACGCAGAAACGCTGGTGAAGAGCGCCGACATTGCAATGTTGAATGCGAAGAATAGCGGGCGCAACAACTACCAATTCTTCAAGCCGAACATGAATGAGCACGCTCTGGAGCGGCAATCCCTCGAAAGCGGTCTTCGCCACGCCTTGGACCAGCGCGAATTCGAGTTGCACTACCAGGGAAAAATCGATTTGGTGACTGAGACACTGACCGGGGCGGAAGCGCTCATTAGATGGCACCCACCGGGTCGGGAAGTGGCTCTGCCAAAAGACTTCATTCCGATTGCCGAACAGTCCGGCTACATAGTGCCAATTGGTCGGTGGGTGCTGCGCGAGGCATGCTTGCAAAGACGGCTCTGGCTCGATGCCAAGCTCGCACCTATTCCGATTGCCATCAACATTTCTGCAGTGGAGCTCCGCTCGAAACAATTCGTTGAACATGTCCGCGCCATTTTGGAGGAGACAGGGTTGGAAGCCTCCTATCTCGAGTTCGAACTAACCGAGACCGCCCTCATGCAAGATCCCCAATCCACGATTGAAGTGCTGCGCGAGCTCAAGGACATGGGAATTCAGCTCACGCTGGATGACTTCGGCACGGGATATTCCAGCTTGAGCTATTTGAGGCGATTTCCGATCGACGCACTGAAAATCGACCGGTCATTTGTGCATGGACTGTGCACGGATGCCGACGATGCCAAAATCGTGAGTGCAGTCATTAATCTGGGGCGCAGCTTCCATCTTCAGGTTATAGCCGAGGGTGTTGAAACACGGGCGCAATTTATAGCCCTCCAAGGCCAGAACTGCGCGGAAGGTCAAGGCTATTATTTTCAAAGGCCCGTTGCAGCAAGTGAATTTGCCAAGTTGCTGGGTGTTGATTTGTCGACAACCGTAGTTGGTTGACAAAGCGCTGGGCGGCGGGTGGCGCGTCGATGCAATCGATCAAGTCGCTTCGACGCGCGCCGATAGCACATCGGCGCAGCCGGAACCTTGACATCGCCGAACTGATTCCTCAAGCGAACTTGCCCGCCTCATCAAAACTCAACCGCGGATTGCGCGCGAACAGGTTCTCATCGGAACCGTACCCCAGGCTGCAAATGAAATTGGACTTGATGCGAGTTCCTGCGAAAAACTCGGAATCGACGCGCTCATTGTCGAATCCGGACATCGGCCCCGTATCCAATCCCAGGGCCCGCGCGGCCAGAATCAGATATCCGCCCTGCAGGCTGCTGTTGCGAAAAGCAGTTGTCTGGGCAACGGCACCGTCCCGGAATATCTCCTTCATTTTCTCGCCGCGCGCCGGAAACAGCTGCGGTAATCTGTCCGCGAAGTCCAAATCGTATCCAACGATCACCGTGACGGGCGCCGCGAGCACTTTCGGCCGGTTGGTCTGCGATACGAGCGCGGCCAGCCGAGCCTTGCCCTCTGCGGTCCTCACCCAGACGAAACGTGCGGGGCAGCAGTTGGCCGAGGTGGGTCCCAATTTCATCAGCTCATATAGCTCGAGAATTTGTTCATCCGACACGGGCCGATCGGTCCAGCCGTTACGCGTACGAGCGAGCCTGAACAGTTGATCCAGGGCGGCGTCATCTACTTTGTTCGGCATAAAACCTCATTAGTCAATTCGCCGGCGCAATCGATGCAGGACCGAGGGCCGTCGCAAACAGGGACACGACAAACAGATACAGCGCCACCATTCTGGCGGGCAATTGAGCGGGCGTCACCTCTTGAATGGCGGCGGCGCCCGCGGTATGGGCGAGCCGGCGAAGAAGAACCCCATGGGGAAGCAGCGCGGGCAAAATTTCCAGGCGGGGCTAATGCAGCGCCAGCGTGTCCCGCCGCCAGGCAATGTCCTGCCACCGGCCGAAGTCCCGCAAGAGTTCAGGGCTGCTTCCCTGCCGTACCAAGGCGAGATCATCGAGCCGCAGTTCCTCGAAGATGCGCCGGAATCGCCCGCGATCCTTTACTTCTCTCGCGATGAGCAGGCGCCTGGTGCCCGGCGCGTAGCCTGCAAAATCTACGTAGCCTTCCTCAGGATTGTCGAGCCCCGGCGAGAGCACATCGATCGTCCAGCTTCCGGCGCTTTCATGAAATACCCAGAGCTCACGCCAACCCTCGAGCGGCTGCACCGCGAGCACCAGCGCCGGACCCTGAGGGATGGCCTGTAACGAGGCCATCCTCACCATCCCGTAGGTACAGCGTCGGATGAGCGAGGCGGCCCGCGGCCGACGCGCATCATCGAGGACAATACATGTTTGACCCGGACTCCCCGGCTCCAGGCGGAGAGTCAATGGTCCCGGCTGCGGTGCGGGCAACGCTCCGGCCCAGCGGATGGCACTGACCCGCAGCACCGCGTCCACGTACTCCGCCCGCCGGTCTTCGCCCAGATCATCTGGATGCACGGCAAGAAGCTCCGCAAGTGCACGTTGGGCCGCGGCGGCGGCGGGCTCGCCGCGGCGGTCGTGGGCGTAGGCAAGCGCGGCCCACACCCCGGCACGCCGCGCATGCAGGCGGCTCCGCGTTATCGCACTTAATTCGCCGTCTTTGACCTGTTCGAGCAGTTCGGAGCGTTCAGTGTCCAGGGATGCGCGCGGCGCCGGGCTCAAATCCGGATCGATGCAATCGGGCCGCGTGAGGCCGAGGACTGCGTGCGCCCGCTCCTCCGGCTGCGCCCCGGGGAGCGCCAGAACGCGATGAAACAATTCGCCGTCGTAGCAAACTCGCATCCGGCCGTTGCGTTCGAAACTGCGCATGCGAACGCCGAACTGTTCCACGACCTCCAAGTGTGGGGCGAAATCGGCGAGATGGTCCGTGCTGCCTGAGGCCTGATCGGCGAGCCGCTCGGCCATTTGAGCAATGGCGTCGAAGGGCTCGGCAGTCGTGGCTTGCGGCGGTACGGCCTTGAGATACGCCGCGCCGTAACTGATGCCGAGTGCCTCGGATCCTGGGGTCTCGCGCAAGAAGCGCAGCACTGCGAGCAGTTCGGGGGCGGCGGTCGCGGAGAGTTCGACCGGCCGGGCCGCGTCCCCTCGCAAGTACCCGCCCCTCTCCCGACGATAGTCGTAGACTTTCAGGTATCCGGCATGTTCGCCGCGCACCTCGAGCACATCTCCCTGCCATAACCGCGTGAGCTCCGTGGCGCCGGCGCGCGGCGCGGCGCGCAGCGCGGCGTGGTCCTGGACCACGATGGCAAGCGTCGCCGCGAAGGCGAGCATCACCGGGATGCTCCCGCCGTAGAGGTCGGTGGTCCGGCCTTGGAGGTCAGGGTGGCTGCCGCGTCCTCGATGGGGTTCACCGTACTCTGGTCGCCGATGAGACTCGAGCCGATGAACTTACCGGCCGCCGGGAGCGGTGCGATGATCACCTGCACCTTGTCGGAAAGCTTGTCCGCCAGCGTCTTCTGGATCAGCAGCGGATATCGCGACACCAGCACGCCCTCGCGCTCCAGCTGGCCGGAGTTCGCCTTGCCCACGAGATCCAGTCGATAGGCCTCCGCATCCGCGAGTTTTTGCCGCGAATCGGCTTCTCCCCTGGCCTCGATGCGGCGCGCCTCGGCGGCACCCTCGGCGGTGCGAATACGCGAGACTTTGTCGGCTTCAGCCTCGAGCTGCCGCTGCTCGATCTGCTTCTGCTTGAAGGGCAGGATATGCTTCATCGTCTCCTCCTGCGCGCGCGCTGCAATGACTTGTTCTTGGCCGGCGGCTTCTGCGGCCGTTTGCCGCCGCACCTTGTCAGCCTCGGCCTCGAGCTGCTGCTGTTTGACCTGCGCCTCCTTGAGCTGCAGGGTGTAATGAATTTTTTCGGTCTCGAGCTCCTCGGAGAGGAGCTTCTCCATACCGGCTCGATAGTCGGGAGGCAGATCCACCTTCCCCATGTTGACTTCGCGCAGCACGAGGCCCATGGCGGTGAATTTTGGCTGGAGCGCCGCGACGAGTTCCTGTTTTATCTCCGCCCGGCGTTGCGAAAAGATTTCCCGCACGGAGTAGCGGGCAAAGGTGGGATAGACGATTCCCTGAACGGCGGGCGCCACCAGGTCCGCGCCGATGTCGTCCGGAAATTCCTTGGTCATCTGGGAGAGGCGGGCAAGATCCACGGTCCAGCGGACGGTGAGATCGACGCCGATCGACAGACCTTCGATCGACTGGAAGGGGGCGGAGCCGGTCGCACTCGCGCTTTCGGTCGGCCGATACACCTGATCGCGAATCGAGTAGTGCCGCACCTGATGGATGCCGGGCAATACCAAAACCGTGCCTGAGGTGTAGACGTTCACCGATCCGTCGAGTCCGTCGGTGCGCGCCAGGACCTCGCCGCGGCGTACGGAATCAAATGGTGGATGCGTGTAAAGACCGTAAGCGATCAAGCTTAAGACCGCGACCGTCACAACGCGCCAACGGAAGCGCCAGAGGCCGATGCCAAGAGACCGGAGGGCTGCGACCAACAAACTACCGAGCCGGCCCAGAGGTTCGATGAGCCCCCGTCGCACGAACTCGAAAAAGGCATCCAAGCCACCAGACATTTCTGCCACTCTCCCGTTGCTTGAGCCGACCGGCTCGACGACAAGAGTCTCACAATCCTTTGTGGCGAGGCCGTGGGGCAACTGTGGCAGAGTGTGGCAATGCGGAAATTGCCATCCCCGCGCGGAACCGCTCCTATCTCTCCCTGGTCGAACGGTGAGAGTTCGGGGACACTGCCGTCAACATAAAATACTTGGGGAAAGTGTGCCAGTGAACCGACTGCTGTTCGCCGCAATACTGCCGTGTTGCACGCTCGCAATCTGCGTGAGTATGGCCGCGAGTGCCGACAACGCGGTAGACACCTCGACGCAGGCCGCGAACCAAAGCAGTTTCGAGAAGCTGCAGGCCATCGTAGTCACTGCGACGGCGATACCGGGCACGATCATCGACATCGACAAGATTCCGGGAAACGTGCAAGTCCTGTCCGCCGCAGACTTGACTCGGGAAGGCCCGGCCAGCCTGACGGGCGCTCTGAATTCCAATCTCGGCAGTATCAATGTCAACGACAATCTGGACGATCCCTTCCAGCCCGACATTCTGTATCGGGGTTTTGAGGCTTCACCGGTGCTCGGCACGCCGCAGGGCCTGGCCGTCTACCAGAACGGCGTGCGCATCAACGAGGCGTTCGGCGATACGGTTAATTGGGACCTGTTCCCCGATATCGCCATCAATCAAGTGGAACTCGTGAGCTCGAGTCCCGTCTACGGCCTCAATGCGCTCGGCGGCGCCGTCTCGGTCACCATGAAGAACGGATTCACGTACTCGGGTGCCGACTTGGAGCTGTCTGGCGGCTCCTTCGGCCAACGTGCAGTGACAGGGCAATTTGGCATCGACTCCGGCGCGTTCGGCTTCTACCTTGCCGGACGGGCATTGGACTGGGACGGCTGGCGCCGGTTCTCCAACGACAGGATGCGCAACCTGTACGCGGTATTCAGCATGCGGACAGACAGCGCAACGCTCGATTTGAGCTATAGCCGCGCTGATAACACGATGAACGGTCAAGGCGCCGCGCCGGTGCAGGAGCTGGCCGTCAACCGCTCTCTGGTGTTCACCGGCCCGCAGACCAATATCAACACGCTGGACTTCGTGACTCTGAATGGGACATTGAGAGTCACGGATACCTGGTCGCTGCAGAGTGTGCTTTATTACCGGCAATATGCGCAGTTTGTCTCGAACGGCAACACCACCAATTACGCGGCCTGCACCAACACGCCGGAAATCCTGTGCCAACCCGACGGGGTTACGCCGCTCATGAACTCGGCCGGACAAACTCTACCGGACGTCTCCAACGGTGGCACGGTGCCCATCGGTGAAAACGACTTTGAGTCGATCCACGCGTGGGGCCGCGGCGCCACGTTGCAGGCCACCGACAACAAAACGATTTTCGGTCACGACAATCAATTCACGTTGGGTGCAGCCCTCGACTACGCCTCGACCAGCTTCTATTCGGGTGCGCAGATTGGCGTCATCAATTCGCAGCTTCTCGTGCTGCCGTCCAACCTGAGCGTCTATACGCCGGAAAATTCGCCCGGCGCAATCGCCAATGCCGATCCGGTACCGGTGAGCGTGGACTCCATCAACAAGAACCTGGGCGCCTACCTGACCGATACGCTCAATGCAACGCCCGATCTGGCAGTGACAGCGAGCGGGCGGTACAACATCACGCATGTCGATCTTGCGGACCAATTGGGCACCAATCTGAACGGCAACAATCGCTTCGTTCATTTCAATCCGGCGATCGGGGCCACCTATAGAGCGCTCCCGACGATGACCCTTTACGGGGGGCTCTCGCAAAACACGCGGACGCCGACGGCGAGCGAGATCGAATGTTCGAATCCGCTGACCCCGTGCCTCTTGCCCACGAATCTCGCCGGTGACCCGCCGAATCTGCGTCAGGTGATCGCACACACCGCAGAGTTGGGCTTGCGCGGTAAAATCCCTGATGTAGCGGCGGCGGGCAGCGCGATGTCCTGGAACTTGAGCATGTTTCGCACGCTCCTGAAGGATGATATCTACGGCATCTCGACTTCAATAGCGCAAGGGTTCTTCCAAAACATTGGTGATACGCGCCGTCAGGGCGTCGAGGCGGGCTTGAATTATCGCACCCAGGGTTGGTCAGCCTATGCCAATTACAGCTTCGTCCAGGCGACGTTTCGCTCGCCTCTGCTGATGCCGTCGCCCTCGAATCCATATCAAGACGCCAGGGGCAATATTCAGGTGGAGCCAGGCGACCGCTTGCCCGGCATCCCGGAGCACCGGCTGAAGCTCGGCGCGGACTACAAGATCCTCCCGGAGTGGACCGTGGGCGCCACGGTGAACGTGGTCAGCAGCTTCTTCTACGTCGGGGACCAGTCCAATCAACTCGCTCCGATCCCGGGATATACGGTCTTCAACCTGCATACATCGTACAAGCCTGTCCCCCACTTCGAAGTGTTTGCCTCGATCAACAATCTCTTCGATCGCAAGTATGCGACCTGGGGCACGTTGGGCGACCCCACCGGCATCGGCGCGCCCGGAATTCCGCCGAACGGCATGACCAACGGCCCCGGAGTCGACAATCGATTCCTGAGCCCGGCCGCGCCGTTCGAGGCATTCGGCGGCGTGCGCATCACCTTTTGATCGCCCGATGCTCGCGCACCGCAGCGATGAACTGATCACCGTACCGGGCGAGCTTCGCCTGCCCCACGCCCGGCAGGGCAGCGAATTGGTCGAGATCGAGCGGCATGTGTTCGGCCATTTCACGCAGGGTGGAGTCATGGAAAATGACATACGGCGGCAAGCCGTTCTCGTCCGCCAGCCGTTTGCGCAGCGCCCGCAAGCACTCGAACAGCGTATCGTCCGTCGTCGATGTGCGCGTGCGATCCTGCGAGCGGCGCGCGGGCTTCATCGCGCGGGCAATGCTCACGGGGCGCTCGCCGCGCAGCACCGGCCAGCTATGCTCGTTGAGCGACAGCACCGAATAGCCGTCCTGCGCTTCACTGATCAAACCTTGATGCAGGAGAGCCCGCGCGAGGTTGCGCCATTCCTCGACCCGGCGATGTTTGCCGATTCCGTAGACACTCAACGCGTCGTGACCGGCGGTGATCACGCGTTCGGTCCGGGCACCGCGAAGAATATCGATGATATAGGCCGCGCCGAAGCGTTGACGGCGCTGAGCCAATCGTGCAATGCAGGACAGGAACTGCTTCGCCTCCGTGCTCCAGTCCTCGACGGTTCGCGGTTCGCAGCAGTTATCACATGCTCCGCACGGGCCGGCGAACGTCTCACCGAAGTAACGCAATTGCACCGCACGACGGCATTCGGTCGAGTCCGCAAATTGCAACACCTGACGCAACTGCTGCCGCGCTATACGCTGCTCGTTTTCCAGCGCCTCGCCGGTCGCGTCCACCTTCTGCTGGATCAGGAACTCAGCCGTACGGATGTCGGCACCGCCGAAATACAAGGTGCAGTTGGCCGGATCGCCGTCGCGGCCCGCCCGCCCTGATTCCTGGTAATAGCCTTCCAGGGTGCGGGGCAAATCGT
>Ga0265356_1000134_pt1 | contig 12971 bp, 17 predicted proteins | sample NZE4metagenome_FD_189075 | JGI IMG/M metagenome (GOLD analysis project Ga0265356, IMG submission 189075) | Rhizosphere microbial communities from Maridalen valley, Oslo, Norway - NZE4 | ecosystem: Host-associated > Plants > Roots > Rhizosphere > Soil | place: Norway: Oslo | collected 2017-09-15
GATAGACGCGCCGCCCTTAGCATTGATTTCATTGCTAACGAACGCAGCAGCCGGAAGCTTGGAGTGCAGTTCCGGAACGCCCGGACGCAGGACGCTAGAACTCTGCGCCCCGACGGACTGCGGCGAAGTGGCCGAGCTTGCCGCGGGAACTCCGGCGCCGCCGCCCGAGCAACCTGCCAGAAGTGCAAGAGCCACGGTTCCGCTCAAGACGTGCTCGAGCCGTGATGGAATAGGCATTAATGAAATTCTCCACTGATCAAAGAACTGAGTGAATAGCGTACCGGCGCACACGGCCGCCCGCGTATTTATCCATTAGAATTATCCTACGTTTAACCTTCTTGCAGAAACGCCGGCTGCGTTCATCGCACGAGTTCGCGTAATGTGGCGCGCCGACGCTCGTTCGGCAAAGCAAGACGAGCAGAAAGACGGCATTTGTGCAACATAGTGGCTAAGGAATAGCACGAACGCGAGGCGGGGAAAAGCAACCATTGCTGTCCTTTTATCGGTTTGTCGTCTTGGTCAGCCTTGACAAATAATACGACCGGTCGTAGTATCGCTGCGATGAGAATTGTAAAAGCTCCCGCATGGCAAAACTGAGCGTCCGCGAAAAGATCGTAGCCGCGGCGGCGGAGCGTTTTCACGCGCTTGGCTACAACGCGTGCGGCGTCCAGGAGATCGTCGATGCAGCCGGCGTCCCCAAGGGTTCATTCTATAACTACTTCAAGGCCAAAGAACTGCTGGCGCGCGAGGTCTTAAATAACTACTGGGCCGATGCCGGGCTGGATATACTTGCCGACAAGTCGCTCGCTCCGGTGGAGCGTTTGCATCGACACTTCCAGCATATCGTCTCGCGATACAAGAAGTTCGGCTTTGAAAACGGGTGCTTGGTCCCGAAATTCATGCATGAGGTTTCGGATTCGACACCCCTTTTGCGGACGGATCTCCGTAGACAGGTCGCCCGGTGGACGGTACTCATTGCCGAAGCCATTCGCGAAGGGCAGGCCGACCGGACCATCTCGAATTCAATCGACGCCGAAACGACAGCCCGCTTCCTTATCGAGAGTTGGGGCGGCGCGACGGGCGCCATGAAGCTCGCCGCGAGCCGGGCGCCGATCGATGATTTCTTTTCCGTCGCTTTCGGCACGCTGCTGCAGCCGGGGGTGCCGGCGTTGAGGCGGCGCAAGACTCGAGTCTAGGGCGACTTTTCCGATTGATCGCTTTCGAGTCGTAGGTCTTGACATAAGACGACCGGTCGTATTATCATCGAGACCCGCAACTGCCTGCGCTCACACTCCGAGAGACCTCTGGAGACCTAACGATGACCGAAACTACCGAAACTAAGAATAAGGCGCTCGTGCTCGAGGCGTTTGACACGCTGTTCAATAGACGGGACTACGTCGCGGCCGAGAAGTTTTGGTCGCCGAACTACGTCCAGCATAGTGCGCACATCCCGCCGGGGCGTGAGGGCTTGTTCGGTTTGATCAAGAGTTTGCCGCCCACGCTGAAGTACGAGAATGGCTTGATCCTCGCTGAGGGCGACATGTTGATGCTGCACGGCCGGTTCAGTGGCATTGGCCAACCCGCAAACTGGATCACGCTCGACATCGTGCGCATCGAAGACGGCCGTCTCGCCGAACACTGGGACGTCATAGAGGACGAAGCCACGCGCGAAACGTCTGCGAGCGGGCTGCCGATGTTCGGCGCAACGTTCCCCAAAATCTAAAGGATACTAGGATGAGGGCCACGCCTCCAGCGTCGTAATCAGAGGACGGAATCAATGACAACACCAAAAGCGATGCGGCTGGCTTCGCTGGTCACAGCAATCAATGTCCTCGTTGCGAGCGGCTTTTCCATCGCGGCGATCATCCGTCCGCAATACGTGGTCCCTGCCGACTCCGCTCCAACAGCGGCGTCGTTAATATTGGCTATGTACGCGGCGGCGCGCACAATTCCACTGGCTTTGTTTGCATTGGGGGCGATCTACAAACGGGCAACGTCTGCGTTGCTTATCCTGGGTGCGCTCGCCGGCGCTATGCAATTGCTGGATTCCGGAATCGGTCTGTTTGAGCATGATCTAGGGAAATGCGCAGGGCCGCTCTTTATTGCCGTCCTCCAATTCTTGGTGGTGTACCTGCTTCATAGATCCGTGCGGATCGCATCACAGACCAAGCGCGGATGAACGCGACGACGGCGGCAAGATTGCTAACTGTTTTCCCATCTCCAATTTCAGAAAGAGGTTCACCTATGGAAAGTTCTTCAGTGTCTAAAAGGATCGATACGGTCGTTATCGTGCACGGCGGTTTGGTGGACGGCTCGGGTTGGCGGGGTGTCTACGACATCCTCACCGATGACGGGTTCAACGTAAGCGTTGTTCAAAATCCCACGGCGTCGCTCCAAGGCGACGTCTCCGTCGCAAAACTCGCGCTCGACGAGCAGGTGGGTCCGGTTGTGTTAGTCGGGCACTCGTATGGCGGCAGTGTAATTACTGAGGCTGGTAACCATCCTAAGGTCGAAAGGCTTGTCTATATCACGGCATTCGCGCCGGACAAGGGTGAGTCGGTGAACACGTTCATCGCTAACCCGCCACCCGGTGCGCCGGTTCCGCCGATCTTGCCGCCGAGAGATGGGTACCTTTTTCTCGACAAATCGAAGTTTGCAGCCTCGTTCGCCGCTGACGTGGACGCGAAGACTGCACAGTTCATGGCCGTTTCACAAGTACCGTGGGGCGTCGAAGCGCTCGGCGGACAAACTACTGAACCGGCCTGGAAGACGAAACCGAGTTGGTACCTGCTCGTTAGCGATGATAGGATGATTCCTATAGCTGCCCAGCGTTTCATGTGTGAACGCGCGGGTTCGAAGGCTACGGAAGTTCCAGGCAATCACGCGATCTACGTGTCCAATCCGCGTGCAGTTGCAACCGTTATCCAAGCGGCCGCAAGCGCAGAGTTAGCGGTTCGCTAGTCGGTCTGGGCTCACCGCAGATCTAGTAAAAGAACTGCTGCAGCTGGTTGAAGCCCGGACCGAACGCCCATCCCATGCGTTTGCTGGGATTAATCGCCGGCGCGGGCTCTCCGAGCGCAAACTTGAATCCGGTAATCGTTTCGACCAGATCACCTTTCTCGTCGTAGACTACGATCGCACTGCCCTGGCTGCCACTGCAATACGACGGATCGGTCACTAAAAACAACCCGTTCACCGGATCGTTGGCAATGCCGGCGCCGCTGTTCCCCTGGGACGTGTCGCCGGTGCAGGGAAGCTGCGCCGCTACGCCCGTCTGCTGCGCGAGGTTATAGAACTCGACTTGCGCGTTGAGCTCGGTCGTCGTGGCGGCAATGCCCGTGCTCGAATCGACGGCCAAGCCGTTTACGAAGCCCGAACCAAACTCTCCGTTGTTTAAACCGGTGAACTGCGTCTGCTTTCCGGTCTTGAGATCGACGAGCACGTTGATCGGCGCTGCGCCCTGGACCTTCCCGCCGTCGGGAGAGGTTGCGATGACCGCTTCGTTTATCGCCGTATCTTGCGCGACTTGCGGCAGATTCCCCACTCCAAATGTGCGCGGATTGAGATGGAACACCTTGCCGAACTCGTTCTTCGCGACGTTCGATTCAAACAGATCGGGAATATCGTTCTTCTTAAGCTCGATCGCGAAGATGGCCGTCATGCCGGTTGTTTGATTTGGACCGGCCGCCTCGACCTCGATGTCTTTGACTGGAGGCGTCCATTTGCCGATAAAACCACCCTTGACCGGATCCATCAGATCGTAGAAGCGCTTGGCGAAGGGCGACCCCTTCGGCGTGACCTCGCGCGTGACGAGACCGACGTCGCCGGTGACGATCGCATCGAAATTATAGGACGTTCCGCTCGGCGGCGACTTCGGGAACGTCTTCAGAATCGCCCCGCTATTCTGATCGAACGTCTCCACGTTGGTTGACGTGGCGAGCGCGCCGTCGCTGCCGTTGCGGTCGATATCGAACCCGAAGATCTGCCCGTCGTCGCTGGAGAGGATCTCTCCGAGGCCTACCGCGTTGCGTGCCAACCGAGACGCCGTCTGCGACGTCGATCGCAACGGCGTCAGCGGCGGCGCCGAAACGCCGCCGCTGCAACTCGCTACGATCAGCGCCGCCGCGCAGGTGTAAAGTAGTTTCGTCGTTCGAGCACCTTGGGATTGACTTTGCATCGAGACCTCCGTAGACGAGTGTGTGCCTCTTGATATGCCGCCGAGTCCTCTCGCGGATTAGTGCCAGGGAGTCGCGGTAACTTTGGGGCCCGGCGGCGTCGCTTGCGGCCCGGGCTTCGCGCCGTCTTTAACAACGAGCACGTCGCGCATGCCTTCGCCATAGTGGAAGGCACAGCCGATCTCGTAGGTGCCGGCCTTCACAAGCGTGACGGTGACCGATTTGCCGGGGCTAATCGGGCCGCTCGCATAGCCGGCTTCGAGCTTGCCGTCGCCTTTTGCCGGTATCGAGAGATTCGGGTTCGCGGGAAAAACGGCCGGCGGCCCGGAGATCACTTTGACCACGTCGAGCGTGTGCGTAATGCTCGAGGACAGGTTATGAATCGTGATCTTCGTTCCGGGAGGGAACGCGAGGGATTGCGTGCGTTGCGTTTGCGTGAATCCGCCAAGCGTCGCCTTCCATACCGACGACTTAATCGATCCGACGCCTTCTGCGGGGAGTTCTTCGCCGATGGTTTCTTTCGGAACGGTGGCGGTCATTGCCAAATCCGAGTCGACCGCGGGAAGGGAGTACGTGGTGCCATTCATTAGTGTGGTGTTGCCGGCGCCGACGCTGCCCGCTCCGCACGCAGCGAGCGCGAGAGCGACAAACGTAACAGCGAGGGCGTTGAGTTTCTTAGACATGAATCCTCCGACAGTATGTGTGTTTTGCCGAAGTCTACCGATTCGATGTGAATAAAGTGTAAAGCGAAAGCGTGTCGACGGATTCATGCCTCACACTTTTTTATGAGACAACCTCATACTCGCAACGTCAAGAAATGCGCGACTCTCTAAAGTGCAAGCGGCAACGTTGCGCCAATCCAGACGATCGCGGGCGGTGCCACGGGGCTTTCCGTGCCGCTAGGTCTTGCGGTAACGGAATAACGGGGTCACGAGCGGGCGCGCCGTCGGTTGGAATCGAAGGGAGAGGCTAATGGGTGCAGCGCTAAGCAATTGCAACCGTCATCGTTAGTGAAGCTCGCGTCCGCGGCTGCCTTAATCTTGAGTCTTGCGGCATGCGGCGCCGGCTCTCCCTTATCGCCACTTAACAGCGCCCTGAACGCCGCGCGCGCTCCTTCGTCGTACTCAATCGCGCACTCGTTCCAGGGCCTCCCCGACGGCTATGTGCCGGCAAGCGCTCTGGTTTCTGACAACTCGGGACGCCTTTATGGAGTGACGAACTACGGCGGCGTCACGCCGCGCGGATGCAACAGTGGCACCGGCTGCGGCACCTTCTTCACGTTTGATCCGTCCTCACGGCAAGAGACGGTTCTCTATTCGTTCGGACGAACGCGAGGCGACGGGCAACTGCCGAATTCGCTCCTCTTTTACGATGGATCCTTTTACGGCACGACGGAGGACGGAGGCACAAACGCGAGCCTCGGCACGATCTTCAAGATCACGCCGGATCGAAAAGGCAGCAACTGGAACGAAACGATCCTCCACCGGTTTCGCGGGTCGCCGAACGACGGAGGCTCTCCCATGCAGTTGACGATCGATGCGTCGGGCATAATCTACGGTACTGCCGGGAATGGCGGGTCCGCGACCAAATGCTTTCAGGGATGCGGCGCCGTCTTCAAGCTTACGCCTCCGTCTGGTAAAGGCAAATGGCAGGAAACGATCCTACATTCGTTCGCTGGAGCCCCCGACGGAACCGCACCCAGCGAACTGATTCTTGCTCCTGACCGCACGCTCTACGGCGAAACGGGTGCCGGCGGCCGTTCGACGGCGTGTGGCAATGCGCGGGGATGCGGTACCATCTTCGCGTTGAAGCCAAGCGGCGGTTCGCGCTGGACCGAAACGATCGTGCATTCGTACCGAGCAAGAGGCACGCCGAAAAATGATGGTGAGTTTCCCTTCGGCGGCCTCGTGCTGGCATCAAACGGCGCGCTCTACGGAGTGACGGTATACGGGGGCCCGCTGCGGCGATGTTATGCGCAGGGGTATCCTTGGTCGGGGTGCGGCACGTTTTTTCGCCTAAAGCCCACGACCGGAAAGCAAAGGGCGTGGACTGAATCGATCCTTTACCTCTTTAAGGGCGGCGCGAGCGACGGGGCCAGGCCCGACGCCATCGTTTCGGAACGTAGCGGCTATTACGGAACCACCGTAGAGGGCGGCGGCGGTTACTGCGAACGCGGCGCCGGCTGCGGCACGCTCTTTGCGCTGGTCCCGTCGCAGCGCAACATGGTCTGGACCGAGACGATCGCGCATGCGTTTACGGGAGGCACTAACGACGGCTGGGATCCCAACGGCTCGGTTGTCGGCGATCGCAAAGGTCTTTACGGCGTAACGATGTACGGCGGATCGGGACCGTGCTCGTTCGGCTGCGGCACGATCTACGAGTACCAGCCGCAGTGAACGCGTTCCGGCGAAAGAATCGATTTACCCAACGATTGGCAGGACTCGTACTATTATTAGCTCTGGCCGCAACTTTCGCTCGGGTGCAGGTCGCGAGCACCCCGGCTTTCCCATCGCAGGTCGCACGGTCGCCGCTTGCGCACGCGCCGATGAGATTGATTGGGCCGGCTCCCAACCAATGGGGAAGAGATGACCTCGGGATTTACGAAAGCGGCAACTGGGCCGGTTATGCCGTGGTTGGCAACGCGTTCACGGAAGCGCGGGGCTCGTGGACCGTCCCCAGCGTGAACTGTAGGGTGAACCCTAATGGAGCCGCCTCATTTTGGGTCGGAATCGATGGATGGGACAACGGTACGGTAGAGCAGACTGGGACGGAATCGCAGTGTAATGGGATCGAACTCGTGACTTATGCATGGTATGAGTTTGCGCCGAAAACGGGAGTAACGATCAAAAATATGCGGGTAACGCCCGGCGAAGACATGGAAGCGGAGGTGCATTACAACGGTTCGAGGTTCGTTGTGACCATCGTGGACTTGACGACCGGAAAGTACTTCAGAACCAGTGCGTCGGTACCGCGAGCGGAACGGACGTCTGCCGAATGGATTGCCGAATCGAACGGTTATTCCGGACTCCCCGACTTCGACGCGGTGGGTTTTGGCAAGGACTTCACCCGAGCAACCGACACTAACGCGGCGACCGACGCCACGACTTCGGGACCGATCGCGGCCTTTGGCAAGCGCGTGCAGGTGGCCATTTTGGGCCACAAGGACGCTGATGAAGCCGTGCCGTCGTTTCTATCTTTTGACGGGAGCAGTTTCAGCGTAACCTATTGGAACCCGTGAGTCCGTGACTCGACGCGTTCCCGACGACGGCGTGGTGCGCGTCCTACGCGAGAGACGGCGCGCCGGAACGATGAGCGTCGTGACCGGATTGGACCCGAGCGAGATCGATGAGGTCGCGAAGGCGCTCAAACGCCACTTGGGCACCGGCGGCACCGCAAAGAACGGCTCCGTGGAAATTCAAGGCGACCATCGCGATCGAATCGTGACGTGGTTCGCGGCGCGGGGGCGAAAGGCTAAACTCGCCGGTGGTTAGCGCTTACCTAGTGCGCTCTACGTTGAATATCGCGCGTTCGAACATCGCGTGCAGCTCCTCGAACTCCGGAACGAAGTACGCATATTCGGGTCTTATGAAGTGCGGCGTCAGTCTGAGTGCGATGAGGCTGCCGAGGATGGCGCGTGACATTCCCGCGGTATCGGGTATTGCCGCGATGCCGGCGACCTCGAGTGCTTTCAAAAACACCTCGAGCGATAATAACGAATCTACCGCCGGCAACGAGCGCTCCAACTGCAGCGGCATTTTGCCGCGATAACCGTGTGAGATCGCGTGCATGATCGCGCGGTGGCGTCCTATTAGGCGAAAGCGCTCCTCACACCACTGGCGAAACGTCGCACGCGCCTCCTCAATCGTGCGCACCGAGTTGTCGAGAGACGGTAGCGACAGCAGAAATTCGTCACGTACTTTTGATAACGCGGTGTTAAAGGCTTTTCGCTCGTCGGGAAAGTAGCGGTAGAACGTGCTGCGCGATATGCCGGCTTCTTTCGCGATTACAGATACCGTCACGTGCTCGGGGCCGCGGGACTCCAGCAACCTTGCGACAGCAGCTATGACATCGTCCTTCGTGACGTGCTTGCGGGCGCGGACGACCGGGGCACGCACGCCATCGCCGTCGAGCGCGCCGACATAAGTCCACTTCGTCTTTCGGCGCTTGGTTTGCGGATCACGATAGCTTTCCACGACATACCGGTAGTCGTGCCCTTTGATCCGTTTGGTGACCTCGTAAGCCATAGGGCCGCGTCCCCTTAGAAGCTCTGCTGTGGTTCGCCCGGCGAGGTAACCAGACCGCTGCGGGCCTCTCGTTCTCGCTTACCGTGAATCTGCATCACTAACGATCGAAACCCCGCTCATCCTCCATATGGATGCGCGGCAAGACGTCGTAGAGTTCGGCACGCGGCGGATGCTGATCGTGGCGGCCGTGATGGCCGCCACCTTGATGCAGACGCTCGATTCGACGATCACGAACGTCGCGCTGCCTACGATCCAGGGCAACGTCGGTGCGGGGCAGCAGGAAGCCACCTGGGTCATAACGGCTTATACCATCGCCGCCATCGTGGTAATCCCGTTGACGCCATGGCTCCAAGACCGGTTCGGCCGGAGGAGTTACTACGTCGCATCGATCGCCGGCTTTACGCTAGCCTCGGTGATGTGCGGCATGTCGGCCTCGCTCGGAACGCTCACATTTTGGCGCATCGTTCACGGGCGGCTTCCCGCGACGGTACAATACGAAAACGACGCACCGATACTTGCCTCGCATTGAACGACGTTGGAACCGCAGTCGCAAATTCGTTTCGTTACCTCGCCGGCGCTAAACCGTCAGCGCCTTCTGGCCGGTCTAACTTGATATGGAAACTGTATCTGTCTCGACCATGAAGGCCGTCCGCGCTTACGGTTGCGGAGACGCTGACGTGCTACGTTTCGAGGACGCGCCAATCCCGAGCCCTGCAGAAGGCGAGGTGCTCGTTCGCGTGCATGCGGCGAGCGTAGACCCTGTCGATTGGAAGCTGCGGGCCGCAACGCCGTTTATTCCGGGGCGCGACCTTTCCGGGGTGGTCGAGGCTGTCGGATCCGGTGTTACGCGGTTCGCGCAAGGCGACCCAGTCTTTGGCAATGCCGCGGGAGCCTACGCCCAATACGCCGTCGCGAAAGAAACGGAGCTCGCCCTCAAACCGCTGGTCGTCGACCACCTTCACGCCGCTGCGACTCCGCTGGCGGCACTTACGGCCTGGCAGGCGCTCTTCGAAATGGCCCGTTTGGAGGAGGGCCAACGTCTCTTGATTCACGGCGCCGCGGGGGGCGTCGGCAGCTTCGCCGTTCAGCTGGCGAAATGGAAAGGCGCACGAGTCGCCGGAACGGCTTCGACCGGTAACCAGCTCTTTCTGATGGGATTAAGCGTCGACCAGCCCATCGATCACTTCAGGCAGCGATTTGAGGATCTCGTCGGCCCCGTCGACGTGGTGCTCGATACGGTCGGCGGCGACACCCAACTGCGATCCTGGGACGTGCTACGCAAGGGCGGCGTGCTGGTTTCCATCGTCGCGCCGCCTTCGACGGAAGAAGCAGTCCGGCACGAGGCCACCGCGGCCATCTTCGCTTCGCATCCCGACGGCGACCAACTGGCACGAATCGCCCAGTTGATCGACTTCGGGTTCGTGCGGCCGGTGGTCGAAACCGTGCTGCCGCTGTCGCAGGCAAAGCGCGCACAGGAGATGAGCGAAGCGGGTCACGTGCGCGGCAAGATCGTTCTCTCGGTCGACTAAGGCGCTGATTCTATGTTTGGCGGACACGGACACGATTATTTCTACGACAGTCTCGCGTTTGCGTTGTCACTGATCCCCTTCGCCGTCGTCGCTGCGCTGATCGTCGCTTCGTTGCTGGACGAGCCGCTTGAGCTTCGCCCCACCATTCGTGAAAGAAAGACGCATAAATAGATGAGCTCAAAAACCGCAGTCGACCCGCGACACACCGAGCTGCACTGGCAGAAGACGCGATGGACGGCACAGAACTGCGAAGCATGGATTGCGGGATGTGCCGACGTCTTCTCGGCGCCCCTTCTTGCGGAGTTCGCCGCAGAACTGCACGGCTATGGGAGCGTCGTGCTCGATGTTTCCGAACTCGACGTCGCCGACGCCACATTCTTGCGCTTTTTGCTTCGACTCCGCGACCCAGAGCAGCGCACCGTCAGAGTCACCGGCGCGCGGACGCACCTCAAGCGTCTGCTTGACGTGACCGGCTTAGGATACTTGTTTTGCTAACAGTGCTCGTCGAGTGGCTTCCAACCGCAACTACCGCAGAGTCCCGTGGGGTCGTAGCGGGCACGCACCAAGCTTGAGGAGTTTTTGAGATGGATTTAACCAAAGAGTACCCCCGAAGCGTACGCGACAAGTGGCAAGGCGTCGTTCAGTTGGGACGCACGATCGATAAGGGGAAGGCCGAGGCTCGCGGCAACATCGGTGAGTACCACTATGACTGCCCGATGGACCAAGCCGTGTTCGGTTTTCTCGAGATGGACCACGAACGGCTTCTCGACGCTATTCGGAATGCTGGGAGTGATGCCGAGGTCGAAGCGTTCACCCGCCCCTTCGTCGACGCGAAGTCGCGCGAGGAGATCGAGCGCTGGAACAGAGAGTGGCTATCGCACGAACCCGAGGGTCCTTCGCGTGAAGCCTTCTTGAATCTGCGCGCGCAAATCGCGCCCGACCGCAGCGACGTAACGACATGGCCCGACCTCCTAGACATCGACGAGAAGCGCGAGGTTCCGCGCCGAACAGCGAGCGCGACCTAGTCTAGCTCAAACGCCACTTGGGCACCGGCGGCACCGCAAAGAACGGCACCGTGGAAATTCAAGGCGACCATCGCGATCGAATCGTGACGTGGTTCGCGATATGAAACCTAGGGTAGTCTGTAGACCGCCGGTTGGCCGACCGGGTACTTTGAGACCGCCGGATTCCAGAGTATGTAGACCTTTCCGTAGGTTTCCATCAACGATGCGACCACTTTTTTTGCCTCGGCTGCGCTTACGTCAGGCATAGTTGCGCTGACCTTCGGGATCTCGACGCGATGATAGTGCCACAGGGCCTGTTCGCTCGGAGGGAACGCCGTCCAGACGGCGGTCGGGACGATAGTTTCAATCGCCACGAGCGGGGCGTTCGCATCGTCGCTCGCGTAGATTTGGCACTCGAGCATCCCGTTGCCGATCGACCGGCACCAATGATGCGCAACCTCGTTGGGATGACCGGGAAAATGCTTGAGGGCGTCGATGTGAATGGTCCAGTTCGTCGCAGGTGAAACGGTCGTGGCTTTCGCGGAATGAAATCCAAAAACCGTCAGGCCCACCGCCGCAAACAGTACGAAAAACGCGACTGGAATGGAACGCATGAACGAACTCCTTTCTAAGAGAGATCCCTTGCTCTTAACAGCCAATAGCTACAATCCGTATTCCGTAGCCAGATAGGTAACGAGCGTCGAGACCTGATCGTCCGGGATCGGGGCCCCGTACGCATTTTTCATCTTCTTGACTTCTGCGGTCCATTGAGCAGTCGTCAGACCGGGCTGAATCGAGACGTACGCCGACGAATGACACGTGAGACAATAGCGCTGCGCAATCTCGACACCCGGGCCGGGCTTAAAGCTCATTCCCCTGTCGCTGGGCATCTCGATTGTGACTGTTCCCTGCGGCGGCGCTGCGTTTGCGGCGATCGCGACGCCCACCCCGATCACCGATAACGACGCAGCGAGCGCGAACCACGGCTTTTTCACGAGACGGTTACCTTGTACGTCTCGATGCTGTTGCGCATGTAGCCTCCGGGGTTCCAGATCGGAGTTGCGTTTTGCGTGACGCCGTCGTTAGACGATGCTCGTACGGCGACGTCATAGACTCCCGGCCTGGCGTCCCAGCGAGCGTCCCAGCGGCGAAAGCTATACTTGCCGTAATCTTGCTCGAGGGCGGCGTTGCGCCAAGTCCGTCCTCCGTCGATCGAAATTTCGACTCGCCGCACGCCGCTGCCCCCGTCGAACGCGATGCCGCGAAGCGGTATCAGCCCGGCCCCAACGGTCGCTCCGTCTGCAATGTTCGTAACGAACGATCGTACGTTTAGTTTGTTGATCGGAATCGTTGCGAATCCCGTCGTACCGGGGACGACGCTTGCCGTTGGCGTATCCGGAATTCGATACGCCGTCTTCATCCAGAAGTTGTCGTCGACGTGGTCCAACACCGTAACTTCCGCCAGCATTTTCACCCAGTACGTCGCATACCAACCGGGCACGATGAGTCGAACCGGAAAGCCGTTAAGAAGCGGCATCGGTTGACCGTTCATTAGGTACGCGACGATTACGTCGTCCCCGCGAGCGACGTCGAGGTCGAGCGCCTTTTTGAAAGCTGGCGTTTCTGGAAGCACGGGCCCATCTAACCCGCGAAACTGGACTTGCTTTGCCTTCGGCTGTAAACCGGCGCGCGACAGAATGTCGCGCAAACGCACACCCGTCCAACGCGCGTTTCCCATAGCTCCGTTACCCCATTGGCCGCCGGGGATGCGTGGAGCGAAGAAGCCGCGACTGTTACCGGAGCATTCATTAACGGCCGTAATCTCGATCGCCGGCATTGTTGCGAGATCGTCGAGGGAGAGTGACAACTCGCTTTGGACGGCGCCGGTCACCTTGATTCGGTGCATCGACGCATCGACCGACTGCGGAATACCCGCAAGATGCCAGCGGACGAAAAATGCATCGTTGGGAGTAAGCACCCCGTCGTCGAAAATCGCAAGAGGCGTCTCGAGTTGAGGCG
>Ga0265356_1000135_pt1 | contig 12959 bp, 11 predicted proteins | sample NZE4metagenome_FD_189075 | JGI IMG/M metagenome (GOLD analysis project Ga0265356, IMG submission 189075) | Rhizosphere microbial communities from Maridalen valley, Oslo, Norway - NZE4 | ecosystem: Host-associated > Plants > Roots > Rhizosphere > Soil | place: Norway: Oslo | collected 2017-09-15
GTGGCGTTTCTGGCGAGGCATGGGCGCGGGCACCGCATTCTGCCTAGCGAGTTGAATTTTCGCGCGAATATTCACGGGTTCAAACAGCTCGGGGTCGAGCGGATCGTTTCGATTTCGGCCGTGGGATCGCTGAAGGAAGAGCATAAACCGCTGGAATTTGTGATTCCCGATCAGTTTTTCGATCGCACGCGGCATCGGGTGGATACGTTTTTCGGTGGCGGCGTGGTGGCCCACATTGCGTTTGCCGATCCGGTGTGTGGAGAACTGGCGGCGGTGGTTGAGGCCGCGTGCAAGCAGGCCGGCGTGGTGGGCAAGCGCGGCGGAACTTATTTGTGCATGGAAGGTCCGCAATTTTCTACGCGAGCGGAATCGAATGTGTATCGCGGGATGGGCATGGACGTGATCGGCATGACCAACCTGCAGGAAGCGAAGCTGGCGCGCGAGGCCGAGCTTTGCTATGTGACCGTCGCGATGGTGACGGATTATGACTGCTGGCATCCGCACCACGACTCGGTGACGGTGGATCAGATCGTGGCTGTGCTGCTGAAGAATGCTGAGAACGCGACGAAGGTGGTGCGCGCCACCGTGGCGGCGATGCCGCGGGAGCGCTCGTGCAAATGCGGGTCGGCGCTGGCGCATGCAATTTTGACGGATCCGAAAAAGATTCCGGCGGCGACGAAGAAGAAGCTGAAGTTGATTTTGAAGAGCAGGGGCTAGGGATCAGGGGCTAGTAGAACCCAGGGAACCACGGTTTTTACTAACCCCTCGCCCCTGACCCTATTTTAGAGAGGAATTCGGCACTCATAATGAGCATTTTAGTTGTGGGTTCGGTTGCGTTTGATGATGTTACGTCGCCATCGGGCAGCATGAAAAACATTTTGGGCGGGGCGGGAACTTATTTCGCCCTGGCGGCCAGTTATTTCACGAAGGTGCGCGTCGTCGCCGTGGTGGGCGAGGATTTTGGAGCGGAGCAGGAACAGGTTTTCAAAAAGCGCGGGATCGATACGCAGGGCATCGAGCGTGCCGCGGGCAAGACGTTTCGTTGGGGCGGGAGCTACAGCGAGAACTTGAACGAAGCGAAGACGACATTTACTGACCTGAACGTCTTCGAAAAGTTCCAGCCGCGCATTCCCAGGGAATATGAAGATACGGAGTTTTTGTTCCTGGCGAATATCCAGCCTACGCTGCAGGCGGACGTGCGGCGCAAAATGCACGCGGTACGGCTGACGGGTTGCGACACCATGAATTACTGGATTCAAGGTACTCCGAAGGAACTTGCCGAGACTTTGAAGCTGGTGGACGTGCTGCTGATCAATGACACGGAAACGAAAATGCTGGCGGGCGAGAGTAATCTGCCACGAGCGGCGCACAAGGTGCTGGCCATGGGTCCGCAGGCGCTGGTGATCAAGCATGGGGAATATGGCGCTACCATTTTTTTCCGCGAGGGCGCGTTTGGGATTGGGCGGCATCCGTTTCGCGCGCCCACGCTGCCGATCGAAGAGGTGAAGGATCCGACCGGGGCGGGCGATTCGTTTGCCGGTGGGTTCATGGGCTACATCGCGTCGCAGGAGGAGTTGAATCGCGAGGTGTTGAAGCGGGCGCTGTTCTATGGCGGGGTGATGGGATCGTTTGCCGTGGAGCGGTTTGGCACGGAGCGCTTGCAGGCGCTGACGCGCGAAGAGATTGACCAGCGTTTTCAGGTGTTCCGCGAATTGACGCACTTGGAATGAGCTTCGGATCGGCTGAAATGAAGAGCGGCAAGACACCGGCCCGGACCAACGTGCCTTCCTCCGAACGATCGACGGGTAAGCTATCAATCGCAAGCGCGCCGGCGAGCTCGCGCTGGGATGCTGAGGTCAGGGTGCTGGCGTGGCTGGCCGTGTGGGTTTCGGTTTTTTCCTTCCTGTTTTATTTCCGGCGCGGGGATGTGCTGCTTTACGGCGACGCGGTCGCCCATATCAACATCGCGCGGCGCGTATTCGATTCCAGGACTCCGGGGCTATTGCAGTTGGGGACGGTCTGGCTGCCGCTGCCTCATCTGCTGATGATTCCGTTTCTGATCTCCAACGAAATGTGGCAGCGGGGCGTGGGCGGGTCGATTCCGTCGATGGCCGCGTACGTTTTCGGCGTGATCGGGATGTTCCGGCTGATGCGCGGAGTTTTGTCGCGCGGAGGTGAGCCCGGTGGCGCGGCGAGGGTTGGGGCGTGGACGGCGGCCGCGGTTTATGGGGCGAATCCGAATTTGATTTACATGCAGAGTACGGCGATGGGCGAGGCGCTGTATCTGGCGCTGTTTATTTGGGCGGTGGTGTTCTTCGCCGAATTTGCGCGCGGGGATGCGCGGGCGCTTCAAAAGTGCGGGCTGTGTTTGGTGGCGGCTTGTTTGACACGATACGACGGATGGTTTCTGGGTGTGGCGATGGTGGTGGGAGCAGTCGTGCTCTACTGCTTCAAAGAAGTCGGCAGTCGGGATTCCCTCCTTTCGGAAACCGCGAAGGGTGGGGCAGCCAGGGTGATCCTGCCGTCTCGAAGTGCGATCGCGAAATTTATTTTGATTGCGGCGGCCGCGCCTGTGCTCTGGCTGGCTTACAACGGCGTTGTCTATCGCAATCCGCTCGAGTTTGAGAATGGGCCTTATTCGGCGAAGGCGATTGAGAAACGGACGCAGAGCGCGGGGTCGGTGGGGCATCCCGGAACTGGAAATCTTTACGTGGCAGGGTTGTATTTTCTCAAATCGGCGGAGGCGAACCTGGCCGGGAACAAATGGCTTCAGCGATTGTGGATTGTGTTGGCGGCCGGCGCTTTGATTGGGATGATCTCCGATCGCCGGAAACGCGGGATCGAAGCGCTGGGCAAAGATGGAACGCTTGGCCTGGCGATGTCGCCGTCGCGATGGCCGCTGATTTTTCTGTTAGTTCCGGTGCCGTTTTATGCGCTGTCGATTGCTTACGGCGGAGTTCCGATTTTTATTCCGGCGTGGTGGCCGTTTACGCATTACAACGTGCGTTACGGATTGCAGTTGCTGCCAGCATTTGCGGCGGCGGTTGGGATTCTGGCGCTCACAGCCGCGCGATCGAAGCAATGGGCAAAGCAGTGGCGACGTGCGGCGCTTCTCGGTTTGCTGATGGTCGTGGTTGTGAGTTACGGGTTCATCTGGCGGGCAGCGCCGATCTGCTATGAGGAGGCTGTCATCAATATGCGTAGCCGCATTGCCCTGGAGAAACAAGTCGCGGGCTGGTTGCACGCTCTGCCTGCGAACACCACGCTGCTGATGGATCTGGGCGGGCATCCGGGGGCCGTGGAGCAGGCGGGGATTCCGCTGAAGCGCACGATCAATGAAGGCAATCACCGCGTGTGGATGCAGCCGTCTGATTCAGAGGGACTGTGGGAGCGCGCGCTGGCGAATCCGGACGCGCTGGCTGATTATGCGCTGGCCTTTGACGGAGACGAAGTCTGGCGAGCGGTGCAGGGACGCGGTTTCAAAGAACTGGTCGTGATCCGAGTGACGGGGCAGCCGCAGGCCGTTCTCTACCGCCTGCGGTAATCAGCGGGGTTACCTCGCGGGTGGGTGGGAGGCGCGACTTGCGGTGATAAAATCCAGCCACCGGTGGGCCTTTTTTCTAGTCGACTTTGTTTCCCGCGGTTTCTAGCGGCGTTTTTCTGACTCGCGGACATTCGCTATGAACTGGCAGAATATTCTCGATTTGCTGCACCGTGAGATGGCGACGGGCGTCGTCGCGAATTCCCTGGCGCGGCTGGTGGTGGCGGCGGTTCTTGGCGGGATCATCGGCCTGGAGCGCGAACTGCGACACCGGCCGGCGGGGCTGCGCACGAACATGTTCATCTGCTTTGGCTCAGCCATGTTCACGATTCTGTCGGATGCGCTGGCGGTGGAACATCTGGGCGATCACACCCGCATTGCGGCGCAGATAATTCCTGGCATCGGGTTCATTGGAGCGGGATCGATTCTGCACACCCGCGGGCTCACTTCTGGGCTGACGACAGCTGCCACTTTGTTTGTGGTGGCTGGTGTGGGAATGGCCGCGGGCGGCGGCCTTTACATGACCGCGACTTTTGCGACGGGCGCAATTCTGATCGCGCTGTTTACCCTGGGACATCTGGAACAAACCTGCAACCTGAAGACTTTGTTGATGAGTTACGAAGTGAAGGGCACGAGTGTGGACGAGATCAGCAGGAGGTGAACCGGGTCCTGGAGGCTGAGCATCGCATGATGCAGAACGTAGTCAGCGGAAGCGCGGGCCAGTACGTCCGGTTGCAGTTTGACGTGAGCGGGTGTCATCGCGAGCAGAACGATTTGCTGCGCCGGCTGAAGGCGTCGACGGTTCTGGGCGGCGTGATTTCGCTGGGCCCGCGGGAATTGGAGTGAGCGCACAGTCCGCGGTGATTCCTTGGCTAAAAGCCAGTGCCTGTGGGAACGATTTCTTGTTGATCGATGGATCATTGATTGACGGATCAGTGATCGGGAGCGCATTGGTTCCGGTGGATATCGGGGAATTTACCCGCCGCATCTGCGATCGGCACGAAGGTGTAGGCGCGGACGGCGTGGAGTGGATGCTGCCGCATGCCACGGCGGACGCGGAGATCCGGCTGATCAATGCCGACGGCTCCGCGGCGGAGATTTCCGGCAACGGCACGCGCTGCGTGGCCGCGTACTTGTGCGAGGAGCGGGGCAAGGAGACCGTCCACATTCAAACCGGAGCGGGATTGAAAACATGCGTTCTCACCGCGCGCCGCGATTCCGGATTTGAGTTTGAGATGGCCATGGGTGGAGCAGAGGTCGGGATAGAATTGACCGTTTTAGCCAGCGGTGACGAAGTTCGGGGCATTCCAGTTTCCATGGGCAATCCGCATTACGTGGTTTTCGTAAACCGTTTTGACGAGAACTGGCAGGCGCAAGCTGCGGACATTCAGCGCGATTCGAGATTTGAGCACGGCGTAAATATTGAACTGGTGTTGCCGGCGGGAAAGCACGATCTGCACGCCCGCTTTTTTGAACGCGGCGTGGGGGAGACGCGGTCCTCCGGCACCGGTTCTTGCGCCGCGGCGGTGGCGGCGATGTCGACGGGCAGGTTGCAATCGCCAGTGACAGTACATGCTCCGGGAGGACTGCAGACCGTGCGCTGGGATAATAATCAGGTGTTTCTGCGCGGACCGGCGCGTTTAGTGGGCCGAGGAGAATTCTTCTTGCGTTGATCTTTTCTAATATTGATCGTCCTACGTTGATCTTCATTTGTGTTGAGCTTCTTAAAGAGAGATCGTCTTAAACTGATCGCGTCGTCTGCCGCAACTGGTTTCTGACTTCATGCCTCGCTCAAACTCTTCGCGCATCAAGCCCCCCGCTCTCCGGCCCGGGGATACCATCGGCATCGTTGCTCCGGCCAGCAATCTCAAGCGGAGCGAACTGGAAGCTGGGTGCGAGGCACTGCGGATCGCAGGGTACAAGCCGTTTTATTTCGATTCGATTCTTGAGCGAGATCTTTATTTTGCCGGATCGCTCGAGCGGCGCATTCGCGAGTTGGCTGAAATGTTCGCGCGGCCGGACGTGCGGGCGATTTTGTGCGCGCGCGGCGGCTATGGCGCGAACTACTTGCTCGAGGCGCTCGACCTGGATGCGATCCGTAGCAACCCGAAGATCTTTATCGGCTACAGCGACATCACTACGCTCCTCACTTTTTTTGTGGACGCAGGTGGGCTAATAACTTTTCACGGGCCGATGGCCGCGAAAGATTGGGCACGCGCCGGAGGTGTGGATGCGGCGTCGTGGCAGGCGGCGCTGGGAGGCGCGACAGAGTGGGACCTCAAGCTGGGCGCGGATTCCGGCGTGAGCGGACTGGTCGAGGGCGCGACGGAGGGTATCCTTTATGGCGGGTGCCTCTCGATTCTGGTGGCTTCGCTGGGCACGCCTTACGAGATCAAGACGGATGAGACGATTCTGTTTCTGGAGGATCTCGCGGCCAAGCCTTATCAGGTTGACCGCATGCTCATGCAGTTGAAGCTGGCGGGGAAGCTCGACGGCGTTAGAGGTATTGTTTTCGGCGAGATGATGGATTGTGTGCAGAATGCGAACCAGGGCTACACCCTGCAAGAAGTCGTTATGCGAATTGTCAGTGGGTTGGAAGTGCCGGTGGCGTATGGTTTGCGCTCGGGGCATGTGACCGCCGGAAACATTACGCTGCCGTTTGGAGTGCGGGCGGGATTGACGGTTGGCGGAGGGCAAGTTGGGATAACGATTCTCGAAGCGGCGGTCACTGTTTCGTGAGAGCGCAACTTTGCGCTGGCTGCAAGAGCTCACCGCAAAAGGGCGCACCGGAAAACGCGAAGGGCGCTTAGAAAGATTCATGAACCAGACGAAACACATTCATATGATCGGCATCTGCGGGACGGCCATGGCCTCGCTCGCGGGGATGCTGAAGCAGCGCGGGTTTCGCGTGACTGGATCGGACGCGGCGGCGTATCCGCCCATGTCGGATTTCTTGCGGGAGTTGGGAATTTCACTGGCGCAACCGTTTGATGCGCACAATCTCGAACCGCGGCCCGATCTGGTGGTGGTGGGAAATGCGATTTCGCGCGGCAATGTCGAACTGGAGCAGGTGCTCGACCACCGCCTTCCATTTTGCTCGCTGCCGCAACTTTTGCACGACGAATTCCTGCGCGGCAAGGAGGTGCTCGTAGTCGCTGGAACTCATGGCAAGACCACGACTACTTCCATGCTGGCGTGGATTTTTCATTGCGCCGGTTTGCAACCGTCGTTTTTGATTGGTGGCATCGCCGAAAATTTCGGTTCGAGTTTTCATCTGGGACGGGGAAGACACTTCATTCTGGAAGGCGACGAATACGATACAGCTTTCTTCGATAAAGGCCCGAAGTTTCTGCATTATTTTCCGGACTCGGTCATTCTCACCTCGGTGGAGTTTGACCACGCCGATATTTACAAAGATCTGGACGCGGTGGAGACGGCTTTCAAGCGTCTGGTGAATCTGATCCCGCGGCGCGGTTGCATCGTCGCGTTTGACGGATCGGTCGGAGAGGCCACGGGGAGTGCGAGTCTGGAGCGCTGCCTGGCCAAGACGTTTTGCCCGGTCGAGCGCTACGGCGGTGGAGCCAGCTCGCAATGGCGTGTGGCCAATCTTCGGCTGGAGCCGGGACGAACGGTGTGGTCGGTGCTGCATGAGGGCAGTCCCTGGGCGGACTTTGAGTTTGCGTTGGCGGGCGAATACAACGTGTGGAATGCCACGGCTGCCGCGGCTTTGGCCGCAGCCTGCGACATTTCTAAAGACGAGATCGCGGCTGCGCTCAAAACTTTCAAGAGCGTGAAACGGCGGCTCGAAGTCAAAGCTCAGGTGAACGGAATTACCGTGATTGATGATTTTGCGCATCATCCCACGGCGATCGCCGGAACGCTGAAGGCGTTGCGGGCGCGCTATGCGGGCGCGCGGCTGTGGGCGATTCTCGAGCCGCGGTCGAATACGTTGCGGCGTCGCGTGTTGCAAAGTGATTTGGCGCGTAGCCTGGCGCTGGCCGATGAAGTGGTGGTGGCGGGCGTTTTCCGCTCCGAAGCGGTGCCGGAAAACGAACGGCTGGAGTTGCCGGAACTGGCGGTGGAGATCCAGCGGAATGGCGGGCGCGCGCGGCTTTTGGCCGATGCCGATGCCATCGTCGAGACTGTCGCTTCTGAAATGCGCAGCGGAGATGTAGTGGCGATTCTTTCCAATGGCGGTTTCGGGGGAATCTACGAAAAACTTCCGGCAAGATTGAAGGCACTGGCGGACGAAAGCGGCGAATCAGGCAATGTGGTGGGTAAGAAAAACGGGTAAGAGATCGGCAAGATGAGAAAGACATCAACGGAATACAAGTGCGGGCGCCGTTGCAATTGGCCGCTCGCGATTCTGGCCGCGGTGTTCTTGAGTTCGTGGACGGTCCGTGCACAAAGCTCGGCTCAGCCCGTTCCTGGAACGAACCCGGCTCCGCTCACAAACTACGTGATCGCGCTGGCCGCGCCGGAACAGCATCTGGTCGAGGTGCAGGTTCTGCTTCCCGGCGGGGCGGCGCAACGTGAGTTGCAGCTTCCGGTGTGGAACGCGCTCTACCAGGTGCGTGATTTTGTTCAGTATGTGAACTGGGTGCACGCCAAAGACCGCGCGGGACGGCCTTTGGCGGTCCGCGAGCTGCACAACAGTTTCTGGCAAATCAGCGGAGCCGAGCGCGGCGCGATTGTTGAGTACCAGATCTTCGTCGACTCGTTTGGTCCGTTCGGCGCGCAGTTGAATACGCATCATGCTTTTTTCAATCTAGCGCAGATTTTGATGTATCCCGTGGACGCTCGCGGTGCGCCCATGGCTGTGCGCTTCAACCGCGTGCCGGAGGGATGGCGCATCGCCACACCGCTGATGTCGTCGGACAATGGAGGATTCGTCGCCGAAAACTACGACCGGCTGGTGGATTCTCCGGTGGAGATCGGAAATTTCCAGGAATCGGATTTCGACGAAGCGGGCGGACATTTTCGCGTGATCGTGGACGCGGAACCCGCTGACTATGACATGGCGCAAATCGTCAGCGCGTTGCATAAGATCGTAGCCGCCGCCACTAGTTGGATGAGCGACCGTCCCTTCGATTCTTACATGTTTCTCTACCACTTTCCGCGCGGGCCCGGGGGCGGCGGCATGGAACACGCCTACTCCACTGCGATTGATTTGAACGCGGATGCGATAGCCCGCAGCTCCGAGGTTCTGTCGACGGTGACGGCGCACGAATTCTTCCATCTGTGGAACGTGAAGCGCATTCGCCCTCGCACGCTCGAGCCCGTGGACTACACCAAGGCAAATTACACGCGGGCGCTGTGGTTTAGCGAGGGCGTCACCAGCACGGCCGAGGGCGTGATTCAACTCCGCGCCGGACTGCTCAACGAGAAGCGTTATCTCGAACTTCTGAGCGACGAGATCACCGAGCTCGAGCGGCGTCCCGCGCACCTGACGCAGTCGGCGGAAGAATCCAGCCTGGATGCGTGGCTCGAAGGCGACCCTTACTACCGCCGTCCGGAGCGCAGCATTTCTTATTACAACAAAGGAGAACTGCTGGGGGTGGTGCTCGATCTCGCCGTGCGCGATGCTACACACGATCATGCTTCGTTGCGTGAGGTAATGCAGTGGATGAACCAGAACTATGCGAAGAAAGGGCGCTTCTTCGCCGATTCCGACGGCGTGCGCGAAGCCGCCGAGGCGGTGAGCCACGCCGACCTGGCATCGTTCTTTGCCAAATACGTAGCCGGAACCGACGAAATTCCCTGGGACGAGTTTTTTCGCGGTGTTGGGCTTAAGCTGACACAGGAGACCAATGCCGTGCCCGACGCGGGTTTTGTGGCATCACGGAATTTCGATGGGCCCATGTTGGTGGGCGCCGTTACCCCCGGCGGCGACGCTGAACGCGCGGGCCTGCTGGTGGGCGACACGATTCTCGAAATTCAGGGCAAGGCGGTCGGCCAGGAGTCGCGCGACGAGTTGGCGCGCCTCTCTCCTGGCGATACCCTCGCGGTAAAAGTGCGACCGCGGCGCGGCGCCGAGCGCGAACTGAAATGGAAAATTGGGAGCCGTCAGGAAATCTCTTATCGAATAAAAGATTTGGAAAATGTCACCGCGGAACAACGCGTGCGCCGCGTCGCATGGCTGAAGGGCGAAGCCGAGGCGGAGCTTCACTCAATGGAGACTTACGCACCGGAGTCTCACAAATCGGAGCCTCACAAATAAATGATCCGCACCATCGTGATGCTCGCCTTCTGGGGCCTGGCCGCTCTCGCGGCGGCGCTGATCGGTTTTCCCTGGACGTTTATTTCCGGCGACATTCGCTTGCTCTATCGCATGTTCATGTGGGGATGCTGGTGGGGCGTGTGGCTCACCGGCGTGCGCGTGCAGACCGTGGGACTCGATCAGCTCGACAAGTCGCGCACTTACGTTTTCATGACGAATCACGTTTCGAATCTCGATCCGCCGATTCAGACCCCTCTGATTCCTCGCCGAACTTCCGTGATGGTGAAGAAGGAGTTGTTCCGTTTTCCAATTCTGGGGCAGGCCATGCGCATGGGATCGCTGGTGCCGGTGGATCGCGGCAATCGCGATGCCGGCATCGAGGCGGTGAGAGCGGCAAAGGCGGTGGTCGAGCAGGGCCTCAACATGACGATCTATGTGGAAGGCAAGCGCTCCTTCGATGGCAAGCTGCTGCCCTTCAAGAAAGGACCGTTTTATCTGGCGATAGAGTGCGGGGTGCCGGTGGTTCCCATCACGATCGTCGGCACGTTCTACGCTATGCCCAAGTCTCGCTTCGCCATCAAGCCCGGGCTGGTGCGGGTGATTTTTCATCCTCCGATCGAGCCGAAAGATTTTGGTAGCCGGGAGGAGTTGATGGAAAAAGTGCGGGCGGTAATCGATGGCGGGCTGCCGAAGGAATTCCAGACTATAGCTGTCGAAACTCCGAGAGATGATTCTGCGCTGCCGCAGGATGCGATTGGCTAGGACACGAAACGCTGAGCACCGGCCCCGCGTTCCCGACCTCACTTTTTATCGGAATCCGATCTTCCTTCCAGCAAGACCGTGACTTCGTTTGACCTGACCAGATTTCCAGCTGTATCGGATAACTCCAGCCGCAGTGAGTATCGACTTGGGGGAACAGTGCCCAGAGACAGCGACGGCCAGCAGCAAGAGATCTCCTTGGCCCATTTAGTGTTGGCGGCATCAACCTTAAAGTAGGAAGAGCTCTGCTTGTCCAGATGCATTTTCAGGGGCGCTTGCTTGCGTTGAATATCGAAGGCCCTGTTCCGAAGGATGTCGACCGGGGACCAGTATGTGTCCTGCTCTGCATTCGTTAGGTATAACGAGGGGGTGATCGCGAGGTCCAAGTCTTTGTCAGTAGGATTTTCAAGTCGCATATGAACCATGGCTGGTCCATTGTGCTTCCACACGGCAGCGTCGACGCTGAGAAAGCAACGCACCTCATGAGATAGCGGTTGCTTGTAGAAGTGCCATTGTTGTGGCGCCGGATCGCCAACGACCGCGTCTGCCATGATCAGCGCCAGGAATATCGTCAGGACGGCTGATCGAACCAACAGTGCGGTGCGGGTTCGTCTCAAGTGGGGCACAGCCAAATCGTACCGCCCGACACGAGCGCCGTCCAAGTTACTTGCGCGTGGCCCAGCCAGCAGTCCCGCCCTTCAGCCTTCGCTAGCTTTCTTGCGTAATGCACGCGCCATTTCCGGCAGCCGCGGCAAAATTGCGGAATATTTCAACCACAATTTGTGATCGACGGCGGGAGCGCCGCTCACCAGCGCCCCGGCCGCAACGTCGTTCGCCACGCCACTTTGCGGCGTAACGATGGCGGCTTCACCGACTTTGCAGTGGCCGACCACGCCGACTTGTCCGGTAAGAATCGCGCGCGCGCCGATTTCCGTGGAGCCTCCCAATCCCACCTGCGAGCACAGCAGCGCATCTTCGCCTACGCTCGAACCGTGGCCCACCTGCACAAGGTTGTCGATCTTCACGCCGCGTCCAATGCGTGTCTCGCCCACGCTGGCGCGGTCGATGCAGGAGTTCGCCTGGATTTCCACGTCGTCTCCGATCACCACCGGAGCCGGCTGCGGAATCTTGTGCCATCGGCCTTCGGCAGTTTTGGCAAAGCCGAAACCATCAGCCCCCACCACCACGCCGTTCTGCAACAGGACGTGGTTGCCCAGCCGGCAGTTCTCTCGCACCACCGCGTGCGCGTGGGCGAAAAAGTGGCTGCCGATTTTCACTCCGCGATAGATGACTACATGCGCCAGCAACACCGCGTGCTCGCCGATCTCAACATGTTCGTCGATCACCACATAAGGGCCGATGTGAGCATGCGCTCCCACCGTCGCCGTGGGGTGCACCACCGCCGTCGGATGCATGCCCGGCGCGTAACGTACCGGCTGATGGAATAGTTCGAGCGCACGGGCAAAGCTCAAATAAGGATCCTTCGCCCGCAACATGGCCGCCGGGATGGCAGGGAAGTCCTCGGCGACGATTACAGCGGACGCCCGGGTCGAACGCGCAGCGGCCGCGTACTTGGGATTCGAGACGAAGCTAAGTTCTCCCGGGCCGGCCTGGTCGATTCCGTTAAGTCCGGTGATTTCGGTTTCAGGTGATCCGTTGTCGAGACGCGCGTGGAGTGCAGCAGCGATGGCAGAAAGTTTCATGGGATGATCGTTCTATCGTAATGACGAGGGAAACGACTAAATCGTACACCAGTTAAAAGGAATGAAGGACTAGCTGTGCCCCGGCGATACCACGTGGCGGACGAGATGATGAGATGAATAACGCGGCAGTAGCCGGGACACCCTTTTCTGGGAGTGTCCCCGACAGGGCGAAGGGCAGCAAGTTTACTGGACGAAGTTTACTGCACCACTTTTACTGCACAACGAGAGTGAAGCTAGTGCTGTTCGTCGTCGAGCCGCTGACCGCGTTGACGTTCACGTTATAGGTTCCTGTGGGTGTGCCCGGGTTGGGAGGCGGGCCATGGCTGCCGCCGCCGCTGCAGCCTGGCGCCACCACGATCAGTCCGAACAGCAGCAAAATAAAAAGTCCGCGTCGGCGGCGCTGCTTTGGAAACCCAACCAGAACCATCGAGAAGATCAGCCCGGCACCGGAGATCCACTGCGCGAAGAAATAAGAGCGCGCGCGCGAACGCAGCGCGGTTGCTGGAGCCTGCGTTGTCACCTGAATGCCCACGGAAGTCTGCGCCGCAGTCCCATTGCCGGTGACCGAAGCCTGCGCGAACACGCACGCCGCTTCGCTGGGAAGTTGGGAGCACGAGAGGTTGATGGTGCCTCTGAAGCCACTCGATGTAGAGACCGTAACCGACGTATTGCCGGACATCCCCGGCGCTGAGATCAATACCTGCGAGCTCGCGGAAGGAACCGAGGCGGAAAATCC
>Ga0265356_1000136_pt1 | contig 12906 bp, 8 predicted proteins | sample NZE4metagenome_FD_189075 | JGI IMG/M metagenome (GOLD analysis project Ga0265356, IMG submission 189075) | Rhizosphere microbial communities from Maridalen valley, Oslo, Norway - NZE4 | ecosystem: Host-associated > Plants > Roots > Rhizosphere > Soil | place: Norway: Oslo | collected 2017-09-15
TTATCAATGCACAGGATGGTTTGTTTCGGGATGGAAGAAGTCGAGATCACAGCGCCTCCTGCCAACCTCAGGCCTGCGTTACAATTGGCGTTATCTAAACCGAAAGTCGAATACATCGCACTCATACAATGGCGGCGACTCGCATCTGACTTTCAGTCCTATACATTAGAAAGCGCATCGGCAGCTTTGTATGTTCACAAGTGAACACCTTGCTACATGGTTATCGGTGTAGGCGCTCCACACCTCGCCGCGATTACTTACGGCGGATGTTACGGACGCTTTTGTTCCGTTGCGCACGCTCACTCGCGGTGCAGGGCCGAGTAAACCATATTGAGGAGCGAGGTTCTGGTGAATGGCTTCGCCACGAACGCCTGCTCTGATAGTAACCCGCGGCGCGAGGCAAGCAGATCGCCAGCGTATCCCGACATGAATAGCACAGGAAGATACCCGTGAATTGCCTTCGCTTGTTCGGCAAGCTCAACTCCGCTTTTTCCAAACATGATGAGATCCGTCAGCAGTAGATCGATTCGTGGCCCCAATGTTGTCATGATCTTCAGAGCCTTCTCCGCATTGCTTGCTTCGATGATTCGGTAACCGGCACTGCTGAGCAAACTGGCCGCCACCTTCCGAACAGCATCATCATCGTCCACCACCAAAATAGTTTCGGATCCTCTTGGAAGTTCGTCCACTTCGCTGGACTGCACCAGACCTTCTGCTTTCGCAGCTATTCTCGGAAAATAGATCTTGAACGTCGTGCCCTTGCCCGGTTGGCTGTCAACGAAAATACTCCCCTTGCTCAGCGTTACGATTCCGTACACCGTGGAGAGGCCGAGACCGGTACCTCTCCCACTGCCCTTTGTAGTGAAGAATGGCTCGAAGATTTTCGATTTAATCCTTTCGTCCATGCCGCAACCGGTGTCGCTTATGGTCAAAACGACATGTTGTCCCATACGCGAACCCACGTGCTGGGAAACATAATTCTCGTCCAGATCAGCATGCCCCGTCTCGATGATGATTTCACCTCCGCTCGGCATTGCATCTCGCGCATTCACGACCAGATTCATCAGGACTTGCTCAATTTGGCCCGGGTCGGCTTTAATGCTGCCCATCGGGGTGGCCGGCCGAAAGGAGATAGAAACATCCTCGCCGACCATCCGCAGCAACATGGTGGTCACGTTATGCACGACATCGTTCAGATTCAAGATTCTAGGAAAAATAACCTCCTGCCGGCTAAATGCCAGGAGTTGCCGGGTTAGCAAAGCGGCCCGTTCCGACGCCTTCTTGATTTGTGTCAAGTGCCTTTTCACAGGAGCTTCTGGTCCAACCTGATCGATGGATAAATCGCAGTAGCCGATAATCACGCTAAGCATGTTATTGAAATCATGGGCCACGCCTCCGGCCAAACGCCCCACGGCTTCCATCTTTTGGGCTTGCTGGAACTGAGCTTCCAGGCTCAGAGTTTCGGTAACGTCGCGCATGAAAGCCAGAAGGCAGGGTTGTTCGTCGATCTCGATCTGCTCCCATGACAGCTCTGCCTCCCGAATCTCTGCTGTCGAGGTCCTGTATTGCATACGGAAATCCCTAACCGTTCCGCCCTCCTTTAACTGCCGGAGTAGCTCTAGACGCAGCGATGGAAGGGTCCAGAGTTTCAACTCCGAGAACGTGTGGCCAATGACATCCTCGCGAACGTACCCAGCCATCTTGAGAAACGATTCGTTCGCGTCCAGAAACCGTCCTTCCGCGACCGTCGAGATTGTGATCGACAGCGGGCTTTGGTGAAAGGCTTTGCTGAACCTATCTTCCGACTTGCGTAACTTTTCCTCGGCCCGCTTGCGCTCGGTGATGTCTCGCAACACGCATGCGATCCGCTCGATCCCGGTGGGACCCGCGATCGGAAAGTACGACACGAACAGCGCTCTCTCCCCCAGCCTGGAATAGTTGCAGCTCAGTTCGTATTGAACGACCTTCCCCCCAAAACACTCGTCAATCTTTTCTTTGACAACAGACTCGAATGTCGCCTTGTCCAATACTTCGTTCACGCGATACCCTATGACCTGTTCTCGCTTCAGATCCCGACAGCTAAGGAACGCACGATTGGCGATCACGTAGCGGTACTCCCTGTCCACCACCACGATCATGTCCTCAAGGCCTTCCACCACCCGTTCGTATTCCCGCAGCCTTTCGTCAGACCGCATCCGTTCGGTGATGTCGCGCGTGATAGCCAGCACGCACGGTTGCCCCTCCACTTCGATCAGTTCCGCCGAAATCTCTGCTTCTCGAAGCTCTCCCGTTGAAGTCTTGAATTGAGTGCGAAGCTCCATCACGCGTCCGTTTTCCTCTAATAGCTGGAGCATCTCCGTGCGCTGCGACGGCTGGGCCCAGAAATTCAAGTTCGAGGCGGTCGATCCAATGACATCTTCGCGCTTGTATCCGAGTATCTGGAGAAATGCGTCGTTCACGTCCACATACCGCCCTTCGGCTTGTGTCGAAATCGTAACTGCCAACGGGCTGCTGCGAAAGGCTTTGCTGAACCTCTCTTCCGACTTGCGTAACTCTTCTTCCACGCACTTACGTTCAGTGATGTCGCGCGCGACCTTTGAAGTGCCTATGATCACGCCACTTCTGTCTCGAATCGGCGAAATCGTCACAGAAACGTCAACTCTCCTGCCATCCTTTTGCACTCGGACGGTTTCGAAATGGTCAATGCGCTCACCGCGCTTGATTCGCGCCAGAATGTCGGATTCCTCATTCGCCCGTTCCGGCGGCAGCAACATCCCTATCGGTTTGCCCACGGCCTCGGATGTCGAGTAACCGAACAAGTTTTCTGCGCCCCGGTTCCAGGTGGTGATCGTTCCGTCCAGAGTCTTGCCAATAATGGCGTCATCGGAGGCATCGAGCACAGCTGCCAGACGTTCGCGCACCTCGTCCGCGCGCCTGCGCTCGTTAATGTCGTGCGCAATCGTGGAAGCTCCGATGATCTCCCCCTTGGAGTTCCTTACCGGAGAGACGATCAGTGAGACCTGAACCAGACTTCCGTCTTTGCACTTGCGAACAGTCTCGAAGCGAGCCACCGGCTGCCGCGCGACAATATCCCGCAGAGATTGCAGGTGTTCTTCGTGGAGATGTTCGGGAATGACGGTGGCGATGGTCTGGCCGATCATGTCTCCGGCGGTGTAACCGAAGAGATCTTGCGCACCCTCGTTCCAGGCCTCGACGATCCCTGTGAGGTCCGTAGCGAGGATGGCGTCGCTGGAAGAAGACACGACGGCAGCCAATTCGAGACGGTGCTTCTCGGCCTTGGAGGGGGCCGTTTTGGCACGGACCATGACATCTCCCCGATGCGCCAAAATGGCGCACTTCAGTGACTGTCTGTTATGCGCCCTGACACAAAACCATGCTTGCTTCTGTTCTTCTTAGGATCTGGGGCTCGCCTGAGGAAAGTCTGCATTTCCTGCCCCCTCGGTGGGAACTGCTTCGACAAGGCGATGTTGAAACTTCTCGCGTACCGTGCCCAAATACTGAACACCAGTTACTATTAGGTTATAGCCGGAACCTCCGAGCGATGCAACTGTTTTCGTATAGGAGGAAACCCCGTAGCTAGGGCCTCCGGTCCTAACCGTACCCCAGTCAGTTGGTAACCGGACGTGTCCTGACCGCCATCCCAAGCGTTCTCGGTTCACCGACTCCTGACTTTAGGTTTTGGTGTTCACCGCCTAAATCCTCCTCGTCATACTCTACCCAGGTCATAGTAAGTAGGTTCATCCTTCCGCACGGTCTCCCCCAGAGCTTGCCGGACGACCGCCAAAAGTTCGGCATCGTCGATGGGTTTCTGGAGAAAGGCCTTCGCTCCTGCGTCGAACGCGCGCTTCTGATTTCCCAGTCCGTCGCGAGCCGAGACGATGATGACAGGGATTATGGCGAGCGCGGGAATCAACTTGAGCCTTTCCATCACCAGAAAGCCGCCGCCAGCCGGCAGCCCGAGATCCAGGAGAATCAGGTCCGGCATGCTTCTCCTTGCCTCAGCCACGCCGGAGAACGTATCTCCTGCAAGACAAGTATCGTAGTTGTTAGCCTTGAGGCGCACATGCATCCCTTGCAGTACGTCCGGATCGTCATCGACAATTAGAATCTTCTTGTTACGCATTTACTATTCTCCTTGATGAAATTTCCACGTTGATAAGTTCCTGAATTCCGGCGGCCATCTGCTCCAGAGGCTTTTCGATCGACTCACTCGAGTTTCGCTTGGCAATCGCAACAGACTTGTAAGAAGTCGAGAGCGTCAACCCGGCCTGCTGGACATGTTCGTCCAACTGCTCTCTTATTCTCTTGCTAATCGCCTCGCCTCCAATTGCGTCGGTGATCGCCACCACGAAGAAGAGTTCTACCGCCCCAGCGACGCCCATTTTCGGCAACAGAACGTCCAGATGCGAGTGCAAACAGCGCTGCAGTACTTCGCGGACTCCGTGAGACTGTTCTGCGCGCACGTCATCGGAGAGCCAGCCGCTCTGTGAGCCGATCTCTGTTACTACGAGTGTGACGGGCCCGTTGACCCGTTCTTCCTTGCGAAACGCCGGAGCAATCAGGGTGGGCAAAGAGAAAATTGGCAAAGTGACGGAAAAGACAGAGCCCTGTCCCAGTGCGCTTTTTACCCAGATTCGTCCTCCCTGTTTCGTAACCAGCTCTTTGCAGATGTACAACCCCAAGCCAAGGCCTTTGCGACCTTCCAGGGAAGGATCTGATGTCTGAAAGAGGCGTTCGAAAATCCGCTCGGTCATGTCCGGGCTGATGCCGCATCCCGAGTCTGAGACCTCCAGAACGAGAAGACTTGGATTTTCGTCGGACACACGAGCTTGAACCTTCACCGCGCCATTCGCCGGAGTAAACTTTATGGCATTGTCGACTAGAATGATTAGAATTTGTCGAATGCGCATCGGATCGGTGCAAACCGATGGCAATCCACACCCCAGATCGGAAGAAAGCGCGATCTGTTTTGCGGTGGCGGCTCCCTGGAGAGTTTCGACAGCATACGCGATTGCATCGGAGATAGACGCGCATTGCGGTTCGATCATCAGCTTGCCCGCCTGCACGCGAGTGACTTCGAGCAAATCATGAATCATCGCTTGAAGTTGTTTCACGTTCCTCAGGACGATTCCCATGTATTCGTGTTGTTCGGGTTTCAGTTCACCGGCCAGTCCGTCCAGGAGAATGCTCACGAACTGGCGGATCGCGCTTAGTGGCGAACGAAGTTCGTGCGACACGTGTGAGAGAAACTCATCTTTAAACTGTATCTGCTGGATCCGGATGAGATCAGTCTCGATCTGCATGCGGTGGCGCTCAATCGCGTGGCGAAGCGCCCGGGGAAGCGCCCGGGTTTCGATTTGGCCTTTGATCAGATAATCTTGCGCGCCTTCCTTCATAGCTTCCGCAGCCAGTACTTCGTCGTCCAGGCCCGTCAGCACGATCATCGGAACGCTGGGAGCCGCTGCGTGTGCACGCCGTACGGTATCCAAGCCATGACCGTCAGGCAAGCCCATGTCCAGCAGGACAATGTCCACACCACCTTTGGCAAGATGAACCTCGGCCTCGCTCATACGCAAGAAGTGCGTCAATTCGAAACTGTCGGACCGCTCCTTGCTGAACATCTCGCAGAGCAACCTGGCATCTCCGGCGTTGTCTTCGACAAGAAGAACCTGCAGCGTCTTTTCGCTCACGAGCTCACTTCGTGCGGCAGCTTGACCACCGACAGCCAGAAATTGTCGATGCTCTTCACGACTGTGAGGAATCCTTCGAGGCCCACGGGCTTGGTGATGTAACAGTTGGCATGGAGCTGATAACTCTTCAGGATATCTGCCTCCGACGAAGAGGTAGTCAGGATAACTACAGGAATGCTCTTCAGTGCAGGATTGACTTTGATCTCCTCCAGAACCTCCCGGCCGTCTTTCTTGGGCAGATTCAGGTCGAGCAAGACCAGATCCGGGCGCGGAGCGTTAGCGTACTCGCCCTCGCGCTTCAGGAAAGCCATGGCCTTTGCTCCATCCGACGCCACGTGCAGGTTGATGTGCACCTTGGCGTCCTTGAACGCTTCCTGCGTGAGCCGGACATCGCCAGGACTATCTTCAACTAACAGCACTTCAATCGGTGCCGCATCCGTTCCTATCGATTCCATTACTCCCCCTCTATCTCGGGCAGGGCAAAGTAGAAAGTTGAGCCCTTTTCCGGTTGAGACTCGACCCAAATCCTGCCGCCCTGTCGCTCCACAATTTTCTTGCAAATGGCCAAGCCGATTCCGGTGCCCTCGAACTCGTCACGCCCGTGCAGGCGCTGGAAAAGGACGAAGATTCTTTCGAAGTATTGCGGATCAATCCCCAGCCCATTGTCGCCCACCGAAAAGGTCCACTCGTTGCCGCCATTTCTCGCAGCGGAGACATGTACGCGAGGGTCTTCGGCACGACGATACTTGATTGCGTTCCCGACGAGATTCTGAAATACCTGCGTTAACTGCGTTTCATCTGCTCTGACGGTGGGCAGCGCATCGTGAGTCACAACCGCACCACTCTGCTTGATCATGATTCGCAGGTTTGTGAGCGCTTTTCGCAGGGCGCTTTCGCTGGGAACCTTGCGGAGTTCCCTTTCACTCGTCCCCGCGCGAGAATAGGCCAGCAGATCCTGGATCAACCCCTGCATGCGGTTGCACCCGTCCACCGCGAAGGCGATGAACTCATCGGCATCGGAGTCGAGGCGCCCCTTGTAGCGCTTGGCCAGCAGTTGCGTATAGCTGGACACCATTCGCAACGGCTCCTGAAGATCGTGGGACGAGACATAGGCAAATTGCTGGAGTTCGTCGTTTGAACGTTTCAATTCCCACACTGTCTTCACCAGATGCTCCTCGGACCTACGGCGCTCGGTGATATCGCGGATCGCCGCAGTTACCAAGACTCCATCGGTGCTTTCAAGCGGGCTCAGCATGATCTCGATGGGAAACTCGGTGCCATCCTTGCGCCGCCCCGAGAGTTCGATGCCGGCTCCGATCTGTTGTGTCAGCGCCTCGGACGCGCTTCGGTTCCCGTCGGCGATCAACCGTTCCGCGAAGCCTTCGGGAATGATGTTCGTTACCTCTTGCCCGACTAACTCATCGCGAATGTATCCAAACTGCTTTTCCGCCTGAACATTGAATAGAACAATTTTTCCGGCCGGATTGACCACGACTATGGCGTCGGGAGCCGCTTCCAACAGGCCCCGATAGCGGCTCTCCATCTGGGCCAGATGTCTTTCCGCTTCCATGCGCACGCTGATGTCGGTGTTCGTGCCGAACCAGCGCATCACCTTTCCCTCCGAATCGCGGATCGGAACTGCCTGCGAGAGGAACCAGCGGTAGTTGCCGTCCCTGTCGCGAAGGGGGAATGTGTCTTCCCAGATCTCGCCGTTCTGGAAACATTGGCTGATCTTGTCCACTACCCGTTGCACGTGGTCTGGATGATGTATCTTTTGCCAGCCCCAGCCGGCCATCTCCTCCAACGTCGTGCCAGAGTAGTCAAACCAGCGCTGGTTGTACCAGAAGATCGAGCCTTTTTCATCGGCCATCCAGGCTAGCTGAGAAATGTTATTCGCCAGGTTACGGAAGCGCTCCTCACCTTCACGGAAAGCCTCCTCGGCAAGACCACGAGCAACAATGTCTCGAGAAACAATCCAGCCCGCGCCCGCGGCGATCAACACTCCTAACACTGTTCCGAAAAGCAAAATTGCTTTAGTCTGGGCCCGGCGCCGATTCGACTCCACATTGCGTAGCGATAGCAATCGCAATTCTTCGTTTTGGATCTTGCTGACTAACCCTAAGTAATCAGCCATGATTCGCTGGCCCCGCCCGCTTCCGATGGCTTCTGCCGCGGCCCCTACACCCTTGGTTCGGCGCAGACCAATGACCACGTCGCCGAGCCGCATCTTCTGAGTCATCACCTCTTCGAGCGCCGGAAGCTGAAGCTGTTGTTCTGGGTTATCTTTTGTCAGATCGCGAACGGCTGCCGCGTCCTGTCCTGCGCTTACTGCGCTGGCGCGGTAGGACTCGAGATAGACCACTTCGCCCGTCAACGCGAATCCACGGTCGCTCGATTCGATCCTCTCCATGTCGGCAACTAAATGATCGAGGTTCTCAAGAACTTCGTGGCTATGCCGCACCCATCGATCGCTTTCACTGGACAGGAATAGGCCGCGATAGGAGACGGCACCAACGACGAGCAAGATCACAATCGCCGAACCGAACGCGAGTTGTACCCTCCGCTTCAACACTGTTTCCCCGCCTGAACATTCAACAGGACAATTGTTCCGGCCGGGTTGACCTCGACCATGGCATCGGGAGCCGCCTCCAGCAAGCCTCGAGATCGAGCCTCGGACTGGAGCATGCGGGTCTGGGCTTCCAGGGCCTGCAGCGAGCGAGAGAGTGCCTCGGCTTGTCGAGAGAGTTCCAATGGCTTGCCGACCAAAGCCTCTGCTGCCATTTTGCTTTTCGAGATGTCCGTTCGGATCGAAATGTACTGCTGCGGTTTTCCATCCGGCCCCACCAAGGGAACTATGGTCGTTTCTACCCAGTAGAACGATCCGTCCTTTGCCCGGTTCTTGATCTCACCGTGCCAAACCGTCCCCTTCGCGATGGCATCGTACATCTGCTCGAAAAAATGTCTGGAGTGGTGGCCAGATTTGAGAATGCGGTGATTCTGGCCGATCAGCTCGTCCCTGGAATATTGACTAATGGCGCAGAACTTGTCGTTCACATAGGTGATTGTGCCTTGGACGTCGGTCACCGCCACGATGGCGTGTTGATCCAGAGCGAGCTTTTGGTCGGCCAGTGCCTTCAGCTGACCGCGGATGGTAGCGAGAGCTTCTTCTACGGCGTTTTCAAATCGCTTCTGCTCCGCGATTTCGCGGATGGTTGCGGCGACGAGCATTCCTTCGGCGCTTTCCAATGGGATCAGCATGATTTCTATAGGAAACGTATTTCCACTCTTCTGCCTACCGTTGACTTCAATCTCGGTCTTGACCTGCCTTGCCCGGCATCAGCATCAATGCTTAATGGGACGCTCCTGTGGTGTGGAGCTTGATCGATCAATGGGGAGACCTGGTTGACCACAAGCCAGTACAGCAAGGCGCGCTCTGTCAGACGGCTGCTGTTTAGCAGAGCTCCGCTGTGCCTTGCCAGGTCCGGGGAGGGCCGACATTGCCCTTGCATTTGCTGCACCAATCGGCTGTCAGGGAATGCCCCGATTTGCCGCATTTTCGTGCCTTGGGGATCTGCGCTCTCCGGTCGGCTTGTACAGAACCGTGAATGCTGCCTGCTTACTGAACAACTCCCCGGGTTATGTCCAGGGTATTCAGAAGGGACGCGATTCTCAGGATGTCAAGGTGCAAGGCCCATTTTTTCCACCGGACGTGCCTCCGGACCAAGTGACAGACCCGAATCGAGTCTGATACGGTACGAACAGACAGAACCATATCGAACGTGTCAGGGTTCCGTATATGCCCGACCACAATATCCCCAAACTTCTAGCGATTGATGACGAGCCACAGAGCCTGGAGTTAATCTCAGAAGCACTGTCCAATGCTGGCGTAGAGGTTCTCACCGCGAGCGATCCCAAAATCGGTCTGGAACTTTTCAAACGGATCCGTCCCCAAATCGTCCTCCTTGATCTGATGATGCCCGGGATTCATGGGTTTGAGATGCTGGAGTGGATTCTGGCTGCAGATCCCGGGGCTGAAGTCATACTCATGACAGCGCATTACTCCACAGAATCTGCAGTTGAGGCCATTCAGAAAGGGGCATCTGATTACCTCAACAAGCCAATCAGCGTAGAAAAACTTCGGCGCCGAATCGCGGAGCTGCTTTCCGACGCTGCGACCCGGCGTAGAACCCAGGAACTCGAGCACGAACTGCTGGATGCCTGTCGATTTGCAGGGATTGTTGGGCGAAGCCCGCTCATGCTGGAAGTTTTCTCGAAACTTCGCAGGGTCGCACCACATTTCCGAACTGTGTTGGTAACCGGACCTACCGGGACCGGGAAAGAACTGGTGGCTCGGGCTTTGCATCACCTCAGTCCGGTCGCTTCGGGTCCGTTCGCCGTTTGCAACTGTTCGGCGATTGTCGAAACGCTGGTTGAAAGTGAGTTGTTCGGCTACGTGCGGGGTGCGTTTACCGGGGCCACAAAAGATAAGATTGGGGTCTTTGAGTACGGGAATCACGGAACCGTCTTCCTGGATGAGATTGGGGAGTTCTCCTTAACCGCACAGGGTAAATTGCTTCGCGTTTTGGAAAGCCAGGAAATCCAGCGGATCGGCTCTCCTGTTCCGCGAGCCATCGACGTCCGCGTGATTGCTGCGACCAACCGCAACCTCCGATCGATGGTGCGAGATGGAACGTTTCGGGAGGACTTGTATTACCGGCTAGGCATGATCGAGATTTCCCTTCCCCGCCTGATGGACCGGCGAGAGGATTTGCCCCTTCTGGAAAGGTATTTCCTCGAAAGGTTTGCGGCCGAATACAAGAAGCCATTGGCGGGCATAACGCGTCGAGCCCAAACGAGGATGGCTATCTACTCGTGGCCCGGCAACATCCGCGAGCTCGAGAATGTCATCGGCAATGCTTGCATGATGGCGGATGGAACATTGATTGACATCGGAGATCTGCCGGAGCCAGTGCGAGGTCAGTCAGGGGATGTAACTGGACGCGATGAAATTTTGATGTCCGTGCAAGAATTGCAGAAACGCCACGTAATGCGCGTTCTCGAACATGTTGGTGGAAACAAGTCTCAGGCGTCCGAAATTCTGGGAATATCTCGCGCAACTATTTACCAGTTGTTGGCGGATGCAAAGGTCGGCAACAGAAGCTAAGCTCCTCGCACGGAATGAGAACAATTTGGATGGGTGTCGAGGATGAAAACGTTCTTGTTGACGCAGCTGGTCAAGAGGCACTCCGGATGATTGAACAGACCCATCCGGACATCCTGCTTCTGGATATTGGCATGCCGGTACTGGATGGCTTTGCCGTGATCCGCAAGATTCGAGAAAGTCCCACCTTAGCCACTCTGCCAGTTCTGGCGGTTACCGCGGATGCCATGCAAGGTGACCGTGAAACTGTTTTGAATGGTGGCTTCGATGGCTACCTCTCGAAGCCGATCAACCCGCGTGACCTCGCCACGGAGATCGAACGCTTGCTGCACGTAGCGGAGGATCGACATGCCCCTCCACCTTCCCCTTGTACGCTGCATGCTCATATCTTAGGAATCCGGAGTTGAAGTGGCCTCTGACAGCCGCGCTCCTGGTGTTGAGTTTGAGTGTGGCGGCCGCGGTTTGGAAATTCACCTCCAACACCGCGCCTCCTCTGCGCACTCGAGAGGTGCCTTTGCTCGACATCGTACATCGGCACCCCGACCTACTCCAGGAGTTTCCGGAATCCTTCCCGCTTCAAGTCGCCGTATTTTGGACCCATCCCGGCCCCGATCCGGAGAATCCTCTTGCACTCGTGCATTCGCTCAAGGAAATGGGCATTCCTTTTTTCATCACTCGTGATCTCGGACAGGCTCTCCGCCATCGACTGGTCATCCTATATCCCAGTGTAGATTCACGCACGTTTACCCAGCCTCAAGCTGAACAGATAACCACGTTCGTACGGCAGGGTGGATTTATCTTTGCGCAGAACGTGTTTTGGGGAGGCCTTCAGTCTATCTTCGGTTTTCGCAGCTTCGCGCCTTCGCGCAAGCGTTATCACCTCGCGTTTTCGTCCACCACGGATCCTGTGATGCAATATCTGAATCGCCCTGAGGAGCGCGACGTTAGTTTGGGTAGCGATCATTTCCCCGAGATTATCTGGAGTAACGGATACGTTCCTGCCCCTGGTGCTGAAGTACTGGCACGATTCGAAGACGGCTCTGCCGCCCTGCTGACGAACTCGATTGGCAAGGGAAGGGTGTATCTCCTCGGACTGAGTTTGGTGGATGTTGTGTTGCGCAGCCAGGACAATCGCGACTATGAGGCCCAGCGCCACTACGTGAATGCTTTCGAGCCGGGCGCGGACGTTTGGCTGCTGATCCTGAGGGCCTGGTACGAGAACTACGCGAAAGATTGGGTGCGCCTGGCCACCATCCCCGGAGGCCAGCGGTCCGCCCTGCTGCTGTCACATGATGTGGATTGGGAAAATTCGTTTGCCCCCGGTCTCGACTTTGCGCGCATTGAGAAGGCGAATCAAGCAAAGAGTACTTTTTTCATTCAGACGAAGTATGTGGACGATGCCAACAGCAAAGCTTTCTTATTCGAGCCGAACCTCGAAACTGTTCGACAACTGAAATCGGGCGGCTCGACTGTTGGCAGCCATTCCATCATCCATTCCCGAGGTTTCAACAAGTTCGAACTCGGCTCGGGTCATGAAGACTATCCCAGCTACCAGCCTCGCGGACTGGGATTCGATACTGCCTCGGGCGCCACGGTCTTCGGCGAGGTTCGAGTGAGCAAGGGATTGCTGGACGGAGAAATTCCCGAGCAAAATACGACATTCTTCCGTGCCGGACATCTGCGCGTTCCCGTCTCTCTACCCGAGGCTCTTGAGCGCTCCGGCTATCAGTTCGACTCATCGTTCACCGCCGATGATGTTCTCTCCAACTTTCCTTTTGCGCTTCCTCGCGATCTCGGTTTTGAGGAGGACAGCGACATCTATGAGTTTCCGGTGACCATCGAAGACGAAGAATCTCCCGGTTTCGCCAACCGAGTGCCGCAGGCTCTGCAGGTGATCCTCGCCAACGCTGAGAACGGGGCCGTAAGCGTGGTGTTGATCCACTCCAATGAGTCCCACCTGAAAGCCGCCGCGGAGCAAGAGTTACTTCGCCAGCTCCCTGCAGATATCCTCAAAACCGATATGGTGAGCTTTGG
>Ga0265356_1000137_pt1 | contig 12885 bp, 13 predicted proteins | sample NZE4metagenome_FD_189075 | JGI IMG/M metagenome (GOLD analysis project Ga0265356, IMG submission 189075) | Rhizosphere microbial communities from Maridalen valley, Oslo, Norway - NZE4 | ecosystem: Host-associated > Plants > Roots > Rhizosphere > Soil | place: Norway: Oslo | collected 2017-09-15
CAGCCCTGCAGTTTCGGACGGCATACTCCGCTTCATCTTGACTGCCAAGAATGCGGGCAGCGAGGAAGTGGAGTAGCCGGCGGCATCGCGCGAAGCGATTCTCGAAAATCTTGGGATCGGATTCAACGTTGACGTCAGAAACATTCATTGCAACCTCCAAGCATGGACCCAATTACTACGCGACTACCGCAGCACTCTCTCGGTCACGCGCCGCAATATGGGCTGCCAGATAAGCGGCATCGTCTCCGACACCGAACAGGATTCCCGACCGTCGGCTGTGAAGCCAAGGCATTCCGAGGAAGTACAGCCCTTGGTAGTCCGTGACTCCGCGCTTCTGGATGGGATACCCATCCGCATCGACAATTGGCAGCTTCACCAAACTGAAGTCGAAGTTGTAGCCCGTCGCCCAGAGCACTGTCGAGATTCCTGAGCTCTTGAGGTCGAGTTCAGTGATGACATCCTGGTCGTAGCCGTAACGCAGTTGCGGTATGGTCTCGCTCGGTACACTCAATCCCGTCCGAGCAACATAGTCATCGACCCTCTTGAGCGCGTCGACCTCGAACTGGTCAACCTTGGCGAGAGTATCCTTCACGTCCTGCGCGATTAGGAGACGCCCCTCGCGAGCGTCTCGGACGTGCCCAAGCAACACGACACCGTCGCGGGAAAATTGATGCAAGTTCAGACTCTCGCCTCCGTTCTTCCCGGAGATCTGTGGATGTGGATGAAACTTTTCCGCTGGGGATTTCAGGGTTTGTACCTGGGTGTCAAACATTCCCATACGCGTGAACCAGTCAATGATGTCCTTTCCGCGATATCGACGGGGCACGCGGCCTGCGCTGCCGATCGAGAGATAGACCTTCCGTCCCGACTGATAAAGTTCCTCGGCAATCTGCGCTCCCGACTGCCCCGTCCCAATCACTAGAACCGCACCGTGGGGTAGAACAAAAGGATTCCGGTATTGCATGGAATGCAGCTGAAGAATGTCCGCGGGAATAGCTGCCGCAAAAGCCGGGATCTTTGGAGACTGATACAGCCCGGTCGCGATTATGACATTCTTCCCTTCGTAGTCGCGATCGGTTGTTCGAACTTGGAAAACCGATTCGCGCTTCTCGACGCTCTGCACTTCGACACCGCGACGGACGGGCAGGCGATATCGTTGGACATAGTCATCGAAGTACTTCACGACCTCGCGCAGAGACATGAAACCGTCAGGATCGTTTCCGTCGTATTCGGCTCCGGGCATCCGCACCTGGAAGTTCGGAGTCACCAGTGTGAATGAATCCCAACGCTGATTGCGCCAGGCATTGGCAATGGCAGGCGCTCGCTCGAGGACCAGGTGTTCGCGCCCTTCCTGCTTGAGGTAATAGCTGATGGCTAGCCCCGCCTGGCCACCACCGACGATAATCGTTTCAATAAATTCAGGCACTTCGAAATCCTTTCTTTAAGACAAGTTCTCAACGGTCGCCTCTCCGCAAGAGAAGCTACCAAGGCAGCGCGGACTCACATTCCGGGATTAGCAATGGCGGATCCCCACACGCCGTCGAAGCGGATTGCGGTTCGATTTGGAGGAAGAACTTCTTGCCGAAGAATCGGATCTCAAGCAACCTCCGGCCTCCGTTGCCGTCGTTGTCCAGTATTGCCGCATCTTCTCTGAGCGGCTGGTCCAGCGGTATCACTTTGGCAGGTACCGTGGCTTTGACTCTGTTGTGCAGCTTGATTTTCAGTTCTACATCAGGGCCAGGGCCCTCCCATTGCACTGTGTACTCGCCAGCGGGCAGTAGCGTTGTTCCGGCCATAGTCGTTGACTGAACGTGCAAGGACCCTTTGTCAGCGGCGAACGCAGTGGTTGCGAACAACATCGCGAAACTCATCAGCGCATATGTGATTCGTCTTGCTCTTCTCATGAAACCTCCATTTCGGTGAACTTGCGGCCGAGAGTTAAGCAAATTCAACCGTTCGCAGGTAAAGACACATCCATGCGTTTCTTATTCCGGTGCTATGGGTTTTTTGGTGAAAGCAGCGCTATCGCCGCCGAATCGCACTTGGCGACCAACTGGCAGGCCTCTGAGAAGGCGGCGTACTATCAGCGCTTTTTGTTTCCCCTTGATCCGCGCTTTCACGATGAAAGTGCGCAATCATCTCCTGCAACCAAAGTGCATAGCGAAGCGCGGAGCGCCTCGCTGTGCTTGTTCAGTTCGAATACGCCATTTCGCCGCGATTCGGGCGGGTCCGTGCGTCAGAGTAAGCGGCTACTTCGCAACTGAAGCGCCGTGACTTGCGACCTGTTTCCATTCGCCGCCCAGCTTGACGAAAGTGTCCGTGGCGATGATGGTGTGCGAGCGATGCTCGCCCTTGAACAGAATGTCGTAGGTGTCCTTGTAGGTCGCCACCGCCGTATGGCCGTACACGCGCACCTTGAGGTCAGAAAGGTTCTCGCTGTTTGTCTTGAAGTCGTTTGCGTCGGCCATAACTTTCATGACTTCGGCTTTGGTGTAAAAGGTTCCGTCGCTGTCGCCCCTGGTCCAGTCCTCAGCCAGAGCTTTCTGGTAAAAGGCTGTGTCGCCGGCCAAATCGGCTTTGACGGCATCATTTTCCAAGTTTGTGATGGTCGCAACGGCATCAGCGTTAGTCCCAGTTTGCGCTCGGGTCACGCCCAGCCCTGCGAAGAGGGCGATAACAAAAAGTGAAATCCACAACACGGGGTTCTTTGCATTCATAGTTCTTCTCCCTTTTCCTCACGAGGATCTAGTTTCATAACACTCGCTCAGTCAACTGTTAACTAGGCAACTATGTAGACGCACTTCGCCGCCTTTGGATTCAAACTTTCTTGAGTTACCGGGAGCTAGCTGCGGGGAGGTACGTCGTCGAAGGTTGTTCGCCTCGCGCGAGTTCCAGCAAACGGATCAGTTCTTCGATCTCGGATTCATCCAGTCGATGCAACGCTTGATTGTCCTGATTCTTAACGGGGGTGTCGAGTTCTCGCAAGAGATCGAGCCCGGGCTTGGTGATGTAACAAAGAACCTGTCGGCGGTTCTCGGAAGGGCGTTCCCGGCGCACGAGCTTCTTCCGTTCCAGGCGATCCAGCAAGCGGGTTATACCAGGTGCCTGTTCGATCATCCTCTCTGCGATGTCCAGCGTCGGAATCCCCCCCAGACCAGCGCCTCGCAGGATGCGCAGGACGTTGTATTGCTGAGAGGTGATGCCCTGTTGATCGAACACCGGTGAATAAAAACGACCCAAATAATTGGCAGTGCGCAGAATACTTACCACTGCGTCTTGCTGGCGCGAATGCACGAAGTGCTTCCGTTTTGCTTCTCCGTCCGTTTTTGCTTTCACTTGGGCCATGGGGGTAACTATGCATCTCAATAGTTGTCCTGTCAAGTGTAGTCCAAACGTCGATGAATCAGGTCACTTCGTTGCTCTTTTCACGAAATCTCCATTTCGGTGGCCCGATCAAGCCGACTGTCGGTAGCGAAAACCCAGAAAACTATTTAAATTGTGATATTGCCTGCGATATCATGTCTAGGTGTCAGCTTCTTATGTTCTCGATACTGACGTGGCAGTTGCGGCACTGAGGAGTGACAGAGGCGCTTCCCGCGAGCTTTTGCTGGCTGCTTTAAATCGGCAGTTTGAATTGTTGCTTTCGGTTCCGCTCATACTTGAGTACGAAGCGGTCATGACCCGCCCCCAACATTTGGCCGCATGTGGATTGAGTAGTGCCGAGGTCGGTCATGTTCTCGATGACCTGGCGGCGGTCGCGAGGCCGGTTCGACTTGCGTTCCGATGGCGGCCAAGGCTATCCGATCCTGACGACGACATGGTTTTGGAAACGGCTATAAACGGGAGTGCTCGCGCAATCGTAACATTCAATCAGCGTGATTTTGTCGCCGGAATAAAAGGCTTTAGTTGTGAGGTGATTCTGCCAGCAACGGCGCTACAACAGATTAGGAGTGTGATCCCATGAGACGGAGTAATTTTGCATTGCGACTACAGCCCTCTTTACTGGAAGAGCTGCGCAAGGCTGCTGAAGTGGAAGGTGTAGCTCTAAACCAGCTCATCAACGTAGCAGTGGCGGAAAAGATCTCTGCTTTGCGTACGGAGGAGTACTTCCAGGAAAGGGGTCGCAGGGCTGATCGCGCCGAAACCCTGCGGATTCTTGAACGTGCTGGACAAGGAAATCCCCCTATGGAAGGCGACGAACTTTCCCCTGAGTGGCGAAAGAAGCCAGGCCGGAAAGCGGCGAATGAGAGAGATTCGACCAAGCGGGGACAGAAGAAGAGGGCCGCTGTCAAATAGTGGCGCCGCCCTTCGCCTTTCAGAGCCAAGTCCGTCTCCTCTGGCCAGTATGGGTCCAAATCATCTTCGCGGTTCTCTCTTCACGATCGACAGACCTCGATTGTCAGGTTTCTGTGCCAAAACTCGCGGTACCAGGACGGTACAACCAAAGCCTGTGCCTTTGGGTTTCTAGCTGTTCCTTACAGGGCATTGCAGAGCGACCGCTGCCTTGTATTTACCACGTGATCCAGTTTGACATCGCCTTTTCACGGCGGTAACACGGGTTCAAATCCCGTCGGGGACGCCAAATCAATTAGGTTCGGGGAGAAACGTCTACTCTCTGTTTAACAGAAGGATCGGAAATCTTGGGGATCTGTGACCTCGGCGATTGACTCTCAACCAGTCGAAAACGCAGTCAACCCGGCGTGCCGACCATAGCCGAGCGACTGATTCAGAATCAGAACACCTCGGTGTTTACGATCAACCCGTTGCGGTTCTCCACCTGAAGGTTCCCGCTGTAACTCAGCTTGGCTTCTTTGCCCTTGCCTTTGCGCGCTAACTTCGCGTCCGGGTCCGTCTTCGATTCGTGCGTTTCGTTGGACCGGTTTTGCCCGTGGCAGTCTAGCGTCGCATTGCCAGGATCGTCCGGCGGTTGAACCGAGGTTGCAACTGCTGTAGTGCTTCATCGGTCGTGGCCCGCAGCGAACGCGGCGGATGGTCCTGCGGGACTCGCTGCTCGGGACTGATGTAACTGAACACGTCCCAACTGCTGCTCGTCTTTTCCACGCGTGCCCTCTTCTTATCAGGTTGTGTTGTGGAAACACAGAGAGTTTTCTGCTACTGGGCCAGCTTACTCCAGGGTTGAATATGCGTCTAAGACCAAGGAACCGCCGCCCGACTCCATTCGTATCATCGATGCAGGCTGCCGCTTAAGACTCTTATAACCGATAGTGTCGAAGCCCAGTTGTGCCAATTTGTTGGAGATGAGTCGATGAAATCACGGGAAATCGCTTCTATGCTGGGGACGATCATTGAAGGGAAAGAATTCCATGACTGAATTAAGCTTACGGCGCAACACGGGCATCTTCGGATTGGTCGCCACGCTCGTCTCGCTGACGCAGTTACCACTCTACTTTATGTACACGGGTGCGCCTCCGCAGTGGGACATCCTCACGCGCGTTTTGGTGAGTATCATCGGCAGCGCGATTCTCATCGTTTTTCTGACCGGCTTCCGGCTGGTCATTCGTCAGGCAAGTCGGGAAATGGAGTGGGCCTCTACGATTGCACTCGTCTCCGGGCTGATGTGGCTGACGTTCAGCTCCGTGGCCCAATCGATGGAAGCTGGAACTGCGATTGTGTCTAAGATTCCAATCGACCCGACAGTGGATGGGGTCCTCGCCCCAGGCCAATTTCTCATGTTTGGATCCATTGGCCGGCTGATGACGACCCTGTTTCTATCCGCCTCGGGTTTCGCAATATTGCGCGGACGCCTCATGCCGGCCTGGCTTGCCTGGTTAGCCTGGATTGTCGCTGTGGTCAACCTCGCGTTTGTTCCAGCCCTGTTCTTCGGTCCCGACGCGGCTCAGTTTTACAGCGCAGTCGGGTGGGGCACGACGGCAACGGCTCCATGCCTCGTCCTATGCTGGATCCTCATAGTGAGCATCATCTTGATCAGAACTCCCGCCAGGCACGAGGCCTGACACCATACCTCGACCACGATTCGCAGGACTCTTTCCAGGGACGCATTCGACCGAGTTTTTCCGCACCCTGCTAGCCTAGTTCGTCGCATCCTTAGTGCCAGCGAACGCGTGTTCGTGAGGTTTGCATATCCGACCAGGTAGCCAAAAATGTCGGCTCCATAGAGCCGAGCCTCTGGGTCATCAGTGGGCAAAAATTGGATGGTGACCCAGCAGTTCAGAGCCGCGTCCGTGCCACCGGCCTTCGACCGGCCGATTCTGGTCGTAGTAGTCGCTCTGTTGGAGATGGCGCTGTGCGTAGCCTTCACCACCGGTCATGGCACGAATCGTCAGCACCACCCGAGGCTAGCTCTGTTCGAATTTGGGATTCAAGGGAGTTGCTGGATGCTTGAAAACTCAACCCCAAATCGCGCCAGATACTTGCGGAGCCGGTCCGCATCATTTGAGACACCATCCCTAAGCCTTTGGCTTAGGTCGTCACGATACGCCCGAGCTGATTCGGATGTTCTTCACACAAGCTCGAATAGGGTTCGATCTCGTTCGGCCCGTGTCTCACTACACTTCGAATGCGGAATGACAAAGTTTTGCTGCTACTGCTTAAGGGGTTCTGTCCCCTCACTCAGGATCTTCAGATAACGTGAATATCCGAAGACACGGGCTCGGCGCTTTCCTGTGACCTCCTTGGCTACGCCTAGGCGAACCAGGTGATCCAAGGCAACCGTCACCGTGGGGACGGATAGCTTAAGCTCGTCGGAGACGGCGCCGATACCTGTCAGAGGTTTCTTCTGCATGTACTCATGAACACGCAGTGCAGAAGACGCTGCGCGCCCGATTGTCTGAATACGGTCTCGATCTTTTGCAAAGAGCGTCAGAATCTGTTTTGCGGCATCAGCGGCGGAGCGCGCCGTGATCTCCGTCCCTTCGAGAAAAAAAGCCAGCCACTCTTCCCAGGCACCGTCTGTTCGTACACGCTGAAGAAGATCGTAGTACCGGTCGCGGTTCGTTTTGAAGTACAGGCTGAGGTACAAAAGAGGCTCTCGCAACGCGCCCTTGGAGCAAAGCAAGAGTGTGATCAACAGACGCCCGACTCTGCCATTACCATCCGAGAAGGGGTGAATGGTCTCAAACTGCACATGAAGCAATCCGGCCTCGACCAGAATGGGCAACTTGTGTTCTTCGTCGTGGAGAAAACGCTCAAGGCTGTCGAGACACTCCATCAACCGCTCTGGCGGAGGCGGAACAAACGCAGCATCACCCGGACGCGTTCCGCCGACCCAGTTTTGCGACCGGCGGAATTCGCCGGGGGTTCTATTGGCCCCACGTCCGCCACGCAACAGGATGGCGTGAATTTCACGGATGAGTCGGAGAGAGAGCGGAAAGCCGCCCGCGATCCGACGAAGCCCATGTTGCATCGCGGCGACGTAGTTTGAGACTTCCTCGACATCGTCAATCGGAACACTTGGTTCAGCGTCACTTTCAAACAGCAATAGATCCGAAAACGACGATTGCGTTCCTTCAATCTGGGACGACAGTAGTGCTTCTTTCTGGATATACAGGTAGAGGAAGAACTTCGTGTCCGGAAGCAAGGTGGTGAGGCCATCGAGTCTGCCTAGCGCCTGGTTAGCACGGTCAAGACGCTGATACAGCCCCGCCAATTCCACAGGCGGATTGGGCGGAAGCCCTGGTGGGATAAAGGCCCGCACTGGTTCTCCAGTGACCGTCGTTGTCAGGTAGGTTCCCAGCCTCGACTTGTTTTCAGTGACCACTCGCGTTATGAAGGGTTCCTTTAATAAGCGCGCTCGCTATTAAAGGATATGGCACTATGTCTTATTAGGCAAGCGGGCCTGCTGGCCCCTGGATCTTCGCACCAATTTGCATGTGCCGGTCTAGCCATGGGGAAGTCCACAGATTGGCGGAGATTGGGCTATCCGAGACTTGTCAAAGGCGCGGATTTCTCAATGAACGACTGGCACTGTTGAGAAATCTAAACTGACACTGTAGATTTCTCAACACTAACGGATTTCGAGAAGTGAGTGCCTGAATGCGCTATTGAACGTTGAACCTTAACGGCAAGACATCTGCATTGGCCTCTGGATTGTAATAGTCATAAAGAACCGACGGTGCGCTCATTGCGTTTATGCCAATGCGAGGGCGGAAGATAAACTGGAACTTGCTTCCTCCCGCGCTGGGCCAGAGATAGAAGACAACTCTGTCTGGTTGGACTTCGTACCCGTCAACGCCAGTTTCATAGGATTAGTCAAATCGCGATTTCTCGCCAAGTGAGCGATTGTTTTCATATTGCCGACCGCCCCCGCAACTTCTCCGAAGCCCGTTCTGGATGGTTTCCGGTTTGCCGGCCAACCTGAAGTAGATCAACCTCGGTCCTATGGGGAAATTCGGAACTGGCGCCGGGCGCCGGAGTCGGTGCCAGTTCGTGCGGTGGCAAAGGTTAAAGCGTTTGCAGGAAGTTGACCAAGTCCTGCATCTGCTGCGGCGTGAGGCCTATCTGGAAGCGTTGGTTATAGAAATTCACGACTTGTTGCAGATTGGCTGCTACTCCGTCATGAAAATACGGTGCACGCGCGGCTAGACCACGCAAGATCAGACCTTTTCCTCGACCGATGTCGCTACATTGTCCGGTGATCAGCGCTTTGCCGGGATCGGAGGTGTAGTACGTGTTGCCCGCCAGTGGCCCTTGGGTGCAGACCAACTCGAACACCGGCAAGACCGGCATTTGCAGTTCCTTGAGCCCGGCCATGATGTTCGGGTCGGTTTCATACACTGGAGAGCGGCTGGTTCCAATGTCCAGCGGCAATGGGAAGGAATGATTTCCCACGTTAAACGTATCGTGGCAGGTGGTGCAGGTTCCCGCAATCTGCTGAGTGCCGGTAGTGAGTCCGGGGACGTTGCTGATCGTCAGGGGTTGCGTGTTGAAGAGCTGTTCGCCGCGCGCAATGGAAGCTTGCTGCGGATTCTGGGAGTTCAGGAAGGACGAGTAGATCGTAAATACGTCGGGAGTGAACTGCTTTCCCTGCGGATCGGCGCCCAGAGAGTCGTTGATTCCCGGATAGTACGGTTGGGTAGACAGGAATTGGGCACCTCCCTGGGCCTTTTTCGTGAGATCTCCGGCGGCGAAGTCAAACAACTGCGCAGAGTTGAGAGCGAGTTCGAAGTTCACGATGTCGCTGAGTTGCGCGCTGGTAGGAGATTGCCCGGCCTGGGCATGGATCAGGGTTGCGTCAATTGCCTGTTGGGTCAGGTCCGCATTCAGATTGGCGGGGAAGGTTTGCCCGTTGTTCAGAGGCAACGTGAGCGATTCCCGGCCATCGAACATGACCGCACTCAGGAAACCTAAGTTTGTCGTTGGTAGTGGCCGACGATAGACGGAAACGGTCTGCACTCCCTGGGAATCGGTGGTGAGAGCGCAACCGTACGGATCCTGCACGGCCGTGATCGTATATTGCGGCGCGGATGCGTCCGTGCTGTTCGGCGGGACAGTCAGTCCGATGCGAATCAGTCCGTTGTTCACGACTAGACTGTTGTCTACGGGACCGGTCGGACAGGTTGAGCCATCGACCTGCGCAAACAGCGGATCTTTGCCGCGGCTTATGAAGTATCGGAATTTGGCGTCGGCGGCGCTCAATCCGAATGCGTTGTTGGGTTGGTGGCAGGTTTCGCAGGTTCTGCCGTTCGTGCCGAGACTCTGGAAGAACGGGCCGCTCAAATCGACGCTTCCGGTGTTGCTGTACGTCCCGGAAAAACCAGTGAAGTCGAGAAACGGAAAAAGGTTGCGCAGGTAAACGTCGGCGACTGCGGTGCCTGCGGCGAGGATGACTAAGCCAACAAGACACGTCACGATGCGCAGTCTGCCGCCAACAGAAGCATGAAGATGCTGACGCACTCTTCGCAAGAAAGAAATAGCCCGAAACTTGTCAGACATATTTAACTCACTCCTTCATCGATTTGTGATTCGCCCACGAGCCAACGACAAACTCACACCTTGTCAACACCTTTGGATTTCTGGACTTTCACTTCGGGGTCTGGCTTTCGCATTCGCAGCCGCGTCTTAAAAAGTTACGGAACCGCTTTGCAAGCGTCGTTGCGCCGCGCCGGAACCGCAGAGAAAGTGTGTAGTAGCGGTCTGCGGCGCCGGCAAAGTGAGGGGTACTAGGGAATGCCTCGACGCCCTGGCGGTTCCTTGTTTCAGCCGCCGGGACATTTACCTTGTCGATTGGCCCGAAATCGGCTTCCCTCGTATAACCACTCCACCTGGATCGGGTGACTTGCCTTCTCTTGATCACCAGAACCTGGTGGGTCTCGATTGTGATTTCCGTGACTACTTTGCGTCGGCTCAACGGACTTCCTCAACGACTTCCTCGTTGCCTGGAGGGGAAATCAGTGATAGAGTCCTTCGGGCTTTGGTATTGCACCGCTTGATCCCCTTCAAACACGGTGCAGAATGCATGAAGGCGCAGACAAGAGTCTTCAAAACGCTGCTCAAAACTTCTCAAAGGCTTTTTGATGGTCACTAAGCCAAGCCAGGTCAATCACTTGTACGAGTTCGGACCTTTTCGTCTGGACCCTCAAAGAAGGCTCTTAACGCGCGGCGCAGACCCCGTCCCGTTGACTCCAAAGGTGATTGAAACGCTGGTAGTGCTGATTGAGAATCGGGAGCGAGTGGTTTCAAAAGATGATTTGATGAAGATGCTGTGGCCCGACAGCTTCGTCGAAGAGTCCAATCTGAGCCAGAACGTCTTCGTGCTCAGGAAAGCGCTGGGCGACTCTTCCCAAGAGAAGCGATATATCGTCAATTTGCCTGGGCGGGGCTATCAGTTCTCCGAAGCTGTTCGCGAGGTCGAGGACGCGCCACTCGGGACAACGCAAGAACAAGAAGTGGAAGAGACTTTTCGAATAGAGAGCCGCTCTCGGGCGCGGGTCGTGGTCGAACACGTTGTTCCACGGAAAGTCAGAATTGGAACACGAGCGGGAGCCGCGCTCGTGATTGCAGTGCTAATGGGGGTCGGGGCTCTTGTCTATCGATCTCGGGTTGGGCGGAGCGCGGAGCGAACTGGGACGGTGGTGGGTCTTCCCGTGGTGAAGATGCGACCTACGGTCGCGGTGCTTGGTTTTCGCAATCTTAGCGGACGCGAGGATACGAAGTGGCTTTCCGTGGCGTTGGCGGAAATGCTGAATACTGAACTGGCGGCGGGAGAACACCTGCGCATTGTTCCGGGTGAGCAAATCGCTCGCGCCAGCCGCGATGTGCCGTGGGGCGAAGCTGACACCCTTGCCAAAGACTCTCTGTTGCGCTTGCGATCGAACCTGGGAACCGATTATGTGGCACTAGGTTCCTACACGATTTTGCAAGACGGAAATAAGAGGCGGATCCGGCTGGATCTTCGATTGCAAGACGCGGTTGCGGGAGAGACCGTGGCGGAAGATGCGGTCACCGGAAATGAGGCTGAGCTGTTTGATCTGATTTCCGAAGCTGGAAACCGGATGCGGGAGCGCCTGGCGGTTGGCAACATTTCGAGTGAGCAGGCCGCTCAAGTACGGTCGTCTTTGCCGTCCAATCCTAAGGCAGCGCGGTTGTATGCGGAAGGCCTGGCCAACCTTGAGAATTTTGACGCGCTTGCCGCCCGGGATCTTTTGGAAAAGGCGACCGCTGCCGATCCGAAGCACGCACTCTCGCACTCGGAGCTCGCCGAAGCGTGGGCAGGGCTGGGCTACGACACCAAGGCGCGGGCAGAAGCGGCGATAGCGCTTGGCCTTTCTCACAACCTGTCGCGCGAGGAGCAGCTTTCCATCGAAGGCCGCTGTCGAGAATTGTCCAACGACCTTCCCGCGGCAATCGAGATCTACCGCACTCTGAGAACCTTCTTTCCGGACGATCTGAGCTATGCCCTTCGCTTGGCCAGCGCACAATCGCGCTCCGGACAGGGAAAAGATGCGCTGCAAACCGTGGCTCTCATGCGCAGTCTTCCCGAACCTGCCAACCAAGATGCACGCATCGACATAGCCGAAGCTTCGGCGGCCGAGGCTTTGAGCGACTTCCGACGCAGCCAACAGGCCGCCGCCGCGGCCGCTGCGCGGGCCGATGCCCAAGGGAGCCGTTTATTATTGGCCGCAGCTAAATCCAGAGAGGCTTGGGCTTCGGCACGTCTGGGGGATCCAGACCGGGCGTTCGCAGCTTACTCGAAAGCTCGCGAGCTCTGGATGGCTGGCGGCAATCAGCGGGGTGCCGCCGCCGCTTTGGGCGGAATCGCCAATCTGCTGGGGGACAAGGGTGACTTCGTCGGCGCGCGCAAGGCGTTCGACCAAGCCCTTCAAGAATTCCGGAAAATCGGAGACATGGGGAATTTGGCCTCCTGTTCCCATAATTTCGGAGTGCTTCTGACCAATCAAGGAGATTTACTGCAGGCCAGGACGCACCTCAAAGAAGCGCTATCGATTCAACGCGAGATGAAGAATGAACGGGGAGTAGCGAGCGACCTCGACGACATTGGAAACGTCATGCTCAGTATGGGAGATCCGGCAGGCGCTCTCCGCGTGAAGGAGCAGGCTCTCGAAATATTTCGTCGCATCGGCAACAAGTTTGGCGAGCGGGTGACAACATTGAATATTGGAGAGGTTCTCTTTGCACAAGGCCGACTCACCGACGCTCGCGCAAAGTATGAAGAGGCCATGGCCGGGGCCCAGCAGCTTGGCGATAAACGCGGCGTTGGATACTGCCTGGTCGATATAGCCCGAGTTCTGACTGCGCAAGACCGGCTGGGCGATGCGCGAACTGCTGCGGAAGACTCGATCGAGATACGGAAAGAGATCCATGGAGACGTCCAAATAGCTGAGAGCCGCATCCAGCTGGCCGAGACCCTCTTGGAGCAAGACAAACCCGCCGAAGCAGAATCCCTTG
>Ga0265356_1000139_pt1 | contig 12836 bp, 10 predicted proteins | sample NZE4metagenome_FD_189075 | JGI IMG/M metagenome (GOLD analysis project Ga0265356, IMG submission 189075) | Rhizosphere microbial communities from Maridalen valley, Oslo, Norway - NZE4 | ecosystem: Host-associated > Plants > Roots > Rhizosphere > Soil | place: Norway: Oslo | collected 2017-09-15
CGAAAGCGTCGAGTGCATTTCAGGCTCGCCGAAGCTCGGGCGCAAGTCGACATGAAACGGCACCTTGAAAGAATCTTGACCGGCGGACCGGCCCACCGCAGAACGCGGCGGCGGCGGCGCAATGGGGCCGCCACGAACGGCCGCCGTCGGTGCCCCGAGCGCTACGACCGGGGGCAGAAGCGCCAGGGCGATCGCACCCGCCACGACCAAACTCCGCATCATAGCCGCTCAATTTCTCGGGCGCCCAACGCGTCCCCTAGCAGCCCGCCGGTACCGATGGGTCAGAAGCTGTCCCGTGGCGCCTACATCGAATATCCCCTCACCTATAACGTTACCGTAAGCGCGAAGAGGCAACACATGGCCAAAGCCAAGTCCGAACCAAAACGCAACGAGGCACGCGGGATCACGCTTGCCGACCTTCTGAAGCGTGCGAAGAGCCTTGAGGGCGCCGCCGGCGAGTTCGCCGATGCTCCGGTGGAAGACGAAAAGGCCGCCAAACGTTATCGTCTCCGTCACGAGCAGGAAGCGAAGGCGCTATTGGACGATCTGACTCCCCTGCTCGATATCTTGTCTCGCGCCGGGATATTTGCGTCTTCCTACATCCCCGACGTTTATGAAAAGCTGGAAGGCGATGCGACCGAGGCAGAGCGCGACGACGATTCGCGGACGTATTTAGCGTTCGAAGCCGACTTCGGGCAAAGGCTCGACGCAACGGCCTACGAGTTCATCGGATCGCGCATCGGGGACATCTCCGAGCCGCCGCCACCACTCATTCGCGCGGGTCAAGACGAAGATTTCGGCCCGTTTCATCCGGCCATCTTTCTTCGGATCCCCGTCGTGGGGCACGTCGTACTCGAGGAGGCATGGCAGCACGAGGGTGACGACATCCGCGTCATCCATACGCGGCCGATCCTCGCCGATCGCTCAAATGTGGAGTTCGTACGACAGGACTTCAACATCATCGGCTTCCAGCCGACGAGCGTTCCGATGGTGGCCGTTTACGGAACGTTGGAAGCCGGCATCGACCTTCGCGAATACCCCTGGGATATCGAGACGCTGCTGGCGGAGGACGTCATCGAACTGCTCGGCTACAACTACCCGGATTCGGAAATTGACTGGCTCGCGCGCTTATTCCAAGCGCGCGAAGCGCACGAATCGGAAGCCGAACAGGAACAAGACCTGGGAGTCTACCTTCGCGGAGAGTATCGCAAGCTGCCAAAGTTGGAGCTTCCGCAATCGGACGGCGGCGATCAGGGCTCGAAACCTCCGTAAATATCGGCAAGCGGTCTTTCTTTTTCGCCGTTGAACGTGCGAGTATGAGCGCCGACGCGCGATGAAACCGCTGGGCCTTCGCCAGCGCACGCTCCTGCTCAGCGCGGTGCCGCTGGGCTTTCTTCTCTTGCTGCTGGGCTCTGCGCTCTTTTTGCAGTGGCGCAACGCGGTCGAGGCCGACGAGTCGCGGAACCTCACCACGCTGCTTTCCCAGGCCGATCAAGCCGCCGCGATGGTCGATAAGGCCAGCCGCAGCGTCCTGACTTTCGACAGCAGCCATCGCGAAAGCGATCTGCGAAACTACGAACTCGTTCGCCGGCAGCTGCCCGCGATGCTGACCACGCTCGCGCAGCTGCAGCAAGCGCTGCCGCGCGGACGTGCGGCGGAACTTCGCTTTGCCCGCGCCCTGACCCGAGGGCTCGACGTCATCAGTGAATATCTCGGTTACGGCCGCGCGCGCAACGCTGCCGCGAAAACGCGGTTGGCGAGTTCGCCACGGGTCCGTCGCTTGGCGGTGGAGATCGTCGCTTCGCGAAGCGACTTCAACGAACGGCAGCGAGCCCTCACGTTGGATCGCTTGCGGGTCGTACGGCGCCAGATCGCGATTCTCACGGGCGCCTTGATCGGCATCTGTGCGCTCGGCATCGTCGTCACGATGATGCTGGCGCTGCGCTTTGGCGTGAACATCGCCGGGCGCGTCACGCAACTGGCCGAAAACGCGCGCCGGCTGGCCGCCGGGGAAGAGGCTCAACACATCCGCGGCAACGACGAGATCGCCGAGCTCGATCTCGTCTATCGCGAGATGATGCGGCGTACCAAGCGCGAGCACGACATGATCACCATTCTTCAGCGGGCGCTACTGCCCCAACGGCTGCCAACCGTGGCCGGCGTGCGGCTCGACGCCTGTTACGTGCCCGCGTATAGCGGCGCCGACGTGGGCGGCGACTGGTACGACGTCTTCACGATCTCGGACCGGCTCCTGGGCGTGAGTGTGGGCGACGTCGCCGGGCACGGCCTGCGAGCAGCCACGATCATGGGCCAAGCGCGGCAAGCGCTGCGCACCGCCTCGTACATCGACGACGATCCGGCCATCGTGCTCGAGCATGCCAACCGGCTATTCTGCCGTTCGGAGAGTACCGTGCTGCTGACGGCGTTCTTCGCGACGCTCGATCTGTCCGACGGGAGGATGCGGTATGCGCTGGCCGGGCATCCGTCGCCGATGATGGTGCGAACCGGCGGCGAGGTGGAATCGCTGCCCGGACGCGGCTTGATGCTCGGCATCGAGCATCGTGCCGTCTTCGAAACGCACGAGGTGATGCTCGACGAAGGCTCGGCGATCGTGCTCTTCACCGACGGCCTCGTTGAGATAAGCCGCGACTATCTCGCGGGGCGGGAAGAGTTGCGCCAAGCGATCGAGGCAGAGTACCGCGACGCATCGCAGAACATCGCGCAGGCGATCGTCAAGCGCGTCGTTGCCGGACGCTCGGCGCGCGACGACATTGCATTGCTGTTTTTGTGCGTTACCGCGCTGGCGGCCGCAGCCTTCCCACGGCAGCGGATGCGTTGGACGATCGACGCACGCAGCGAACGCTCCACGCGCCGTATCAAACGCGCGCTGCTCTGGCAGCTCGGGGAAATGACCGACGACGACGCCCAGCTTCCGACCGTGGAGCTGATCGTGAACGAGCTGCTCGGAAACGTGGCGCGTCATACTCCCGGGCCCGCCGAGGTCGAGCTCGAGTGGAGCGGCGAGACTGCGATCGTCCGCATCTGCGATCGCGGCCGGCCCTTTGCGCTGCGCAACGGCGAGAGACGCATCGAACTTCTCGCGGAGGACGGGCGCGGGTTATTCTTGGCCCAATCGGTGGCGCTCGATCTAACCGTGGAACGGGCGGGCGACGGCAACTGCGTGTCGGCGACGCTGCCGCTCAAACTCCGCACCGTGTCACGCTGAGCGCAATGCAAAGGGCGCGCTCTCCAGCACCACGTATAAAGAAGCCAGCGTAACGCCCTAGTCCACTTTTTTGCTCGGAGGTGTTTATGAGTTCACGGTTGAGTTTGCTGACGGTGGCGGCAGCTGCCGCAACGATCGCGATGGCGTCGGCCGGTTGCGGTCAGACGACGGGGTTGAACGGATCCTCAGGCGTGGCAAACGCGAGTGGCTATGTGAGTTCCCTTGGCGCCCTTCGCCCGCCGCGTGTCCCCCTTCGACACGCTCAGGGTGACAAGAGCTGGATGAATCCGGCCGCGAAGAAGTCGGATCTGCTTTATCTCGATGATCAAACGGGCGACGCTTACGTCTATTCCTATCCGAAGGGCGAACTGATGGGCACGCTGACCGGGCTAGGTGAACCGCAGGGCGAGTGCGTCGACAAGAAGGGCGACGTGTTCTTCACGACCTTCGCATCAGAGGAGATTATCGAGTACGCGCACGGCGGAACGTCGCCGATCAACACGTTGAGCAACCCCGGCGAATACATGGAGGGATGCTCCGTCGATAAGACGACCGGAAACCTCGCGGTGGTCGACTTCGAGCCGTCGGGCGGAGGGGGCGGCGGCGGTGTGGCGATCTTCGCCAACGCCTCAGGGAGCCCGACCGTGCTGAACGACCCGAATCTCCACCTTGGCTATCAAATCGGCTACGACAACAAGGGCAACATTTTCGTGGACGGCACCGACAGCAGCGGCAACTTTGAGTTCGCGGAGCTGCCCAAAGGCAGCAGCAGCTTCACCGAGATCCCGCTTAGCGTGTCGATCACCACGCCGGGCGGCGTGGAGTGGGACGGCAAGTACGTCACGGTCGGCGATGCGAAGAGCGGCGACATCTACCAGACCGACGGTGCGGGCGGTAAGATCGAAGGCACGACATCGCTGAGCGATTCCGACGGCATCTTCCAGTACTTCATCGCCGGCAAGAAGGTGGTCGGGCCGAACGACTCTTCCGCGAACGTCGGGATTTGGAAGTATCCCAAAGGTGGCACTCCGACGAAGACCCTCACCGGCTTCGCATATCCGTTCGGGGCCGCGATTAGCAAAGCGCCGAAGTAGATACGCCCGTTCTTATAGCGTAGCGCAGGCTTTCAAATAGGCGACGTCGTCGCGATCCAGCGCTTCGGAGAACGTCGCGTACGTCGACTCCGCAATTTCTGGTTCGAGGTCCGCAACAAAGTTCTCGATGCTCTCGGGCGACGCCGTCGCCGGTCCGATCGTCAGGAAGCGCTCGTTGATCCCGGCACATTGCGATAGATCGGCGCGCTCCTGCAGCCACGCTGCAATGTCGGCGTCGGAGGCCGCGCCTGCAACTAGCTCTTGAAACTGCGCGGGATCGACCCCGATCTGCTCGAGCAAGGCGAGGCTCGCGCCGTCCACGTGATACTTGCCCGTATTGCCGCCGGGAAGCAGTGCGCGCATCTTATCGATCGTTCTCGGTATAAACACGAGGCCCACGAGTTGTTCGCGCGGGCTGCGCGGGGACGTTTTGGTGAGGTCGAGTGGCTTCATGAGCGAGAGTCTTCGCGCAAGAGCCGGCTAATACCATCCCTAAGCGCATTATGCGTGGAGCAGTCGCAGCTTGCGCGCGCCGACGGCCATCGCGAATAGCACGACCGAAGCCGCCATGAACTCGGGTGCGTACGCGCCTTGCGTGAAATCGAACGTAGTGCGGTTCATCGGACCGATGTACCAGAGCACGAGGTAAGCGATTTCGAAGAGGCGTGTCGTCCCCGAGAGAGCGCCGCACGCTATCGCGAGCGTCGGAACCAAGATCGCACCCGCGACAATGCCTTCGATTCCGCCGAGATTCCCCGCAGCTGCCCAATGCACGAGCGAACCGCCGGCCGTCGCGAGCGCGAGCAGCACGCCGGCGAGCCACTGCGCGACGAACTGCCGGCGAATCGGATGCAACGTGGGATAAATAAACTGCTCGGTCGCGCAGACGGCCTCGCGCGTACCAACCTGAGACCAAACGAGCATCGGCCAAATCCAGGCGAGTCCGACCGCGATGCTCTGCACCTTCGCATCCGCGAAGAGTTGGAATATCAATAAGCCCGCTGCAACGGCGTACCACCAAAAGCTTAGCCCGCGCAGCAGCAGCCGCAACTCGGCGAGCACGATCGCGCCGAAGTCGCCGATGAAGAGCGCATCGACGAGGGGGCTGGTCAAGCGCGCCACCGCCGACTGCAACCGCATGACGACCGCGTTGCGCTTCGTGTTTTCAGCGGTGCGAGCCGGCTTGGCAAAGCGATCGAAGAGCAGGGCAGTCACGGCGACGACGCCGAGCGCAACCGGAAACCAGACCAAACGCTCCGCCACGTCGCTTCCGGAGAACGCGAACCCGTGAAACGTAAAGAGGTGGCGCGCGCTCTCGCCGCCCGCGCCGATTTCGACTGAGTTCAATTTCGCGCGGGGATCAACCTGCAAGATCGCCGCCCAGACCTGACGCATGACGAGATTTCCGCCCAGCATGTCGCGCCACCAGGGCACGTGCTTCGCCTCGGACTGAAAGCTCCAGACCAAGTACCACGACCAGAGAAAAAAGTAGACGACGTTGCCCAGACTGCCGCACAGCCACGGAATCATTTCGAAGAGCAGCGCGATGGCGGCGACCATCGCGATGGTCGGCAGGACAACGAGCGCGAATGGGGAGGCGATCTGCTCGAGATTGAACGCGTCGCTCTCGCCGCGCACGAACTGCATCACGATCGCGACCACGAAGAGAATCGCCGCCATCGAACCGAGAACGAGGAAGTTGCTCAGCGCCTTGCCCAGCGCGTAATCGAATCGCGTCATCGGCGTCGCGGCGAGAATCTCGCCGACGCGCGTGGTTCGGTCGCGCTCCACCGCGCTCTTGACGTTGTAGAAGGCGAAGAGCGAGAGCATCATCGTTGCCAGGATGGCGAAGGTCGCGCCAATCCACGCGGAGTTGTAGATGCCGCGGTAGCCGTCGATGAGGAAGGTCTCGTAGCCCGCGTTTTTCGCCGGGACCAGCAGCGTGCCGATCAGCAGCGTGACGGCGATCGTCGCAACGTACTGGTAGCGACGCGTGCGTTCCAGTAGATCCGCTCGCGTCAACGAGTAGATCGCCCAGAGTCGGCTCACGCGGCGGGTCGCGCGCCGGTGACGATCTGCAAGTACGCCTCTTCGAGCGAGGCGCGTCCGCCTACGAGCTTTAACGGATGCTCGTCTGCTAGCAACATTCCGTGATCCACGATCGCGACGCGCGTCGCCAGGCTTTCGACGTCTGAGCAGATGTGCGTGGAAAGAATGATGATGCGCTCGCCGGCCATGTCGCGCAGAAGCGTTCGAAATCGCACGCGCTCCTCGGGGTCCAATCCCGCCGTCGGTTCGTCGACGATCAGGAGCCGCGGGTCGTTGAGCAGCGCCTGCGCGATGCCGACGCGCTGGCGCATGCCGCCGGAGAATCCGCCCAAGGGCCGCGATCCGGCCTGAGCGAGATTGAGGCTTTCCAGCAGCATCGCGATGCGGCCGCGCAGCGCGCGCCGCCCGATGCCCTTGAGCGCGCCGATGTATTCGAGGAACTCGATTGCCGAGAGATGCGGATAGATGCCGAAGTCTTGCGGGAGGTAGCCGAGTGTGCGACGCAGCTCGTCCGGCGATTTGGCGACATCGCTGCCGTTGAAACGAATCGCTCCACTGCTGGGCCGCGTTACCGTCGCAAGCATGCGCATCAGCGTCGATTTTCCCGCTCCGTTGGGGCCGAGCAGCCCGAGAATCCCGGGCTCGAGCCGCAGCGTGAAATCACGAACGGCGTGGACGGCACCGTAGCGTTTGTCCAGTCCATCGATCTGGAGTTCCATCGCCGCATCTACACCCTGCGGCGAGGGGTTGTTTCGGGAATGATAGCCGGTGAACTCTGCCGCCTGCGCCCGTATCGCAGCGGTGATGCAAGCGCGCTCTGCGCCGTCGCCGACGATTTCGAATCGCGCGCTGGATGGTGCGGCGCTTCCCTCATCCCTACACGCTGCGCGACGCCGAAGAATGGATCGCGATTGCGATGGCCGCCCCGCGCGGGCAAATCCTCACGATTGAAGTCGACGGCACCATCGCCGGCGGCATCGCCATCGAACCGCACGAGGGCGAGCGGACGGGCACAGCGCTCTTCGGCTATAGGTTAGGCCACAACGGGCCCTCGCCGGGAAGGCGGGCCTTTCACAGGCGCTGGTCGCGGAACTAGAGGGAGGTAAGCATCCCCCGTCGGGTGCTTCCTTAGCAAAAATCGCCGCCGCGCTGGACACTGATCCGGATGCCTTCTACTCAAGCTAGGGCGTTGTACACTTGAGGAAAACCGTGCCAACCATATGGCACCTTGCCCTCCATGATGAAGGCGCGGATCAAGAGCGCATCTACCCTCCTCGCAGTCGCCCACGGATTTACCTACCCACAAGTCTTCCACGACTATTTCGTAACCGTGCACTGGCCCAACGGAACCGCCTGTCCGCGTATGGTACTCTAACAGGCTCGCGTTTTCGGAATCGCTGAACGCAGCGTTGGGCGGTTCCCGATCTAGCCCGCAAGTCGCTCCTGTCCGGGATTATCGGCAGCATCGACTAGGGCGCCACGCTCTGCGCCGGACATCAAAGCTCGACATCCGATATTAGCTGGTGCGTCCTGCGTCACGAATCGGTCAATTATATGCTCCACGAATTCGTTAGTGGCAACGCCCGTGTGAACAGTATCGAAGAGTTCTGAGCTGGGCCTTCCTGCAGCTCGCCATCGGAGGAGCATACACCCACGTGGACCAGCGAAACCTCGCGACCGTGCGCTGAACGTTCCAAGCGGTGTCAACTTGGAGATCTGCCCGATCTTATCGTCGTAGGGCCCGGACACGACGTTATAGACGTGAATCGCATTGGCGTCCGTCGCTCGCATCAGCGAAAAATCACGCGACCAATCCGCCATGTTACTTCCGTGTAGCGTGACGTTGAGCGTGGGCGGTCGGCCACGCCTTTTTCCGATGGCGTCGGCCAAATGATCAGGTCTTGGCGAAGGAGTTCTTGCCCGCCGCGGAACGCGTCTACGGGGAGCCTACCAGAGCATCGCTGAGGTCGATACAGGGCCACTGACGACGACGGTGTCGCTGCTTCCCGACCGGCGCCCGTCGAGATCAAAGCGGCGTTACTGCCGTTATACGCGCTCATGAATGCGACCACTAACGCGACGGACCGTAATCCCTTGCCATAGCGAAAAGGCTCCACAATTTGCGCCATAAGAGGCTGCCCAACCTGAAGCTATAACCTGGTTTCCATGAAGCCCGCTGCGTGGCGTGCGGTAATCCAGGTGATCTGCGGGATAACGGGACTCGCTGCTCTGGCCGAGCTTTTCGGCGCGACCGGAATGGGCGGTGCTTCGCCTTGGCTCGGAATCTGGGGCGCAACGGTCTCGGCTTCCTCGCAGCCGTTCAATCTTACGATTCAATCGATCGAACCCGGCGGCGCAGCTGAACTCGGCGGCCTGCGTGCGGGCGATCGAGTCGATCTACGCGCGAACGATCTCCTCGATCGGTTCTCTCTTCTGGGCCAACCGCTGAGTGGGCGGCCCGTGACCATTCTGGTCCGCCGCGGTTCGGCGCAACAAACGGCCGTCGTGACGCCGGGTCCGCCCAACTTGAGGCGCCGGTGGGATGCCTTCTTCAATTGGCCCGGTCAAATATGGATCGCGTTGCTTGCGGCGCTGATTGCGTGGCGCCGATCGCACGTTCGCGAGATGCGGCTCCTGTGTTTGGCGCTGGTCTCTTACGCGCTGTGGCAGGTTACCGCGCCGTTTGCGTTTGCCGCGCCGTGGACGTGGGTCTATGTCGTTTTCCGCATCGGCACCGTGTTTTTCGGGCCCTTGGCGGTGGCGTTCTGGGCTGCGTGTGCCGGCTGTTTCGGCACCCCGCTCTCGCGGGCTCGGCGCGCAACGCAAACGCTGTGCTATGTTTTCGTCGCAACCTCGATCCTGCTTGGGTGCGCGGGCGTCCTCGGCGTCATCACCTTGTGGTTCGATCCCATGAGACTCTTGTGGGCTGCCGCGGGGCCGTTGTTCGGCCTCGCGTTGCTCGCCGCACTGGGATGCGGCGTGCTTGCGATCGCAACAGCGCAAGGCATCGAGCAAAGACGCGCTGCGTGGCTGCTCGTTCCGCCGGCGCTCCTCGTTCTTACGCGCTACGCGCTCGATACGGCGGCGATCCACCTGCACTCCTATGCCGGCTATCTTGCGATGACCTACACCTATAGTCTCGTGCTCTTCTCCACACCGCTGGTCGTGACGTACGTCGCTCTCAATCGGCGATTGATCGACATCGGCTTCGTTTTGAACCGGGCGGCGGTGTTCGGCATCGTCTCCGCGATCGTCATCGGCGCCTTCATCTTGGTCGAATGGGCCGTCGGCCAGTGGCTCGTCAGCGCAAGCCACACGACCAGCGTGGTGGCCGGGATGGTCGTCGCGCTCGCGCTCGGTCTATCCATGCGTTACATTCACCAGTACGTCGATGTCTTCGTCGATCGCGTCTTCTTCCGGAAACGGCACGACGACGAAGCCGCGCTGCGACGCTTCGCAGGCGAGTCAGCCTACATTAGCGATCGCGACATACTGCTCAACCGCGCGATTCGGGAAGTACTGGCGCACACCGATGCCGACGACGCGACGATTCTCGTGCGCGATGAGGCGCACGGGTACGTGAGCCGCGGCAATGGCTCCCGCGCGCGTATCGATCAAAATGATCCGGGCATCGTTGCCCTCAAGGCCTGGAGCAAGCCGGTCAACCTGCATTCGCTCGAGGATTCGCAGCTACGCGGAGAGTTGGCGTTCCCGATGATCTCGCGCGGCGATCTCGTTGGCGCGCTCCTTTGTGGTCCGAAACGCGACGGCGAGGCCTACGCGCCCGATGAGTGCGACGCGCTCCTCGCGCTCGCTCGTGGAGTAGGCACCGCGCTCGATACGCTCTCGCAATACAACGGTGACGGTGTAGCATCGCTCCAAGCGACGCAAGGTCTCATCCTTGAAGAGCTGCAAGCGCTCGCACGAAGAATACCGTGAGGTCTTGATGGTCGTTCTCTCTGATCGATTTGCTGACGCCTTTGCTTACGCAAACGCCGTTCACCGTAACCAGCGCCGAAAGCGAACGGAGATCCCCTATGTGAGCCATCTTCTCGCGGTGGCGAGTATCGTGCTCGAGGCCGGCGGAGACGAAGATGAGGCGATCGCAGCGCTGTTGCACGACGCTCCCGAGGATCAGGGCGGCCATCCTCAGCTCGCGTTGATTCGGGCGCGCTTTGGAGACCGTGTTGCCGCGATCGTCGAGGGCTGTTCCGACTCGTTGGAAGTTGAACCGTGGGCGAAGGAAGAGTGGCGCGCTCGCAAGGAGCGCTATCATGACAACGCTCGGCAAACGACCGATTCATCGGTGCTGCTGGTGAGCGCGGCCGACAAGCTTCACAACGCGCGAGCGACGCTCGCCGATCTTCAGCGCGTTGGGCCCGGCGTCTGGGATCGCTTCACGGGCCGCCGCGAGGGCACTCTTTGGAACTACGAAACGCTTCTCAAGCTGTACACCGATTCAGGTGATCCGCGTGTTCGGCAGCTGGCTGCCGAACTGGACCCTATCGTCAAGGCGCTTGAGAAGTACTAGGAATCCCTACGGCGGCGGCCAGTAGGCGACGCCGGTCGGGTAGTTCTTGGTACTCCATCCCTCGTTGATCGATCCCAGCACCTTACCGGCGGGATAGCTCAGGACTTCGACTTGCTCGAAGTTCGAGACGAACAACTCGGAGCGTTTTTGATTGAACGTCTCCCACGCCGCACCATTGGGAACCGGGATTTGCTGCACGAGTTTGCCCGTTGCCTCGGAATAGACTTCGACCGTGCCGCTTCCATCCAACGCAAGGAGATTGTCGCTGCCGTCCTCGAGGATCGCCCAGGGCTCGGCGTAGCTCACGCCGAGGTCGATCGCTTTCCCTCGCGCGTGCTTGAACTCGGCGATGTCGCCGCTGCTCCCGCTGCCTTGATACGAAATATAGATTGTGTTCGTTTGGGCGTGGAGCGTTATGCCGTCGACTTGAAAGTTATGCAGCCGCAACACGCGTGAGGGCTCGCTCGCCGCCGGCGGATAGATCGAGACCGAGCCCGGCGAGAACTTGGCAAACGGCGCGATGTTCGCGACGTACATCGTTCCGTCGCTCCTGACCGCAATATCGTTTGGAACCCAATGGATGGGGACGATGTAGCGCGAGTACTTTGTGGAGCCCTTCGGGTACACCTTAATGTCGCCGTGTGCCTGGCCCTCGGTCGAGACGCCCAAGTCTGCTACGTAGAGATTGCCGGCAGCGTCGGTCGTCATACCTTCGGGCATGGCGTCGTCTTGAATCTGGCCGACCAGTTTATACTGCAGGCCGTGTAAGGACAGGATGTCAATGACCCCACTATACGACGGGCTGCCCGTCGGATCTCCGACGTACAGCAGCGCCTTTGCGCTCTTGACCTCGGGCGACATCCAACTTCCGGAATGATGCACGCCGGCAGACGCCGGCGGCATGACCCAGGCCGATCCGGCCGGTGCGGCCGCTCCGGCGCAGCCGGATGCCAAAAGAATGAGTGTGGCGGCGGCCAGCGCCTCTCCGCGTCGCGTCGATCCAACGTTCACAAGGTCAACGTAATTCTCGAACCGCTGGCGATCGCCTGGCCTGTAGGGGGACGGACTCGAGGACCTAGGGCTTGCCTGCAGGGCTTTCGGAGCGGCCAAGAAAGGGTCTCCTTAGGAGCACTCCGGATGAAGTTCGTCCTCTTTTCAGATCTGCACCTCGACTCGCCCTTTCAATGGGCGGGGCCGTCGCTTGGGCGCAAGCTGCGCCTCGCGCTGCGCGAGACGCTCGACCGTGTCTGCCGCTTGGCCGTCGACGAGGGCGCGGATGCATTGCTTTGCGGCGGCGATCTCTACGAGCAGGAGAACTTCACGCCCGACACAGCCGAATTTCTGCGAAGCTCCTTCGAGAAGTTGACGCCGCTGAGGGTATTCATCGCCCCCGGCAACCACGATTGGTACGGGCCGACCTCGCTATATAGGGAAGGGCCGTGGAGCCCCAATGTCCGCGTGTTCGATGAAGCTCGTCTTACGGCTGTCGCACTGGACGCGCAGGTGACGTTGTGGGGCGCGGCCCACCGCGGTCCCGCAAATACTAACGGCTTCTTACATGGCTTTCACGTCAATGGCTCTGCGTTGAATCTCGCGCTGTTTCATGGTTCGGAGCATGCCTCTCTCATACAGCAAGAAGAAGGGAAAGTACCGCACGCGCCTTTTCGCGCCGACGAGATTCGCGCGTCGGGTCTGCGTCACGCTTTTGTCGGTCACTACCACCAACCGAGAGATAGCCAATGGCTGACGTACGCCGGCAGCCCGCAACCGCTCGCCTTCGGCAAGAGTTCCGGCAGCGCGGTAATCGTTGGGTTAACCGACGGAGAAATACACCGTAAGAGAGTCGACGTCTCTTCGATCGCCTTCCACGACATCCGCGTAGACGTTTCGGCCGCCGCGTCGATGAGCGAAATCCTTACGCGGGCGCGCGATGCCG
>Ga0265356_1000140_pt1 | contig 12826 bp, 14 predicted proteins | sample NZE4metagenome_FD_189075 | JGI IMG/M metagenome (GOLD analysis project Ga0265356, IMG submission 189075) | Rhizosphere microbial communities from Maridalen valley, Oslo, Norway - NZE4 | ecosystem: Host-associated > Plants > Roots > Rhizosphere > Soil | place: Norway: Oslo | collected 2017-09-15
GATTGCAATGATGCTGCGGAAAGTGCGCGCAGCTCGCCGGACGCCCTTCGTGCCCTGCGGAGATCAGCACGTCGTAACTCAACATCACCAGCCGCCCGAAGCGCCGCCGCCTCCGAACCCGCCGCCGCCCGCCGAGAATCCGCCTCCAAAACCACCACCACCGAACCCGCCGCCCCCGAATCCGCCTCCGGTCACGAGATATCCGCCGCGGCCGCCTTTCCTGACGACGGCAACGATCGCGAAGAGAAAGATCAACCCGAGGATAACGAGCACCCACGCGTCTTTGCCCGTCATCGGCTCCGTCTGCGTATCTTCGGGTTGGGCCGAAACACCGCTGTACGACGGCGTAATCGTCTTCAGCATCGCCGCGACGCCGCTGCTGACCGCGCCGTCGACGTCGTTTGCCCGCATCTGCGGCCGGATCACGTTCGTGATGATCCGATAGGAGTCGGCGTCGGTCAGCGCGCTCTCCAAGCCGTAGCCAACTTCGATGCGGGCCTTATGGTCTCGCATGAACACAAAGAGCACCGCGCCGTCGTCTTTGCCGTGGCGCCCGATCTTCCAATGATCGGCCGTCTCGCCCGTCCACGTTTCCAGCGGAACGTCGCCGGTAGTCTGCCCGATCCACACGACGATCTGGTGACCCGTCGCGCTCTCGTAGGCATGCAACTCGTTTTCGAGCGATGCGCGCGCGTTCTCTGAAAGCGCGTTCGCATTGTCGGTAACGTAATGCGCGGGCGTCGGGGGAATCGTGAAACCCGCGCCGGCCGCAACCGCCGGGGCCGCGTAGAGCAGGGCCACGAGCGCAAATGCCAATCGTCCCACACTCACGTGCCGCACTCTACCAGCTCCCCGAAGCGCCGCCGCCACCGAAATCGCCGCCGCCCGACGAAAAGTCGTCGTCGCTGCTGCTGAAATCGTCACTGCCGCTCGACGATGACGAGCTGCTCGCGCCGCTGCTCCAGAACGTAGAGCCCTTCTCCTCCTTCTTCGCCGCCGGCGCGCCCTTGCGCGCAACTATCATGAAGATCACGAACGCGAAGAACAACACGAGGAGGCCGAAGAAAGCAATCATCGCGATGACGAATCCCGAAACAGCCGGCGGCGCGGTGTTCTCCTGCGCCGGCGGCGGCGTGACGCCCGCGTAGGAAGGCGTAATCGTCGTCAGCATCGCCGCGACGCCGCTCGACACGGCGCCGTTGGGGTCGCCGGCCTTCATCCGTGGAACGATGTCGTCGCGGATGATCCGCGATGCGTCGGCATCGGTCAGCGAGCCTTCGAGCCCATAGCCGACCTCGATGCGCACCTTGTGATCGCTCATGAACATGAACAGAATCGCGCCGTCGTCCTTGCCGCGCCGCCCGACATGCCAGTGATGTGCGGTCTCGCCGGTCCACGTCTCGAGTGGAACGTCGCCGGTCGTGTCGCCGATCCAGACGACCACTTGATGTCCGGTCGTTTTCTCGTAGGCTTTGAGTTCGGCGTCAACCGAAGCTTGCGTCGCGCTCGAGAGCGCCCCTGCGCTATCGGTGACGTAATGAGTCGGGGCCGGTGGCACGGCAAAATCTGCCGCGACCGCCGGCACCGGCAGCACGCAGGCGATAAACAGGCCGGCCCAAAGGCTTAGACGCAAACTCTACGGTTTGTCTGCCGGTACGACGCCGACGCCGATCGGCTCGGAGAATCCGCTGAACTGATAGAGAATCTTGCCGCCGCCGGGATACGGTAGCTCGTCGACCGTTTTCGACGATGCGTCGGTAACCCAAAGATCCTTGTTGCTCTTATCGAGCGCAAAACTAACGGGCTTCTTCACGCCGGTAAGCTTGACGGTTCCCTTGTGATGGCTTCCCTTGTAAATTTGGATGCAGAGGCAGCCTTGGTCGTCGATGTTGATCGTGCCATTGTGCGCTATCTGAATGCCGCCCGGGGATTTTATGCCCGAGATGCCCGTCGCCTTGTCGGTCGTCGAACCACGCGCGACGACGCCTACCTCGACGGTACTACCCGAAAATCCGTCGTTGTAGAAGTTACCGTGCTTGTCGAAGTCCCCGTAGTAATATTGCGACATCAGGCCCGTAGCCACGCTGGTTACGCTCGTGGATCCGGGAGCATAAAACGAGATGTTCCCCGATCCCGTGCACGAGGGCGCCGCGCAGAGGTTCGTTACCGCAACCGTGCCGTCTTCCGCCACGGCCACATCCGAGGGAATATAGCCGCTGTCGCCGAGCACCGATACAGTCTCGCACGCGTCCGTGAAAACGACGACTCGCTGATTGCCGGAGTCGGCGACGTAATCGAGCGTCGATTTCGCGAATCGATGGCCTGGGCCATTCGCCGTAGCCACGCCGCCCGGCATGCTAAGGCCGCTCCCGAGCGTCTTGCAAGTGTTGCACGGGCTCCCCGGCCCACAGATCACGACGTCGTTCTGCGACGCGTCGGAGGTGATGACGGTTGTCGAGCCGGTAGTCAGCGGCCGCGCAGAGGACGTAGAGCTCACGGGCGGCGCGCCGCAAGCGATCACGGCGATGCATAAGATCGCAAACGAGGCGGGGCGAAGCAATAGCGCCGGCTTTGGCAAGAACAAACTATAGCATCCTGCGCGGATTTTGGCTACCCCGCTATAACTAATGCAGGCAGTGACATTCGGAGCTCTCCTTCGGCATCTTCGCGTTGCGGCGGGCCTCTCGCAAGAGGCTCTTGCCGAGCGCGCGCACATCAGCGCCAAGGCGATCGGCTCGCTCGAAGTGGGAGCGCGGCGCGCACCATATCGAGAGACCGTCGAGCAACTCCTGATCGCGCTCGACGCAACGCCGGAGGAACGATCACAGCTTACCTCTTTGGCGGAGGCGGCGAGATCGCGCAAGCCCCGAGCCACGGTGACACCGGAGCCAGTTCAGCGCGAGAACCTCCCATCGCCTCCGACGCGCCTGATCGGCCGCGCGCGGGAGGTCGCGGCAGCGGCCGCGCTTCTCGGAAGCCATCGTTTGGTAACGCTCGTGGGCCCCGGAGGCGTCGGAAAAACGAGGACAGCGATCGAGGTCGCACGAGAGCAGCGTTTGCGCTTTCCCGACGGCGAGTGGTTCGTCGATCTCGCTGCGCTCGCTGCGTCTTCAGCGGTGACGCCCACCGTCGCGGCAGTTCTGGGAGCCTCGCCGGCACAAACGCCGACGCTCGACTCGATCGCCGACTTCTTGCACGAGCGCCGCGCGCTCCTCATTCTCGACAACTGCGAACACCTGCTGGATCCGGTTACGCAGCTCTCGCGCGCCGTGCTCAAGCGAGGGGGAGAATCGCGCATCCTCGCCACCAGCCGCGAGCCGCTTCGAACGGACGGTGAAGCGGTCTTTGAAATTCCGTCACTCGGTTGTCCGCCGCAGGACGCTCTGCTCACACCGGAGGTTGCAGTGGGCTACTCCGCAGTTGAACTCTTTTGCGAGCGGGCATCGAGCCGAGATGCGGGATTTGCCTTGGGCGCCGATGATTGTTCGGTCGTCGCTCGAATCGTGCGGCGACTCGACGGCGTCCCGCTCGCGATCGAATTGGCGGCTGCTCGGGTGCGCGCGCTCGGCGTAACGACGCTGGAGAGCCGGCTGGATCGCCGCTTCGAGTTGTTGTCGGGCGGCGATCGAGCGGCGCCGTCGAGGCAGCAGACGATGCGCGCGCTTATCGCATGGAGCTACGATCTGCTCGCGCCGGGCGAGCAGCTCTTGCTGCGAAGGCTGAGCGTATTCGCGGGCGGCTGGTCGCTCGAGGCGGCCGAGTCCGTCTGTGGCGACGAAGAGCTGACGGTCTTTCCAAGCCTTGCGTCGCTCGTCGAGAAATCGCTGGTCGCAAGCGACGTGCGCGCGAAGAGCGCACGTTACGCACTCTTAGAATCGACGCGCGACTTCGCGCGTGAGGCCATCGGCGCGGAAGAAGCGGCGGCCCTCGGGTTGCGGCACGCACGCTGGGTCGCCGAACTGCTGCGAAGGACGGAAGTCCGAATCGACATCGAAGGCGCAAACACACGGCTCGCGCCGCTATTCGGCGACCTGGAGAATATTCGCGCCGCGCTGCGCTGGTGTGACGCAGCGGACGAGTTCGCGCTCGGCGGTGAAATCGCGTGCCGCATACCCGAGCTCTTTTATTGGTACGGGTTCGCGGAAGAGGGCCGCGGCTGGCTCGAACGGTCGCTGGAGCGCGTTCCCGAAGGCGACAATCCCGAGGTGGCGGCGCGCCTTTGCGCCGGCCTTGCGCGGCTCTCCAGCGATGCGAACACACGCCTGAACGCCTCGCAACGAGCCGTCGACCTCGCACGGCGCGTCGACGATTCCCGCCTGTGCGCCACCGCATATACGCGCTACGCCGTCGCGCTCTATGCGATCGGCAGACTCGACGACGCCCTTGCTGCAAACGATCGGGCGTGCGAGCTTTTGCGTGCCGGCCCGACGGCGTCGAATCTGCCGTTCGCCTGGGCTCTGCAGCATCGTTCGTGGATGCTGGTCGAGTTACGCCGTTTCGACGAAGCACGCGCGTGCATCGAGGAGGCGATTCGAATATTCACGCTGCGCCAGGCCGAGCGCGAAGCCCGGGGACTCGCCGGAGACTTAGCGGAGCTCGAGTTTGCCGCGGGCCGCGCAGAGCGAGCCCTGGAGATCGTCGACGAAGCACTTCCGGTCGCGGCAGAGACCGCGGATCCGGAGCGCGAATCGGTGTTCATCTGCAATCGCGCGGGTTACTTGCTGCGCCTCGGCGACTTCACCGAAGCGGAAGCGACCGCCCGCGAAGCCGTCGCGCTCGCAGTGAAGACTCACCGCACCGAACGCGTGTTTCACGCACTCGAACATCTCGCGGCGGCTCTCGCCTGCCGAAACGACGTCGAACACGCGGCGCTGCTCGCCGGGTTCGTCGAAGCCGGCTATTCGAGCTCGGGTTACGAGCGCGAGACGACCGAGCGAAGTAGCCACGAGATACTCACACTGGCGCTGCGCCGTACGGCCGAGATCGACGTTGACGCGCTCATGCGCCAGGGCGCGGACATGACGAGAGCGCAGGCCGTCGAGCTTGCCGCCAACTGTGCCGGTTAACTGTAGTAGCTGAGGGTGCTTCGTTTCGCTCCCCTGTCGGACAATGCGGGTGACCCGACGAGTATCGGGATCCACGACGTTACGACAGGAGCTACCAATGCGTTTTTTGATTTCAACTCTCTGCACGACGGCCGCAATCGCCGTGCTCGCAGCCTGTTCCGGCAACATGGCGACGATGCCGAGCACGAATTACCAGTTGCCGTCGCGCATCGCCTCGAACGAGCCCGCGGCGGCGCCCAGCCAAGTCAAGCCCATGGGGGAAAATGGCTGGAGCCAGTGCACCGACCCGATCTGGGGAACCTTCTGGCTTCAAATCACTCCGTCCCAGTCTGACGAGTTCATCGGCTGGTATCAGGTCATCAGCGGTTATGTCCGCACCAGCGGGGATGACAAATACGACGGGCACGTGATCTACAATCCCGTCAAAATATCGTGGGCGAACATGAACCTCGACGTCAAGGCGTTCTGGAACGGCAAGTGCGTAGGCACATGCGGCCTGAGTGCGAACGACGCATCGTCCACCGTCGAAGTAAGCCACGTCTCACCGAAGAATTCGAAGCTCCTGGCTTCGTTTGACACATGCTCGGCGTGCATCATCACGGGCCTCGCCGTGGCCAAAGACCAGACGCTGCTTGCGGCCGTCGAACCGGCATCGAGTAGTTCGGCCTCCTCGATCTACGTCTGGAGTTACGGATCGACGTCACCTTCGGCGATCTTGCAAGGGCAGAGCGGATTGACCGGCGTGGGCGTCGCGATCGACGCTTCGAAAAACGTCTATTGGACCGCGAACGCGCCGAAGGGTTCGGGCACGACCGGCGAGCTGTGGGAGTACCCCTACGAAGCCAGCGGCACGTATGGAAGCCCGACTCTTCTCCAGAGCACCTCCAAAATCGCCGGCATCGTCGGACCGAACGCCGAAGGAATGATCGCGTACAGCCTACCGTCGGCGGGTGAGGTTGCCGTAGGGAAGCCGGGCGGCAGCGGCAGCTATATCAAAACGGGCGGTAACCCCGAGGCACTTAGCTTGGACTCGACCGGCACCGCGCTCATGGTTACGGATCCGGTCAACAACCGAGTCTCCACGTACACATTCCCCGGCGGGAAGCCCATCAGTTCGTGGAGCGTCCACTATAAGAAACACGGCAAAGTGATTCCGACCTCAATGACGAGCTATTTGCCGCCAAAATAGCGTTCCTGACGAAGCGCAGCAACAGGGCGGAGGCTATGTGCATCCGCCCTTCTGCCATTCTGCCAACTGTGCCGGTTAACTGTAGCAGTTGAGGGTGTTTCGTTTCGCTCCCCTGCCGGACAATGTGAGTGACCCGACGAGTATCGGGATCCACTACGCTACGACAGGAGCTACCAAATGCTACACAATCGCTCGATCCTTCGCGCCGCAACCAGCCTCGCCGTCGCGGCCCTCATCGCCCAGCTTCTCGCGGGGTGCAGTGGCGCCACGCAAACGCTCCCCGGGTTCAACTCCGCGGTATCGGCGCAGCAAAATGCGCCTGCCTCGCAGAAGTCGCTCGCGAGCCGCAAACTGGTTGGAACGATTAGGCCCGACCAAGAGGACCCATGCAGCGGCGTCAGGGGAAATGTTCAAGGTCCTAACACGTTTTGGACTGAATCGCTCGGTCCGCCGATCACGTGGACCGAGACCACGGGATACTACGTCGAAGAGTACACCGACCAGGGAATCATTTGGTCACCGTGCCCTGGGAGCACGTCGACAACGTGCTCGCCGAGTCCGACGTGTCCGGGTTCCACCTATGGTTTTCACGTTCAGGTCTCCGAAGCCATCGCGCCGGAAAACTTTAAATGCAACCCATGCTTCCTCGTCGCCGAAGCCGCTTCGAACAACATCGGAGTCATCGCTGCGAGCAAGAAGCACGTTGTGACGCAAGTTGGAACACTGAGTACCACGCTGGGCTCGGTGACGTATTCACCGGTCGGATTGGCGGTTGCCAAGAATGGCACCATCTACGCTTCGGTCGTCTCGGTTATCGGTTCCGGATTTGGCAGCTCGTGCATTCTTGTCTATCCGCCAGGTTCGACGAAACCGACGAGCATGCTGTGGGACTCCGGCCTAGGCCAGGCGGTGGGAGCGATCGCGGTAGACCGGAAGGACGACGTCTTCGTGGCCTACACTTCAACCGAGGGCAGTCAGACCTCCGCGCAGATCGACGAGTTCCTCAACGGGCGTACCAAATCCGTGCCGTTTGCGACGATTGGTAATGCGTATGATGGCGCGCTGGCGGTTACGAACGAGGGCGACGTGGTGGCCAGTTCCATCTCGGTCGGCTCGGGCGGCGGTCAGATCGCCGTCCTCAGCCCGAAGGGCACCATCGTATCTAGCTTCGCCACCACAGGGTTGCCCGAAGCGATCAGCCTCGACAACTCCAATAAGCACGTATGGGTCGATGACGCGACGAACAACGCGATCACCGAGTACGCGTTCCCAGCCGGTGGGGCACCCCTCTTCTCCGCGCCCCTTGAGACCTCCGGAGGAACCCCGTTAACCCCTGCCGACTTCTTGCCCAAGGACTTCCAGAAACCGTAGCCGCTTCCAGTGAAAGGCGCGGCCCTTAGGCGCTCGTTTTACGCGAGCGCCTTTTCTTTTCACGACATGCGCGTAAGCGCAGATTACCCGACGTCGCCAACTGTGCCGGTTAACTGTAGCAGCTGAGGGTGTTTCGCTTCGCTCCGCTGCCGGACAATGTGAGTGACCCGACGAGCATCGGGATCCACTACGCTACGACAGGAGCTACCAATGCGCTTTTTCGATTTCAACTCTCTACACGACGGCCGCAGTCGGCGCGCAGCAGTTGCAGCGCTCGCACTCGCAGCGCAACTCGCCGCTTGCAGCGGCAATACCGACTCGAGCCTCACGCCGATGGGGGCAAGCTCGACCGCTGCAATGCTGACGCATACTACGGCCGGCTCGAATGCGGTCCGGCCGCCGGAAGAGCTATGCGAACCGGTCGTCTACGTCGGTACCGGCTGGCAATATGAAGGCGGCACGATCAACGAATGGTACGAGTTCTCGGGTAACTGGGCCGATATCGGCGGCCGGCTCGTTCCTTGTTCCTCGACTCCGATCGCAAAAGATCCGATCAACCCATTTTGGAATGCGTTTTGGGGCGAAGTCGTTCTGACGTCGTACTGGTTCCAAGTGCAACAGTGCTTCCAGTATTGCTTTGCGAGCACGAGCCCGTACAGCAACGTGGTCACGGTGTACACATATCGGAGACATCACGAGGTCCAAGTCGGATCGGTGAACACGGCGCCCTATCTCCCGATCGGTCTCGCGGTTTCTTCGAAGGGGACGCTCTACGTCTCGGTGATTCCGCCTCAAGGCGGCAAGCAAAGTTCAGGAATCCTCGTCTATCCGAAAGGCCAGACAAGCCCGTCGGGAATGCTCACCGATTCGCACGCCGGCCAAAACGCCGAAACGATCGCCGTTGACAAATCCGGCAACCTCTATGCGGCGTACACCTCGACCGAGAGCAGCCGGCAGGTCGCGCACATCGACAAGTTCCCCGGCGGAAAGTCGAATGCGGTCTCCTTCGCGGTGCTCGATGGCGTCGAAGCCGGCGCAATCGCCGCGACGGCGGGCGGCGACGTCGTAGCGAGCACCATCGCATCTTCCTCAGGCGAAATCCAGATCTTTAGTGCGAAAGGTCAGACGATTGGAAAGTTCGCGACAACATCCGACCCGACTTCGATCAGCATCAACAAAAAGAATAACGCGCTGACCGTTTCGGACGCAGCCAACAACCTCGTCTCGAACTATGCCTACCCGAGCGGCACGCTGCAATCGCAGCTGTCGCTGGGCAGTCCCTCACAGATGTGGGAGCCCGGCGGCATGATCGCGCCGTAGCGCGGACTCGGCGAAAAGCCATGGTAAGGGTCGGCCTCTCCGGAGGCCGGCCCTTCTTTATATAGGCGTTGTCGCAGCCCTGGTGCTGTTCACGGGCTTCACCGCGAATGCCGGCGCGTTAGGTGACCGCCTCGTTCCACTCACGGATATACCACTTCGCTACGACGCCGTTGAGCACGAACGGATCGCCTTCGGCAAACTCCTGAGCTGCTTGCGCGGTCGTAAAAATCGCCATGGCGCCTTCTTCCGGGTTGGCGAAAGGCCCAACCATCAAGAGCGTGCCACGAGAGCGGAACTCTTCCCACCGCGCGCGGTGGGCTGGAAAGTGCTGCGGAGCCTTGGTGTGTACGTCACTCGACGATTCGTAGAATAACACGTGCTTCAAGATTGCGGCTCCGCAAAATGCGTGTGCAGTACCTCGCCCAGTCGCGCGACGGCATACAGAATGCCGGCTTCGGTCTCGCCGCGCGCGAAAAACGGCGTGCTCTTCTCTACCACGTCGTTCCAAAACGCGTCGCCAACACGCTCGTGCAGCGCGCGGTCGCCGATGATCGCAAACCGGCGGGCCTGAGGAGCGACCAAGATCAGCGCGGCGTTGGCGTGTTCGTGGCGCTGCAAGCCGATGCGCCCGAACTCCCGCGTGGCGCGCTCGAACGCGTCGACGCTGCGATCGGGAATCTCGCGAACCGCGATGCGCCCGGTCGTGCCGTCTTCGGCCGCCGCAATCGCCGCCGCGATCGTCGCTTGCTGCGCCTTGCTCACGGACTGAAGTTCACGACCGGCGCCTGCTCCGCGCCGGGCTGCGATTTAAAGTAGGGCTTTTCGTTGAACTTGCCGCCGAAGAGCCCGGCGAAGAACACCGTCGGAATCGTGTCGCGCCGGGTGTTGAATGTCTGTGCGACCTCGTTGTATTTTCGTCGTTCGAACGCGATGCGGTTTTCGGTGCCCTCGAGCTGCGCTTGGAGCGTCGCAAAGTTCTCGGTCGCTTTGAGCTGCGGATAGTTCTCGACGACTGCCAATAACCGCGAGAGCGCCGACCCGAGCTGATCTTGCGCGGCGGCGTATTTCGCGAAGTCCTGCGGATTGTTGATCGCGTTTTGCGCGACCTCGGGTGAAATCTGCCCGACGCTCGCGCGCGCCTTCGCGACGGCCTCGTACGTGCTCGATTCAAAGTTCGCCGCACCCTTGACGGTCGCGACGAGATTGGGAATCAGGTCGGCGCGCCGCTGATAGACGTTCTGCACCTGCCCCCACTGCGCGTCGACGGCTTGGCTCAGCGTCACGAGCGAGTTGTAGGCGGTGCCGACCATCACCGCGACGATGATTACGATTACGCCGATCACGACCGGCACAGCATAGGAAGGGCGTTGTTGCATGGCGTGGTCTACGGCTTTACGAAGCCGAGTCCCCCCACTTGCGGCAGCGCCAAGAATGAATCGATGGCCGCAAAGAGCTTTTCCGGCTGGTCGAGCATGATGAAGTGACGCGAATCGTCGATCATCACTACCTTGGCGGAAGGGTCGCCGGCGAAGAGGCCTTGATAGTATGCCTGTTTACCCGCAAGTGTGAGCATCGGATTATATGGGTTCTCCGGATCGATGGTCGCATCGAAGGGGCCGATCTCCAACAGCGGAACGTCGATTTTCGATAGTCCGGGCCGAATGTCGGCGGCCATCAACTCTTGCATGTAGGTTCCGGTCGCCGCAACGTTCGCTCCCGCTGAGAAGCTCAACGCCGTCTGCACGTTCGCAGGCTTGGTCATAAAGCTCATCTGGTACGCTTGGGCGGCCGCAAAATCCGCGGGTGAGGCTTGCGCAACCCGACCGCCGACGGCGTCGGCCGCCGCGGCGCGAGCCTGCGGCGTCATCTTCTCCATCCCCGCAAACACGGGCAGCCCGTCGATGGCGACGGCGCCCCGAATCAGATCGCTATGCTCTTCGGCCAATCGAATCGCTAAAAAGCCGCCCAAACTGTGACCGATGACCACCGGCTTATTCTTTAGCGTCAGTAAGAACGCCGCGACATCACGATCCACCGTGTCGAGCATCGGCGCGGTAATCGCGGGCCGGCCACCGAATCCGGGCAGCGTCAAGACGTAAATCGTATGCGCGCCGCTATAGCGCGCAACGGTCGTATTCCAAACGGCGCTCGAATCGGTCAATCCGGGGATCAAGACCAGCGTCGGATTTCCGCTTCCATAGCGATCGACGTGCACCGAACCGGCCTCGAAGCCTGCAGTTTCAACGGCCGCTAAGGCACTCGCGGGAAGCGCAAAAAGAATAAGGGCGGCGATAGCGCTCTTAATCTTTGGCGCGATACAATAACGATGGTCTTGCATAGCAAGCCGCTTTCAACGGCAGCCTGCCGGGAACATCCACGATCGAGTAAGCTAAGGCCCTAGTCTCGGTCACGGCCGAACTCGGTACCGAATCCGAACGCCCAAGCCTCGAGGTTCATCCGCGCGCCTGCGCATTCCATCGCTGCACGTTCACGCCCTTGACAAGCAGCCACAGCATCAGCGACCCTTCAGCCGCGATGCCGAGAATCTCGACGTACGTGCTTATGTGCTGGCGCAGCTCGGGCGACAAAAACGTTAGCCAGCCCAGACCGGAGAGGGCCATCAAGATGCCCAGACCGCGCGGCAGGAAGGTCGACTTTAGAATGAGGACGCCGATGGTTAAGTTGAACAGCCCGAAAATCGGCAGGGCGCTTTGCGCGGGAACGAGATGAAATAAGCTCAGCGATTGAATCACGCAGCCCGCCACGCTGATCGCCACGGCAAGTAAAGCCAGATTTCGGCTCACCGGATTGAACAGCTGGTAGAGAAGCAGCGTCACGACAATGTAACCTGCATTCGCGACGAGGTTGGCGGCGTCGCTTAGCGCGGGCGGCGTGCGGCCGATCGATGCTGCGGCAGCGACAACCACTACAAAATAGAGCAAGTACACGGCGCCCATCGTTCGGGCCCTGGAAATCGTCATCTCGTTCGCCCTCTGCACGCTCTACCGAATCGCGCCCTCGCCTGTTTCAATCATAGAAAAAGGACGTTGTTGCGTGGCGAGGCAAATGCGCCCAATGCTGCGCCTGCTCTTGGCCGCAATACCGATCGCCGCGCTCAGTATTGCCGTGCCGCTCGTGAATCGCATCGAGCCGCGCCTTTTGGGACTTCCGTTTTTGCTGTGTTGGATCGTGGGGTGGGCGCTCCTGACGCCGGCCTTTCTCTGGACGATCGGCCGTTTGGAGCGGCGCTGGTGAGCGGCTCGCCGATCGCGCTTGCCATCGTCGCCGCGATCGTCTTTGGCACGATCGTCTTTGCACTTTTGGCCGTACGCCGCGTCAAGATGGATCCGGCGCAGTATATCGTGGGCGGCCGTTCGTTCGGCACGATCTTTCTCTGGGTGCTGCTCGCCGGCGAGATCTACACGACGTTCACGTTTCTCGGCATCGCCGGTCTCTCGTACTCAGCGGGCGCTCCGGCCTTTTACGTGATTGCCTACGGCGCGGCCGCGTACGCGATCGGCTATTTTCTCACTCCCGCCATGTGGCGCGTCGCCAAAGAGTTCAATCTTCTCACTGGGCCAGATTTTTTCGAGACCCGTTACAACAGTCGCGCGCTGGGCGTTGCGACGGCGATCCTCTATTTCGTGATGGTCGTTCCGTACGTTGCGCTTCAACTCAGCGGGCTGCAGATTCTGCTGCGCATCGCGGGCTATGGCGCATACGATGCTACCGTCTCGGTTTGCGTCGCTTTTCTCGTGCTGGCCTTCTTCGTCTTTACCGCAGGCCTGCGCGGCACCGCATGGGCCAGCATCGTCAAAGACATCCTCGTTCTCGGTGCCGTGCTTTTCGCCGGCGTCGCGATTCCGATGCGCTTCTTCGG
>Ga0265356_1000141_pt1 | contig 12801 bp, 12 predicted proteins | sample NZE4metagenome_FD_189075 | JGI IMG/M metagenome (GOLD analysis project Ga0265356, IMG submission 189075) | Rhizosphere microbial communities from Maridalen valley, Oslo, Norway - NZE4 | ecosystem: Host-associated > Plants > Roots > Rhizosphere > Soil | place: Norway: Oslo | collected 2017-09-15
AGACCGCAAGCAAACTTCTCCAGGCGTCCGGCTCTCTCGACGCGCTCGTATCGAATCCGGCGCTTGCGGGCAATCCGAAGCTGCAACGCTTGATCGAAGAGTACGGGCAGCAGGCCTGCCTCTGCCGAGCCGTCTCCGTCGTACGCAGCGACTTGCCGTTGATGGTCGATTGGGAAGGTAGCCGCTACACCGTGCCGTCCGACGCTGCGCTCTATCGCCTCTATAGCGAGCTCGAGTTCAAGACGCTGTTGGCAAGACTCCAGCCACCGTCGGATCTGCCGCTGCTCGAGATCACGGCGAAAGTAAGCGGCGACTACCGAAGCTACGTCGCGTCGGTCGATCCGGCGGAGTTCGCGAGCCTGGCGCAGGAGCTTCTCTCGTTAGGTGGCGCCGAACGCGTCGTCTTTGCGGCGATAGGCGACGCGATCGGAGTCTCCGCCCGCGAAGGCCAAGGGGTTGCCTTTGCGGTGAGCGCGCTCTCCCACGAAAGCGTGCGCGATGCGGTGCGAGGACTCTTGGACGGTTCTACTCGCGCCGGCGGCTACGACGTCAAGAAGCTGGTTCACATTTTTCATTCCGCGGGGATCGCCAGCACACGGTTTTTCGACGATGCGATGATCGCCGCGCATTTGCTCGACCCAGCGCGCGGCTTTGCCGACGTCGAGGACGCGGCGTCGCAGTTCTTAGGACTCGGACTGCCCGGCGACGCGGCGTCGGCCGCCGATGCGGCGTTCCGGCTCATCGCCAAAGCGCGAGTCGAGCTCGAGCGCCGCGGTCAGTTGCATCTTTACGAAGAGCTGGAGTTGCCGCTGGCACCGGTGCTGGCGAGCATGGAGGAGGCCGGCATCGCCATCGACTCCGACGAACTGCGCGTCATCGGTGACCGAGTCGACACGGCAGCCGAGCAGTTACGCAAGCACATATTCGATTTCGCGGGCGAAGAGTTCAATATCGGATCGCCGCAGCAGCTCGGCAAGGTCCTCTTCGGAAAGCTCAACATTCCGGGGGGTAAGAAGACGAAAACGGGATTTGCGACCGGCGTCGAGGTGCTGCAAGGCTTGGCGCGGGATTATCCCATCTGCGCGCTGGTCTTGGAATGGCGCGAAGTGACCAAACTCAAGAACACGTACGTTGACGTGATTCCGCAGCTCGTAGATGAAAAGGACGCGCGCCTGCGCACCGAGTTTAACCAAACCGCGACGGCGACGGGCCGTCTCTCGTCCACCAACCCCAATCTGCAAAACATTCCGGTGCGCGGCGAGCTTGGGCGCCGGATTCGCCGCGCATTCGTCGCAAAGAGCGACGCCTACGTTCTGCTCGCTGCGGACTACAGCCAGATCGAGCTTCGTGTGATGGCGCACCTTTCCGGCGACGAAGCCCTTCGACGGGCCTTTGCGCAGTCGCAGGATATTCACGACTTCACGGCGCGCCAAATCTTCGGCGTCGCACCCGGCGTGCCGGTCGACCCAAATCAGCGTCGGATGGCAAAGAGCGTCAATTTCGGGCTCTTCTACGGAATGTCGGATTTTGGGCTGGCGCAGCGCCTCGAGATCGGCCGTGCCGAAGCCAAAGAGATTACGACGGCGTACTTCGCGCGTTTTCCCGACGTGCGCGTTTATATCGATCGCACGATCGAAGAAGGGCGGCGCAACGGCTACGTATCGACCATCCTCGGGCGCCGGCGTTACATGCCGGGACTAACGTCCGGCAATTACATGCTGCGTGCCGCGGCGGAGCGGGAAGCGACCAATGCGCCGCTACAAGGTAGTGCGGCGGATCTCATGAAGCTGGCGATGGTGCGAATCGACCGCGCTCTGCGAGACTCCGAACTCGATGCGACGATGCTGCTGCAGATTCACGACGAGCTCATCTTCGAGGTGCGCGCGACGCAGCTGAGCGAGATTGCGAATCTCGTTCGCTCGCACATGGAGAGCGCCATCGAATTGTCGGTCCCGCTGGAAGTAACGCTCAAAGCGGGGCGAAACTGGTACGACGTCGAGCCGATGACCGAAGAAAGCTTCGAGCATGCTTAACGTGATGGTGCTTGCGGTCGCGCTCGCAACGATCGTCGTTCACGCTCCAAAAGCGGATCTGACGCTGGAAACCGCGCGGACTGAACCGGCGCGAGAGCAGGGGCTGATGGATCGAGCCGTGCTCCCGCCCCACACTGGGATGCTGTTCGTTTTCGACCGCGACGAACGCGTCGATTTTTGGATGAAAGATACGCTGGTGCCGCTGGACATGATCTTTATCGCGGGCGACGGCACGGTACGACGCGTCTTCTCTAACGTAGCGGTCGTCGCACCGACGCTCCCGGACGACCAGATCCCTAGAGAAGGCGCGCCGGCGAAATACGTGATCGAGCTGCCGGCGGGAGAAGCATCGGCCGATGGAATCGTCGAGGGCGTCAAACTCGATCTGCGCGCCGCCCCGGCGGCGCAACCCTAAACAACGAATGCCTGAGTTGCCCGAGGTTGAAACGATCGTGCGCGGCCTGCGCCGATCCGTCGTCGGAAAGACGATTGCAGGTGCCGACGTACGACTCGCTCGCATGGTTGTCGCGCCGGCCGGCGTGGAGTTTGCGCGGGCGATATCGGGAGCCCGGATCGTTGCGACGCGCCGCCGGGGAAAATACGCGGTGATCGAACTCGACTCCGGCCGCTCGCTCGTCGTCAGTCTGCGGATGACGGGCAGGCTCGTCGCAACCTCGCGCGAGGTCCCGGAGTACCCGCGGTCCCACGTGGTGTTGCACTTTGTGGACGGCGCCCGGCTCCATTTCGCCGATGTGAGGACGTTTGGGCGAATGCGTCTGGTTGAGCCGGGGGAAGCGTGGGACCGGGAGCTAGGCGTGGAACCGCTCTCGAGCGGCTTTACACCAGAGGCCTTTATCGGTATGCTGGCGGAGCGGACGAAGTCGAGCAAGGCGTTCTTGCTCGATCAGCGGCGCATCGCAGGTATCGGCAACATTTATGCTTGCGAGGCCCTCTGGGAGGCTCGGATTCGTCCCAGCCGGCCGGCAGGGGCATTGACAAGAGCGGCGGCCTACCGCTTACACGACGGCATCGTTAACGTTTTGCGACGCGCCATCACCAAGCGCGGAACGAGCGTCGACGATTACGTGGACGCCGAAGGCCTCAAGGGCGGTTTTCAAAACCACCTTACGGTTTACGGGAGGCACGGCACGCTTTGCCCGCGATGCCGAACGAGCAGGATCGTGCGCACCGTAGTGGCGCAACGCGGAACGTGGTGGTGCCCCAGATGTCAACGATAAAAAAAATATAAAAAATAAAAGGTAGGAATATTCAAATCTCAACAACGCAAGTCGCCCCCATTCCCGAACAAGAAGACCAGTTAGCGCTCGAACAGCGCCTGTACGAAGAATCGCTCAAGGTTCTCGACGAGGGACAAGTTCTCACCGGGACGATCGTCCAGAGAGACAAAGACGAAGTGCTGGTCGACGTCGGCGGAAAGTCCGAAGGCGTACTTCCTTTCCGCGAGCTATCGCTCGCCATCGATTCCAAACTGCTGAAGGTCGGCGATACCATCGAAGTGATGGTTCACCGCATCGACGAAATGGACGGCACGCTCTTTCTCTCCGAGCGCCGGGCACGCGCGCTCAAAACGTGGGAGAAAGTGATCGAGGCGCACAATCGCGACGAGGTCATCGAAGCGACCGTCACGCAAGTCGTTAAAGGCGGCGTGTTGGTCGATCTTGGGATGCGGGGGTTCGTGCCGGCTTCCCAGATCCGCCGTCAGCCCGTTGGAAACCTCGACGAGCTGGTAAGTCAGCATCTCCGGTTGAAGGTGATCGACCTCGATCACAAACGCCATCGCGTCGTCCTTTCGCAACGACTCGTCTTAGAAGAAGAGCTGCAAGCGAAAAAACAGGAGCTTCTCGATACGCTCGAGGTCGGACAAATCCGTTCGGGAGTCGTCGTGCGCCTCGCCGATTTCGGAGCATTCGTGGATCTTGGCGGCATCGACGGATTGATTCACAACAGCGAGCTCTCGTACTCGCGAATCAAGCACCCGTCCGAAGTCGTGAAGATTGGCGACGTCGTGCAAGTCGAGATCATGAAGTTCGATCCGGAAGCGAAGAAGGTCAGTCTTTCGCTCAAGCACGCCCTGCCGGATCCGTGGGATCAGTACGCCGACCGTCTGTACGAAACCAACAAACTAACGGCTGCGATCGTCAAAGTTACGCCCAACTACATGCTGGTCGAAGTGATTCCCGGCATTCTTGCGATGGTGCCCAAAGGCGAGTTCGATGCGTCGGCGCAGTTCGTTGCCGGTCAGGAAGTCGAAGTGACGCTCGTCTCGATCAATCATGCAACGCGCCGGATCACGGCCTCGATCCAGCACGTCGCCGACGTACCGATCGAGGAAATCGAAAAGTACGCGGTGGAGGAAGAGATCGGCGAAATCGGCGAAATCGGAACGGTCGCGCCGGCGCCTCCGGAGCCGCTTCCCGAGCAGTAGCGCCGCGCCGTGCGCGTTGGTTTGACCGGCGGCATCGGAGCGGGGAAGAGCGCGGTCGCCGCGATCCTCGGCGAACTTGGCGCTTTCGTCGTCGATACCGATGCCATTGCGCGCGAAGTGGTCGCTCCGCAAAGCGACGGACTCCTAGCCGTCGGTCGAGTCTGGCCGCAAGTCGTCCGGAACGGCTCCTTGGACCGGGCTGCGCTCGCGGACATCGTCTTTAACGACTCCGATGCGCGCGACCGGCTCAACGCACTCCTGCACCCGCATATTCGCCGCATCGCATTGGAACGCGAGCGGCGCGCCGGACCGGGCCAGCCGGCCGTACACGTCGTGCCGCTGCTCTTTGAGACCGGCTACAACCGCCTTGTGGATAAGTCGATCGTGGTCGTCGCGCCGCTCGAAGCTCGGATCGCTCGGGTCGTCGAGCGCGACCATAGCGACGAAGGGCGAGTACGGGCACGAATGGACGCCCAGGTCGATCCCGAAATGGCGCGCCGGCTCGCCGATTTCGTAATAGAGAACAACGGTGACCTTGAGGAGCTGCGCGAGCGAACCCGCGCGGTCTACGAAGCGCTTCGCTAACGCGTTTTAGCCAAAATTTGCCTTCAAACGGTGAATTCTCAGCAAATCCAGAGTTTGCCGAGCGCTTGTATGGGAAAGGAATAATACCCAAACCAAGGAGGATGAGTTTAGATGGCACAGGATCCGGGACAATCGGGCGGCATGAGCGTCCGCGAGGCGGGCCGCCGCGGTGGCGAACGCGTTAAGGCGAAATACGGCTCGGAATTTTATGAAGAAATCGGCCGTAAGGGCGGGGAGGCCACCAAGAGTAAGTATGGGCCGTCGTTCTACGAGGTGATCGGTCAGAAGGGTGGTCAGCGCCCCAAACGCAAGGCGACGGCTTCTTAGGGCTAGCCCAGCGATAGCGACAAGCAATGGCTGAAAAAAATGAACATGCCCCAAAGCGCGAGATGTCGGTGCGCGAGGCGGGCAAGAAGGGCGGCGACACCGTCCGCGACCGCTACGGTTCGACGTTCTACGAAGATATCGGCCGCAAGGGCGGAAAAGCCACGCGCGACCGTCACGGCGTAGAGTTCTACGAAACAATCGGGCAAAAAGGCGGCAAGGTCGTCAAGGAAAAGTATGGCTCGGATTTCTACGAAGAGATCGGCCACAAAGGCGGCCAAAAGGTCAAGAGACTGATCGCCGAGGCAAAGAAAAAGCTCGGCGATAAAGACTGACCCAACGTCAGCGGTGGAGTTCGACTCCCCCGCTGACGTTGCCGAGACGGATGCTGTTGTCGTCAAAATTAACCGTGATGTTTGTGATGACGAGCGTCTGACCACCGGAATGCACGTAACTTGGATGCGCCATGCGCAAAACTTTGGCGTCGTTTGTCCACGTCACCAGGTCGGTGTCGAACGAGCGCTTTTCGGGATCGTCGATCCGTTCGATATGAACCTTTCCGACCGCGGTAAAGTCGAGCGTCGAGATGTTTACTTGAATGTGCTTGGCTGAAATTCGTAGATAAGGTTTTCCCTTTCGAAAGACTATTCCGTTGCGTACGCCGTCGACGCTGCCGCTCATGCCGTCAGGTGAAAGACGCGCGTGATCGTAATCGAAGCTCCAGGATTTCGTCGAAATGTGATTGTTGAGCACGTGGCCGCCGCGCAGGTCAATCGGCGTTTGCCCGGGTGGAAGCGGCGGAACTCCTCTTCCTGCCAACACGATCTCGACCACGACGTAAACGAAGAGAAGGAGGCCGCCGCCGATGGCCAGCCGTCTCAACATAGCTTTTCTACGGCTCACGCGAACTCCCAAACTCGGCTCGCGCTCGCGGAACCAAGAAGAGCAGCGCGTACAAAGCGATCATCGCAAGCGCGACGCGCGTCGGGCCGATGTGGGCGAAGATCGTCGGAACTCGACGGCCCACTGCGCCGATCACCGTGGTTTGCCGCTCGATGCGGCTGCGCCCCTGCCACTTTCCGTCCGGCGCAACGATACCGCTGATGCCGGTCGCCGCCGCCCGCACGACGTAGGCTCCGCTTTCTACGGCTCGGAGCTGAGCGATTTGTGCGTGCATGTACGGTCCGGAGGTCGTTCCGAACCAGGCGTCGTCGGTGCTCACGACGAGAATCTGAGCGTTGCGCTGCAGTTGAGCGTAGGCGAGATCGGCGAAGGCTGACTCCCAGCAGATGAGCGGTGCGATCGAGAGTGCCGATGTGGAATAGACGCCATCATCTTTCCCGGGAGTAAGACCTCCGTTGAGCGTCCCGATGTACGGTAGCCACGAGAGGAAAGCTCGGCCGGGAAACCATTCGGCAAAAGCCACGAGTTGACGCTTCCGGTAAATGTTGGAGTTACCGTCCGGCGAGAAGATATAGAGCGCGTTGTAAACGCTAGGCCCGGCGGCATCGATGCCGCCGGCAACGATCGTGCCGTGAAGACGGCGCGCGAGGCCCGAAAACTGTGCGCGCAACCCAGGGTCGAGATTGATCGCCGTCGGGATCGCCGTCTCCGGCCAAACGATCAGTCGCGGATGCGCGCGCTTCAAGGCGAGCGTCATCTCCGTATAGCGGCGAACCGCCAGGGCGAGCGCGCTCCATTTGAACGACTGCGGAATGTTGCCTTGCACCGCAGCGACCGGAATCGTCGGAGGCGGGAGCGTACGCGCCGGCCAGAACGCCCACGCGCCCACAGTGAGAATCGCCGTCGACGCGATGGCGACACCCAGCGGCCGCCACGTCCTGCGGCGCAGCGCGTCGGCGACATACGCGCCGAGCGCGCAGAGGACGAACGTAATTCCGTAGGTTCCGGCGTAGGCGGCGATCGCTCGCAGCGGCGTATCGGCTTGGGTGTAGCCGAGCTGATCGAAAGGTGCGGCCAGGACGCCGATCGATCGCAGCCACTCGCAGATCGTAAACGCGGCGGCGGCGCCCAGCGGTGCAATGCCGGGACGCATCCGAGCGTATGCAACTGCGCAGAGCGCTCCGGCCAAGGCGATGAAAGGCGCCTCGATCAACGCGGGGCCGATCGCGAGAAACGGTCCGAAGGCACCGATATAGTGCCCGACCGTATAGCCGACCCATGCAAAGTCGATTCCAAAAAAAATGAACCCGGCTAACCAGCCGAGAAGCGCGGCCCGCTTCCAGGAAGCGCCTTGCCAAAGCCAGAACAGCATCGCCGTTCCGAACGGGGCGAGCCAAGCTGCGCCAAGCTTCGGAAACGTCGCCGCTAAAATGACGGCCGCGCACGCAGCGAGGCCTGCATCGCGCAACGACAGCGAGGAGACCATGATACGCAGATTGAGTTTCGGTTTTGTAGTCGTGCTAGTAACGGCGTTCATCGTTGTGGCGTGCGGTCGTCAGGTTACGCCGAATCCTCCGGGTCTGGGACCCGGCGGCGCGCCTCCGGGATACATAGCCATACACTATGATGTCTCCTCTCCCTTTAACTTCTCGAACTATCAATATATGATCGTCTTCAACACATCGGGAACCGGAGTAACGCCGTCGACCGACACCGTGCAAACGAACTGGGCTGGCTACTCGTTCGCCCTGGTTGCATTGGGCACGGCCGGAACCTCGTATGCGGAGGCGGTGCAGTTCGTTCGAAATCAAAATCCTCACATTCCTCCGTCGTGGCTGAAACTGGGAACCAATCCAAACCAGCTTAACTATAATCCAAACAGTAACGGTCAAGGCAGCGAGTTCTCGATGATCGCTCAAAAAGCCATCTTTAAGGGGGTTGCATCCCCTTCGCCTTCGCCGAGCGCCAGTCCGAACAATATCTGGACGTTCAACGCGTTCGTCTCGCAGGCCAGCCAAGGCCAGTGGGTCTTCCTCGATTCGATGGGAGCGGGCGGCCCGATCGACCCGCAGTTCATCTCGCCGAAGCTCTGTATGACCGAACCCTTTGACAACACCTACTTCGGGCTCTACACCCCAGGTGATCCCACCGCTCAGATCGTGAGCATCGAGGTCTCCAACAACCCCGTCGTGGCAAAGCCGTGTCCCTAGATGCGTGAAATTGGCGTCGAGTGCAGCTACGACATCTGCAACTGTACGGTAAGTTCGCCGATCGGAACGGGCGAAGTTTTTTGCGGCGACTTTTGCCAAGACGCGTCCGAGCGAAGCCTCGAATCGGATAGCTGCGCCTGCGGCCACCCCCCCTGCGACGAACCCTAGAGCCTATTTGCGGTTCTATTTTCAAAAGAGATCTTTAACTTCTGGGTGGTGGGCGCGTTCGACGTGATGCCGAAGAAGCTCTGACCGAGGAGCGCAGGCATGGATGCCGGAGCGACGAGGCAGGCAGCAGGAGCGGAGCTGGAGGCGGAGCGACGAGCGGTTCTGACGCGTCACGTCGAACGCGCCCACCACCTAGAAGTTAAAGGTCGTCGGCACCACTTGCTGTGGGGCGCCGACTTGGAAGACCGCGGTTTGCGTCGGAAATGCGAGCAGATTCAAACCGACATTGATTGCTGCTTGAGACTCGTTGTAGAGCACCAGGAGCTGATAGCAGTTGCCGATCGTTCGAGTGTAATAGATGATCTTGTCGGCGATCATTTCCCCCGGGCCCTTCCAATTGAGATTCGTAACGAACTGCAGCGATGCGTCGCGACCGAACGGCGTCGAAAGCTGAAGGTTCGTCGTCTCAAAACCCTGACCCGGACCGGGAATGAACGAGCCGCTGAGCAGCAGTACCGAGCGGGGCGACGGTCGTGCCGAGAGCTGATAACTCAACGGCTGCGCGACGCCGTCAAAGTTCGTCGCCCAGCCGAGCGAAAACGCGTAGACGTCGTCGTTGAAGAGCCTAACCAAGTCTTGGGCGTTCTTGGTGTTCGTCGTCGGCTGCTGGTCGAGATACTGAAATGGCACGAGAGCGGGCCCGTTATAGTTGGCCTCGTTATAGGTCGCCGTATTCACGATGTGCGAGCTGATCGGCGTCGTCAAGCTGAAGTCTTGTTCTATCGCGGCCTTCAGGTCGCCGGTTCCGTAGGCATACTGGTCGATCGTGACGGTACCTTGAAAATCGCTCCCTAGCACCTTTTCTTCGGCGGGACCGACGACTAAGTTCGCGTCGCCGCGCCACGTCGCCAGGGCCAGCGGCTGGCCGTCACCGGAGGGCTGGCTGTATTCACCGACCGTGAGGTCGGCGGAAAGCGGAATGAAAAAGTGTTGGAAGAAATCGGACGGCCGGACTTCGAACTCGGGGATCTTGTCGATGCCGGCCGTCTCGAGGCCGTAAAGCTTATCGAACTCCATTTGATAATCGGCGCCCGCGGTCGTGTACTGGAGCAGGTAGTCGAACTCCGACTGATTGCTGAAGGACGTCGTCCCGCCAAAGCTTGCATTGCTGTCGCTCTCGTCGAACGTCGTCGTCTGGTTCAGATTCTCGTTGAACTGGCGCGTGTCGGTGACCGTGAAACTATCGCTGCTGGATTGCCCGCCCACGGAGCTGTGGCTGAAGCTGTAGTTTTGCGACGTTTGCGCGGTTTGGTGCACGATGGATTCGGCGATCGTCTCGTTGGGGGGGATGCTCACGAGCGGCCCGTAGTTCGATTGGTAGGAAAACTGAAAGTTGCTCTTGAGGTGCTGCGAAATATTCTCTTGTTCGCCCAAAGCGAAATTCGTCTGCCGCCCCCCCTGGAGACGATCGTTGATCGTGTAGAGGTTGAGGCTGACGCTACGGCGGCCTCGCTTACTGGAATAGAAGCCCACGTAGCCGAGGCCCAAACCTTCCTTCGTAAAGTAGTTCACGATGTAATAGCCGTAGTAGTACTGGTCTTTGCCGAACGGGATCTGGATTTTGATCCAGGCACCCTCGTACGAATCGTAGCCGACGTCTGGAAACCACCGTGCGTGACTCGGGCCGCTGCTAACGCTTCGCAGCGGAATGATCAGCAAAGGAAGATAGAAGATGGCTGCCGCGCCGAGCCACAGCACCGCGTTGTGGATAACGATCCGGTCGCCTGGGTAAACGTCCATGTTCTTGCCCGTGATATGGTAGCCGCCACGCGGATTCTCGCACGTGGTGACGTATGGCTTGTCGCCGTGCGCCGTTCCATCGGGGTTGGTATAAAGATCGTCCGCCGCGAAATGAACGAGACCGCGCTCGAGGCCCTCGTCGCTCGCTCCTTTGCCGTTGACGAGCTTCGCCGTCTGTTCGACGGTATCGAAGATGATCGTGTCGGCCGCCAATATCGAGTTGTGCTCGTGATTGACGATAAATGGATTGCCGGTGATCGTCATCGTTCGAACGCCGTCGTAGTGCGCTCGTTCGCCGACGATCTCTTCGTCTGCATAGTAGATGTGTACGTTGCCGATCGCGTCGCTGGGTTTGCCGCGAGCGCGGTTACCGCTCCAAGAGTCGGAAATTACCGCGATGTAGCCCGGCGAGAGCGTCGGGGCGCCAGTGGGTTCCGGAGTCGGCGCCGGCGTCGCTTGTCCGGCGGGTGTGATCGGAGGAGGCGACTCGCCGCCGCGCACGAGAAAAATCGGCTCCAAGGACGGCAACGGGTTTGGCGTTCCCGCGGGAATCGGCGGCGGTGTGACGCCGGGCGTTTGTCCGGTGAATGGATGCGGGGTTGGATTGAGGTTGTAGGTGCCGTTGCTGACGCCCGGCGGTACGTTGGGAGGCCCGGGCGTAGCCGGCGGTGCGGGCGTCGGCGTGGAAGCCTGCGCCACCATCGCGCTGTCGTCGCGGTAATGCTGGGCGCACGTCTGTGTGTTGAAGAGCAGCAGCGCGAGCTGCTGTTGATCGTTGCTCGCAGCTTGTGCCGGTACCGGAAAGAGACTAGCAAGGTAGGCAGCGAGCAGCGCAACCGCGCCTAAGCCGCGACGTCTTCGCAAGCGCGCCGGCACGTCGTCAGCGCTCTTCCAGCCAGAGAAGAACGACGCCCGCGAGGCCCACGATGATGTTCGGCAACCAGGCCGCGAGAAATGGATTCATCGCCCCATTGCGGCCAAACGCAGAAGCCGCCGAGACCATGAGGTAGTAAGAGAAAAACGCGATGATCGAGAGCGTGATGCCGAGCGTGCGCCCTCGCTTACCAAATCGCAACGCCAAAGGAACGGCGACCACGACGCCGATGATGCAGGCGAAGGGCCAAGAGAGCTTGTCGGCAAGATTGATCTGCAAGTTGCCCATCGCGGTACCGCCGATCCCTTGCGCTTGAAGCGCGTTGACTTGCGTGCGTAGCGACTTGCTGCTCATCGTCCAGGGATCGTTATTCACCTGGCTGACGAACTGCGAGGCGGTTTCACCCAGCGGCAGTCCGATCGAAATGCTCTTGACGCGTTGCTGATTGGTGAGAAATCCTTCGTCGTTGTAGCGGGTGTCGATCACGTCGTGCAGGTTCAGAGCGCTGCCCTGCACGGCCGCGGTCTTCGCCTGGAGCGTCTCGTTCCACGGGCCGTACTTTGCCGGCTTGAAAATCTGCACGTCGAGCATCGTCTTGTTGTCGAGCGCGACCTGACCTACGTAAAACGTGTTCCCCGTGTCGGGGTCCTTGCGAAAAAACTGCGGCTCGACGGGAAGCGCGTCCGTGTGATAGATGATCTGATAAAACGTCCGCGTCGAGAGATCGACCGATGCCGGCGCAACCCACTCGTTTATGCTGTAGGAAATCAGAAACATTCCGAGGCCGAAGAGTACCGGCGCGAGTGCGATTCGCATGACCGAAATTCCGGCGGTGCGCATCGCAGTCACCTCGTTGTCGCCCATGACGCGTCCCATTGCCAACAACGCGGCAAAGAGAGATGCGAACGGAAACGCCATTGGGGTGGCCTGCGGGATGCGGAACACCACGAAACGCAGCACCAAAAAGAACGGCGCGTGCTGATTGATGATGTAGTCGGCGGCAAGAAAGAAAATGTTGAGCGCCCAAAATAACAAAAACGCGCCCAATGCAAAGAAGAACGGGCCGATCATTTCCTGCAAGAGATAGCTGTCGAGAATCGGCAGCCGTAGGAACGCGAAGCCGACGCGGGGGAGCGGTTGGTGCTGAGTGAGGGTGGTCATCAAGAGAAGCCGGATTCGCTCGTCGCGCCGGTATCCCGACGGTTAATAGTTTCGGTACGCGTTGAGCACGCGCACGACGTACGCCCGCGTTTCCGCGTAGGGAGGCACACCGTGATAGCGATCCACGGCTCCCGGTCCTGCGTTGTATGCCGCGACCGCCAGCGTAACGTTGTCGTGATAGCGATTCAGAAGCGAGCGAAGGTAGCTCGTGCCGCACGAGACGTTCTGCGTTGGGTCGAATGGATCGGCGATACCGCAGCCCGCCGCGGTGCCGGGCATCAACTGCATCAGGCCCTA
>Ga0265356_1000143_pt1 | contig 12736 bp, 11 predicted proteins | sample NZE4metagenome_FD_189075 | JGI IMG/M metagenome (GOLD analysis project Ga0265356, IMG submission 189075) | Rhizosphere microbial communities from Maridalen valley, Oslo, Norway - NZE4 | ecosystem: Host-associated > Plants > Roots > Rhizosphere > Soil | place: Norway: Oslo | collected 2017-09-15
AGCCACAGCATTCATCATCGCGGCGGGCTGGCGACCTACCTGCGGCCCATGGGATCGAAAGTGCCGTCGATTTATGGCGGCAGCTACGACGAACCGTTCGAGGCGCCGGCCGCAGCTGAGAACGCTGCGTAGTCATCCGTTACCGTTAAACAGAAGCCGCCCCGCCGAGGGCGGCTTTTACTTTTCGCGGGAGCCGAGGCTCCAGAGACCTGAGCCTAGCTGCGCCATCACCAGCGCGGCAGCCGAGCTTCGAGGCGTTCTTGGGGGAAACGGCGGGAGTGTAGGGAGCCGGCACGGTTGGCGTTAAGGTCGGAGGCTCCGCAAAAGCGTGGCTCCAAACTGGAGCTGACTGACAAAAGCTCCACTTCTCGCAAAGCACGCGAGAAATGGGGCGCCGAGCGTTCCGTTGCGCTGCAGTCGACGGTGGCGGGCCGACGTAAGGTTCCTCACCGGGCTCTCGACCCGGTTCGGGAGGACAAACGGAAAATGGGCGGGCGCAAACTTAAGGCTGTGTCCAAACGCTAATCGGGGGCAGTTACCTAGGTCATCTTGGGGAAGGTGACGATTCGGTTCATCATACTGAAGAGCTCTCACGGAAACTCTTCGATGAATATTGATGACCTGCTGCGGATTGCGACAGAACGGAAAGCCTCGGACTTGCATTTGAAGGTAGGCAACTACCCGCATCTGCGCATTGACGGCGAACTGGTGCCCTTGACCGACCAGCCGCGCATCAGCGCGGAAGACATGCTGACCATGGCGTTCAGCATGATGTCGGCGCGGCAAAAGCAAAAATTCAAAGAGACCACGGAAATCGATATGGCCTACGGCGTAGCCGGATTGGGCCGCTTCCGTGTGAACATTTTCCAGCAGCGCGGGAACGTGGGACTGGTGCTGCGCGTGATTCCCACCAAGATTCGCGCGCTCGACGAATTGTTTCTTCCCAAAGTGGTCGAGCAGATTTGCGACATGCCGCGCGGACTGGTGCTGGTGACGGGCGTCACGGGTTCCGGCAAGTCGACTACGCTGGCTGCGATGGTGGACCGGGTGAACTCTTCGCGCGCGGAACATATCGTAACCATTGAGGATCCGATCGAATTTTTGCATCGCGATAAGAAAGGTTACGTGAATCAGCGCGAGATCGGGGTGGATACGCCTTCGTTCGGCGCGGCGTTACGCGCTTCCCTGCGTCAGGACCCGGACGTGATTCTGGTGGGCGAAATGCGCGACCTGGAAACTATTTCAACGGCGCTGCACGCGGCCGAAACCGGCCACATGGTGTTCTCAACCTTGCACACGCTGGACGCGGTCGAAACTGTGAACCGCGTAATTTCTATTTTTCCGCCGCCGGAGCAGAAGCAGATTCGCATGCAGTTGGCGGCCGTGCTGCGCGCTATCGTCAGCCAGCGCCTGGTAAAACGCTGCGATGGTGAGGGCCGCGTACCCGCGGTGGAAGTGATGATTAACACGGCCTACATTCGCGAGTCGATTCTGGTGCCGGAAAAAACCCGCGCCATTCGCGACGCGATTGCGGCCGGCACCTCGCAATACGGCATGCAGACGTTTGACCAGTCGCTGTGGGATCTTTTCCGCGCAGGCCTGGTCAACTACGAAACCGCGCTGGAGAATGCTTCCAACGCCGACGACTTCAAGCTGCGCATGCAGGGCATTGCGTCGACGGCGGATATTTCGCGGCAGTCGATGCAGTCGGCGGGGTTTGGGCGGTAAGGCTTCGCGCTTCGGCCGTTAAAGATTTGTCTTCTTTGTTCGGTTGTTTCCCTTCTTTTCTTATCTTTGGGCGCGCGTTTTGCGTGCCCTTTTTTCTTGCAGGCTTCTTTTTCACGCTGGCCCGATCATGTTGGCCAACATTCTGTCCCAACATAACGAACTGGCTACTCTGCACTGACTAGGGCTATCGTTAGGGCATGGCGTTCTCGCGTCCGAAAAAGAAACCTCATTCTGAAGATCAGCTCTACGAATATGCTGTGGGGGCGTTGGCGCGGCGCATGCGGACTGTGGCCGAGTTGAAGCGGCTGATGCGGGCGCGTGTGGAAGATGCGGAGTCGGAGCATGGGCAGACGCTGATCGAACTGGTGATCCGGCGGTTGAAAGATCAGGGCTATTTGAACGACGCGCAGTATGCGGCGTACTACTCTTCGTTGCGTCGCGACAATCTGAAACTGGGACGCATGCGCGTGGTCACGGATTTGAAGACGCGGGGCGTGCACGGTTCCGTGATCGAGAAAGCCGTGGAAGCTGCTTATGAGGGAGTGAGTGACGAGAAGCAGGCCCGCGAATATCTTCGCAAGAAGCGGCTGCAGAAGCCGAAAGACCAGAAGCAGACAGCGCGGATGTTTCGGCAACTGGCGCGCGCCGGCTTCGCCACGAGAACGATTTTCACGATCCTGAAGAAGTGGGATGTGGATGAAGAAACCCTGAGCGCTCTGGAAAGCGAATCCGCGTGAGCCCGATTTGCGCCGATCTGGGGAACTGCTGCATACTCCAAAACCAATCCGCCAGAACTTGAGGAGCATCCTATGAAAATGAAGTGGGAAGCAATTCTCCTGGGCGTTTTATTGACGGCAGTCATGTTTGGCCAGGACACCGCGAGTTCAGGCCAAGACAAGTCGAGCGGCGATGGGACATCCTTGAAAGACGCCGCCAAGTCGGGTGCTAAAGACACCGCGAAATCTGCCGCTGATACGGGCAGGGTTATCGGGAAGGCGGCGAAGAAATTCGGGCTCGCCACCAAGAACGCCGCGAAGAACGTGGTGAACGACACAAGGACGGCGACCAAGGGAACCGAGAAAGACGCCAAGCCCGCCGCGAAAGACACAGCGAAAGCCGCCGACAAGACCGGCAAGGTCGCCGGAAAAGCCGCGACGAAAACGGGCAGCGCGGCCAAGAAGGACGCGAAGGCCACGGGCAGCGGCGTGAAAAAAGGGACGCAGAAGACCGTCGACGCGGCGAAGTAGCCAAAAGACCTTGCAGGGGCATACAAAGAGCATAGCGGTTCGATATTGCTCTGTGGTCCTTGTGTCCGCGGCGGTTTATTTCTTCGCCCGCATCCAACTGGGCAAAGAACTGTTTTCATTTAGAATTGATTCTTCATGTTGACCGGTTCGGAAATCCGCCGCAAGTTCCTGGACTTTTTTGTGCAGCAGAAGCAACGTCCGCACAGGGAAGTCCATTCGTCGTCGCTCGTCCCGCAGAATGATCCCACGCTGCTGTTCACCAACGCCGGGATGAACCAGTTCAAGGATGTTTTTCTGGGGCTGGAGAAGCGCGACTACTCCCGCGCCGCCACTTCGCAGAAATGTGTGCGCGCCGGGGGCAAGCACAACGATCTGGAGAACGTGGGGTTCACCAACCGGCATCACACGTTCTTTGAGATGCTGGGGAATTTTTCTTTTGGCGATTACTTCAAGAAAGATGCGATTGCTTACGCCTGGGAGTTGATCACTTCGCCGGAGTGGTTTGGGATTGCGAAGAACAAGCTGTATGTGACGATCTTTGAAGGGTCGGGAGAGCCCATGCCTGTGCCGCGCGATGTCGAGGCTTATGACCTGTGGGTGGCGCAGGGCGTGGCGAAGGACCGGATTTTCGACGGAGGACTGCAAGACAATTTCTGGCAGATGGGCGACACCGGGCCGTGCGGGCCGTGCAGCGAAATTTATTACGACATGGGGCCAGCGGCGTCTGATCAGGGACATGCGGATTGTGCGTTTCCGTGCGACTGCGGACGGTATGTCGAGATTTGGAATCTCGTGTTCATGCAGTTTGACCGCGATGCGAGTGGGAAGTTGAATCCGTTGCCCAAGCCGTCGATTGATACGGGGATGGGACTGGAGCGGGTGACGGCGGTGTTGCAGGGAGTGATTTCGAATTATGAGACTGACCTGTTCGTGCCGCTGATTGAGAGAGCGGCGGCGTTGACCGGGACGTCGCTTACGAAGGAATTGAGCAAGGAAGCCCACACGAAGTCGGCGGCTTCGCTGCGCGTGATTGCTGACCATTCGCGCGCCGCGACGTTTCTGATTTCTGACGGCGTGCAGCCGGCGAATGACGGCCGTGGGTACGTGCTGCGGAAGATCATTCGGCGGGCGATTACGCACGGAAGGTTGCTTGGGCAGACGAAGCCGTTTCTTCATCAGATGGTGTTCGCGGTGCGCGACTTGATGCAGGATGCGTATCCTGAGTTGAAAGAGACAGCGGAAAGGGTTTCGAAGTCCGTGGTTGTCGAAGAAACTCGTTTTGCGCACACCATGGATGTGGGTCTGGAAAAACTGGAGACACTGCTCAAAGGCTCGGCGGACCGGCTCACGGGCGAGGACGCGTTCAAACTCTACGATACGTTTGGCATGCCACTCGACTTCATGCAGGATGCGGCGCGCGATCAGGGTTTGCGTTTTGATCAAGCTGGTTTCGATCACGCGATGGAGGAACAAAAGACTCGTGCGCGCGCTTCCTGGAAAGGCGCGGCCAAGCAGACGGCCAATCCCGCTTATCAGAAGTTGCCGACATCTAAATTTGAAGGCTATTGGCAGACTCGGTCGGACGGGTGCGAGGTGCTGGCCATTATTCACAACGGGCAGGGGGCGCAACAGCTTTCGGCTGGCGAAGCAGGTGAAAGTATTCTTGATCACACGCCGTTTTATGCCGAATCCGGTGGGCAAGTTGGGGATCGAGGATGGTTTTATTCGGATGATCACAACACGGTGGTCGCGGAAGTGAAGGGATGCTATTCGCCGATTCAGGGGGTGCGGGCACATCAGGTGGTTGCTAAACAAACGCTTCGCGTGGGTGATCGCGTGGATGCGGTCGTCGACACCGATATTCGCGAGGCCACCATGCGGAATCATACGGCTACGCATTTGCTGCATGCGGGGCTGCGCGAGGTGTTGGGAAAGCATGTGAAGCAGGCGGGGTCGCTGGTGGCGCCGAATCATTTGCGGTTTGATTTTTCGCACTTCGCGGCGGTGGAAGATGAAGAGTTGCAGGATATTGAAGACATCATCAACAAGGAAGTGCTGCGCAATATAAAAGTCGAGACGCTTACCGACGTGCCCATCGACGAAGCCATCAACAAGTATCACGCGATGGCGCTGTTCGGGGAAAAGTATGGCGACAGGGTACGCGTGGTTCGCATCGGTGATTTTTCGACTGAGCTTTGCGGAGGGACGCACACGGCGGCGACCGGGGAGATTGGGCTGATCAAGATTCTGAAAGAAGGCAGCGTGTCTTCGGGCGTGCGGAGGGTGGAGGCGATCACTGGGGAGGGATCTTTACAACACTTTCGCAAGGATCATCAACTCGAGAACGTGGTGTCTGCGTTCGTGTCTCCCGCCCTTTCGCACAAAACGCGAAAGGATGGGGCAGCCTCTTCTGATTCGGTCCCCGACAGTGAGAATTCGTTCTCCCCAGCCGATGCATTGAAGGCTGAGTTGGAAAAGAAGGACGCGGAGATCAAGCGGCTGGGGCGCGAGCTTGATCAGGTGCGGATGAAGTCGGCGTCAGCATCGATCGGCGCGGCGAATATCGGCGACAAGGTGAAGGAAGTGAAAGGCGTGAAAGTGCTGGCGCATCGCATGGACAATCTGGAGCGGGCGCAGATGCGGACTCTGGTCGATCAGCTTCGCGACAAGATTGGTTCTGGCGTGGTGGTGCTGGGGTCGGCGTCGAATGGCAGCGTGTCGCTGATCGTGGGCGTCACGAAAGATTTGACCGGGCGCGTGCAGGCTGGAAAAGTGATCGGACCTGTCGCGCAGAAGGTTGGCGGGAAGGGCGGCGGGCGTCCGGATCTGGCGGAGGCTGGGGGAAAAGACGCTGGCGCGCTGGATGCCGCGCTGGACGGGGTGTATGGGGTGGTGGACGGGTTGCTGGGGTAGGAAGGCAGGGGTCAGGGGTCAGTTTTCGGTTTCTGGTTTCCAGTTTCCATTCCTCGTCTGGAGTTTCTTTACTTATGGAGGACCGCATTCGGTTCATTGAACATAAGGGGAAGCAGATTCTGCTGGCGGACTGCTCGCACTGCACGGCTGAGGAATTGGAAACGATGTCGCGGCTGGTTCCAAGCTATGTGACCGCCGAGCCGAAGGGGTCCGTGTTGTTGCTGGCGGATTTTACGGGCGCGCAGTTTGAGCGTAGCGCGATCGAGAGGCTCAAGCGAGATACGGTACTCGACCGGCCGCACGTGAAGCGCTCGGCATGGGTGGGGACGGAGACGTTGCCGCACATATTTTACGAACATTTGAAGAGTTTTTCGCAGCGTGATCTGCCGACGTTTAAGACCCGGGAAGAGGCCATGGACTGGCTGGTGGGGGAGTGAAGCTGACTTTTCTGCCTGCTGGGGGCAGTGTCGTGGCGGGTGCGCGCCCCTGGTGTGGGCCTGTTTGCAGCACGGGCACTGCGGACTGACCTAAGTTCTCTCACCCAGCTTCGCCGCGTTCGGGATGACATCGCAGGGCAGGAACGAGATCAAAAGCGACGGAAAAGAGTGTCCGTCCTACACGGCCGAATTCTCCCCTTCAACTCCTCCACCTCAGCGTGACGGGGCCCGGCATGGGATGCTTCATCTCTTGCCCCGTGCGTTTCGCCTCGAGGTGTGCGGCTTTCAGCTGAAAGTACCATTTGGCGGGACGGTCGGCGTCGTCGATCAGCATCAGATGTGGATTGTGCTTCAGGCCTTCGGCTTGCATCTCCATGGTGCGGCGGTCTTGTTCGACGAATTTCGCGAACACGAATTTCAACAGCTCCGGCGCGAACGGGACCCAGCGGAAAATATTCCAGGCGGCGACCACGTCGATGCGGCAATGATTGCGTGTGATGGGCGTGACCGTGGTCAGGCTGGAAAACCAGAATTTCCCGGCGCGGATGGTCTCGCTGCGCAGGTTGGGCAAAACGAAATCGATGGTGGTGGTGATGGAATCGGCAGCGGCATACAGGCGCAAAAGCTTGTAGGGCGCGGAATTCGAACTGGGAGTGTGGGCGCTCATGCGAAATCCGTTGGGGATGGGCTCGAAGTGTTTCTGCTTGTCGTGAATGCTGTGGCGGCTGCGCCACCACCACGCCTGGTGAACGAAAGGGCCGTGCGCGGGATCCATGAGGCCGATGATGCCGTGATCGACGCTGACGGGCATGTCGGCGGTGAGATAGGCGAGCTTGTAGTTGCCGCTGGCCGCTTCCCCGAACTTCTCAATTTGCGGCGCGGGATGCGGAGCGTCGCCGGACTTGGTGAATCCCGCGCCTTGCGGGCCGGGCTCGGGAATGTAGACCCAGACGAAACCGTCTTGTTCCTGGCAGGGATAACTGCCGGCGTAGATGCGATCCACTCTTAAATTCTGGTCGGCGGTGAGCGACGGGATGAGCTGGCACTGGCCGCTGTGGGCGTCGAACGTCCAGCCGTGGTAGGGGCACTCAACGTTGGCTCCGTCGAAGTGGCCGTCGTGGAGCGGCATGCCGCGGTGCGGGCAGGCGTCGCGCAGAGCGAAGGGATGGCCCCGGCGGTCGCGACCGACTACGAGCGGAATTTCGAGGAGCGTGGCCTGATGAAGTTGGTTGCGAACGACACGATCGGCGGGCAGGGCGCGATACCAGAAGCCAAGGAGCATGAGCGCATCGGGCGTCTGGCGTTGAGGTGAGTCGAGTTCGGGCATGGAGAGAATTGTTGATGGCCGATTTCTGATTGCTGATTGAAAAACATATGCTAGCATCCGCAGGACTTGGGCGACTCTAAAACAATGGAATTTATCGGACATTTTCGCAGGCTTACGCCGGTGCAGCGCAATACGTTTGTCGCTTGTTTTCTGGGGTGGTCGCTCGATGCGTTTGATTTTTTCATTCTGATTTTCTGCGTGAACGCGCTGGCGGCGCAGTTTCAGACGAAGGTGTCAGCGATCACGGAAGCGATTTTTCTGACCCTGGCCATGCGGCCCGTGGGCGCTCTTCTGTTTGGATGGATGGCGGATCGGTTCGGCCGGCGTCCGACGCTGATGGTCGACATCATTGCGTATTCGGTGTTCGAACTGGCTTCGGCCTTCGCGCCGTCGCTGAAATTTTTTCTGATCATGCGGGCATTGTTTGGAATCGCTATGGGCGGGGAATGGGGAGTGGGCGCGGCATTGGCATTCGAGACGTTGCCCGCGGAAGGACGCGGATTTTTTTCCGGCGTGCTGCAGGAAGGGTACGTGGTGGGGAATTTGCTCGCGGCCGCGGTTTACGGAACGTTGTTTCCGATTGTGGGCTGGCGCGGGATGTTCGTGATTGGAGCGCTGCCGGCGTTCCTCGTGATTTACATTCGGACCAAAGTGGATGAATCGCCGGCATGGCTGCAAGGGCGCGCATCGCCCGAGACGGAGCGGCACGTGGGCAAGGACATTACCACGTATTTCTGGAGTTTTCTTTTTCTGGTGGTGCTGATGTTTGGCTTCAATTCTTTCAGCCACGGCACGCAGGATCTCTATCCGACGTTCCTCGAGAAGAATCATTTATTCGCGCCACAGACGGTGAGGACAGTTTCGATGATTGGCAGCATGGGGGCGCTGCTCGGTGGGATTTGTTTTGGCACCTGGTCGGAGCGAATCGGACGACGGCGGGCGATCGCGATTGCGGCGGTGCTCGCAATTCCGATGATTCCTTTGTGGGCGTATTCGCACACGATTGCCATGCTGGCGGTGGGCGGCTTCCTGATGCAATTCATGGTGCAGGGCTCGTGGTGAGTAATTCCTGCGCACCTGAATGAACTTTCTCCGCCGGCGGTGCGCGGCACGTTCCCGGGACTCGCCTATCAACTGGGGAATCTGCTCGCGTCACGGAACGCGGTTTGGCAGGCCAAGTTAGTGGAAAGCCGATTTGGCGGCAGCTTTCCACCGGTGCTTTCGTGGACGGTGGTGATGGTTGCATCGCTGGTGGCGGTGGTCACGCTGAGCGGGAAGGAACGAAGAGGCGTGGATTTGTCGAGCACGAAGTCAGCGGAGCCGTCAGGAGAGTTGCTGAGAGAGTCATCTCCCTCACCGGGACATTCCCGCGGTGGATAAGCCGAGGCTCAGCGATGCCGCTTATCGCAGCGCTGAAGCGCTGCGCCACCCAAAATCAAATGCCGTGTCAGTTTCGGCACACTGGCGGGCAGGCGGCGCACGACAGGATTGTTTCGGGGCGGTTCCTGTGGTACGGTAAGTGAAAATTCCACGCCTTCGTAAATTACATTCACAGGGTCCCGGTAGTTGGTTTGCGCGAAGGCGCTCAAGGAATGCGTGTATCGAACGGATGTAGTTGGGGTAACGTCACTATGAAAGAAATTATGGATCAACCTGTCCCTGCCGGTGAATCCGCTGAGAAAGAGAACTTTGCGAACCGGAAGCTGATCCGGCCGACTCTGCCGCGCGGAGAGAACCACGGCAACCACAATTCGCCCCCGGTGCAAACGCGGGAGCGTCCCGAGCGTCCGGAGCGGCACGACCGGGTCGACCGGGGCGGCGGGATGGGAAGTGGGGCGACGGGCGGCGGCGGACGAAAGCTGACGCCTCCGGAGCAGACCAACGCCGAGAATTTTTATTATCAGAAGCAGATGCAGTCGCGCACTCCGATGGTCATTGTGCTGCAGGACGGCGAGGAAGTGCGCGGCATCATTGAGTGGTATGACCGGCAGTGCATCAAGGTGAACCGCGACAACGGCGGCCCAAACCTGATGATCTACAAACCCGCCATCAAGTACATGTATAAAGAGGGCGAGAACGAACGATAGATTGTCGGAGCGGATTCGTCGTTCACTGCCCGATCCAGCAGCGATCGGTCTCCGTGAAAGACGGGAGTTCGGATGTTCTCCTCACGTGTAGTTTCCCGCAGAAAGTTTGTACAGTCGGCGTCGCTGGCATCAGCGGCTTGCCTGTTTCCCGACTTTGGCGGTCGAGGCTTCGCCGCCGCTGCTGCGGCTTTCCCTCCGCTGGAAGAATTCGGCTATGGTGATGTAACGCTGGTCAGTGATCTCCACGAAAAACAGATGGCGGAAACGCACGCGTTGCTTATGGGGTTGAGCGAGGACAGCCTGCTTAAGCCGTTCCGGCAGATGGTGGGGCAGGCTGCGCCGGGCGAGGACTTGGGCGGCTGGTACCAGTACGATCCGGACAATCAGGATTATCTTTTTGAAGTCGGATTTGCCCCGGGTTGCACCTTCGGGCAATGGGTTTCTGCGCTGGCGCGTTCGTATGCCATCGACCGATCGCCGGAGACGCGTGAGAAGGTTCTCAGGCTGAATCGTTTGTACGCCCAGACGATTGCCGGCGACTTTTACGAGAACACTCGCTTCCCCGCTTATACCTACGACAAGCTGGTGTGCGGACTCATGGACTCGTACAAGTACGTGGGCGATCCCGATGCATTCGCCATTCTGGACGAAACCACAAAGACGGCATTGCCGCACTTGCCGAAGAAAGCCGTGGAACACGGGCAAAGATGGCGTTCGAATCCGGATGTTTCGTATACGTGGGACGAGTCCTACACGGTTCCTGAGAATCTGTTTCTCGCTTACCAGCGCGGAGCGGGCGAGCAGTATCGCGCTCTCGCTATTCAATATCTTGACGACGAGTATTACGATCCGTTGGCGGAAGGGCGCAGTGACCTGGAAGGGCGGCACGCTTACAGCCACGTGAACTCGCTGTGCTCGGCCATGCAGGCGTATCTCACGCTGGGCAGCGAGAAGCATCTGCGCGCGGCCAGGAATGGTTTTGACATGATCGCGGCTCAGAGTTTTGCCACCGGCGGCTGGGGGCCGGATGAGACGCTGCGCGCACCGGACAGCGCTGAAATCTATAAGAGCCTCACCAGCACTCACTCCAGTTTTGAAACTCCGTGCGGTTCCTATGCTCACTTCAAGCTGACGCGCTACCTGCTGCGCGTGACCCGCGATTCGCGCTATGGCGACAGCATGGAACGCGTAATGTACAACACTGTGCTGGGATCGTTGCCGCTGCAGCCGGATGGCCGGACCTACTACTATTCGGATTACAACTTCAAGGGACGCAAGGTTTACCACGAGCAACGCTGGGCGTGCTGCTCCGGGACATTGCCGCAAGTGGCGGCGGATTACCGCATCAACACCTACTTCCGCGATGCCCAGGGCGTGTACGTGAATCTGTACATTCCGTCGACGGTGCGATGGACGCAGTACGGAGCGCAGATCGAGCTAACGCAGAAAAGCGAATATCCCTATGAGCCGCACGTGCAGATTGAAGTAAAGACCTCGCGATCGGCGGAGTTTGCGGTGAATTTGCGGATTCCGCAGTGGGCGGAAGGGGCTTCGATCGCGGTGAACGGGAAGCGCAAGGCGGCTTCGGCCGGGAGTTTCGCGAGCGTAAAGCGGAAGTGGAAAAACGGCGACCGCATCGAATTGGAGCTTCCGCTGAGGACACGGCTGGAGGCAATCGATGGGCAGCATCCTGAAACTGTTGCGCTGCTGGCAGGGCCGCTGGTTCTGTTTGCCATCACGGATGCGGAACCGGCCGTGACGCGCACGCAGTTGCTGGCTGCGAAGAAGACGGGGGCCCAGAGTTGGGAAGTGACAACCGCGAGCCAACCTATGAGGATGCTGCCCTTCACCGCGATCGGCGAACAACAGTATTCGACTTACCTGCGCGTTTAGAGAGCGTATGGATGGTCTGATTTGAGCCTGCGTTCGTTCGCGTCAGCCCAGTGATCTGGCTGGATTCGCTGCCGTTGCTTCGGAGGTGCGATCGTTGCCAACAGTAAAACGGCACGCTGCTCTAGTGGCCGCGTATTCAGCTACGAAGAAAAAAATCGACGACGTGCCGACGGTCCTTCTGAACCCGGGACAAACTCTGTTCCGTTCCTTCAATCCCAATAGTGCCCACTCCTCACTCCCCAAGCCCCAGCCTGGGACGCACGTTTCGAAGTTACAAGCGAACAAACTCCTGATTCCTGGCGACGGCGTCCGCGAACTCAACAACCGTTTCAGCGGCCCCTCGTACAATGCAGCCGTTCCTGCCTCGGCTGGGTTTTATTGCGTACTTCAGCAGCAGGCGCTCGTGAATGAGGCGATGCATTACACCGGAAACCCTGGAGTGTGGGCCCTGACTGGCAAGTGCGTCTTGAAGATGCGGCTCATGGGAACGATCCTGGTCGCTGACCTCTCACCGCATAATCCGCGAGCCCGCCGATTCCTTCGGGAGTTGGGAGCAGGGACATGGGATCAGATGATCGATCCCAAGGACTGCTCGGTCGCACGCGGGATCGGATTGGCTATCGCTGAAAGCGGTACGCTGCGAGGTCTCTCGGTCCAAACTGTCCGAGAGTCCGAACGATCACCGGAGGAACGTGGTGACAATCTGGTACTGTTCACGGCCCCCGGTCGGGCCATTTCGGGGGTATACATCGAAGAAGCATATTATTTCGGTAGGACGTACGCCCCCGAGATCTTTCCAGTTGCATTTCCGTGAGGGCGCTCACCACGAGCTGCCTTTGACTGTGCCTTTTCGAGCGGCGGACGATGGACCAGTTACACTGAGATGTCATGGCGTGACATATCGCGAGAGGTTCCCTGCCCCCGGTGTCTGGCACCCATTGATGCCACCAAGACGGCGAACCTTCGGAGAGGCAATCGATGTATCCGATGCGGCGCAGAGGTGCGCGTCGCTGACACGTACGCACGCGTGCTCTCGGTACTTAGCCGAACTTCGTCACGGAATGATCAAAAAATCACTTAACCCGTTCAGAATCAGTTTAGGCA
>Ga0265356_1000145_pt1 | contig 12707 bp, 7 predicted proteins | sample NZE4metagenome_FD_189075 | JGI IMG/M metagenome (GOLD analysis project Ga0265356, IMG submission 189075) | Rhizosphere microbial communities from Maridalen valley, Oslo, Norway - NZE4 | ecosystem: Host-associated > Plants > Roots > Rhizosphere > Soil | place: Norway: Oslo | collected 2017-09-15
TCGGCCCCGATACGGTCAACACGATGCCGCCGGCAACGCTCGAGGCGCTACTCGATCACGGAACGATCGCCTCGGACACCGTCGAGAGCGATCTCGGGGAGGCCAACGACGTGATGCGCGCGCTTCAAGACGCGAAGATCTCGCTCTTCGACGTGACGCACGACCTCCAGGTCGAAGGCGTTCGGCTCTTCTCCGATTCGTTCGCGGCGCTGCTCGGCGCGATCGTCTACAAGCAGAAACTCCTGGAGTCGGGTGGCGCCGAGCGCGTGCAACTCTCGCTCGGCGCGTTGAAGCCGGTCTACGATCGCGCGCTCGAGAAGCTCGCGTCGGCCGATTTCTTGAAGCGAATATGGGCACACGATGCGACGCTGTGGTCGACGCAGGCCGACGACGTCGCGATTATCAAGAAATCGTTGGGCTGGCTCGACATCCAGCAGCGCATGCTCGAAGAGGTCCCCGGTTTGCGCTCGTTCGCGAAAGAAGCGAAGGAGCACTTCGATTTCGCCGTTGTCTGCGGCATGGGCGGAAGCTCGCTGGCCCCCGACATTCTGGCCGACACCTTCGGGCGCTGCGACGGCTTCCCGCAATTGTACGTCCTCGATTCGACGTGTCCCCAACAGATCAAGGAACTCGAAGAGAAAATCAACGTCGGCGAGACGCTCTTCATCATCTCCAGCAAGAGCGGCACGACCACCGAGCCCAACGCCTTCTACGCATACTTCCACGAAAAGGTCAGCAAGCAGGTCGGATCGTCGCAGGCCGGCCGAAACTTTGTCGCCATCACCGATCCCGGAACGTCGCTCGACAAAGAGGCGAAGGAGGCATCGTTCCGAGAGGACTTCAAGAACGATCCGAATATCGGCGGCCGCTACTCGGCACTCTCATTCGTCGGCATCGCGCCGTCGGCGATTGCCGGATACGACATCAACCTGCTGCTCGATCGCGCGCTCGGCGCAATGCACGCCAACGATCGCACGGTCGACCCTCGAAGTGCGCCCGGCGTTCGCTTCGGCGCAACGATCGGCGGCCTTGCGCTGAAAGGGCGAGACAAGCTCACCATTATCACGCATCCGCAGGTCAAGGCCTTCGGGGCGTGGGCCGAGCAGCTGATCGCCGAATCCACCGGTAAGCTTGGGCGAGGCATCGTGCCTATCGAGGGCGAGCCGCTTGGCGAGCCCACGGATTACTCCGACGACCGTGTCTTCGTATATGTCGGCGCCAATCTCCCCGGCCCCGATCCCGGCGTCGATGATAAGCTGCGCGCGCTTGAGGCGGCCGGTCACCCCGCGATCCGCTTGGAGATGAACGATCCCTACGACCTCGGCGAGCAGTTCTATCTTTGGGAGATCGCCGTGGCGGCCGCGGGCGTCATCCTTGGAATCGACGCCTTCGATCAACCCAACGTACAGGAGTCGAAAGATAATACCGTCGCGCTGCTCGCGGAGTACGCGCGCAACGGCAAGTTCGACGAGCCGGCAGCCAACGTCGAAGGGCCCGACTTCAGCGTAACCTACCTTTCGGGAAGCAATGCCATTAAGGCCCCGAGCGCGACGCAGGCGCTGGTGAGTCTCTTCGCGCAGCTGCGGCCGCACGATTACAACGCCATCACCGCCTACATCGCCCGCAATCCGACGCACGTCGAACTTCTCCAGGAACTTCGTTTGAAGATCCGCGATGCGCGCCGCGTCGCGACGACGGTCGGCTTTGGCCCGCGCTTCCTCCATTCGACCGGGCAGCTCCACAAGGGCGGCCCGGATAGCTGCGTCGTTCTGCAAATCACGGCCGACGATCCCGACGATCCGATGATTCCCGGCATGCAAGTGGGCTTTCGTACGCTGCTCGCTGCGCAGGCGCTCGGCGATTGGATGTCGCTCGACAAGCGGGGGCGCCGCGGCGTGCGCGTTCATCTCAAGGGCGCCGTAGAACCGGCGCTGCGCGCCCTCGTTGCCGCCGCCGACGAAGCGCTCGCGGCGCGCGTCTAGATCGAAAGGACGACTTTAGAATGCAACTCGGAATGGTCGGGCTCGGCAAGATGGGCAACTTTATGACGCAGCGACTGATCGGCGGTGGTCATCAGGTCGTTGCGTACGACCGCGACCCGAAGGCTGTCGCGACCGCCGCTGCCGCCGGTGCGACCGGCGCGCAGAGTCTGTCGGATATGGTTGCCAAGCTTACCGGCTCGCCGAAAGTCGCGTGGGTGATGGTGCCGGCCGGCGCCCCAACGGACGAGACCATCACGCAACTCGCCGACGCGATTGGCAGCGGCGGGATCATCATTGACGGCGGAAATACGAACTATAAGGATGGCTTGAAGCTCTACGCCATTTGCAAGGCCAAAGGCGTTTCGCTGATCGATGCCGGCACGAGCGGCGGCGTGTGGGGCTTAAAAGAGGGCTACTGTCTCATGGTCGGCGGCGACGACGAGCAAGTGCACACGTGCGAACCGATCTTTCTCACACTGGCCCCACCCAAAGGTTACGCGCACGTCGGCCCCGCCGGCGCGGGACATTTCTCCAAGATGGTTCATAACGGGATCGAGTACGGTCTGCTCCAGGCCTATGGTGAGGGGTTCGAGATTCTCGAGCGATCCCAATACCCGTACGATCTCGGGCAGATTGCCGAGCTCTGGTGTCATGGCAGCGTCGTTCGTTCGTGGCTGCTCGAGCTATTGGTTCTGGCGTTTCGCGACGATCCCGGCTTGAAAGATATTCGCGGATATGTCGACGACACCGGCGAGGGTCGCTGGACCGTTGAGACGGCCATCGACGAAAACGTTCCGGCACCCGTGATCACGCTCTCGCTGCTCGCGCGCATGGCATCGCGCCAAGACGAGTCGTTCAGCGCAAAGGTGGTCGCCGCGTTGCGCAATCAGTTCGGCGGCCATGCCGTCAAGGCCGAACCGCGTGCTTGAAGAAGTCGTGGTCAACCCCCTGCGCGCGGGGCTGCCGGAAGAAGGGATCACAACGCCCTGCAGCGCGGTCTTCTTTGGTGCCAGCGGCGACCTTTTTAAACGCATGCTGTTGCCGGCGGTCTATTCCATGCACTTACGCGGCGTGCTCCCAACGGCATTTGCGCTGGTCGGTTTTGCACGCACGCCATACGACGACGCGAGCTTTCGCGACTATTGCCTCAAGCAGCTCGATCTCTTCATGCCACAGGATAAAAAGCCGCAGGGCCCGCTCTGGGAAGATTTCGCGAAGCGCATCAGCTACGTCACGGCCGATTTTACCGACACGCGGCACTTCCTCGCCCTCAAGGACCGCCTCGCCCAAAACGATGCCGAGTTTGGTACCGCCGGCAATCACCTCTTCTATCTTGCAACGCCGCCGCCGGTTTTTCCCGATATCATCAAGCATCTCAAGGAAGCCGGGCTCGACAAAGACGACAATGGCTGGACGCGCATCGTGGTGGAGAAGCCCTTCGGCACCGATCTCGAGTCGGCGCGAAAGCTCCAGCAGGCGATCGAAGCGGTCTTTCCCGAGAACGAGATTTATCGCATCGACCACTACCTCGGGAAAGAGCCGGTGCAAGACATTATCGCGCTGCGCTTCGCCAACACGATCTTCGAGCCGATCTGGAACCGCAACTACGTACAGAATATCCAGATCACTTCGGCGGAGTCGCTCGGGGTCGAAGAGCGCGGCGGTTATTACGACAGCGCCGGCGCGCTGCGCGACATGATTCAAAACCACGTGATCAACCTGCTCGCGCTGGTTGCGATGGAGGCGCCGATCAGCTCGCACGCCGACGACATCCGCAACGAAAAGTACAAGGTGCTTTCGGCGATCCGGCCGCCGGCGCATGCCGACGTATGGTCGCTCTCGGCGCGCGGGCAGTACGGCGCGGGGACGATCGACGGCGAGGCGGTCGTAGGATATCGCCAAGAGCATGACGTCACGCCCGACTCCAACACGGAGACCTTTGCAGCGGTCAAACTCTTCGTCGAGAGTTGGCGCTGGGCCGGCGTTCCCTTTTATCTGCGTTCCGGAAAACGATTGCCGCGCAAGGTCTCGGAGATTGCCGTAACGTTCAAACCCATACCACATCGCTTCTACGGCGAAGCGACCGATCGAATCGAACCCAACGTCCTGGTGATCAAGATCGAGCCCGACGAAGGCATTTCGATGCGCTTCGAAGCCAAGGTTCCCGGCCCCAAGGAACACATCCGCAGCGTCTTCATGGACTTCAGTTACGGCACCGGTTTCGGCGTCGTGTCGCCGCCGGCGTACGAGCGGCTCATCGGCGATGCGATCCAAGGCGACCAGACCCTCTTCACGCGCTGGGACGCCGTCGAGCGAGCTTGGGAGATCGTCACGCCGATCCTCGAAGTTTGGCAGCACACCAAGGATTTCACGTTTCCCAACTACGCCGCCGGAAGCCAGGGACCGCAGAGCGCGCAGCACCTCTTCCCCGATTGGCGCCGCTTGTAAGTCATGTCTTTTGGACTTGTTTTGAAAGAACTGGACGAGCGCGCGCGCGAGCGGGGCGGCGGAGTTTACGTCGCCACGATGACAATCGTCGTTTTCTTCGAGGACGCCGCAATCGGCGACCTCGCGCGCGACCGAATCCACACGCTCGCCGCAAAACATCCGTCCCGCGTGGTCCTGTTCGACGGCACGCAGAGCGATGCGCTGCACCACGTGGAGGGGGAAGATTGGGTTGAGTTGGGCGCAAAGGGAAGCAACGCCGCACTCTTACGCGGAGCGTTGAACGCATTGCGACTGCCCGAGGCGCCGGTGATATTGCTTTGGATCGCACCTGGAATCGGCGACGACGAGCGCTTCTGCGAGCTTTCGCGGGACGCGCGAACCGTCGTTTACAACAGCTCGTTGGTGGATGCGGGAAACGCCGCGCTGCGCCAACTCGTCGAGTACGTCGGACGTCACCCGGAGCTGCCCATCGCGGACATCGCCTATCTCCGCCTCGCTCCGTGGCAAGAGAGCGTCGCCATCCTCTTTGACGGTGAAGAATCTTCGGAGCTTCTGGATCTCACGAGCGTCGAGATCGCGTGTGGTTCCGATCCCGAAGCGTTGTATCTGCTTGGATGGCTCGCGAGCCGTTTAGGCTGGAAACTAACCTCGGGGAATATGCTGGCCAGCCCATCGGGCAAGCAGGTCGCTTTCGCGATTCGTCGCGAAGGCGAGCCTCGGCGCATTGCGCGCGTTGCTCTTACCTCGACGCACTCGAGCTTCGTGGCGGAGGTAGATCCGCACGGCGTGACCATCAATTTAAGCGTGAGCGGAAGCCGGGCGAAGCCGCCGAGACTCCGCGCAATCAATAATCCGGGCGTCGCCGCCCTGGTCGAGCGGGCGATCCTGACGAGTCAAAACGATCGGGTATTTCAAGCGTCGCTGGCGGCCGCGGGCGCCATTCTCACGTTGGGAACGCCGTCCCCGTGAGCGAACGCGGCGAACTCTGCGTCTACGCCGATGCCGCCGCGGTAGCGCAAGCGTTGGCGGACTATTTCGTTGCCGCAGGCGAGCGCGCCATCGCAGAACGCGGCAGATTTACGGTCGCGCTCTCGGGCGGCAACACGCCGCGCGCGGCTTACGAGCTGCTCGCCGCCGATCCGTTGCGCGCAAACGTATCGTGGAGCGATGTCTTCATCTACTTTGGCGACGAGCGCTGCGTACCGCCCGACGACGAACGCTCCAACTACCGCATGGCGCGCGAAGCCTTCTTGGACGCGGTTCCGATTCCGAACGCGAACGTCGCACGCATGCAGGGCGAAATCGATCCGGGGCTCGCCGCCAACGAGTACGCCTCCATTTTGCGCGCGGAACTAGGAGGGAGCCCGCGGTTCGATTTAGTGATGCTCGGGCTGGGTGAAGACGGGCACACCGCCTCGCTCTTGCCGGGAATCGCGCAGGAACCCGAGGACGATTCGCTGGTGGAAGCGGCCTTCGCGCAATCGCAAGCCATGTGGCGCGTGAGCATCACGCCCAAGGTAATTAACGCGGCCCGGCGCGTCGTCTTCGCCGTCGACGGAGCTCAGAAAGCCCGCGCGCTCGCGGCTGTGTATGACGGTGCGCGCGATCCACTGACCTATCCCGCGCAACTCGTGCAACCGCGTTCGGGTGAGCTGACGTGGCTCGTTGACGAGGCCGCGGCGAACCTGCTTCGCTCCGGGGCGCGTTTGGAAGCGCGGATCGCGACGGTCACGGAGCGCGAGCCCGAAACAGACGCTGGCCGAGCATAGGATCGCGAACTCGAATGAGGGCTCCGGAGCGCGGCGAGCAGATGAAGCTGTGACGAGCGCCGTGAAACTGATCATGGTGTGAGCCGGCCACAATTATTGCCGCATGTCGCTTAACTTTTGATTAGCAGTATCGACAATCTCTTGCGCTTTTAACGTCCGGCCAGGACCCTGGCAACGATCTCCCGCGCGTGCAGCAGGACGGACCTGTGCTCCTCTGCCGAGAATTCGACGAAGCCCAGTCCTCGGAGTAGGAAAAGCCCTTCGATAGCCAGCAAAGCGTGACGAACGTCAGGGGTGTCGCCTGATTTGGACAGGAGCGGATCGAGCAGCGTTCGGTAATAGCGACGCGCGGGCTCCATCATATCGGGGGCGTGCACCAGTGCGGTCATAAGAAAGGCCGCCTTGCGGGTCGTGGAGTCGTCTTCAGCGAGCGCTTCCTCGATGTGGGCTAGGACCATCTCAAAAGAGTCAACCGGCTTGTCGCCAAGCCGCTGACGCACCGCGTCTTGAAAGCGCGACACTTCTCGCTCCAACGCCGCGCGAACCAACGCATCCTTGGTTGCGAAGCTGTAAACGAGACCACCCTTACTGATTCCCGCACGCTCGGCGACGGCATCGAGCGTGAAAGTTCGGCCGCCGGAATCGAGGATCACGCTCTCGGCGGCATCCAATATCCGATCCCGATCAATTTCCTTTTTCCGCGTCAAATTTAGCCTCTTGACATTTCCGACTAAGCAGTCGTATAACTATTTCAGACTGGTTGGTCGGATTACCTTCGCTGGGGGTGCCGCAATCGGAAACTTTCTAAAGCGGAACTAGAGAAATATGAGCAACAATTTACCCGCAGCAGCCTTCGGACATTTTGTCATGAAGGTTAACGATGTTGATATTAGTTATCAATTTTATACAAAATTTGGTTTGCGCCCAGTTGGGATATTTTCAGATGTAGCGATCATCGAATTGCGAGGCGGAACACACATTTTGCTTTTCAATAAAAATAATGAATTGCCATTTTCACTGAGCCCTAGCCATCTTGGCCAGCGCGGAGATTTTTCTAACGAACGACTCGACTTGATGATTGACAGCAAATCTAGGAGCGATCTGGAACTGTATAGGATGGGTCTAATGGAAAATGGATTGTCGGTAGATGAAATTGTTCGAGACCAATTTTTTGGTCACTATTACTTCCAGTTGGCCGATCCTGATGGCAATGGAATAACGGTCTATACGAGCCACACAGGGGAATTACCGGTCTAGAGTCCGGCGGTTCAGTATCAGGCCCTCGATGCCTCATATCGCGGGCTGGACCTTGCAGTCGAACAGTACCGACCTCGGGGGCGTCGGGATAGATTTACAACGTCGTACACGTCCGTGTCGTTGACACACGATACCCTCCTCGGGAGTGTGTCACCCTTCGACAAGCTCAGGGTGACATCTAGCGGCGACGAGCGCGATGTAGCTCTAGGGCCTGGTGGTAGCGAGCGCCTCCGACCCGAGCCTCTTGAGATTGACGCCATTATCGGTGAGAATCGTGCCCTCGACGCGCTGAAGCTCGACGACGGCCTTATTGAGATCGGTCTGCGCTTCCAGTTCCGCGCCGCGCGCCTGCGACAGCTCGACCTGACGCTGCAAAACCAAGAACGTCGTCGACTCGCCGTTATGAAACTTCCGAACTTCGCTTGCGTAGACGGACTCCGCGGCCGCGCGCGCCTGGCCCGCGCTGGAGAGGCGCGAGAGCGCCGATTGATAGGTCTGCAAAACGTTGCGTGCCTCGCTTTCAATCCGCTGGTCGAGGCCCTGGCGCTGTAACTCCGCTTGGTCTTGCTCTTGGCCGGCGATCTGTTTGAGACCACGCGCGGTGTTGTTCTCGAGCGGAATGTTGACGACGAATGCAACGTTGAACTCGGGATATGCGCCCGTCCACATATTATGAAACGCCTGCGTCATGTTGCCTTGAGACTCCGGCGGCGGCGTCGGGCAGCTGTGGTTTGGTAGAGCGCAACCGAGGCTCTCGAACGCCGGAACCGGCTGTAAGATGCCCGCGAAACCGTTGCTAAGGTACTGCACGACGACGTCGGCCTGCGGAAGCGCTTGGTTCTTCGCATAAACCATGTCGAGATCGGCGACGCGGCGTTCGTCGACGACCTGCCGCACCTCCGGCCTCTGTTGCTCGGCTAACGCGACGATCTCCGCGAGATCTCCCGCCGTCGGCAGCTGCTGCACGGGCGATGACGGCACGAGATTCGCGCTCCAAATCGGGTCGGCGGGATCGGCGACGATCAGGCTCTTGAGCTGCGTTTGGAGCTCGGAGACCGTTTGTAGTGCCGAAAAGACGCTTGCCTGAAAGTTGGCGACCTGAGTCTCGGATTCGATCGCGGTAATCTGCGCGGTGGCGCCGTGTTTTGCGAGACGAACGACGCTGCGTTGCTGCACCACGGCTTCGTTGAGCGCGTCCTCTTGAATCGCGACGTTGCGCCACGCAGCCACCAAATCCCAGTACGTGTCCTCGACCTGCGCGATCGTCGTCGAGGCATCGACCAGCGCTTGCGCTTCGTCCGAATCGGCACCGATCATCGCCAGCTTCAGTTGATGTTTCACGGCGTTCATTCCGGCGTCCTTGAGCAGCGGCTGCGTCACGGAAAGGCTCAGGGTGGCTTGATAGTAGGGATTGAACGTATTGATGATGACGTTGTTATAAGTGCGCGTCTGGGTGATGCCCGCTCCCCACTGCAGTCCGTTGACGGTTTGACCGCCCACTCCGGATTGAAAAGAATACTGGTGCTGCACGATGTTGCCTGGGCCAGTCGTGGAACACGGACCGGGTGTGCCGAACCCGATCGGTTGGCAAGTATAGCCATTACTACCGATTCCCGGTCCGGCGAAAAAGAGATTCTCCGGAGGGGTCACGGAGAAGTTCGACGAGGGCTCGACGTGGAGCTGGACGTCGAAGTTGGCTTTGGCCTGAACGATGCGGTAGCGCGCGATTCGAACGTTCGAAGCGGAGATCGCCAACTCGGGATTCTTCACCAGCGCCATTCCGACGGCGTCCTGCAGCGAAATCCCCACAAACGGACTCTGCGTAACACCGATGATTCCGGGGCTGCTCGGCTCGGCTTCGGGCGCATGGTATCCCGGTGCCACCGTCGGGATGGAAGCGAAGCTTGGTGTTGGAATCGGCGTCGGCAGGTTCGCGCGTTGCGAACGGGCATCCACCTGAGCCGAGGTACGCTCGCTCGGCAAAGCCGCAAGCACGAGGGCGGCAATCGCGAGAACGGCCGGAAGCGCGCGAACTCTTACAGGCTGCATCGTTTAATGCGCGAGCGTCTGGGTGCCGAGCGTCTGCAAATTGACGCCGTTGTTGGTGAGAATCGTGCCGTCGACGCGCTGCAGCTCGACGACCGATTGATTGAGCTGCGTCTGCGACCGAAGCTCCAAACCGCGCGCCTGCGCGAGCTGCACCTGGCGCTGGAGCACCAGGAACGTCGTCGATTCGCCTTGGTGGAATCTCCGAACCTCGCTTGCGTACACGGCTTCGGCGGCCGCGCGTGAATTGCGCGCAGCATTAAGCTTCGCGAGCGCCGATTGATAGCTTTGCAGCGCGTCGCGCGCCTCCGCGCCGATGCGCTCTTCCACGCGCCGCATCAAGAGTTTCGCCTGCATCTCCTCCTCACTTGCAACGCCGCGCATGCCGCGCGCGAGATGGCCTTGAATCGGGTAGCTAACGACGAGTGCGGTGTTGAAGGTCGGGTAGTATGCGGCCCACATATTGTGATAGGCGAACGCCATCTTCCCTTGCGTCTCGGGGGGCGGCGTCGGGCACGTCGACAGCCCGCCACCAACGTTAAAACATTCGCCGAGCAAAAATCCCGGAACCGGAGTAAGGATACCCGCGAAGCCATTACTGAGGTATTGCACTTGCACGTCGGCTTGCGGCAAGGACTGGTTTGCCGCGAAGCTGCGGTCGATGTCGGCGGCGAGGCGTTTATCCTGGGCCTGACGCACTTCGGGCCGATTGCGGCGTCCTTCGGCGATGATCTGCGCCAGGTCGCCCGCACTCGGAAGCTGCTCCACCGAGGTTGAAGGCACGAGGTTGGCGGTCCAGATCGCGTCGCCGGGATCGGCGACGACAAGGCTCTTGAGCGCGACCTGAAGCTGCGAAACCGTTTGCAAAGCCGAGAAGACGTTGTCCTGAAAATTCGAGACCTGCGTCTGCGACTCGACCGCTTCGATTGGGGCCAGCGCGCCGTGCCGCGCGAGCCGGACGTTGCTCTGCTGCTGCGCGATCGCTTCCCTTAGCGCTTCCTCTTGAATCGCCACGTTGCGCCACGCCGCCACGAGATTCCAGTACGCATTCTCGACTTGAGAGATCGTGCTCGAAGCGTCGATCAGCGCCTGCGCCGCCGAGGCGTCGGCGTTGACGAACGCGAGCTTCAACTGCCGCTTCGTTGCGTTCATTCCGGAATTCTTGAGCAGCGGCTGCGTGAGCGCCACGTTCAGCGTCGCAATGTAGTACGGATTGTACGCATTGAAAACGGTGTTGTTATACGTTCGGCTCTGCTGGATGCCGGCCTGATACGTCAGGCCGTTCTCGGTCTGTCCGCCGAGGCCGTACTGAAAAGCCGACTCGTGTTGGATGATATTGCCGGGGCCGGTCGTGTAGATGGCGCCCGGCGTCGAACCGGATCCCGGCTTAGGCGTATATCGGCCGACCTCTCCCGGCCCGGCTTCGAATGCGTTCTCCGGCGGCTGGACGGAGAAGCTCGACGACGGCTTGAGCTGGAGCTGCACGTCGTAGGCGCCCTTGATCTCAACGATCGTATAGCGCGCGATCCTCACGTTCGACGCCGAGACGGCGAGATTGGGATTTTTGAGCAGCGCCATCGCAATAGCATCCTGCAACGTGATGCCGACGAACGGCTGCTGCGTCACGCCGACGATCTGGACCGCGCTCGGCGCGACTTGCGGTGCGCGATAGCCCGGAGCGACGCTCGGCACGATGGGGAACCGGGGCGACGGCATCAGCGTGGGAAGCGTCGCACGCGATGGTTGGGAAGTTTCGAGCTGCGCGGCCGTGCGCTGCACGGGCAGCGCCGCGAGTACAACGGCCAGCGCCCCGACAATGGCTGGAAGACTGCGTAGCTTCACGGTGTCCCGGTACCTAAGGCCGAGGCCTGGCTCCCCAGCGTCTGAACGTTGACGCCATTGCCGGAAAGAATCGTGCCTTCGACGCGCCGCAGTTCGACGACGGACTCGTTGAGCTGCGTCTGCGCCCGCAGCTCGCTGCCGCGGGCCTGCGCGAGCTCGAGCTGACGCTGCAACAGAAGAAACGTCGTCGATGCGCCGCTGTGGAATTTGCGAAGCTCGCTCGCGTAGACAGCGTCGGCGGATTCGCGGGCCTGGCGAGCGGCATTCAGTTTCGAAAGCGCGGACTGGTAGCTCTGCAGCGCATTGCGCGCTTCGGCGCCGATGCGCTCGTCGACGCCCTGCATCAGAACTCTCGCCTGGGTCGTCTCCTCGCTCGCGAGGCCTCGCAGACCGCGTGCAAGGTGACCCTGGATCGGATAGCCGACGATCAACGCGATGTTGAACGTCGGGAAGTAACCGGCCCACATATTGTGATAGGCCCACGGCATCGAGCCTTGCGTGTTCGGCGGCGGCGTGGGGCAGTGGGGCAGCCCGAGGCCTCCGTTACCTGCCGACGCCGTGCAATAGCCGGTTATAAGTCCAGGAACCGGTGTAAGGATGCCGGCGAAACCGTTGCTCTGATACTGCGCCTGAACGTCGGCTTGCGGCAGCGACTGATTCTTTGCAAAAACCACGTCGACGCCGGCCGCGAGCCGCCGATCCAGCGCCTGCCGCACCTCCGGCCGATTGGCTTTTGCTTCGGCGACGACGGTGGAAAGCTCGTTCGCGCTGGGAAGCTGCTCGACGGATGTCGATGGTACCAGGTTTGCAGCCCAGATTGGATCGCCGGCATGTGAGGCGACGAGACTCTTGAGCTGATTCTGCAACTGCGAAACCGTTTGCAGCGCCCGGAAGACGGCGGTTTGGAAGTTGGCGACTTGCGTCTCCGACTCGACGGCGTCTATGGGGGCGGCCGCGCCCCGGCTTACGAGACGAACGTTGCTTTGCTGCTGCGCGATAGCCTCTCGCAGCGCTTCTTCCTGAATTGCAACGTCACGCCACGCGGCCAACAGATCCCAGTACGTGTTTTCTACTTGCGAGATCGTCGACGACGCATCGATGAGGGTCTGGGCCGTATCCGCGTCGGCATTGATAAAGGCCAGCTTCAGTTGCCGCTTCGTCGCGTTCATGCCGGCGTTCTTGAGCAAGGGCTGGGTGACGGCGAGGTTCAGCGAGGCAAGATAGTAGGGGTTGTACGCATTGAAGGTCGTGTTGTTATAGGTGCGGCTCTGCGTAATCCCCGCCTGATAGGAAGTGCCGTTTTCCGTTTCTCCGCCCAGACCGTACGCAGACGTAGATTGATGTTGGATGATGTTGCCGGGAC
>Ga0265356_1000146_pt1 | contig 12698 bp, 10 predicted proteins | sample NZE4metagenome_FD_189075 | JGI IMG/M metagenome (GOLD analysis project Ga0265356, IMG submission 189075) | Rhizosphere microbial communities from Maridalen valley, Oslo, Norway - NZE4 | ecosystem: Host-associated > Plants > Roots > Rhizosphere > Soil | place: Norway: Oslo | collected 2017-09-15
TCACATGGGACCGGAAGGAGCCGTTCGCAGCTTTCGTGCGTTGGGCGGCCACGGCTTGCTCATGCCCATCCACTGGGGCCTGTTCGATCTTGCACTCCACCACTGGAAGCAGCCGATCGAGAACGTGTTCGCAGTCCAGGATCTCAAGCTCTGGTCTCCCGAACCCGGCACTCCGTCTGAGGTTGTTCGGGGCCAGGAGATTCGCTCCGAGTGGTGGCGTTGAAGCAACGCGCGGGGATACGGCTGGGGTTAAACCGGAGATCCCGATGCTATTCCGCAGGGTCGTAGTTCAGATTTTGCCCGAGCCATCGCTCGACTTCAGCGACCCCCATTCCCTTGCGTTTGCCATAGTCGGCGACCTGATCGCGGTCTATCTTGCCGAGGCTGAAGTATCGCGATTCTGGATGGGCAAAGTAAAGGCCACTCACGCTTGATCCGGGCCACATGGCAAACGATTCCGTGATCAGCATCCCTGTATTCGCCTGGACATCGAGCAGACGCCAGAGCGGACCCTTTTCCGTGTGATCCGGGCACGCGGGATAACCCGCAGCCGGCCTGATGCCGCGATATTTCTCTTGAATAAGATCAGCCTTGCTCAAGCCCTCCGCACAACCATAACCCCATTCATTGCGCACGCATTTGTGCAAGCATTCGGCGAAAGCCTCAGCAAGACGATCGGCGATGGCCTCCGCCATGATCGCATTGTAGTCGTCGTGCTTGGCCCTGTAGGAGTCGCACAGCTCTTTCAAACCGATCCCGCTGGTTACCGCGAACGCACCAATATGATCGGGCAACCCCGTTTCTTTCGGCGCAATGAAGTCGGCGAGAGACCGGCAAGGCTCGCTGCCCTCCTTATTTGATTGTTGGCGGAGGAAGTGGAAACGTTCGAGCACGGTCCCGCGTGTGTTGTCCGTGTACAGTTCGACATCGTCGCCCACAGCGCTGGCGGGGAAGAGGGCGTATACGCCTCGGGCCGTGATCAGTTTCTTCTCAATGATGACATCGAGGAGAGCGTTGCCTTCGGCGAAAACCTGGCGCGCCTGCGCACCGTGCGCTTCGTGCTCCAAAATGCGGGGATAAATACCTTTCAGTCCCCAGGTATGGAAGAACGGGCTCCAGTCAATGAACTCGCGCAACGTCGCCAGAGGAAAGTTATCCAGCACGCGCACGCCGGTGAAGGAAGGCGTGGGCAGATCTTCCGCACGCCATTCGATCGGAGTGCGCCTTTTCCGGGCATCCTCAAGCGCGACCACACTTAGCTTGGGGGCGGAATGAGCTTTGCGCAACGCCTCGTAATCGGCGCGATGCTGCGCCACGAACGCAGACTTACCTTCGTCGCTCAGAAGGCTGGTCGTGACTGGCACGGCCCGGCTGGCGTCGAGGACGTGGACTACGGGCTCACTATAGTGGGGCGCGATTTTAACGGCAGTGTGTGCGCGGCTCGTGGTTGCCCCGCCAATGAGCAATGGCAACTTGAAACCCTGACGCTCCATCTCTCGGGCCACGTGGACCATCTCGTCGAGAGACGGAGTGATCAGACCGCTGAGTCCGATCATGTCCGCCTTTTCTGCCTTGGCGCGTTCGAGGATCTTTTCGCACGGGACCATCACCCCCATGTCGATCACTTCGTAGTTGTTGCAGGCAAGGACGACTCCGACGATGTTTTTCCCAATATCGTGAACGTCGCCTTTGACCGTCGCCAGTACGATTTTTCCCTGCGCTTTGACGACTTCGCCCGCCGCGGCCCTAGCTTCCTTCTCGGCTTCCATAAACGGTGTCAGGTGCGCCACGGCTTTCTTCATCACGCGAGCAGATTTAACCACCTGGGGCAAGAACATCTTGCCGGCCCCGAATAAGTCACCGACCACGCTCATGCCTGCCATCAACGGACCTTCGATAACCAATAGAGGACGGCCGAGCTTTACGCGCGCTTCCTCGGCGTCAGCTTCAATGTAGGTGTCGATGCCCTTGACCAGCGCGTGAGAAAGTCGCTCCTCGATCGTGCCGTTGCGCCACTCTTCGGCCTTCTTCTCATTGACTGCCTTGCCGATGCCCTTCAGCTTTTCGCCGTAATCCACCAGCCGCTCGGTCGCGTCAGGACGGCGGTTCAGCAACACGTCCTCGACCAACTCCTTCAGCTCCGGCTCAATCTCTTCGTAGACCTCGAGCATTCCGGCATTCACGATGCCCATGTCCATGCCCGCGGCGATGGCGTGATAAAGAAACGCGGAGTGAATCGCTTCGCGGACCTTGTTATTGCCGCGAAAACTGAATGAGATGTTTGAAACGCCGCCGCTCACCTTCGCGTGCGGCAGGTTGGCCTTGATCCAACGCGTGGCGTTGATGTAGTCGACCGCGTAGTTGTTGTGCTCCTCCATTCCGGTGGCAACGGTGAGGATGTTGGGATCGAAGATAATGTCTTCGGGTGGAAAGAGGACTTCATCAACGAGAATGCGGTAACCGCGCTCGCAGATGCGAATTTTATCGTCGTGAGTGGCAGCTTGGCCCTGTTCGTCGAAGGCCATCACCACTACTGCTGCCCCGTATTTCAGAACCTTCGCAGCGTTCTGGCGAAACTTCTCTTCGCCTTCTTTCAACGAGATTGAATTGACGATTCCCTTGCCCTGCATGCACTTCAGCCCGGCCTCGATGACCTCCCATTTCGAGGAGTCCACCATAAAGGGCACCTTGGCGACTTCCGGCTCGCTCCCTAGCAATTGCAAGAAGCGCGTCATCGCCGTGACTCCATCGATCATGCCTTCGTCCATGCAGATGTCGAGGACATTCGCTCCACTCTCGACTTGCTGGCGAGCGACGCTTACGGCGTTTTCATATTTGCCGTCCTTGATTAGCTTCGCGAACTTGGGCGAACCGGCGACATTGGTCCGCTCCCCGATCATGATGAAGACGCCGGCCTGCTGGGTGAATGGTTGGGATCCCGAGAGACGGAGTGGTTTCGCCTTCGTGGGTATGGCCGAGCTGGTTTTGTTTGACTCGCTCACGCCCGACTCTCAATCTCGGTCTGCGGACCGAACGATTCCTCGGTGGGCTGCGTCCCCCACTTTCGCGGAGGCTGGCCTTCGAGCGCTTTCGCGATCGCCGCGATATGCTCTGGAGTATTTCCACAGCAGCCGCCGGCGATGTTGATCAACCCTCCCCGTGCAAAGTCGCCCAGATAACGGGCCATGTCCTGCGGACCCAGATCGAAGCCGGTCTCCGACAGCGGATTCGGCAGACCGGCGTTGGGGTAACACGAGATCGCCACATCCGCCTTTTCCGAGAGCTCTTCCAGAAACGGATACATCAGATCGGGACCGAGAGAACAGTTGAGGCCCACCGACAGCGGTTTCACGTGTTTCACGGCGTTCCAGAACGCCTCCGTCGTCTGCGCCGAGATCATCGTTTCGCCGCCACGCCCCACCGCCGCCGAAATCATGATTGGCCGTTCCTTGCCGTCCTTATCGAACACCTCACGAATTGCAACGAGCGCGGCCTTGGCGTTGAGCGAGTCAAAGATGGTTTCGACTAGGAGCAGATCTACGCCCCCCGCGATGAGAGCCTGCACCTGTTGCGTGTAAGCGGCTTTGACCTGATCGAAAGTGACCACCCGAAAGCCGGGATCGTCGGCATCGGGCGAGTTCGAAAGAGACACGGTCAGCGGCCCAATCGCTCCCGCTACGAACCGCTGACGCGAGGTCGCGGTTCCGACACGATCGGCCCATTCACGGCACTGCCGCGCCGATTGCTCATTGATGTCCCACGCCAGGCTGCCGAGAAACGGATCTTCGACGATCTTTTGGTAGAAAGCGGGATCCTTGCGGCCGCCGCGCTCCCGTGGATCGTCGACAAAGAATTCGCTTTGGGTGATGCTGGTGGCCCCGAAAGTGTTTGTCTCGATGATGTCCGCGCCCGCTTCCAGAAACCGTCGATGGATATCACCGATCATTTCTGGCTTAGTCAGGGAGAACAGGTCGCCGTTGTTCAAGAGACTCTTCGTCGAGTCTTTGAAGCGCTCCCCACGGATATCCTCTTCCTTCATTCCGTAGGTACGAATCGTCGTGCCCATCGCTCCATCGATGATGGCGATGCGACTGTCGAGGATCTTTCGAAGCGGATGCTGGTGGGCCTTCGTCATATCCCTTTGATGATCTTGGGCAGCCTTCGCTTCAGCCACCTTAGCGACATTTTCCACGGAGCATACCTCCTCTATTATAGCGATGGCAGGATGTCCAAGCCGGTGCAGGTGTCATCATCGGGATAATCGTGATACCGTTGAATACAAGGGACTTTCCGAGCGGAGCATCGAGAAAGAGTGCAAACCACAGCCATCAAGTCTTACACTCGCCGAAAGGCCTTTGTCGCGGCGGGCGCGGTCACGGGCATTGGCAGCCTGCCTCTCACGTCGGCCACATCGGCGATTCGTTCCGTTGCGGAATTCTCGCCGGAAGTCCCTTTTTGGCCGCAGTTGCCTCAACTCTCACAACAGGAGAGTATCGTCGGCCAGGGCCTCGGTATTGTCGAAAATTTGATTGAACCTCGTAGCGAAGGCTACGGTTATCAGGTGAAAGCAGGCCAGCTCGATTCAGTGCTCGAAATTCTTCACCGGAGTAGCGGAGAGTTGACACCGGCAAATGCTGCCGGCTTCGGCGCGTTCGAAGAGGCACTGTCATTGGGTCTCTTCAGCGCCGCAATCGCCGTCAAGGGGCAGTTCGAGGGCCCAATCACGCTGTCGGCGTATCTGTTCCAAAATGGCAGACCGTTCCTAGCGGATCCAACACTTTTTGCAGCCATCGCATTCCATGTCTCGCAGATCATCGGTTGGCAGATTGATCGCCTGCAATCCGCTGGACTGCCTGTGCTGCTGTTTGTGGATGAACCGGCCTTGTGTCTGGACGCGCCCGTTTCAAATGCCGTTCCTGAGGAAAAGCGTCTCAACGCATTGGCGGCCACGCTCGAGGGCGTGCGAAGTCGCGGAGCCTATGCCGGACTACATTGCTGCGCAGCGCGTCCCTTCGAGCGCATGTGCCGCGTGCAACCAGACATTATCTCCTTCGATGCCCATGAAGGGCTGGACTCGTTCTTTGCTGATTGGCATGCGCTTGACTTCATGCAACAGGGTGGAACCGTCGCTTATGGAATAGTCCCCACACGCTCCGGAGTGAACGCCGTAGACTCGGCGAGCATCTTCCTCCGCTGGCTGAAAGCCGCGTCCCTGGCCGGTGATCCGCAGAAATTTGCCCAGCGGGCGATGATCACAGCCACCTGCGGACTCGGACTTCTCGACCCGTCCGCCGTTGCGGAGTCATTCGGCGTCGCGCATAGCGTCGGCAAACTGATCCGGTCCCTCGCGGGTTCGCCGGAATTGGACGAAGAAGTCGCATTGGGAAACTAGTCGTGGTGGCGTTGAAGCGATGCGATCCGGAACTCGCGCCTCCCTATCTGTTGCGATAAACGCACGAGCGGTAACCGACAGATCGCTGGTGAGAAGCCGGCTTGCGACGATGAATCCGTTTTCCATGCGTTGATCGGAGATGTTTTCCATGAGTGGCTCATTCAACTGCCTCCGACATCTCGGAGAAGTTCTCTGTTGGCTCGTCACCACGGGATCGTGACGTTTTCCCAGCGCGTGAATGTTACCTGTTGGGCCATCCGGGCCAAGAAGTGCAACCCGCACCACTTCGCCTGAGTCATCCTCGACAGACTCAGTGCCCGCATATCGGTTGAGGTTAGTCTTGGTGCTTCCAGCAATTAGGACGAAAGAATTATTTGTTTGCAGACTGCGAGTGCTGAAGCCAAAGGACAGGAGGGGGAGGGGAACAAAGAGGGATAGAGAGAGACACCATCACTAAGCCTTCGGCTTGGGTCGGTGCGGATCTTCGTTGCATTCACGAATGCGGCTCGAACAATCTCGGACGTAGTTCGCCCTTTTTCGGGTTCGGTTCGAGCTCCGTTCGACGACACGGTTATCCGTCGCCCAAGATTCAGATTCGTTCGAGCACAGGGGTGCGAAACCTGGGCGGAAACCTGATCGTCAGAATGGAAATAGAATTCCCTTGTCTTTCAACTTTTCAAATCGGGCGGCGACAAACCGGTAGAGTTGCGCTGGCCGTTGTCCACCTCTTCGATACTCCGGCAGAGGTTTCAGGATCTTCAGCAGAGACAGTTTTCGCCGGAAGTTGCGCTTGTCGAGCTGTTTTCCCAGAATCGCTTCGTATACTTCCTGCAACTCCGTGAGCGTGAATTTCTCTGGAAGCAACTGAAAACCAACAGTCGTATATTCCAGCTTATTGCGGAGGCGCTCGAGCGCATAGTTCAGTATCCAGGCGTGGTCAAACGCCAGGGTCGGTAGTTGGTCCATCGCCCACCACTCGGCTTCGGCAGCATCGGTGCCGGCTCTCAGCGGCCGGTCCGCCGAAATTAGGGCAAAGTACGCCACTGTAATCACGCGCCCCCTAGGATCTCGCCCAACCTCTCCAAAGGAATAAAGCTGCTCCAGATAAACATCGGCGACTCCCGTTTCTTCTCGCAACTCGCGCAATGCCGCTTGATCCAGATCCTCGTCTTCGAGGACGAAGCCACCTGGAATTGCGAACTGCCCCTGAAATGGAGCCGCGGCACGCTTCACCAACAGGACTCTGAGGGTCCCCGACTGGATCGTGAAGATTACGATGTCAACGGTAACTAGCATCGGCGATTCTCGAGGATACGACAAGCCGGGCACTCTGTTCCGCGGCGCGCACATGAGCGATGGCTCCCGAGTTGAATTGCAGGAAGTCCGCTTCCACGCCGTCGCTGAAGATTACACCGTACGAAGGCATATGGGATTCGATCGTAAGCTCTTTTCCATCTTGAAGGATGCCAGCAACGATACCTGCTTGCGAGTGGCGGCTGACGAATGGTTCGCGCACAACAAAGAGAAGTCTTCGGTCTTCCCATGGCATGCGCACCGGCGTCACTGGAGGTCCTCCGCAGAAACGCGAAACGCCGGCTGCCATGTTGAACACCGACGAAACCCATCCTGTCGACCCTGCTCCCGTCGAGACCAGCACGCCGCTCGAAGACTGAATCTCCGATTCTTGGCCAGATGTGATCTGATACAGCGCGGAAATGTGACTCCGGGCTCCTAGAAAGAAGTCGTTGAAGGCCAGCAGCCGCTGCCCGTCGGCAAGTCTCACCTCCGCTAACGTTATGTCGCGAATCTTGGCTCGCTCCTCCATCACCTGTTGTACCGCCGCGCGCGCCTGGTTCGGCAGGAAGGGTAAGAGGATTCCGTCAAACCGGTCCGGCTCAGGATTCACCGCCACAATCGGCTGGGCCCCCACATACTTCGCGGTGTTCGCGACCAGTCCGTCCTGCCCGAGTGTCACCACGAGATCCTCTTTCTGAAAATGAAACGTCGGAACCAGACTCCGGTCCACCGGTTGCTGCGGCAATTCGAAGTCCAGGGACCGGCGGAGCGTCTCCAGCGCAAAGCGGTAGGCATCGTCCTCGCGCTCATAGTCGGCAAAGTCCCCGCCCGCGTGCTCGATGTAGAACTTGGCTTGGGACCGCGTGTTGAAGCGCTCCACCAGTTCCTGCAACCTTGTCTTGCGGGTTACGATCACCAGTTTCTTGTACATGGCTATTTTCCTGCGCTACCGATCCCTGTCGTTCCGATCAAGGACTTCAGCAGGTCGGGCGAAACGTTCAGTTCGCCGATCTTCTGCGCGTTCTCCGCCATTTCCTGGAACGCCATCGCAATCATGGCCTTGGGATCAGCGCCTCTTCCACCCAGCATCATCAGCGCCTTCCAGTCGAGATCGCGCAGAGGCTTCAATATCTCGGTGAGCGCATAAGCGCGGACATCCGCGTCCTTGCGATCGTTTTCGACGCGACGGGAGACGAGTTGCAAACGCTTCTCTTCGACCGATATTTCAGCCGCCATCTGGGTTTCGCGAATTTCCCGTTTCTGTTGCTCGGCTGCGATCTCGGCCGCCAGTTGCGTCTCGCGAATTTGACGCTTCTTCTGTTCGACTGCAATCTCGGTGTTGAGTTCGCTTTCCTTGATCATCCGTTCGTTTTCGACGGCGGCGTTACGGCGGGCGTAGATTGCTTCGTCGGCACGGCCCTGCAACGCCTCCCGCGCCTCCGCTTCAAGTGCCCTCGACATTTCTGGAGTGGGTTTGATGTCCAGGATCGACAGCGCCAGAATTTCCAACCCCATGCTGGCGACTGCTTCCGATTCCTTGAGCTTTGCCTGCGCCTCCGCCACGATCAACTCCGAACTAACCAGCATCTCCCTGAGTGGGAGGCGTTGGGCAACCGCGCGAGTCAACGACTGCAGAGTATGAACCAGGCGTTCCGGCAACTTCTGCCGGTCGCGCGAGTGGTCCTCAAAAGACGTGTTCCGTTTATCGATCGTGAAATCCAGCAAGGATGCCAACCGCTTCGGGTCGGCGACCCGGTAAGTAAGTTGTCCCTGGATGGTGACGGACTGGAAATCTGCGGTCGTCTCCTGGAACACGAAAGGAACATCGGCGCTCGCCAGCGGGACCGCCACGATCGTGGAGGTGGGAGCCCAGTAGAAGAATGATAATCCGGCGCCTTCGCGCCTGATCTTGCCGTGTTTGTACTGCAGAACGTAGGTTGTCGGCGGTACTTTCATGAAGCTGAGCATCGTGAGCCCTCCATTAGTGTCTCTACGACACTTATATTAGTGTCCATAACACACTATGTCAAGCAAATTGTGGCCGCCCCTCATCGCTCCCTTAAGACATGCGGTGAACGACCGCCGGCAAGATAGGTATTAAGATGTTTGCTTTGTTAGTGTTAAGGTTGATAGGCTGGGCGCGATTGTAGTTGCGCTTGTAGCGATTAGTTGCAATGATCGCCTTTGGCCAGCCACTTTAGTCGTGCCCTGCATCGTTGGGGGCTGGCGGCTTCTTTCTCTGTCTTTGGGGAGTTCGCTGCGGTGGTGTCGCCGATCTTCCGGGAGGATTGAAATAGGCATCGCTGAACACGACGCCGCCCTGAAATGCTTTCATGCTGTCGCGATAACGCTGGCTGGAAATTACAGCCCGGATCTCCGTTTTCACATTTTCCAGCGCTAAGGTCTGCTTGCTGATCATTTTGTAGATGAAGTGGGCACCGGCAGGATCGGAGAATACTTCCGAAACTTCTCCGGGCTTCAGGTTTAGGACCGTCTCATGTTGCGGAGGCAGCGCGTCGCGGCGTACCTTCTCAATTTTCGTGTCGGCCGTGTTTCGCGGTATTCCAGCTTCAGTGTAAGCCTCTGTTTGCAACTTGTCGGGGTCATCTCCGTTCGCGGCGCGGGCGCGAAGATCGGCGGCGATTTTGGTCATTGCGTCCTCATCGGTTTTAGTTTGTGCTTCGGTCTGCCGCGTCGCGCCCGTTTGCGTTGATGTTGTTTGCTTTGCGCGGGGGACAAAAATCCGCGCCACGGTAGCTTCCTCGTAGGAGGGCTGGTTCTTCTTGTAATAGTCCTCGACGTCGGTGTCGGTGATGGTGTTCGCCTCGGTCTGCAGCACCCGGGTCAGGTCTTGGGAAAGCAGTTGCATGCGCGCATAGCGCATCTCTTCCTCGAAGGCAGACGTCTTGTCGAGACCGCGTTTTTCCGCAGCGGCTGCCATCCTCAGATTGCGCGCATAAGCGTTGGCTACATTGAGTTTGAGGGAAAGCGACATGCCCGGCTGCAGCGCTTCCGTTAGCTTTTCAAATTGGGTGCGTGTGACGACGGTTTTGCACGCGTCGCCCGGCGGGGCCGGATCGGGGCAGAAGCCATTCACCGTAATTATCGGCTCGTCGGGCTCAACCTTTACTTCGGGGTCCTCACCCGCCGCAGTGGGAGCTATGTTTTCCGCCTGGCGTCGGGCGGCAGCAGGTATAGCTGGTTGTGCAGCTTGCCCGAAGGTCAAGCTGGCGAGCAGGAGACAGACGAGACACACAGAAGGCATGGATCATTATCCCCACTGCCGATGTTGCGGGGCAAATAAAGCGGGCACGAAGCTTGGCCGCGTGCCCGGGTTAAACAGATTAAGTCAGCCCTGGCTACTGTTCATAGGCTCCTATGTTGATTTGTCCGCTGGCATTGACACGGGGATTGCCGTTGAAGTCCACCGTCCCAAAATCGGCTGAACCCAGGCTGGCGTTGCCCGTATTCCCGGCCGGAGAACTCGTCGAGATGTCATAATCCGGCGTCGGTGAGCACGTCGTGATCGGAGTCGGGGGGCCGCTCTCCTTGGTCGACGTGCAAGTGGTTAGAGTGAGGTAGTCGGGATTCAAGAACACCGAATTCTTATCCTGTCCAGTCGCCGACTGGTAGGAGGCAAAGGAGGAGTAGCTCTTGTCGTTCAACTCAAACGTCGTAGTCGAACTCGTCGTGTAGTAATCGTTGTAGTTTGAAGTAACGCTGCTGCCCGTCGTGAAGCCGTGAATGAACAAACCCTGCGCGCCGGCATATACGATGTTGTTCTCGAACACAATCCCGGTGGCGCGGTACTGGATCTGGAACTCGCCGCTGCCAGTCTTCTGCGTGTCGTTATCGTACAGGCTGTTGTTCACGATGGTGATGTTGGTGCTTCCGCCCGTCCCGGACTTGGCATAGCCGCCCACTGAAACACCACAGGAATTTGCGGCGTAGTCAAGGTTGTTGCGGAAGATCACGTTGCTCGAGACTTCACCCGCGTTTTCGCTTGCAGCTTCGAAATTCAAGTCGTTGCCATAGAGCGTGTTGCGCTCGAACGTCACTTCTGTACACCCATCGCAGTACAGGCCATCCTCATCGTACTGATTGCCTTCGCCGGGATTGGCTTTGGCGCTGTTGTTGTAGATGAGGTTGCCGTAGACGTCTCCGTTCTTGGCCTGATCAAAGCCCGTCGGACCGACCCCCTCGAAACCAATCGCATCCATGCCAATGTTGTCATTGTCATAAATCGTGTTGTTGGAGACGACAAAGTTCTGCACGTTGCCGTTATAGGTGGTGGTCTCGCTTTCTCCAGTCAGGCATCCCGTGACCGTGTTGCCGCTGACGGTCACGCTGAGCGGAGTGGCGCTAATACCGAACACACCGATCCCGTACGCATTGCCCCTCTTCCCCGCCGTGGTTTGGATGTTCTTAACGGTGTTGTTGAGGAAGTTGATTCCGGTTCCGCCGCCAACAATGAGGACTCCAACGGGAACTTTCGAGGCCGTCGAAACCTTGTAGTTCTGGACGGTGAACCCCTCGATGGTGAGATAGTTCACGCCGCTCGCGGCACCTATGTTGAACAGCCCTTGCGTGTTGGTACCGATGAAGCCGTTGCTTTGAGCGAAGGTGGGCGAAACACAGCAGGAGACGCCAGTGCCATCCACTATCGCTACACCCTGTCCGTTAAAGACGATGGGAGCTGAGGACGTTCCTGAGTTGGCGAAAGTCACGCTCTCGTTATAAGTTCCGGCTCCCACATAGACAGTGGCACCGGCCGTCGCTTCAAGAGCCGCATGTCCGATGGTCAGCCAGGGCGCGCTCGCACTCCCGCTATTGGAGTCGCTGCCCGTTTTGGCGACGTAGTAGGACACTTGGGCCTGCGCACAATACGAAAGTGCGAGGCAGCCGGACAGAAAGAAAAGCACAGCGCGAATCAACTCGCTCTTCAGCGTGTGTTGAGTACTGCGGTCGAAGCGATTCATCATTGAAAAACCTCCCGATGGACATTTGTGCTGCCTAAAACGATGGTTTTCAGGTTTCCAATTCGCGGGGACGCATCCTCCACTCCCCGCATGGGTTCCAAACAGTTTTCAAGATGTTTCGTTTTATTTACTCTGCGTATTTCGTATTACATCGATTAGTTTCCTCTTATTTCGAGAATTCTGATCCGATTAGCACGTTCCTGTCAATCCCTTTTGCGCGTGTGTTGTTTTTGTGAGGGGGCAAAGCTTTGCGGCCAAAGAAATCAACCCGGACAGATTCGAGGCAAGAACGACCCCCCTACTGGCGATGGTGCCCCCCTCGGAACGAAGAGCTTTGGAACGGCTGTTTGCACCAAAAGATGATCAACCCTGAAATGCATTCCAGAGTCAAGGCCTACCCATCCGGAAACCCCGCAATGGCCTTCCCGAGTCCGGTCAATGCGTGGCGAGAGGCCGGAGTCCAAATGCCAAGATCTCTCTTGACCCTGTAGGCAGCTACAGGGTTTATGCTTGCAACATGGACGGATTGACGAGAAGCCAGCTCGCGCAACGCGCCAACGTAAATTTGGAAACCATTCGTTTCTACGAAGGGAAAGGATTGCTCCCGGCGGCACCCAGGACGGCTTCCGGTTACCGAAAGTTTTCAGAGGAAATGATCGAAAGACTGGCTTTTGTGAAGCGCGCGAAGACTCTGGGGTTTTCCTTGGAGGAAATTCGTGAGTTGCTCCATCTTCAAGGTGAGCAGAACGGCGTATGTGTGGAAGTGCGAGACCTTTTGCGGACGAAATTGTCAGCTGTCCGCGAGAAGAAAGCAGACTTGGAGAAGCTGGAAGCGCATCTGAGCGATGCTTTGGGCAAATGCAATCAAGCATTGCAGCAGCAGCCGCAATCTCCGGAAGCCTGCCCGGCCCTCCGGCAAATGGCCGATTCCCGCTCGCACAGCGGTGAAATGAAAATGAATGGAGTAAGGCGAGTTGGTGGACGAGGTCGTTAAGGTTCTCATGTCAGAGCAACGTTGCGAAACAAGAGAC
>Ga0265356_1000147_pt1 | contig 12605 bp, 9 predicted proteins | sample NZE4metagenome_FD_189075 | JGI IMG/M metagenome (GOLD analysis project Ga0265356, IMG submission 189075) | Rhizosphere microbial communities from Maridalen valley, Oslo, Norway - NZE4 | ecosystem: Host-associated > Plants > Roots > Rhizosphere > Soil | place: Norway: Oslo | collected 2017-09-15
GCGCTTGGCCGCCACCAAGACCGAATTCGTCGCTTTTCAGAAAGCCGCGTAGAATGTGCACTCTTACAGATTGTTGTGTAGAACCGAAAAGTTATTGAAGGGTACGAAAATGGAACCATCGGGCCGAGGAAAGGCGTTGCCGTAACACATTGTCCCGTGCCAATCCAGTGCCGTTAACGACTAACTGGGTGTAACTAGCCGCCTAAGATGCCATCTGCCGCGGGCTAACTATATGAAACTACGTATGGGTATCGGTTCGACTCCCATTCGCTTCCGCCATTTATTTTCAATTGGTTGAGGCTGATTGCACCGTGGTGTCACCGTGAGATTCAATCGGCGCACAGCCAATCGTGATGAAAGCGTGATTATCTGTGAACAGGTTTCACTTCCGAAAATCCAACTGCTGTTCCTTGAATGGACGTGGCCTTGCTAGTGCGGGCATTGCGGCGCGGCCTCGAGGGCGTCGATGACGGCTTTCGTGTTGTCGTCGATGGGGCGAACCTAGGTGGCAAGGATTTGTGTGGTTGGCGTGCCCGAGAAGGTGAACAACCGTGAGACAGATGCTCGACAGCTGTTGGCTCTGCTTGCAAATGTCAAACGCAGATCGTAGATTCTCCGATCTCTGAGACCCGCCGCCGCTGCTGCTTTCCGCCAAGCGCTCTTGTAGTCAGTCATGTGTGTTTCTGGAATGCGGCGGCTTGGAAACACATAAGGCGAAGAGTCTGGTCCGAACATAGCTCGCCACCTTGTTAAGACAGCCCGACAATCGTTTGTGAGGCACGCCGTTCTCTGCCCGGCTGGCACTCTTGGGGTCGCGCATGCGCATATCGGACACGAGCCTGCGTTGACGATCCGGGGCAAGCACGAGGTGGCAGAACCGGGTCGGAAACACCGACCGCGGGCCTTTCGATGTCACATTTCTCATTTCTCATTCTGTAGAAATGAAAAGGCCGTACCAAATTCTCGACAGTACCAAATTCTCGACTTGATTCCTCCCAGCCCGTTGTGGCATTGTACCGGGCAACTTCCGGAGGGGTTCCCTGTGGACGACTGCCGTCGAGGTTTCAGGCTACCGTATTTAATCGTTTCAATACTGTGCCTATTTAGCGCGATCGTGGCGCGTGCCGATGTGACTGGTTCGATCACGGGTGTGGTCCATGATCCTGCACAAGCGGCCGTAGTTGGCGCTAAGGTGCAGGTCACGAACGTGCAAACCAACTTTACCGAGGTAACGACCACGGCGACGGACGGCTCCTATCACTTCCTCGCCTTGACGGCAGGCGCCTACCAGATCACAGCAACCTTTGCTGGTTTCAAGCCCTACACGGCGACCGACATCACCCTTCAGGTGAACGATCAACTGCGCATCGATATTACGTTGCAGGTGGGCACGGTGAAGGAAGAGATCAGCATTTCCGCCAGCGCGGTCCACGTGGAAACCGACAGCACGCAACTGGGGGATGTGATCGATTCGAAGAAGATGCTGGCCTTGCCCCTCAACGGACGCAGCTACCTTGACTTGCTGGGGCTGCAAGCCGGTGTGGCGCCGACGACCGCCGGGACAATCGGTGGCGACCGGCCGGTCTCGGGCTACATCTCAAACGCGGGTAACATTTCGGTGAATGGTCAACGCGAGACCGCAAACGCGTTTCTGGTAAATGGCGGCGACGTCAGCGAGGGACGAAATCTGGGGGCCGGACTGGTTCCCAATCTCGATTCCGTCGAAGAATTCCGTCTTATCACGAACAGCTTTGACGCGGAATACGGGAAGTTCAGCGGAGCGGTGATGAACGCCATCACCAAGTCCGGCACGAACGGCTTCCACGGCGATGTCTTTGAGTTCCTGCGCAATGACGCAATGGATGCCAAGAACTACTTCTTGACAAGCGTGCCTAAGACCGAGCTGCACCGGCATCAGTTCGGTTTTACCGCGGGAGGCCCATTCTGGAAAGACAAGCTGTTCTGGTTCACGGATTATCAAGGGACCAGACAAGTGCAAGGCGCGGAAGTCAGCGGCGTTACCACGCCGAGTGTTGGCGAACTTGGAGGCCAGTTTGATCCTGCAACCTTGACCGGTAAGGTCGATGGCAGTCCCGGTCCCGCCGGCAGTTGTCCCGCGTCTGCCGCGCCGCCCTGCCTCGACTGGCCTACGGTGCTTACAAATCGATTGGGGTATACCGTCACAAACGGTGAGCAATACAGCTTTGCAGGCTGTAGCTCGACGGCGGAATGCGTCTTTCCAGGCGGCCTCATTTCCAAAAATGCATGGTCGAAACCCTCGATTGGAATTCTCCCCTACATCCCGGCTGCTAATAACAGCAATGGCACATACTCGAACAATAGCCAAAGGAATACGATTACTGACGATAAAATTGGAGAACGCGTCGACTTCAACGGTCGTAAGACAGGCAACTGGTCCTTCTATTATCACTTTGACGACTCGACCGTGAACAGCGCCCTGCCCAGTGGCGGCGCAAGCGTGCCAGGTTTCCCGGCGGTAACGCCGACCCGCGCGCAAGAATTCGTTATCAGCAACAATAAGACCGTCGGACCCACCGCTGTGAACGAGGCGCGGATTACCTTTTTCCGTACCTCCACCCACCTGGACAACCCCAGTGGGGGCAAGGCGTCGCTGGCCTCTCTTGGTTTCACGACCGGCGCGGGGACACTCGGCATCATTCCCGAGGCTACGCCTGGATTTGCAGAGTATGTTCCTCAGATTTATTTCAACAACTTCTCGATCGGCGCCCCGTCTCTGATCACATTCCAGCCCAACAATACCTACACGGCGTCGGACGGGTTTTCCAAAGCGATGGGCAAACACACGCTCAAGTTCGGCGGAGAGGCCCGCTATCTACAGGTGAACGAACGAAACTTAGCCAGCCAGGATGGTGCTTTTGTTTTCGATGGTACGGTGACCGGCGTCGATTTCGCGGACTACCTGCTGGGAGCGGCAACGGGAGCCGGGAATGGCTATACGCAAGCGGCTGTACAGCTGCTGGATTCGCGCACGAAATACGGCGGCGCCTATGTGCAGGACTCCTGGAAGGCAGCTCCCAATCTGACGCTGAATTTGGGTGTTCGCTGGGAAGTGAGTATGCCCTGGTACGACACCCAGGGAAGGATCCAGACCTGGGTTAAGGGCGAGCAGTCAACGGTGTTTCCGACTTCCCCCCTAGGCCTCGTATATCCCGGCGATCCAGGCATTCCCAAGACACTGGCGCCCACCCGATACGACAACTTCGGACCGCGCCTTGGCCTGGCATACTCTCCGAGCTTTAGCGATGGAGTGTTGGGCAAAGTTTTTGGCGGACCGGGCAAGTCGAGCATCCGTGCTTCGTACGGCCTGTACTACACCTCGGTCGAGGACTTGAATCTCTTCTATGAAGTGGGAGACGCTCCCTTCGGCTTGTACTGGACCGCTCCGGGTACCGTTGACTTCGCCGAGCCCTTCCGAAATCGGCTGGACGGAGGCACCGACGGCGAGGGACAGCGCTTCCCGTTCACCGTTCCGGTCGCGGGCAGCCCGGCAAATAAGACGCTGAATTTCGGGATTTACGAGCCGATGTCCTATTTCCCCGGATACGACATTCATAATAGGCTCCCGTACGCTGAGCACTTCAACTTCTCGATCCAGCGTGAGTTGTCCAAATCCACCGTCTTGACGGTGTCCTACGTGGGCACCGAGGGTCATCGGCTCATCGCGCAGACCGAAGCGAACCCGGGCGACGCCGCGCTATGTAAGCAGCTCACCGCGCAAGGGTATACCGATGCATCGAGCGGTGCACCCGGATGTGGGCCGAACGTTGAACAGGACACTTTCACTCTGGGCGCAAATACGGTTTACGGCACCAGGGACAGTCTGCTGAATCCGAACGTCTGCAATAGTCCCACGGGCCAATCCCTATGCTTTGGTTTTGGCAACACCTTCACCAAGCTGGTGGCGAATTCCGTTTACCACTCTGGGGAGGTGACGGTCCAGCGTAACGCGGGGGATGTAACCTTCTTGGCTGCCTATACGCTCGCGAAAGCCATCGACGATTCCTCCGCCTTCGGCGAACTGATCAACTTCTCAAACGCCAAACTCAGCCGTGGCCTGTCATCGACGGACGTGCACCAGAACTTTGTAATCAGCTATGTCTGGGAGATGCCTTTCCAGCGGCTTTTCCACGGCGCGCCCATGCTTACGAAAGGGTGGCAATTGCAAGGCATCACCCGATTCGCGACGGGATTTCCGATTCAGATGGGCCAAGGGAATCCCGTGACCAACCCTTTACTCTGTCCGGGGTTGTTGGCGCAGCCCACACCGATACCGTGCCAGTCAGACAGCTCGCTTACTGGCAGTCCCTCCACCGATATGCCGAATGTCTCGGGACGGATTCACATCTACAACCCTCGCAATTCCCCCGGCACGTTCGAATATTTTAACTATGACGCATTCGTCGCGACGAACTGCTATTTCACCGGGACCACCCCAAGCCCTGACTGCGGAACTTTCGGGACAGCGAACCGACGATTCTTCCACGGCCCGGGATTCAACAACACCGATTTGGGCATGTCGAAGATGATTCCACTCAATGAAGCGATGCACTTCGAGATTCGAGGTGAATTCTTCAACATCTTCAACCACGCGCAATTTAACAACCCGGCCGGAGACATTAGCAGCAGCACCTTCGGTAACGTTACGAGTGCCCGCGATCCGCGCATTGGTCAGGTCAGTGCGAAATTTGTCTGGTGATATCGAAAGCAACGATTCGGGCGGAGCTGAATTCGCTTCGCCCGCAGCTTTCGGCTTCCCCCAGCAATCAACGGAAATTGGTTTGCCGACAGACGACACATGCTAGGCTGTGGCCATGAGGGCCCGGCTGCTTTTGCTGTGCATATTCGCGGCGCCGTGCTTTGCGCAGACAGCTGAGAGCTACCGCAAGCAGGCCATCGAGGAGTCCCGCCAAAAATCCTGGGACCAGGCGATTGCGAACTACCACAAGGCATTGGAACTCGAGCCGAACGATGCCTTAACCCATTACAACTTAGCCCTCGCGCTCAAATACAAAGGCGAGGCCCGGCAAGCGGTGGATGAGTTTGAGGCGGCGCTGCGCCTCAAACCAAGATGGGCCGATGCCGAATACGGATTGGGCGCCGCCAGCTACGATCTTCACGACCAACCTGCCGCCGCCAAGGAACTGCAGACTGCCATAAGGCTCGACCCTGCAAATGCTGCGGCACATCGGCTGCTGTCGCGCGTTTATCTGGAGCAGAACAATCCTTCGTCCGCCAAGACTGAACTTCAGCGAGCGATCGCATTGGAGCCCTCGGCGGAACTTTACCTTGAGTTGGGGCTGACCGAAGGACAGCTTGCCGATCTTCCCGGTGCAACGGTCGCCTTTCGCCGCGCCCTCCAACTGAATCCGCGGTTTGCGACGGCGCACATGCTTCTGGGTGTGACGCTGCGCCGCCAGGGCGATCACGCTGCCGCCTTAGCGGAATTCCGCAAAGCGGTGGCGGCCGATCCTGGTGATCCCCGAGCACAATTCAATCTTGGAAAGGAACTGAAAGCGGGCGGCGACCTGGTAGGCGCCATCGCTGCTTTCCAGCGCGCCATCGAGCTGAAGCCTGACTACGAAGAGGCGCATTACAACCTCGGGATCGCATTACGTGGCCAGGGCCAGACGGAAGCGGGACAAAAGGAACTGAACGACATCAGTGGGCTACGACAGTTCCGGGTGCGCTTGGCGGAGGCGAAATTGCTTACCCTTCAGGGCGTAGGGGCGCTGCAGGACCAAAAACTCGACGATGCTCTCGGCTTCTTTCAAAAGGCCATTGAGGAGGGTCCCGAACTGCCGACCGGCTACTACTACCTGGGCCTCACATGGGAGCGCAAGGGTGACGCCGAGCAGGCTCGAACCGCGTTCGAGAAAGCACTGGAGCTGAAGCCGGACTACGCACAGGCGCACTCGGGCCTCGGCCTTCTGTACTGGCGTCAGGACGAGCACACGCGCGCGCTCGAGGAATTCCGGCAGGCAACCATGTGCGATCCCGACCTGGCGGAGGCGCACTATAACCTTGGTTTAGCCTTGGCGCAATCGGGCAAATTGGACGAAGGCATCGCCGAACTGAAAGAAGCCATCAGTCTCAATCCGGATTACACTGACGCGCGGGTACAGCTGGGATTGGCGCTCAGCCAGAAAAATGACATCACCGGCGCTGCCAATGTGTTCCGCGAGCTGGTGCGACGCGATCCGAACTTCGCGGAGGGTCACAACAATCTCGGATTAGTGCTGTTGCAAGCTGGCAAGCTTCAGGCGGCGCAGAAGGAGTTTGTTGATGCCGTGCGTTTGAAGCCGAGGTACGCGGAAGCACACTACAATCTGGCGTTGGCGCTACGGCAGGAAGGAAATGAAGCAGAATCGCGCTCAGAATTCAACAAAGCCTACGAGATTGCGCCGGAGTTGAAAGACGCGCCGCACCCATAACGGCTGCCCAGTGCTGAAAGCTTACTCATTCATCACCCGAAAGACTAAGCTTTCGGAGCTTCGCTGAAGATCTCAACCAGTCGGTTGGCGATCAGTTTATCCTCGCCGTCTTTGAGCTGCCAGACGGCAAAACCGAAGCTGTCTGGGTCGCGTGGAGGGCCATGATGACTGGCGCGAACGTCGGCAGGGGCCGCATCCGGACTCCGCCCGCGCATGCCACTCGCCCCGGCGCCCATGCTGCCGATCCCAAGCGGCCGAGTGTCGGCCAATTTCTGCATGACTTCCTGACCGCTCATGTTTAGCCTGGAGCGATCAATCTTCCAGCTGTAACGCGGCGTTACGTTACCGAGAGCCTGCGGGTCGAACTGCCGGGGCAGCGCCGTCACTCCGAATCTCTGAATGGCGTCGGTGATGACCTGGGCACGCTCGTCGAATGTGCGGAGGGTCGCGTCGTATTCCTGAGTGACAAAAAGTTCGAGCGCTTTGAGCATTCCGAAAATTGTCTCCTTGCCAACCTTGCAGCATCGGCCAATGCGATCCTCCTGAGGACTCATGTTCAGCAAAGCGTAATGCATCAAGTCCTGCCTGCCGATCAGAATGCCGGCTGCTTGCGGGCCACGGATATCCTTGCCGCCGCTGAAAGCGACCATGTCGAAGCCCAGCGCGGGATACTCCCAGAGCCTTTCGACGGGCGGCACGTCCGCGGCTGCGTCGTTAAAGGTAAAAAGCTTGTGCTGCTGTGCAATGGCGATGGTTTCAGGGCCGCTCACTTTGCCTTTGTCGGAGAGAATATTGGTGAAGTGAATCGCTACCGTTTTGGGGTTGATGGCAGCAACCATCTCTTCGCGCGTCTCGACCTCTACCAGCTGCGCGCCCGTCTGCCGGATTTGGTGGTCAAACGGGTAGCGATGGCTTTTCTGGATGATGACTTCATTTCTGGGAAAATCGCTAACATCTGGAATCGAGCGCATGCGAGGTTCGAGGTCTTCGGTCATCATGCCGGCGTAACCGACAACCAGGGCCGCAGCCGCGCCCGCCGTCACCAATCCAGTGTAACCAGCCGGAGACTTACAAAGGTTCGCGATAAACTTTCCAGCGGCGATCTCGAGTTCGTCGATCAGGACAAAGTGCTCGTTCCCCCGCCGCATCAACTCCATGACCTCGGGGCGCATGACCGATCCGCCAATGACCGTGACGGTGCCGTTGATGTTGACCAGAGGTGTCACTCCAAGCTCGGCATAAATGTTTCCGGTGGAACCGAGGCCGGTCGTAATAGGCACAATCGAAGCGCCATCCGGAAACTCGGTGGCTGGCGCTTTGCGCTTTTTTCCGAACATGCCCGCTGCTCTTAGTCCGGAAGGAGCGAACCAGCTGCTGGCTGCTCCCATCGCAGCGAGAAATGAACGGCGGGTCCAACCAAACTTCATTGTCAACCTCCTTTCGGGCGATCCCGCACGTTATTTGTCCGCAGCCGGAGTGGAAGGATTCAGAACTCTTGCGCTGCCGACGATTTCAATCAGGGAATCCCCCGGAATCCATTCGAGCGCCATGCAAGCGCGGGACGGAGCCTTGCCGGGTGAAAAATAAGTTCCGTAGATCTTGTTCAACGCGTCGTATTGCGCCTTGTGGGCATCGAACCGGGCCTTGCCGGTTGGCGTTAAGGTTCCTTCCGCCAGTGGCAGGCAAAGAAAGACCTGGAGATGGAGGATGTTATCCATGTTGCTGCCAGCGCGCTCAACCGACCTCTTAAGCGCGTCCATGGTGCGCGTCACGTGCTTTTCGAATGGATCCGTGACCAGCACATGATCGTCCTTCGGATAGCCGTCGTTGGAGCCAGTGCCCGAGATGTAGTAGATCCCATCGAGTATGTGATGTTCGCCACTGTTGCGACGAGCAGTGTCCTTGTCGGTGCTGGAAGGTGGCGTGGAGCCGGATGGGCTGGCAGCGGGCGCTTGCTGAGCCAAGAGTTTTGTACCGGTTACATATGCGACGATCGCAGTGATCTTTGTAATAAAATTTCGTCGAGCGTTGGTGCCCATTTGCTTTCTCCTCATATTTCCTCGCCTCCCGGCAACTCGAATAGCTGAGTCCGCCGACTAGGCGACAATTCCACGAGACGTCTCCTCTGGTCGCCGTCAGTTTACGCCGTGTGATAAAAACGGGATAGTTCGATGTTCATAAAGTTCATAAAGGGTCAACGTTGAGCAGAAGGGATCAGAACGCTTTCCCGGTAAACGCTTCAGAGAATCAGGTAACGTACAAAGTTTTCACAACGCGTCAGAATACACTCTGTGATCTTCAAAACCGGCGGGTGGCAGGTTTTCCGGTCACCGATGGGTTCGACCACCATTCGCTTCCGCCATTTGTTTTCAATTCCTCAGGGGTTGACCGGTCCGGTCTCGGAGTGAGAGCTGGGATCAAGATCGGGGTGCCACGATAAGAACATGATAGAAATTTCCCGCGGACGTCGTTCGATTCTCGGTCTCCCGGGATGTTGCGAGACAGCGGAAGCTAGGAATCTCGCGTGGATCGCCTGGATCGCCGCCGCCGTTTGACACATAGGAACCACCCTTTTATCCTAACTACGTGCTTAACCCTGCCTTCAGCGGCCGTCTTTGCTGTTGTATGTCCGGTTGTTGTACGGACGCGCCGCGGTGTGGGTAACAGGGTCAGCGAGATTTCCTAATTAACCCACCCGCGGCAAACCGGGTGGGTTTTCGTTTTCGGCCGAGATCGCCCGGATTTGAAAGCTGCTGCGGACCAGCTTTCGCAACAAAAATTGAATTCACGAGGAGAAGAAAAGAACATGGCTACCGAGACCGCTACCGCAACCGCCAGCATTCCCCGCATCAACGACACGGCCCCCGATTTCACGGCCGAGACCACGCAAGGCACCATTCACTTCCATGATTGGATCGGCAACGGCTGGGCCATCTTATTTTCACATCCCAAAGACTTTACCCCGGTGTGCACCACCGAACTCGGTTACATGGCTGGCCTGCAGCCCGAATTCGCCAAGCGCAACACCAAGATCATCGGCCTGAGCGTGGACCCTGTAACCAGCCACGGCAAGTGGGCCGCCGACATCGAGGAAACTCAGGGCCACAAAGTGAATTATCCGATGATCGGCGATCCAGAACTCAAGATCGCCAAGCTCTACGGCATGCTCCCCGCCGAAAGCGGACATACTTCCGAAGGCCGCACCGCCGCCGACAACGCCACTGTGCGGACTGTTTTCGTGGTCGGTCCCGACAAGAAGATCAAGTTGCAGCTCAGCTATCCGATGAGCACCGGCCGCAACTTCGACGAGATCTTGCGCGTCATCGATTCCATTCAGCTCACGGCCAAGCACAAAGTTTCCACGCCGGTGAACTGGAAGCCGGGCGACGACGTCATCATCAGCGGCAATGTTTCGAACGAAGAAGCGCAGAAGCAGTATCCCGGAGGCTGGAAGTCGCCCAAGCCGTATATTCGAATCGTCCCGCAACCGAAGTGAACGGAACTGGCAGCAGATAGAAAATCAAACCCTGTGAGCGGCAAGAAACCGCGGGTGCCCCATTTCTCGCGTCTTTTGCGAGAAGTGGGGATTTTTTTGTAAATCCGGTCGGGGTCCTCCTCTGATTTGAACTCCCTGCTTTGCCCTCGTATACTTGCAGGCCGCTATGAAGGTAATTGTGATTATTCCGGCGGCGGGGCTGGGGACGCGGATGGGTCCCATGCCGCGCGCCAGGAGTAAAGCGATGCAGCCGGTTCTCTCCAAACAATTTACGGAGCTGGGCGGGACGCCGATTCTGATTCATACGTTGCGGAAGTTCGCCGCGGTGGATGCGGTGAGCGAGATCTGGATTGCGCTGCGGGAGAATGAGATTGCGGGATTCCGCGGGCGGCTGGAGGCCGAAGGAAAAGACATCCTGAAGAAGAAGGTGGAGCTGGTGGTGGGCGGCGAGCACCGGCAGCAGTCGGTCGAACATGCGCTGAACGCGGTTTCGGCGGCGGATGATGATGTTGTGCTGGTGCATGACGCGGTGCGTCCGTTTGTGACGGCGGAGATTATTGGCGCGGTGATTGAGGCGGCGAAGAAATATGGGGCTGCGATTGCCGGGCTGCCGGCGGTGGATACGGTGAAACAGGTGGAGAGGACAGCTGAGGGCGCGGTGATCAAGACGACGATTCCGCGGGCCGGGGTGGTGCTGGCGCAGACGCCGCAGGGGTTTCGCTATGGCGTGATCAAGAAGGCGTTCGATGAAGCGTCGGCGGACGGATTTATGGGGACGGATGAAGCGTCGCTGGTGGAGCGGGCGGGGCATGAAGTGGCGGTGGTGATGGGTTCGGCGAGGAATATCAAGATTACTAGTCCGGGGGATATGGAGCTGGCGGAGTTTTATTTACGGAAATAAAACTTTCAAGCGTGGGGCGCTCAGCGGGGGGGCTCAAGGGGCGGAAGACGGAAGATGGCGGGCTCGCTTCGCCTGCCGGACGGACGAGGCGTCCGTCGCTCCATGAATATTGAATATGAAGAGGAATGAAAATACGTCCGAATCCGTGGTTAAGGTTTCTGCATGAGAATTGGGTATGGGTTTGACTCGCATGAATTTCGGGCGGGGATTCCGCTGAGGATTGGCGGGGTGACACTGGCGCATGATCGCGGGTTGGGCGGGCATTCCGATGGTGACGTTTTGTTGCATGCGATCACGGATGCGCTGCTGGGGGCGATTGCGGCTCCGGACATTGGGGCGCTGTTTCCGCCATCGGAGGCGAAGTGGAAGGGCGCGGACTCGGTTATTTTTTTGCGCGAGGCGCTGCAGCGGGTGCGGGATGCGGGGTATGGTGTGGCGAATGTGGACGCCAGTCTGATTCTGGCGGCGCCGAAGATTGGTCCGCATGCGGCGGAGATTCGGGCACGTGTGGCGGAGCTGCTGGGCGTGCAGGGCGATTGTGTCGGGCTGAAGGCGAAGACTCCGGAGGGGCTGAATCTGGAGAATGCGGCTTTGGCGCATGTGGTGGTGCTGCTCGAGAAGGTTAAACGGTCCCGGAAGAGGCGCTAGAGTTGGAACTCTGGCGAGAGAGACGTAGCGGAGCTAGGTCTCTACGGATGGAGTGAGGTTGGTTCCCGCCTTTGCGTCTTGCACCGGCGTTCATAATTTCTTGCGGCGCACCCGCGCCGCTTCTATGAGCGCTCGGAAGATGGATCGCGAGGATTCGTCCTCTTCTACTGAGCGTTCGGGGTGCCACTGGACTGCTAGAACGAAATGATCCGGGGCGGTGCCTTCCAGGGCTTCGATGATGCCGTCGGTGGAGCAGCGGGCGGCGATGCGGAGGCCTTGGCCGATGGCGTGGGCGGATTGGTGGTGGGAGGAGTTTACGGGGAGGAGGAGTTGGCCTCCCTCAGGGGCTAAAGCCCAATTACCTTCGGATGAGTTGGCGGCACGGGGGAAGCCGTGCCCTTCCCGGTGGTGCTGCTTTTCCTTGATACCACCAGGCAAGGTTCGGGAAGAACGGGCGCTCGCTTCGCTTCGCGGGACCGACGAGGCGTCCGTCGCTCCATGAGTTGAGGTGGTGTCTCTATGAACCGAGTCGGTGTTTCTACGTAGGATGTCTGCCAGCTTGGAATTGGTCTCGATTTCGACGTCGTGCGCGATGGCTAGTTTCTTTCCCGCTGCGTGGTCGACGCGGGCGCGCAATTCTTCGGGAAGAAAATCTGGGATGTGTTGGATCAGGGAGCCGGAGCGGAAGACGTTGAGGCTCTGCAGTCCGTAGCAGATGCCGAGGATGGGCTTGCGATGGCGGTAGGCGTCTTCGAGCAGGAGTTCGTCGACGGTGTTGCGGGGGACGTCCGCTGGAGCGGTTTCGGGCGAGGGTGGGGCGTGGAATTTTGCCGGGTCGACGTCGGCTTTGCTGCCGGGGAGCAGGATGGCGTCGCAGGTGGCGATTAGTTGCTTTATTTCTTCCTGAGGTTGATCCAGAGGGATGCGGATGGGTTCGCCTCCGGCTTGGGTGATGGCTTCTTCGTATTGCGGGATGGCGCGGGTCGCGTACTCGCGGTCGGAGGAGTGGGGCAGGGGGATGGCGACGCGGGGCATGGTTTATTTTAGCTTCTCGCCGGGGGGGCGGGCGCGGCATCTAGCGGCAGGT
>Ga0265356_1000148_pt1 | contig 12602 bp, 10 predicted proteins | sample NZE4metagenome_FD_189075 | JGI IMG/M metagenome (GOLD analysis project Ga0265356, IMG submission 189075) | Rhizosphere microbial communities from Maridalen valley, Oslo, Norway - NZE4 | ecosystem: Host-associated > Plants > Roots > Rhizosphere > Soil | place: Norway: Oslo | collected 2017-09-15
GCGAGTTTTTGTTCCCGAGAATCCACATCGAGTACTGATAGCCGGCCATCGCGCGCGATGCATTCTCCGGCGTCACGTCGGTGTATCCGGCCGATCCCGGGAAGAAAAACTCGCCGACGTACAATCCTTGATCGTTGAGCCCATCCACGACCATCGGCAAACCAAATGCATTGGCGCCGACGATGCCGTACTTTGTCGTAAACGAAACTCCCAACGCGCTGTTCGGCAGCGATCCCGTGACCGGCGTTCCGGCGGGATAGACCAGCACTTTCGATTGGAGGTCCGCGCCGAACTCGAGCGTACGTGCAACCACGACGGCACCGTCTTTGGCGGTCAATCGAATTCCGGTGCACGCTCGCGCGGACTGCCAACCAAATAGCGAAATCATCGCCAGAGTAAAGATCGTTACGTAGCGCTTCATGCCGCGTTCTTCGACCAAGCGAGCGCCATCTCATTTACGGCGCGTTCGAATCGTTCCATGAACGCTTGGGGTTGTTGCCGAGATGAACAATCTCAACAACGCCGGTTCGTTTCCGCTTGGCGATCGCTCGGTGAAAAGACTGGGCTTTGGGGCGATGCAGCTGGCCGGCCCAGGCGTGTTCGGACCGCCGAAAGATCGCGACGCGGCGCTGGCCGTGCTACGCGAGGCGATTGCGAGCGGCGTCAATCACATCGACACGAGCGACTACTACGGCCCGCACGTCACCAATACGCTAATCCGTGAAGCACTGCATCCCTACCCGGACGATTTGGTGATCGTGACCAAGGTCGGCGGTGTGCGGGGCGACGGTGCGTCGTGGCATCCGGCAATGGCACCCGCGCAGCTTACGAGCGCGGTTCACGACAACTTGCGCAATCTTGGTCTCGAGTCGCTGGAAGTCGTCAATTTACGAATCATGGGACGGGGCGATGGTCCGAGCGAAGGCTCGATCGAAGAGCCGTTGACCGCGCTAGCCGACTTGCAGCAGCGGGGTCTCATCCGACACCTCGGTTTGAGCAACGTCACTCCGGCGCAACTCGAGCAGGGGCGAGCCATCGCCGAGATCGTCTGCGTCCAGAACCACTATAATCTCGCCCACCGCGACGACGACGCGATCATCGATGCGCTGGCGGACGACGGCGTCGCCTACGTGCCGTTCTTTCCGCTCGGTGGTTTCACGTCGCTGCAATCGTCGACGCTGTCTGAGGTGGCAACGCGGCTCGGCGCGACTCCGATGCAGGTAGCCCTGGCGTGGCTGCTGCAGCGCGCGCCCAACATATTGCTAATCCCGGGCACGTCGTCTCTCGCTCATCTGCGCGAAAATCTCGCGGCTGCGGAGATCGAACTGCCCGACGATATGCTTGCCGAGCTCAACGGTACGGGATCATCAACGACCGCTACGTAGACGTTGTCGCCATGGAGCGACTCCTAGGCTGACTTCGTTTCGTCGAGATATTGGTGGACCAGCGCAATTGCCATGCTGCCTTCACCCACACTCGATGCGACGCGCTTCATCGATCCATGGCGAACGTCGCCCGCCGCAAAGATGCCGCTGATGCTCGTTTCAAGCAAGTAAGGATCGCGCTTCCAGGATGCACCCGGGGATTGCAAGTCGACAACGTCGCGGCCGGTGCAAACGAATCCCTGGGCGTCGCGAATCAATGCCTCCGGCAGCCACTTCGTATCCGGCTCGCAGCCGATGAAGATGAAGAGCGCGTCGGCGTTGAGCGTCTTTCGCTTGCCGTCCTTGTACGCAATCTCGATCGATTCGAGACGATCCGTTCCGGTGACGCTGACACATTCACAGGCGTATTCGATGCTGACATTATCCATTTTCTTCAGCTCGTCGATAAGATATTGCGACATACTGGCCGAGAGTTTTTCGCCACGCACCACGATCGTGACCGTGCGCGCGTAGCCGGAGAAGAGCATTGCGGCCTGACCCGCCGAGTTACCGCCGCCGATGAGAACGACGTCCTTCCCGCGCGCGCCAAGCGCCTCCGTGCGGGCCGCACCGTAGTAGACGCCGCGCCCAAGCAAAGCATCGGCACCGGGAATCGAAAGCCGCCGCCACGTGACACCGTTGGCCAGGACGATCGCCTTGGTCTGCACGCGCTCGCCGCAATCGAGGACGATCGCGTGCGTTGCGGACGCCGCGTTGCGCGGCTCAATCTCGGTTGCTTGCCGCGTGACGATGATTTCGGCACCGAATCGTTTCGCTTGATGGAAGGCGCGCGAAGCGAGATCGTCGCCCGAGACGCCTGCGGGAAAGCCGAGATAGTTTTCGATGCGCGACGACGATCCGGCTTGGCCTCCAGGAGCTCGGCACTCGATGAGCACTGTCTGCAAGCCCTCGGAAGCGCCGTAGACGGCGGCGGCCAAGCCCGCCGGCCCGGCGCCGACGATCGCGACGTCGTACGTCGTTGCGCGCGGCGCGGTCTGCAGCCCCAGCCGTTCCGCGAGCTCCGGGAATTTCGGCTTGACCATGTAGGAGCGGTCGGCAAAGATTACGGCCGGAGAGTTGTCGCCACCCAGCAGTTCTTGCGGCACGTTCGCAGCTTGAGTGGCCGCGGAGTCGTCGGGTTCGAGCCAGCGGAAGCCGATATGATTGCGCGCGAGAAAGTCGCGCAGATCGTAACATGCGAAGTCGTCACGATGGCCGAGAACCGTGACGCTGACGAGCGGCGCGGCGATCGCCGCTTGCTGCAAGCCGGTGACGCGTCGCGCCATCTCAGCCAGAATCTGGCGGTTTGCGTTCGGGCAGCGGGCGACCAACTCGTGAAAGTCGACCGGTTCGAGCCGCATCAACCGTGACGGTTCAGTCGTGCGAATTCCTGCGAGAAAACCGGATCCGAGCAGTAGCGGCACCTCACCAAAGAAGCCACCCGGTTCAACGACGTCGACGAGCTGCTCGGCTCCGGCGATCGTCTTAACGATCTCAGCTCGGCCCTCGAGAAGGACGTAAAAGGCCGCGGCCTCGCCTTCGAGCACGACCCAGTCGCCCGACTTCACGTGCAGATCGGCGCTGCGCGAGACGATCGCAGCCAGCGCCTCGTCGCGCGCCGATTCGAAGAGCGGGAGATGGGCGAGCGCGTCGACGGTAATCATACAAAGCGGCTTTTCTGCGCGAGCTCAGAAATACTGCAAGCCATGAAGCGTATAGTATGTTTGATTGCCGGGCTCGCGATCGCGAGCTTTCCGGCCGCGGCGCCGGCGCAGACGGTAACCGTCAACGGTCAGCAGTTGTATCTCAACCCGGGGCCGATCGAACGCGCCGGCCGCGTTCTCGTCCCATTGCGGGGAATTTTTGAGCGGCTGGGCGCGTCGGTCGTCTACTCTGCAGGAACGATTAACGCCACGAAGGGCGGTACGACGGTCTCGCTGCAGATCGGCTCGACGCAGGCGCAGGTCAGCGGCGAGCCCACGACGCTCGACGTCGCGCCGTTCATCGTTGGTGCGACCACATACGTTCCGCTTCGCTTCATCGCGCAGTCGCTCGGCGCAAACGTCGGCTACGACGCATCCACGCGCGTCGTCGCGATCACAGTTTCGGGGCAGGTGGTCCCAATCGGGCCGGTCCACCCTCCGCGGCCTCCGCGGCCGCCCAACCCACCCCCGATGCAAGCCGTTAATTTGTACGCGCATCAGCCGGCGCCCGGGGAACGTGTCGCGAACCGCTTCGTCACGATCTCGGCGCAGTTCACACGCCGAGTCGAGCCGGGCAGCGTCCGCGTTTGGCTCGACGACAATAACATCACGGGGCGCACCGCAGTCTCTCCGGACCGGTTTTCCTATAAGCCTCCGGCGCCGCTCGACTTCGGCGCGCACAGGGTTCGCGTTGCAGGCCGCGGTTCTGACGGGGCACAGTTCGACCGTTCGTGGTCGTTCTCGGTGGCCGGGGCGGCCCCGCCGCCGGCAAATCCGATCGATCTGCGCGGGAAACAGCCAGCGCCGGGCTCGAGCGTGAGCGATCGCTTCAACGTCATCGCGGCGGAGTTCACGCGAGACGTCGACCCGAGCAGCGTGCGCGTTCTGCTCGACGGCAACAACATCACGTCGCGCAGCGGCGTATCGGCGACGGGCTTCTCGTATAAGCCGCCCGCTCCGCTCGACTTCGGCTCGCATACCGTGCGCGTCACCGGTCGCGGCCCTGCCGGGGGTTCGCCTTTCGACCGCTCGTGGTCGTTCTCGGTGAAACGCGGCGCTGAGGCGCCGCTGAGCCTCACGATAAACCTGCCCGCGCGCAATGCTCCAGTCGCGCGGAACTTCGTGATACAAGGCAACACGGTCGCGAACGGGCACGTCAAGGTGACGGCCGGTGCGACGCCATCATTCACGGGCCAGTTCAATGGCGACACCGACGCCGGCCCACGCGGCAACTTCAGAATTAGCGTGAGCTTGAGCACGATGCCGGGTCAACAGGCGGTCAGCGTACGAATCACGGCGACCGATCCGGCGACGTCGCGAAGTACGGAGACGACGCTCCAACTTCGCTTAAACCAATAAGGAACGCCGCTATCGCGTACATACGGTGTCGACCGCTATCTGAAGGCGTCCACCGATCAAAACCTGGTGAGTCGTAAACTCGTTCGCATTCACTTTCGCGAGCGTATTTCTGAGCTTTAGAACAAGGCTCATCCCACCAAACCAGGTACTCCCCGCGTACGTCACTCCGTCGCGGGATGTCTCGAACCCGTACGAGCCTTGGTTATCTACGGAGCCGGCCCAGTACAGCCTCGACCTTGCCTTGTAACCATAGTAGCGGTCGCGAGAGTAACCGGGTCCCGATACTCGGGAGTGGACGGTATTGCCGGGCGCGAGACTAAAGACGACCGTAATTTGCTCCGTGTGTGCCGGTCGGGCCCCAACCGCCGGAGCTTTGGTCGAGCACTTCCACGATCCGCCGATCAGGTAGTTGAAGGCTGCCATCTTGTCGGTGAGGGGTCCGGTTGACGCCCAGGATCGACCCGGAGACGCGACGGCAACCACAAGGATCGCGCAGATCGCAGCGACGCAATTGCAAGAATCAATTCTTCTCATGAAATCGGTCCTTCTTCCCCCTTGGGTTTATCCCATCGATGCCATGAAACTATCGGCGCATTTGGCCTGTAGCAACGTTCTAAGGCGCCAGGAATTTGTACTATCTAATTCGCTTCGGCCTTGGCATCGCATTCGCGCTCGTGCTGACGTGCGCGCCGGCCCCGGCTGCCGTGACGGGAAGTTTCTCGTTCACCGTGGCACGCGCGCCTCACCCCTTGGCCCTCGACGCGGGCCTAGCCGATCCCGCGTGGGCGGCGGGCAAGGTGCCCAACGGCGACGGACCATGGGAGAACGTGACGACTCGCGCACCCGCCAAGTTTGCGACGACGGCCTATCTCTTGTACGACGATAAGAATCTCTACGTCGGATTCAAGAGCGAGCAAGCCGGCGTTCCAATCGTCGCAACGCAGACGACGAACGACGTCGGCTTCGGTACGGACGATTTCGTCGGGATCGGACTACTGAATGGGGGCGGCGGAAGCCAAGCCTATTATTTTGAAGCGACGCCTCGAAGCACGCGCTACGAGCAGGCCAATGAAAACGTGCGCTTTCGCCCGCGCTGGAGCGCCGCCGGAAAAGTCTCCGACGAAGCGTGGAGCGCCATGATGATTATTCCGCTCGACGTCTTGCGCGTGGCGCGCGGCGGCAAGCAAACGTGGCGCCTGCAGTTCGTTCGCCAGATCGCGGCACCGGGTGAACACCTTTCGTGGGTCTGGAACCCGATCATGGGGGACGCTCCGAGCGGAACGTGGCCGACCTTCCAAAACGATACGCGCTTTTGGGCCGGTGGGGACTTCGACATCGCAGCATCCGCGGCAGCTCGGCCCAAGCCGCGAGCCGACATCTACGGCCTCGCCAGCATTGGCGAGGATCGCAATCTCTTTCAGCAAGCCAACGGCGAGTTTTTGCCGGAGAACGTGCGCTCGTTCGGCGGGGACGTTAGCTACCCGGTCACGCCGACGGTGCGTTTCGTCGGGACGCTCAATCCAGACTTCTCCAATGTCGAGATCGATCAACAGACGATCGCACCGCAAGAGTTCCAGCGGCAGCTTCTCGAGTATCGGCCGTTCTTCGCACAAGGCGCGGCTTTCATCAATGCCGCCTCCGGCCCGCGCTCGCCGACCGGCACCAACGTGAACGCCTCCGATCTCGTCTTCTACTCGCCGTCGGTCGGGCCGTTCGATAGCGGCGGTAAGGTCGAGGGAACGTTCGGCGACCAAAGCTTCGGCGTTCTGACCTTCCACGGATTCGACGAAACGACGAACAACACGTTTAGCGATCAGGCATACGGCTACGAGCACGCGCTGCCGAACGGCTCGTTCATCTACTGGAGCGACGGCGTCTTTGCTAACCACAGCATCGCCGGCACCGACGACACGATCGAGGCCGGCGCCGAAGCGCGCGATTATTCAAACGGGATGATCTACTTCTTCGACCATTCGTTTGAAGAAGGCACGTGGGCACCTCAGGGTAACGCCGACTTTACCGAACTCTTCGTCGATCGTCACAAGGGGCCGTTCGAGGCTAACGTTGGGTACCTCGACGTCTCGCCAAACTACAACCCCATCGACGGCTACACGCCGAACTCCGACATTCGCGGGCCGCAATTCTACACGAACTACACCGGAACGGCGCCGGGCATCAAAAACTACACGATCTTTTTTGCCGCGGATCGCTTTCTCGACGACTCGGGCGCGGTGCACCAGGCCGACACTCAATTCTTTCTCAACGCCACGTTCAAGAATCTCTTCTCACTCGACGGCCTAGGCGAGGCGGTCGGGCAACTTCGTTCCTACAACATTCCGGCAGGCCCGGGCTGCAGCGGGCCGATCCTATATCAGTCGAGCTTCACCGGCTATCCGTGCTATCTCGACGGCGTGACGCAGCCGTTCAATCTCTACCAGATTCCCGTCGGCTATCGCGACGGGACGCCATCCCCCTTCGACGCAAGCTATCAGTGGGGACCATTCGGCGACGACTACGTGCATCTATTTACGCTTACCACGAGCCGCCCGATCGGGAAGCGCTTCAGCCTCGGCTTGGAATATGACGGAACCTACGAGCGCGCGTTCTCCGACGGCGTGCTCGATTCACAGTGGCTGCGGCGCATCTCGCTGGGGTACAACATCAGCAACGAGAGCAGCTTCAGCTTGGAACTACGGGATATCAACGGCCTTGGCGGTTTTGCAACCTCCTACCAAGTCGGCAACAACCTCGCCCTGGCATACCACCAGCGATTTCCCCAAGGCGACGAGCTCTACGTGAACTTCGGCAGCCCGGCCTCCGGTGCAACGCTCAACCGTTTAATCGTCAAGTTTATCCTTCACGCGGGCGCCGACGAGGGAACCTGATGGCGTCGGCGGCGTTCGCGCGCCTTCGCAGCCTCCACGTCGCGGTCGCGCGGCGCCGCCTGTGTGACGAGCGAATCGAGCAGCTCGCGCGCAGCTGCGGTTACCCGATCGACCGCGCGCTCGAAGGCCGCCTCATTGGCCTTTGACGGGTGGTGTAACCCGCTCAGCTTTCGAACGAACTGCAGCGCCGAAGCGCCGATCTCTTCGTCCGTCGCCGGCGGCGCAAAGTTGTACAAGGTCTTGATGTTACGGCACATGAACTCTCCGGTGGTTGACGTTTAAGGTTATTTCCCTAGATCGCAGAAGTTATGCGTTGGATTAACGTTCCGGCGGGTTTCGCGCTCCTCCTCGCATTTCTCGCCTGTGACTGCGCGGTCGACGCTGCCGGAACTTGCGCGAAAGGCAGCCCGGAGGTATCCCTCGTTATGCAGAAGCGGCTCGTCACGGCAGAGAACGAGCTCGGCTTCACGCTCCTGCATGCGTCGACCGGAAAGAACGTTTTCATCTCGCCTCTTAGCATCGCGCAAGCGCTCGGCGTCGCCTATCTCGGCGCGCGCGGCGCGACCGCTAAGGCGTTCGTTGAGAGTTCCGTCGCCCCGCCGGGCGATCCGGCGGACTTCGCCTGCGCGTCGCAAGACTTGCGAGCCGGCCTACCCCAGGCTGACTCCGACGCTTCGCTCGAGTTTGCAAACGCCATGTGGGTTCGCCAAGGGATCTCGCTCAAAGCATCGTTCGTCGAGACGGCGCACGCGGCGTTTGGCGCCGACGTCACGCCGCTAGACTTCGATGGCCCCGACGCGCCCCGCACGATCAACGGATGGGTAAGCCGGCAGACGCACGGGCACATTCCCACGATCGTCAACAGTGTCGCGGGTGCCGAAGCCCTCATTACCAATGCAGTCTATTTCAAAGCCTTGTGGGAAGAGGCGTTTCTGCCTTCCCAAACGCACACCAACCCCTTCTTCGGCACGGCCGGCACGACGAGCGTCCCCTTCATGAACCAAACCGCGACGCTATCGTACTACGCGGGTCCTGAATTTCAGCTGGTGCGGCTCGGCTATCGCGGAGACCGCTTCGCAATGTACGTCGTGCTTCCGAAGCAGGGCACCGGCTTGACAATGGAGAGCGCACTTTCACACGCCTTTGCAACGGCCCTCGCAAACGTAAAGCCGCGGCGCGTGAACCTGCACCTCCCGAAGTTGCATCTTTCGTATGAAGCCGACCTCATTTCGCCATTGCGAGAAGCCGGGTTGGGGATTGCATTTTCAGATCGTGCCGATTTTGGCGGAATCAGCGACCGACCGCTGCGAATCAGCAGTGTCATTCACAAGACGACGCTTGACGTTGACGAAGCGGGAACGATTGCCACTGCCGCGACGGCGGTCGTAATGCCGATGAGCATACAGTTTGGAGGCACGCCCATCGTCGTAAACGTCGATCATCCGTTCTTCTGCATCATTCGGGACGATCGGAGCGGTGCGGTGCTATTCCTTGGCGCGATTAGCGATGTTCTATGAGGAGCGATAGATCGCAGCCTGCTCGGTGAGAATGCGCGCTTGCTGCGCGGGATCGACTGCCAGTGACCAGTCTCCGCGGTCAAAGGTGCCGCCAAGCACGATGCCGTCGTTACGCGGGAACATGTACAGCCCATTGGCGAGATAGATGTAATTTATGTCGGCCTGCGGTTCGAGCACCGTGAGCTGGCCGCGCACGGGAACGAGCTCGTCGTCGTTGCAGAGGGCGCGCGCGCCGAGGCCCGTGCAGTTGAGAATGACGTGTTCCGCTAGGTCGTACATCTGACGTAGCGTCGCGAAGGTTCGCACTTCAATCTTGCCGCCGCGAAGGAGAAAATCGCGCATGATGGCTGGAAGATAGGTGTTCGGCTCGATCAGCATCGTCGTGAACCGGCGGACGAGCGGGACGGCAAACGGCGTGGAGGCAGGGTCGATCGTTTCGATATCTTGATAGAGATCCTCGATGCCCGCCGAAACGGCGTAGTCGAGTTCGTCGCGTTCCGTGGCCGCGTGTTTGAGCGCGTAGTTGTCGATCCAAAGGACACCGTACGTGGGGCCTGCCATTAACTGAAAAGCGCGGTTGGCAATGCGCGCTGCACGCCGAAAAGTTTCGAGAAACTCGCTCGTAGCGTCTTGGGATGCGAACACGACGGTAGGCGTCCACTGAGCGCCCGCGATGTTGGATGTCGTGTTCGGTGGGACGCTCGACGCATAGATCGTCACGTCCCATCCACGGTCCTGAAGAACGCGAGCGGTTGAAAGGCCGATCACGCCGCAACCAATCACGGCGGCGCGGCTGGGGGAACGCGCGGCCAGCAAATCGGCGGCAAGCGTCGCGCAACCCCACGACAGGCTAAATCCGCCGCCGCCATGCCCGTAGTTGTGAACGATCGTCTTGTTGCCGAATGCCTCCGCGCGCAACACAAATCCGTGGCGGCGAAAGGGACGTAGACCAACGACCGTACGGATGACGCGAGCAGGATCTACGTAAACGCGAGCGAGCGGCGGCGCAGAACGAACCTGCGCGTAAGCCCGAAGCGGCAGCGCGGCCATCGCCCCGATCGTCGACGAGATAAAGCGGGTACGCGAGATTGCCGGCTTGACTGCGGCGGCTTTCAGTGGCGTTCCGCGAGCATGTCGCCCGACTCCATATGCAGCACCGCGTCGCGCCAGCGGACCGCGTGTCCGGCGAGTCCGCAAACCCATACGGCAATCCCGAAGAAATCACACGGCAAGATGAGCCACGCCGGAGCAGGCGCAACGCGGAGCGCGCGCCCGGACGCGCGGTGCAAGGCGATTCGTGCGAGCGCCGCAACCAAGAGCGCCGCGGCGCTTTCCAGTTGCGGCGCGAGCAGGAACGCGAGCAGGGCAAGCGGCACCGGATACGTGAGGAACATACCGGCGTAGCCAAGCGGCTGCACCCCCCTGATCGTCCGATGCCAGCGCAACTCGTGGTTCCAGAGCGCCGCGAGACTCGAGTCCGACACGATCGTTCGCACGACATAACGCGAGATCACCACTCGGAGACCTTGGGCCGCAACGAAATTTCCGAGCATGAAGTCGTCGGCAAGATGGGGCGCGAGCGCCTCGAAGCCGCCGATTGAAGCGAGGACCGGCGCGCGTATCGCATTCGTAGGGCCGAGACAGTGTCGCGTCGGGCCGAAGAGTCGATTGACGAGCACCGATGGGATAAACTGCTCGTTCATAAACATCGCGCCGAGCTCCGACGAAGGCGTGCCATCGGGAACGCCGGCGAAAAGGCAGGTTACCGCGCCGACGCCCGGTTCATTCAATGGCGCGGTGACCGCGCGGACGTACGTGGCTGTGACCCGCGTGTCGCTGTCGGCTAGGATCAAGACCTTGTGGCGCACGAGCCGCATCATCGAGAGCACGTTTGCGATCTTGGGGTTACGGGCGCCGGGCACTTCGCCCACGTCGATCTCGATGTTCCGATCGGGAAGCGCCGCCGCTACACGCTGCGCAACGGCCAGCGCAGGATCGTCGGCACGCGCGACGCCGAGAACCAGCTGAAAAACGGGGTAATCCTGCAAGGCAAACGCGCGCAAGTTCTCTTCGAGATCGCGTTCCAGGCCATGCAGCGGCACGAGCAGGCTGACCGGTGGCATGTCGCCGGCGCTACGAGCCGGTGGTTCGCGTCCGAAGCGCGCAACACAGACGGTTGCGACGGCCGCATAACCGATCGCCGCAATCGTGGCGACATCAAGGGCCACCGCGAGGAAACGTACGAGCGTCACGTGGCGCTGTTCGCTAGCCGTAGGAGGCTGCCTTGCTTTTGTATACAAGGAAAGTCCGGAATGAGCAGAGGGCCCCGATGAAGCCGAACTGGGTGATGATCGCCACGACTTACATGACGCGCCAGGCGTATCTTAAGTTCGCGATTAGGGTTCGGCAGTGGGGTCATTTACCGGCGAAGCGCGGGCCGACGGTGCTGATTACAAATCATCAGCACATCGACGAAGGGGAAATGATTACGGCGCGCACGTTCCTTCGGCACCCGTGGAAGCCGCTGACCATGTGCAACTCCCGCCGCACCTACGAGACAGGATTCATCGCGACGGTTTGGCCTCGCAGTGTGCGGCTCACGCGCGGCCTGAATCTGAGCTGGCTTTGGGACTGCCTCAGCATTCTGCCGATTGAGAACCACCTTTTCTCACGGCCGCTCATCAGCCTAGCCGAGGAGTTACGCGCCGCACACGGCGATTTGGCGCTCGATGCGATCCTGCCGGCCGAAACGCTCGCTCCGTTAGAATTGGACGGCTGCGTACTGAGCGACCTCTGGAAGCTCGCTAACTTCACGCCCGCCCATGCATGGGTCAAAGTGGCGCAACTGAAGCAGCCTTACCGGCGTGAAGTGCTCGAGAACCTCCGCAGGGTGACGAAGCGCGATATCGCGGCCATCGTGGAACGGGTGCGGGTCGGCGCGACCTTCTACATCACGCCGGAGGGCGACTTCAGTCGCGATGGCCGCATGCATCCGATGCGTAGCGGAATCATCGACGCCCTCTCGCCATTTGCCGGCCTCTGGCTCTGCGCGGTCGCCTACGATCCTTTCCGAGGCCGACGGCTCTCGATGCTCTATCGCGTCGTTCCATACGCCGGCGTCGCCGATATCGGGACGTCGCTAGCTGCGGCGCGGCCGATCACGACCTCGGCGCTCTTGGCCGCTTTTTTGCTCGATGCCCCGGAAACGTTCGCGGTGCCAGACGCGGTGCGTGCGGTGCGCGAGCGCCTCGACTCACTGCCTGGCAACGTATTCGTCGATCCCGAGCTGCGTCGTGCTCCGGACACTGCGGTCGTGAGTGCCTTCGCGTCGCTGCAAAAGCGCGGCACCCTGACTACGGAGGGCGAACGCTACGTCCTTACCACGCATCGCACCGACGCGCGGTTCCCCCACGTGCCCGACATGATTACATTCCAACGCAACATGCTCGACGAAACGCTGGCGTCAGCCCGGCGGCTTACTGAGGCCAATCAGGGGTCTTTTATTAGCGCAAGACATTCGTGATCGAGACTGCGCCGATCGGCAGGTCAAAGCTTCCTGAGAGGGTCGCGATGGCCGAACCGCCAGCCGGGTACGCGAACACAGTGGCATTCTCGTTCCCGGCATCCGGGCAGTACACGAGTTTCTTGGCGATCCACGTCTGCACGCAGTCGGACGTGCCGTCGAGCGCGACGGTGCCCTCGAGTTTCGCGACG
>Ga0265356_1000151_pt1 | contig 12565 bp, 14 predicted proteins | sample NZE4metagenome_FD_189075 | JGI IMG/M metagenome (GOLD analysis project Ga0265356, IMG submission 189075) | Rhizosphere microbial communities from Maridalen valley, Oslo, Norway - NZE4 | ecosystem: Host-associated > Plants > Roots > Rhizosphere > Soil | place: Norway: Oslo | collected 2017-09-15
CGGCTATCCCGAGGATGTGGGCTTCCCGCTCTACAAACCAGCGGAACCCCACACCCTGGACGCGCCCGCGGACGATGAAGCGGCGGGCTTCGGCGGCTTTTTCGGTAGAGGTCATCTTTTTACCACATGTCATACTGAGCGAAGAATCAGTCTCGCGAACGCGAGGCTGATTCGCAGTCGAAGGATCCCTTTTTCGCTCCACTCGCACAAACGGCGCAGTAACGCGTTCTTACGATGCAACCAACGGCCTCTGATGGAAACTCCCTGACGGGTCTTCGTAGTAGCCGCGTACACGGGGTTCTTCGACTGCGTAGCCCTCCGCTTCGCGGACGACTACTTCGCTCACGATGACAATCTAGCGTTCCGGGGGCGACAAGCGCGGTTACGCTCGCGACAGGTACGCGCCCTCGGCCGTGTCCACTTTGATTTTCTCGCCTTCGTTGATGAACGGCGGAACCTGCACTACTAGGCCGGTTTCGGTGCGGGCGGCTTTGGTTACGCTGCTGGCGGTCGCGCTCTTTAGCCCGGGCTCGGTTTCCACCACGGTAAGAATTACGGTTTGGGGAAGCTCGATGCCCACGGCCTTGCCGTCGAAAAACTCGACTTTGATTTCGAGGTTGGGGATGAGGTACTCCACGGCGTCGCCCAGGATTTCTTTGGTCAGGTAGGTCTGCTCGTAGTTGGCCGTGTCCATGAAGTAATAACTGTCGCCGTCGGAGTAGAGGAACTGCATGTCGACTTCGTCGACGGTGATTTTCTCAATGGGGTCGGGCGAGCGGAAGCGGTGCTCGAACATGGCGCCGGTACGCAGGTTGCGCAGCTTGGCCTGGATGAAGGCGCGCAGGTTGCCGGGCGTACGGTGTTCGACGCTGAATACAGAGTGCAGATCATTGTTGTGCTTGATGATCATGCCGGGACGCATCTGGGTGGCAGGGATCGACATCGCGTGAAAAAATCTCCTTCAGTACGATTGCGGATTCGATGAGCCAGCGGCAAGACTCGGCGGAAGACGGGCAGGCCACAGTTCCGCCGCTACCGGGGCTAAAGCGTTATTTTACACGGAGGTGCGGGGGAATGGAAACGGGGGGAGGGTTCGCGATCAGAAAGCCGTTCGTAGAGACGTTGCTTGCAACGTCTCTTGCCGACAGCGCTTCAAACTCCGGGTTCACTGGCACTGCCGGCAGAGACGTAGCAAGCAACGTCTCTACGACGAACAGCCCATCCTTCAACAAAAATGCGTGCTTCGACTTCGTTTTGTTTTTCGTGCTATCGAATCGTCAGGTTCGAAAAATATGCCTCGGTATCCGAGCCGGTCCAAAGCGCGACCGGACCGTGGGTTGCGCCCAGCTTCAGATCATTCACAATCAGGCAGGGCTGCTCGGCGTTATTGACGTAGAGCTGGGCTTTGCCGCCGGAGACGACGATTCTGATGCGCGTCCATGCGCCCGCTTCCAGGTCAACGTAGGATTCGTACTTCCCCGGGTCTTCGTCGCGCAAACGTTGCCAGGGGAAATCTGGTTGGGACACATATTGCGCGGAGTGGTTGCGCTGCAATTGATCGTCGGCACGGCCGTTGGTCATGCGCAAGTAGAAGGCTTCATAGCGGGAACCGTGATCCTGCACATGTCCCTGATCATGTTCCTGAACGTGTTCCTGAAGGCGGAATGCGATGCCAACAAAGCCGCGCGTGCTGGGCTTCGCTCCCGGCCGCGGAACACCAGCCACGTCGGCCTCGATCGTGCCATCTTTGAAGTCGGAGGTCTTGACGATCGCGAGAACCTGTTCTCCGGTTTTCGTTTCGGGGCGCTCGACGTTGACGATGCGCACGGCGCGGCGTCCCCGATAGCTGGCAATCGCTGCCTCGAACTTGACCGGTTCCGCGCTCTCGTCGTTGATGCCCTTCACTTCCAGACCGTCCATCGATTCGAGGGATAGCGTTAAACCCGGCGTCCTGCTCTTGGGATCGTCCGCAAGATTCTTGGCGAAAGATGCGTGCAGGTTCTTTCCACCCGCAACCAGCAGGCACGCCAGCAACGGAACCACGATCCAGGCTTTTCTTGGTCCTGTCATCTTCTGTGATTCCCTTCCACAATCCCCTTGGGCGCCCGCGGCTATTTGATAGCCAGTTTTTCTTTCGTGGTTGTGATCCCACGTTCCAGCATGCCAGCCTCGACGTAGTTCTCAGTGTGTTCGCGCAGGTATTCCAGCGCTTTAAGACGAGCGCTCAGAGCGGCATGGTTGTTCGGATCGGAGGCGAGGACGACATCTGTTAATCGCAAAGTTTCGACCGGCTTACCGGCATCCATTTTTTCAACGGCCAGCCGTACCACGGCTTCGGGTCCTCCGGCGAGCCGGACCAGATCCGGGTAAACCGACGACGGTGGCAATTCGTAGATGTTAGAAGGATTCATGTCGTACCAGCCCGCGTATCCCTCGTAGATTCCCCGGACCGACCAGCTGACCTTTCCAAAGGATTCAGTCAGATCGAAACTGGCCGGGAGTTTTATTTCCTGCATCAGGGTGTAAACGTCTTTGCCGGCATTCATGCCCTTCACGGTTTCATCGTGTACGTACTGAATCGCGTTGCGATAGCGCGTGAGTCGTCGAGTAATTTCTGCGTTGCCAACGATTGGATCTCCGTGGCCCGAAAGAACTATCTCTGGTTTAAGGGACAGCACTTTGTCAATCGAGCTGATCCAGTCCAGCGCCCAACGCGGCTTGCTGCCCCGCAGCGGATAGATGTTCGGGAAGGACATGGGTTCCGCAAGTCCCGCCCCGTTGTAGTTGTCTCCAATGAAGGCAACCTTTGCTGCGGGGAGCCAAACTGTGAGGTGATCCGGCGTTTCCCCCGGCGTGCTGAACAATTCGAAGTCAACTCCTCCCAGCGTGAACTTGTAGGTCTCGTCGAAGAAGATGGTGGGGTCGATTTTGGCGCCATAATTGCCGGCCCACGGGCCCACTTCTTTTGCTGGACGACCGAATGTCGCCGCATTGCGTGGAGCAAAGAAACCGTCGAGCCGGGTGACGTAATTGACGAATTCCGCGTAATTCCTCTGGGCGATGATCTGCGTCCCAGCTTCTTTCCAGAGATTGATCCCGCCAATGTGGTCGGCGTGGCCATGCGTCAAAATGATGTACTTCACCGGCCCGTGGCTCTCCGCCCCGAGAAGTCGCTTGCCTTCCGGTGCGTCCCTTTCCGTGGCCGTATCGATGACTACATTTCCGGCCGGAGTCGTAACCAGATAGATATTGCCGGTCACAGTGGCCATGTAAACCGAGTCGTTGATCTTGACTACCTTGGGCGGGGCCTGCTGGGCCTGCGCGGCAATTCCCATACCGATGCACAGGAAAAGCGCGATGCCGATGATTCGAGACATTGGTTTCCTCACGGGATGTGCTCATTTCCTGCTGCTCGACTCGTGCTGATCAATTCTTACCGCTCAATTTTTGGGAAAGTTAGGATCGGCCTTGATCTCGCGAATCTGTTGAATGTGTCGTTCGGAATGGGTGGAGATTTCGAGCATCCACTGCCAGCAGTCGATCGGCGCTCGTGTGCCGAAGCTGTGGGCGCGCAGGTCGTCGTGGGTGGATTTGATGTATTCGATCATGGTCGCGCGCAGCGCCTGGAACTTTGCCAGGGCTTCTCCGAGATCTTTATAAGTGTCGACCTTCTCGTGTCCGCCGCCCGTTTTCGTATGCACAACGCGATCAATGCCGTACCACATGATGTCGGCATCGGTATTCGCCGATTTCTTGCCTTTCATGTCCGGGGGCGCCTTTACCGACTTCATCAGATCGCGCCAATAATCAGGTTCGGCGACCGCCAAATGAGAAACGCATTCCCGAATGGACCAGCGATCCGGTGAGGCGCGGTATTCCAGCTGAGCCGGGGAAAGCCCGCGCACCTGCTCGGCCACCATTTGCCCGGTCATTTCAAAGTGCACCAATAAGTGTTCCCGGTCCTCGTCGGTCATCCCGGTTGTGCCGGTCATACCAGCCATACCGGCCGTACCGGCTGCAGAGAGATGCCAGGCGATCACAACAAGCGGCAAAAACCGTGTGATTTTCATGGTAAACAAACCTCTTATCAGAAAATTGCAACAAACCTGTTCGCAGCAGATCTCTCTTGTAACCTTGTCCAGTCGGGATTGGTCCTGGGCCCCGAATGTAGACGATGTGAGCCAGGAACGGGTAGCAGCCGACGACGAATGCACCCTTCTGGAGGACGAGAGCAACTTAACGTGCCATCGTTCGCCGGCAGGACTAGAATTGCTGTGACAGGGTTCGGAATCATTATCCTGCGGAAACGAGGTCATTATGCGATTGGGAAAGTATGAATCTTCGGACGACAGCCACGTTGGGACGGCAGTCACTTTCTTGCTGATCGGGCTGGGAGCAGGGGCGCTGGCTGCCCTGCTGCTGGCGCCCAAGACTGGGAAGCAGTTTCGCCGCGATCTGAAAAAGGGCTACGACGATGCCAAGGACACGGTCGGGGATTGGGCAGACGAGGCCAAGGATCGCACGCGTGACGCCCGCGAACGGGTACGTGACGTTGCCAAACGCGGCGTCGACTTGGCGGAAGACTTGCGCGACGCGGCTCGCGAAAAAGTGGAACCGTTGCGGCGGGTCATCAATCGAGACTAACCCCGGGACTAGCCCCCGAACTAGCCAAAGACCGCCGCGAAAAAACGTTTCAGGCGATTCAAAAGTGGGTGTTTGATTCTCGGTGGTTCGACCACGGTCTCGAGGCGAATCTGGCGGGACGAGTCTTCCAGCGGGAGACTGGCGACCTCATGCACGAGCGCGGCCGGCGGCTCCGCGAGTTTCTTCCGGCCGCTGAAAACAAACGGCGCGTCGACCTGGATGTGGACCTCGCCGGGTTGCGACGGAGGTAAGGGATCGGTCTCGGAGCCGTGCGACGGCATTGCATCGGCGGAAGAATCCCGGTTTGGCCTGCTATCTTTCGGAACGTTTTCTGCTGGATTGGAGGCGCTGCCCAGCGATGCTTTCGCCGAGAGTTCCGATGCGGACGCGGGGAGCGGAGCATCGGCGCGCAACGTATTCGCGAGCGAGGCTGGCCTCGGCGGTGGGCATCCGCATTCGAGGGGAACGTCGGTATCCACTTTGTCGATTTGCCCGGAGCGAAACACCGCCTGCTCGGTGGGCTTCACCTGGTAGATGCGATCGCCCATGAGTTCCGAGACAATCGCGGAAGCGGTGTTGCCCATCAACGTCCGCACGCAGGTATTGCCGTGCGAGTCGGCGCTGATCGCATAGTGAAACTCCCCCGGCCCAGCCAGCAGGATCCTGAAATCGGGAGTGAGCACGGAGTCGGCCGCCGCGTCCAGCGAGTAATGCGCCTCGATCGCGCCGCTGCTCATCCCCAACATCAACTCGTGCTTGCTCTTTGACGGAGTCACCGAAACCGTGGTGCCGGGGCAAACGCGTATCTCGCCTCCGCGAGACAAAGCCAGAACGGCGGTTTCGGAACCTGCCTTAACCGAAGCTCCTGCCCCGATGCGGCTTCCGGCGAGCACCACAGTGCCCGGGCCGCCTGACATGGGCACAACCGCGGGTGCGGCGGCCGGGGACAGCGTGGGCGCGGCTAGGGGCGGCAGGGCGGTACCCTGGCCGGCATTCGCGTCAGCATTGGTGTTGGAATTCGCAATGGAATTCGAATCGCCATTCGAATCCCCTGGCGGCTTCAGGCGGATCATCAGGCGATTTCCGGCTGCGTCCCAGGTGTAGCCGTTGGGTCCCGACAGATCCACAACGATGCGTGTCGTTGGAGGCTTTTCTCGGTATTGTTCGGTGCGGATCGCCGCGATTCCTTCGTCCTTTACGGGAATGCGCTTCTGCACCTGGCCCAAGCGCGCGTAGGGCAGATCGACCACCAGGCGCGCCGGGGTGTTGAGGGACCGGATCACTGGCACGATGGGTTGTGTAGCCAGAATTTCAAGAGCGGGAACGCCGTGTTCGTGCACAATCTGCACGCTGTTCACCAGCGCTATGGGAGATGCAGGCTCGGATCCCTGGCTCGCCACGGCTGCCCCACGGCCGGAATCTTGTGGAAAGACCTGGTCGGGCACCATCAACGCCGTCAAGGCCATCAGTACAGGGCACAGAAACTGGATGGGGGACCGTAACAAGAACACTCCTGGAAGCGGCGCAGAGCTTATTAAGGAACATATCACCTGAAGCTGGAGGGGTGAAAGGGGAGGCGGAACCCATGGAGGGCATACCGTCCGACGCGGAGGTTGCCGGGGCTAACGCGAACCGCAGAGAAGACTCGATTCCTTCGGCTCGCTCGGGACAGGTCCCTCCGAGCGCGAAGCAAAACGCGCGCTCCCGGGATGACAACGCGGATTGGCTAGAAGCTTAAGAGGTAGAAGCTTAAGCCTCCGGCAGGAACTCGTATTCCTCGATCACGGCCGCGACGGCAATCCGGCCATCGCCTGCACCGTTTTCCACGCGGACCACGCGTCCTTTGCACTGCACACGGATGCTCTCGGTGAGCGTGATCTCAGGAGGCAGCGTAAGGGTAAATCCGATAGGTGAGCCCTGCGCGACGGCGGAATCCACATAGAAGCAGATGCCGCGGGCACTCACGTCGCGGATGTGTGCCGCTTCGAGCTGTGCGGAATTCCCGTCGCGATTCACGGCAACGGGGATGCGAAGCGCGAAGCGTCTTGCCGCCCGTTTCTCCTGGGCATCAGCCATGCACATCTCCAATCCTGATCGTAGCGAGAGCTATGCCATAATGAGCAAAGACTGCGGCAGGGTCAATACCACGATCGTGCGAAACATGGCCCGTTCAGGGGGGAATTCCTCGCGGCAGTTGGCTGGCGTGAGGTTGACTTCTGGTCTTCGTACTCGACAACTACGATTCTTTCACCTACAACCTGGTCCAGTATCTAGGCGAACTGGGAGCCACGGTGGAGGTGCGCCGCAATGATCAGGTCACGGTCGCTCAAGTCGAGAAGATGAAGCCGGAACGAATCGTGATTTCTCCCGGACCTTGCACGCCGCAGGAAGCCGGCATCAGCATCGATCTGATTCGCCGCTTTGCCGGGAAGGCTCCGGTGCTGGGCGTCTGCCTGGGACATCAGGCGATCGGCGAGGCGTTCGGAGGGCACGTGGTGCGGGCGGGGCACGTGATGCACGGCAAAACCAGCGCTGTGATGCACGACAACAAAAGTATCTTTCAGGGTCTGCCGATGCCCATGACAGCCACGCGGTATCACTCGCTCATCGTCGAAGAGAAAGATCTTCCGGAAGATTTGGAAGTCAGCGCCTGGACCACGGAAAAAGACGGTACCCGGACGATCATGGGCCTGCGCCACCGGCAGTATCCCGTCGAAGGAGTGCAGTTTCATCCGGAGAGTGTGCTTACGGATGCGGGGAAGAAGCTGGTGGCTAACTTTTTGGCAGTGGGCAGTGGACAGTGATCGTGGTAAGGCATGTTTCAGTCTTGGCTTCTCTCTCTCCCTAGCGAGTTCCGCAAGCCGTTCAGAATCTTTCGAAGTTCAGCTGAAGAGCTAAGCAGATTGTCGCTCGACTCATGTTCGAGATAGCCGAGTTCGCGCGCGACCAGAATGTAGGTTTCCACTTCCATTAGCGATCCCCGGGCATGGCCCAGAGACTGTTTGAACTCTCCCGTGGAGAGCCTCGCCTGACCCTCCGCGATGTTGCTCGGCACTGAAACTGCAGCCCGCCGCAACTGCGCGACCAGGCCGTAGGTTTCGGGCTTGGGAAACGCTTGCGTGCTGCCATCGATGTCTAACACTAACGTCATCGACTTTTTCCAGACGACCAAGGTCAGGATAGGACTGAACGATGGGGCTGACTGAGCATTGCATCCGCTCAGACTATGCGTGCGGATGTTGAATGGAGTGTGACGTACATCACATGCGCTTGTGGATTTCCCGAAATGGCAGACTGGCCAATGACCACTGATCTTTCATCGACCCGCGTTCCTAGCCATCTCCACGGCCCGCAGCAGAGCCTGGGCCTTGTTCATCGACTCCTCAAACTCGCTGGCAGGATTCGAATCGGCCACGATTCCTGCTCCTGCCTGCAGATAGGCGTGCTTGCCCTGCATGAGCAGCGTGCGTATACCAATGCAGGAATCCAGATTGCCGGCAAAATCGGCGTACAGCACCGATCCACCGTAGATTCCGCGGCGCGTAGGCTCCAGTTCTTCGATGATCTGCATGGCGCGCACTTTCGGCGCGCCGCTGAGCGTTCCCGCCGGGAAGCAGGCGGCAAACGCGTCGAGCGCGTCGAGATCCTTGCGCAGCGTGCCTTCCAGCGCCGATACCAGATGCATGACGTGGGAGTAGCGTTCCACATACATGAGGTCTTTTACTTTGACCGATCCGTATTCGCTTACGCGTCCCAGATCGTTGCGGCCGAGGTCGACCAGCATGACGTGTTCGGCGCGCTCTTTTTCGTCATTCAGCATCTGCTGTTCGAGGCGCGCGTCTTCAGCTTCGTCGCGTCCGCGGGGATGCGTGCCGGCGATGGGGCGATACTCCAGCTTGCGCCCGGTGACGCGCACCAGCATCTCGGGAGAAGAGCCGAGAATGTGGGTGCCGTCCATGCGCAGAAAATAAAGATAAGGTGAAGGATTCACCTGGCGCAGTGCGCGGTAGAGATCGAAGGGCGCAACCTCCGGCTTGAAGTCGAGCCGCTGCGAGAGCACCACCTGGAAGATGTCGCCGGCGGCAATGTATTCCTTGCAGCGCTCTACGCTACGCAGGAAATGGTCGCGGCTGGTGCCAGAATGAATCTTAAGCTTCGCCGCTTTAGCGGTCGTCGATTTGGCGGAAGTCGACTTGCGCCACAACCCCGGACGCAGCCCCGATGCCAGCTTTCTCTCGATCGCGGCGATGTCGCGGACCGCACGATCGTAAGCCTGCCGCGCGCTTTCGCGTGAAACATCGGCCGCGGCCATGATGTGAATCTGATGGCGCAGGTGATCAAAGGCCAGCAGACGGTCGAAAAACATCAGTTCGGCATCGGGTAGCCCGAGGTCATCCTTCGCCTGCTCGCCGATTTTTTCCAGCTGGCGGACGACGTCGTAAGCAAAATATCCGACGGCGCCGGCGGTAAATGGAGGCAGTCCGGGCACTGAGGCAAGGTGGTGGGCGCGCAGCGTCTCTTTCACCACCTGAAAAACGTTCCCTGCCCGCTTTTCGGTGCGGCCATTGCGTTCCACTTCAACCTTGCCACCCGAAGCCCGCACCCGCATGTAGGGCCGCGCGCCCAGGAAGGTGTAACGCCCGATCTGCTCCCCGCGCTCAATGGACTCCAACAGGAATGCGTGCGGCTCCTTCTCGGCGATAGCGAGAAAAGCGGAAACAGGCGTGAGCAGGTCCGCCGACACGGACTTCACAACCGGCACGAGCGTGGCTTCCCTTGCCAGCCGGGAGAATTGATTGAAATCCGGTTGCAGCATGCCTTGGCACCAACCTCACCCGGCGTTCGCGGGCTTTTTATTATAGGGGAACCAGGGAATCGGGATGTCGGCCGCGCAGCTTCGCGGAATCCAAGTGCGCTTGTTGAGCCTTACCCAACGACCAACCATTACCTTCATGCTGACAGCCGGGAACCTTGGTCACCTTGTTCGCGCGGGGGTGGGGGCTACAATTGTGGCGTTCTGAGACTGAAGCGGTCCGGGATCTTTATGCGTTCCCTGGGTCACGACCTGAAGGCCCTGTTACTTGTCGTGAGCGGATTGTTCGGCGCGCTCGGTGCTCGTGCCCAGAGTGCCCCGGTGGCGTGTCCGCCGGCAGTGGCACCGGCCTTAGACCAGAGCGCGTCCGTGGCAGCCGCTGCTCGAAGCTCCAAGAAACCTGCAGTTCACGCCAAGAGGATTATCGACGATGACGAGTTGGCCCTTCACCAAGGCCCGATCCCGCGGCTGATTATCGAGGGGAGCGATAACACCGCGGAGATCCTCGCTGCCTTCAAGAGATACAACCAGTCTCACACCCCCCAGCAGACTGAGAAAGCCCTGCACGACTGGTTCGATGAGACCAATGACATGCTTACCGTAACCCAGCGGGAAAGCAGCAAGTTGCGCGATCTGCGGGAATCGAATGTTAATAACAGCAACGAATTGTGCCAGGACAGCGGCGATTGGCAGCAATGCCAAAGGCTCATCGTTGCCGAAGCTCGCGGAGCGCGCAGCGACAAAAGCAGCATGAACAACGACTTCGCCGTTGGGTCACGCATACAACAGGCGTTCGTCAATATTTACAACAACCTCATGGCGATGGGCGTGGATTATGCCTGGTTCAGACCTTAGAACCCGCGAACTTGACGCAGTTCCTGTTCTTCGCGGATGGGGCTATACCGTTACCTTGATGCGTTCCGTACTGCGAACTTTGGTCACCTTGCCGGGGTCGACCTCCGGGCTAGAATTAGAAGGACCATAGACTGAAAGTAGTCCTGGATTCTTATGCGTTGCTTGCGTCTCGGCCTGACCGTATCGGCTGTGGTTTGCGGGTTGCTTGGCATGTTTGGCACGCTCGGCGCCGTCGCCCAGAGCGCTCCGGCATCTTGTCCGCCAACGACCGTGCCGGCCGCCGAGCAGAATGCGTCCGTGGCATCCGCTGCGCGAACCTCGAAGAAGCCGGTCGCCCACGCCAAGCGTGTGATCGACGACGACGATCTGGAGCTGCACAAGAGTCCGATTCCGCGGCTCAGCCTGGAAGGCACCGATAACACCGCAGAGATCGTGGCTGCAGTCAAGAAATATAAGGAATCCCACACGCCGCAGCAGACCGAGGCAGCGTTTCGTGACTGGTTTGACGAGACCAACGACGTGCTGACGGCGGCCCTCCGGGAGAGCAGCAACCTACGCGACCTGAGAGAGTCTAACATCAACAACAGCAACGACTTATGCCAGGATAGCGGTGACTGGGAACAGTGCCAGAAGCTACGCCTGGCCGATGCCCGCGGGGCCCGCAGCGACCAGAACCGAATCCGCAATGACGGCTTCGTTACCGGACGCATCCAGCAGGCCTTTATGAAGATTCGTAACGACCTCATGATGATTGGGCTGCGTTACGAATGGTTCAAAATCCAGAACGCGAACGGAGTCGGCAGTTTCTGAGGTAAGGCCAGCGAACCACCAATCCAATTGACGGAAGCTCTGTCGCCGTCCAAGATTAGAAAGCGAAATCCAACCAAACCGATGCGGATCAAGTTTTGGGGCGTACGTGGTTCTACGCCCACGCCACAAGCCGAGAATCTGCGCTACGGGGGCAATACCTCGTGCGTCGAAGTTCGCGTTGGAGAGCGCATTTATATCTTCGATTGCGGCACCGGCTTCCGCGTGCTGGGGAATCAACTGAAGCACGAATTCGGCGACCGCCGGTTTCACGCCCACGTTTTCGTTTCACATTTTCATTGGGACCACATTCAGGGCATGCCGTTTTTCCGCCCCCTGTATGACAACCCCGGCGGACATTTTTCGTTTCACTCGTCGAGCCGCATCCGCAGCCTCAAGCAGGTGATGGCCGAGCAGATGGCCGCGCCTTATTTCCCGGTCAACCTCAACGAGATGAAAGCCAAGCAGGACTTTTTCGACATCGAGAGCGGCAGCGTAAAGCTCGAAGACGGGGTCCAACTGCAAACGGCGTGGCTGAATCATCCGCAGGGCTGCATGGGATTCCGCCTGGAGACCAAGGAAGGCGTTCTGGTCTATGCCACGGACAACGAGCCAGGCGATGCCGGATTCGACAAGGCCGTGCGGAAATTAGCCGCAGGCGCCGACGTGCTCATCTACGACGCACAATATCTGCCCGAAGAATATGAAGCGCGCCGCCATGGTTGGGGACACAGCCACTGGCGCGAGGCCGTCAACGTAGTCATGGAAAGCGGCGCGAAAGAGCTCGTCCTGTTTCACCACGATCCCGAACATACCGACGCCATCGTCGACAAGGTGGTGCAGGAAGCGCGGAATTATTATCCCAAGGTGCGCGCGGCCGCTGAGGGGATGGAAATCAAGCTGTAACCGGAGTCGGTCTTCGACTACCGGGAGTGGAGCCCCGGACGCCCTCGTGCGGGGGAAGCGGCACGGACTTGTCTTCCCAGGGTCCGTGGCTCTGTCGGTGCGTACGAGTCCCTCCCCCCTTCATCTATAAATTCCCTTTCGTCGGTGAGGACTGCTCGATTGTTGACCGCGGCGTGCACGATCAAGACATAACCCAGCGTCCGCCGCGATAGCGAATTACCGGCGGCAAATCCCTTCCCGGCCACTTCATCAGCGTTCCGAGTGCCAGCTTGCGCCACGGCTTCGCCAGCGCCGGAATCTTCAGCACGCTCGCGCTCAGGGAACGAAAGCCGCGCAGCAGGGCCACATCCGGTAACGACGCGACTTCTTGCGCCAGAATTTCTTCGTGAATCGCGTGACATTCTTCCAGGTTGCGCAGGCCCAGCGAATCCGGATGCGAACGGAAGCCGCCGATCAGCGCATCGACCGGATAGAGCTGGGCAAAGCGGAAAAAGCGCACCCACAGCTCGAAGTCGCTGGCGCTGCGACGAGCGTCATCCA
>Ga0265356_1000154_pt1 | contig 12468 bp, 13 predicted proteins | sample NZE4metagenome_FD_189075 | JGI IMG/M metagenome (GOLD analysis project Ga0265356, IMG submission 189075) | Rhizosphere microbial communities from Maridalen valley, Oslo, Norway - NZE4 | ecosystem: Host-associated > Plants > Roots > Rhizosphere > Soil | place: Norway: Oslo | collected 2017-09-15
AAGTTGACGTGGATCTGGTGCTGGTTCCAGTCACCATCACCGATCCGCTGAACCGGCTCGTGACTGGGTTGGACAAGGAAAATTTTCAGCTGTTCGAAGGCAATTCCGCGCAGGACATCAAGACATTTTCCAGTGAGGACGCTCCGGTTTCGCTGGGGGTGATTTTCGATTCCAGCGGAAGCATGAGCAGCAAGATGGAGCAGGCGAAAGACGCGGTCGTGGAATTTTTCAAGACCGCCAATCCTCAGGACGAATTTTTCATGATCACCTTCTCGGATGAACCGGAGGAGGTCAGCGACTTTACCTCGTCGGTGAACGAGATTCAGGACAAGCTGGTCTACGCCGTGCCTCGCAAGCGGACCGCGCTGCTGGATGCCATCTATATGGGCATCAGCAAAATGCGGCAGGCGAAGTATCCGAAGAAGGCGCTGCTCATTATTTCCGACGGCGGCGACAACCATAGCCGCTACACGGAAAATGAGATCAAGGCGTTGGTGAAGGAAGCCGACGTAATGATTTACGCGATCGGCATTTATGATCGCTACTTCGCGTCGCAGGAAGAACGGCTGGGCCCGGCGTTGCTGAGCGAAATCACGGAACTGACGGGCGGGCGGGCCTTTACGATCGACAATCCCAACGATCTGGCCGACGTGGCTACGAAAATTGGCATCGAGCTGCGCAATCAATATGTGCTGGGATACCATCCCGCCAAAATAGTGCGCGACGGCAAATGGCGTAAGATAAAGGTGAAGCTGCTACCGCCGAAAGGACTGCCGCCTCTACGGGTGTATGCCAGGATGGGATACTACGCTCCGGTTGAGTAAGCGCGTTGCCGAGGCTTTTCTTCTCGTTACAATCGCGGTCTGTGCCGCAATCCAGACGGAAGCGGTTGCTCAGGCTGCGCCGCCGCAAACTGAGAGCAAGACTCAAAGTCAGCCCGTAAATCAGCCTGCCAGCAAGCCTTCCGACCCCCAAACCAGCGCCCCGTCGCCGGCGCCGGACAATTCTCAGAAACCCAATCCCCCAACAACGTCCCGCGACAACCGCGACAATGACTCTCTGATCATTCGCAAGGATGTGGACGAAGTTCTGCTTCACGCCACGGTGATCGACAGCCGGCAGCGCATTGTGACCGATCTGGACAAGAGCGCATTTTCCATCTTCGAAGATGGAAAGCCGCAGACCATCATCTCGTTTCGGCACGAAGACGTTCCAGTAGCGATGGCCATCGTGATCGATAATTCCGGGTCGATGCGCGAAAAGCGCAACCAGGTAAATCAGGCTGCGCTGAACCTGGTGCGCTCGAGCAATCCCAGAGACCAAGTCTGCATCGTCAATTTTAACGATGAATACTATCTCGACCAGGATTTCACCAGTGACCTGCTGCGGCTGAAAGAAGCGCTGGAAAAAATTAATGCCAGCGGAGGGACCGCGCTGTATGAAGCCGTGGTGGCCTCATCCGACCATTTAAGAAGGAACGCGCAACTGGAGAAAAAAGTGCTGTTTGTAGTGACCGACGGAGAAGACAACGCCAGCCTGGAAACTTTGGAGCAGGCGATCAAACAGTTGCAGGGTGAGAACGGGCCTGCAGTCTACGCCATTGGAATTCTGGGCGAGGAAGAGCATCCCAAGCGCGCCCGGCGGGCTCTGGAAATCATCGCGGAGCGCACCGGCGGGATGGCTTTTTTTCCCAAGACGCTCAGTGAAGTGAACGATATCAGCAGCACCGTGGCCCGCGACATCCGCAACCAGTACACCATCGGCTACAAGCCGACCAATCCGAGGGGTACGGGCGGGTTTCGCAGCGTGCGCGTCGAGGCCAAGGCGAAGAGCCACGGCAAGTTGACCGTCCGCACGAAGAATGGGTACTACGCAGGCGGGCAGGGAGTGGAAACCTTGCACCGGCAGAATTGAGTAGAAAGCAATTCGCGCGAGAGACGGAGAAACTCTCGCGCGAAGCACTACATTTCAGCGGCTGGGAGCGAACGGAACGCTGATTTCCATGGTGGTTTTTGAACTGGCGGCGGCATACTTCCACTTCTGGACGGCGGTTACAGCCGACTCCCCCAAAATGGGATTGCCCCCCAGTAAGTCCACGTGATCGACACTGCCGTTTGCCGCGATGAATACTCTCAGACGCACAGTTCCCCCGATCGAACGCTTTTGCAGATCTACGGGGTATTTCGGTTCCACGCGCGTAACCAGCTGTCTTTCACCACCGTTCGAGTCTGCGATGGCAAGTGTCCTTACCCCTTCGACACTGGCACCAGTGCCGACATATCCAATCGCGCCTCTGGTCTTGGCCACGTAGGCAACCACCTCAGCGTCGGAGCTAACCGTTTTCGGCATCGAGCCCCGGCCGGTAAACACCAGAGCCTCATAGTACTTCTGTAATTGGTCATCCGTCTGGCCAAGGTAGTCTCGCAGGAAGGCCTCGTGGGCCGGCCCGCGTCGCTCGATCACTGGCTCGACGTGCGCGCCATTAATCGAGCTCTTCTCTCCCAGATAGAGGCTTTTGAGCTCGCGCGCGGAAAGCGATTCCACTTTCACGCTCGGGTTTGCAATCACCTTAACGTCGCCTGCGACCGCACTCGCCCCGAGCAGAATTGTCCACCCGGCAGCAGCAAAAAATGTTTTTACATGTTTCATCGAATTCTCCTTTCCACCCTGGGGTGGGTTTAGAAATGGACGCCAGCCTTGATCACAAGCGCGTTGGTGTTGGGTTTGAATCCCTGCGGATTGTTTGCAGCGTAGAAGCCGTTTGGATACTGGTCCGGCAGACCGTATCCGTCCATGAAATGGCCCTCCACCTTAATATTCGTGAACCGGTTCGGATCGAACCGCACGGTGATCACTTTGTCGTAATCATGCCCGGTGCCGGATGACAGGAGACCACTGATGGGATAATTGAGCCAGTAGTGGGAAAAGTAAGAACCGACTTGCACACGCTTCGCGACGTGATACGACCCGGCCACATACCAGCCGCGGACATCCTCCTCGATCATGGAGACGCCTTGGGTTCCCAAGTCGGTCCAGTAGCGGCGGTACTCCGCATCCACTACGAGCTTCTTCCGTGAGTACTGGCCGTAATACTGGTTCGTCCAGTCGGATGAGCTGTTCAATCGGAAATCGGTCCCTCCGATGAGAAAGTCCAGAGTAAGGTCTTCGTTCATCCGCGAGGCGCCGACCAGCAGGCCCTTGAGCGGAGTAGCCCAACGCAGGTCGCCGCCATATTGCAGTCCTCCGAAGCTGTTGAACGTGCCGCCATCGCTGTTGACTAGGTAGGCGAACCCGCCGTACGGGCTGTCGTTGCGGTGTCCCGCATAGGCGGTGTAGGAGAGAGTTCCGAAGCTCTTGCCCACCGGAATGTCGCCAAAAATGTCGCCCCCTGTGTGAGCGAGGGTGACATCGCGCAGGTCGGTGGGATAGACACTTTGCGGCAGCAAAGCAAACGTGTGCAGGAAGTCCAGATCCTGGGTGTCGTTGTAGAGACCCATGACGGTCTTCACTTTTCCGCCGCGAATTCCGAACCAGGGGGTGAATTTGTAGGTGGCCAACGCCCAGTCGAGCGTAGGATGCCACCGGCCCAGCCCGCCCAGGTTGCGGTCGTAGAGCTGCGCGCCGATGCGGAATTTGTCGGTAATCTGCGTGGAGGCATTAGCGCCGAAGTCGGTGAATTCGCCGCTGCCAAAGCCGCTGGTGTTCATAGTCAACCAGTTGTTGTCGCTGGTGTGCACGAATCCCTGAGAAGCGAATCCGTGGATTTGGACGTCCCGGTCGAATAGCTTAAAGTCTTGCGCTTGCATTGGGGCCTGACATAAGCACAAAGACACAAAGATTAGGCCGAGTACTCGGTGATACATAGGTCTCCTTTATGAATGGGGGATGGGCAGGGTATTTTCTTTATTTCGTTTACGCTGTCAACATGACACTGTTAACGTTTTACTAATCGAGAAGTGGAATGGCAAATGACCAACGTAACCGCAGGGCCGGAGAATTTTTTGCGATTTGGGGGAGCCCCGGGGAATCCGTGAGTGCGCTTGACATGTTCAGGCCCACGTCGGTAAATGCGGCCCAGATGACGAACGTCATGGCGGGGCAGGGAGGGGCAGGGAGCCTCACAATTGACGATTCCCGACTCCGCCCCTTACCCTGTAACGTGCTCACAAAAAGTTCAGAGACGCCCCGCCTGCGCGTGGCCGACGACATTACTCAACTGGTCGGAGAAACTCCGATGCTGCAACTCAAGCGTCTGGTTCCCGCGGGAGCGGCGGATGTTTTTGCCAAGCTGGAATATCTGAATCCCGGCGGCAGCGTGAAAGACCGCGCGGCGATTGGGATCATCCGGCGCGCCGAGCTGGAAGGAAAACTCAAGCCCGGCGGCACCATCGTTGAAGCTACCGCCGGGAACACTGGGATCGGGCTGGCGCTGATCGGCGTGAACCGCGGGTATAAAGTGAAGCTATTCGTTCCGGAACTGTTTTCCGAAGAAAAGGTCAAGATCATGCGGGCTCTTGGCGCAGAAGTTACGCGCACGCCTGACGCGGAAGGCATGGCGGGCGCCATCCGCCGTGGCAAAGAATTGGTTGCCGGTGACTCCAACGCCTTCATGGCGGGGCAATTCGAAAATCTGGCCAATCCCGATTACCACTACGCAACCACCGCGGTCGAAATGTTCGAACAGCTGGACGGGAAAGTCGATGCCGTCGTTTTTGGATGCGGTACCTGCGGAACGTTCAGCGGCATCGCACGCTATATGAAGGAGCACGCTCCGGGGGTGCGGGCGGTCGCGGTGGAAACGCAGGGCTCGATCTTGGCCGGAGGCGAACCGGGTCCGCACAAAGTGGAAGGCATTGGCGTGAGCTTCATCCCGAAGACATTTGATGCTTCAGTCTGTGACGAAATCATCATGGTGAGCGATGAGGACGCGTTCGGCACGGTCAAGAAGCTGGCAGCGATCGAAGGCGTGCTCGCCGGGTCGAGCGGCGGGGCGGCAGTATTCGCGTCGCTTCAGGTCGCGAAGCGGTTGGGACCGGGAAAGCGCGTCGCGACCATCATCCCGGATTCGGCCGAGCGTTATTTGTCGAAGAAGATTTTCGAGGGCGGGATTTAACCGCGTAAGCTCACTGCGGGCAACCACTTCAAGATTAGGAATACGAAGATCACGATTTTACTATTGAACGAGTGCCAGCCGATATGAAAAGCGAGAGGCAACCCGGTTTCGCGACACGCGCAATCCATTCTGGGCAAGAGCCGGATCCGTTGACCGGCGCGGTGTCCGTTCCCATCTATCCGACTTCCACTTACGTTCAGCAGGGGATCGGCGAGAACAAGGGCTACGAGTATTCGCGGGTTTCCAATCCCACCCGCGACCGTCTCGAACAGAATCTCGCCGCTCTTGAAGGCGGAGTCGCAGCCAAGGTTTTTGCCAGCGGCATGGCGGCGATCAACGCCATAACAAGCACGTTGAAGTCTGGCGACCACGTGGTCTGCGGACATGATCTTTACGGCGGTGTGCCGCGGCTATTCAACCAGGTGCTGACCAACTTCGGGCTGGAGTTTTCCTACGTCGATACTTCGGACGAGAAAAACGTGGAACGGGCGATCCGCAGGAATACGCGGATGGTGTATGCGGAGACGCCGACCAATCCCCTGATGCAGATTAGCGATCTGGCCGCGATCAGCCACATCTGCCGCGCGCGGAAAGTCCAGCTGGTGGTCGATAACACGTTTCTTTCGCCATATTTCCAGCAGCCCATTGCGCTGGGCGCCGACATGGTCATCCACTCCACCACGAAATTTCTGAATGGACACAGCGACGGGATCGGCGGCGTCGTGGTATGCACGACACAGGAGCAGGCCGACAAACTGGCATTCCTGCAAAAAGCCGCGGGAGCAATTCTATCTCCCTTTGAGTGCTGGCTGGTGCTGCGCGGCGTAAAGACTCTGGCCGCGCGCATGGAAATTCACGACCGCAACGGCCGCATCGTCGCGGATTTTTTGTCGAAGCATAAGAAAGTGAAGCAGGTGCTTTATCCCGGACTGCCCGATCATCCGCAGCACGCTTTGGCCAAGCGGCAGATGAGCGGGTTCGGGTCGATGATTACGTTTGAAACCGGCTCGCTGAAAAACGCGAACAAAATGCTGAAGGCGGTACGCCTGTGCTCGCTCGCCGAATCGCTGGGGGGAGTGGAGTCGCTGATCTCCCATCCCGCAACCATGACGCACGCAGCGCTCGGTGAGAAGGGACGCAAAGCCATCGGACTCACCGATGGCCTGGTCCGCATTTCGGTAGGGATCGAGGATATTCAGGACATTCTTGACGATCTCGATCAAGCCCTGGACGCGATCTGAGCCGGCGATTCGTTCCCTATTTTGTTTTTCTTTGCGTTACTGTTTTTCCAGCGCGTCGATTTCCTGTTTTGCGCGTTCCAGGATCTCGCGGATCTTCGCGATTTTCCCCGCATCATGAGAGCCACGAGTTGCGGCTCTCAGCGCCGCTTTCATGACTGCCGCTGCCGGACGCATCACCTCCGCGCCCTCTTCAATCCACGGTGCCCAATCTCCGGCTTGCTCTGCGCGCTGCCAGATTTTCTTTACGGTCTCGGCTTCGCGCTGCAGTTCCTGCCGACCGCCATCGGTCAGCGAGTAAGTGCGCTTCCCTGCCCCCTGGTCTGAAGTCACTAGCCCTTCATCTTCCAGCTGCTGAAGCGCCGGATACACCGCCCCGGCGCTGGCCTTGTAAATCCCGCCCGACTTCGCCTCTAGTTCTTTCATCAGTTCGTAGCCGTGTTTCGGGCCGGCCTCCAGCATCGACAGCAACGCCAAACGGATTTCTCCTGGACCAAAGAAACGGCCCCAGCGGCCTCCGCGGCCCCAGGGAAACCCGCCGCCCATAAATGGAGCGGCCATTCCGCCCTTCCACCAACTTCCACATGCTCGATCCATAAACCAACTTCCTCCAATCTTTTCTTGCTGCTTTTGTTTGCTTAGCATTACCAATAGTTCTATCGTTATGTATATCTTTAGATATATATGGCTGTCAAGTACAAAATCGCCTTTCCTGCTAGCTTTTCGGTGCTGCCGGCCCGGCAAGAGTGCCCGCTCCACCCAGAGGTTGAGCCAAGGAGTGCAGAGCGGGCTTCATTTACAATCGCCACATGTTCTTTCGCTCGGATAATCGCTCGCCTGACCAGCTTCGTCCCGTCGTGATTACTCCTGACTTTATTTCCACGGCCGAAGGCTCTGTCCTCATCGAGGTTGGCAATACCCGCGTCATCTGCACCGCGTCGATCGAAGAAACTGTGCCAGCGTTCATGCGCAACTCGGGCAAAGGTTGGATTTCCAGCGAATACGCCATGCTTCCCCGCTCCACGCTGACCCGCACGCCGCGTGAAGTCAGCAAGGGCCGGCCGAGCGGACGCACGCACGAAATCCAGCGGCTGATCGGACGCTCGCTGCGTGCCGTGACTGATCTCACACGCCTCGGCGAGCGCACCATCTGGATTGACTGCGACGTGATCCAGGCCGACGGCGGCACGCGCACCGCCTCGATCACCGGGGCCTTCGTTGCACTGGGACTGGCTTTGGAAAAATTGGTGGATGCGGGAACGCTGACCTCGGTTCCGCTGAAGGATTTTGTGGCTGCCGTCAGCGTGGGAATAGTGGACGGAGAAATCCTGCTCGACCTGTGTTACGAAGAAGACTCGCGCGCGGACGTGGATATGAACTTCGTCATGACGGCCGGCCACAAACTGGTCGAGGTGCAGGCCACCGCCGAGCACCAGGTTTTCGACGATCAGCAGTTCGCGAAGATGATCGTGCTGGCGAAGCAAGGCGCACAGTCGCTGATTGCCAAACAACAGGCGCTGTTGAGCGGGCTGACGCTACGTCAATAGCGGCGAAACGCGCCGGATCGCTGCTCCCGCTGGGCTGAAGATAAGGCCTCGAGTCTGGTGTTCACTCAAACGTCCGCCGCGCCAGCGGCTTCGTCCAAGTTCCCATTACGCTCATCTTCCGACCAGTTTCGAACGCTTCAGATGCGAACCGAATCGAAATAAGTCGAAATTTGAGCGCAATCGCCTGCTTACGACAATGATCGGGCTTCCATCGTTTGTTCGGCACGATAAAATGTTCACCCAGATGACCAAGAACATCATCTGGCCATTACTCTTTGTCGTGGCCATAGCCTGCAATCGAACTGGCGCGGAAGGCAGCCGTGCTTTTACTGCTGATGCCGTGATGCAGGGTGGCTTTCCGGGTGCGCCTCGACTGACCGGGAGGCTCTATCTGAACGACCGACATGTTCGAATTGACTGGGAGCCTTTTGTCGACGTGTTTGATCTCACACAGCGGATAGGCTGGCGAATCGATCCGGGCACGCAGAGTTACGCAGAGCTAGTGGACAAGGATCTGTCGACGTATGCGCCGGAAATGACGAATGGATCGGTTTGCCCTCATGCCAACGTGCCGTCTGCTTGCAAATTCGTTCGCAAAGAAGAAATGAATGGACGGACGGCCAACAAGTGGGATCTCTTGAACCCCCATGGCTTTCATGTTTATTTCTGGACAGATGACAAGTTGGAGGTCACGCTACGGTGTGACATCGGAAATACCGTATACAACGTTACGAATCTTCGGAAGGCAGCAGTCGACAAAACGGTCTTTGAGATTCCCTCAGGTTACAAGCGCGTCGCCCGATGGTGGTAGTCAGGCCGCGCAATCATGGTTGACGAAAAATCGCGATAGCACTTTTTGACCCGGACGGCTGTCGGGCAATTCTCGGTGAGCGTTATCGCCTGTGGGTGTTGAAAAACTCTATTTTCTCCGAAACAGTAAAAATCTGGGGGATAGGAAATGTCTAGGAAAACCAAGAAAGCCGTTTGTAGGGCTTCCTAACGCAAAGGTTTTTCGACCAATTTTGAGAGATCGAGTTTTTCAACAGCCACGCCTGTTTTCGCCAATCAACCATTGATCGGTGTCTTAATAAGAGGTGAGAACTGTTCTGACGAGAGCTTTGATAGCATGTTGCGCGTTCGTTCTCGTGGCCCCTGCGGCTGCCGCGGCGCAAGGATTCGAATCCTACAAGAAGCAGGTCGTCGATTATGGTGTGGAAAAGGATTTTCCGAATAATCCTCATCACGATCAACTGACGTGTTTCTACTATCACGGCCTCATGGTTAAGCAGCTCACGAACTACTGGAACAAGGGCGCTCTGTTCCTTTCGTTCTTGCGCTTCGACCAGGTGCGGCCCGCGTGCGTCAAGGAACATTCGCCAGGCGAGAAGGTTCTCCGCGACTCCGAATGGAGCGGCTACTTCAGGGGGTTGGTTAAAGGCGGCCTAGTCTTCTTCGACGCTGAGGACGGGGAGAATGGCGGCATGCCTTTCGCCGTCTACGATAGCAATACCCAGGAAAAGATATTCGAGGACAATGCCTACTACGTTCCAATGTGGAACCCGAAGCTGCGGCAGCGGCCGTCGCCCTTTAATGACATTCGCGTCCGCACCACGCATGAAGGCAACGTGGTGCTCACCTACTTGCGAGTGCTCGGCACGGAGTGCGACATCCCCAACAAGGGAGCCGAGTGCTGGCCACCACTCGTCCAGAAACTCGGACTGAAAGCCGCCGCCCCGCCCAGTTGCATCCGTGGAGGGGGGGACCAGATACCCAGGCCCTCCGCGGTGTCTTATCCCGTCGAAACCTCGCTCTTCCCGACCCCCGCCTCAGGGGTCACCCAAAACCGGCCAATGAGGGTCACCTGAAAACCGGCCAACGAGAATGAGGCCCGGGACGTTGATTTCGGCGTGAGGCATGTAGCCTTCGTCGATATGAGCAACGTCTTGAACGAAGCCAAAAAACAGCAAGTGCTTGCCCTGGGACGACTCGGATGGCCACTGCGGCGCATCGAGCAAGAGACCGGGGTGCGCCGCGAGACCGCCGGAGCCTATCTGAAAGCGGCCGGGATCGCGGTGCGGCCGCCGGGCGCATGGGGACGGCGACCGCCGGCAAAACCGGCCAACGAGGGCGAGGTGACCACCGGGTCGGACGCGGCAAAACCGACCCACACGATCAACCCCAACCCCAACCCCAAAAATCTTTCTTCGAATGGAGAAGCAAAAGCAACTTCAAAACCGGCCAATGCCAATGAGGTGACCACCGGGTTTGGCGTGGAGTCGACAGGCCTAGAAGTAGAAAATCCTAAGCGGGTTTTATCCGCCAGTGCCTGCGAGCCGTTTCGTGAAGCCATCGAGTTAGGTCTGAGTCGCGGTCGTGATGCCACCGCCATCTGGCAAGACCTGGTCGCCGAGAATGGCTTCGACGGCGGCTATCAGACGGTCAAGCGCTATGTGCGTAAGTTGCGTGGAAACCAGCCACTGCAGCCACGCGCGGTGATTGTAACGGGACCAGGAGAAGAGTCCCAAGTTGATTACGGCACAGGCGCGATGGTCCGTGATCCGCAGACCAGAAAATATCGACGTACTCGACTCTTCGTGATGGTGCTCGGCTGTAGCCGCAAGGCGGCACGCTTTCTGACGTTTCGTTCCAGTTCACGTATCTGGGCCGAGTTACATGAGAAAGCATTCCGTCGACTCGGTGGTGCTACGCGGGTCGTCGTCCTGGATAATTTGCGCGAGGGCGTGCTCGTCCCTGACATCTATGATCCTAGCCGTCAATAATGGCGATGAGTTCGGGCGTTATCTTCTTTGGCGTCATTTTCGTTTCTCGCGCGCGCCCGCGACGATCGAATCAATGTCAATCGGCGGTGGACCTTTTTGAGCTTTTGTTTTTCCGGGATCATCCGACCCCAGAGTGATGCCGAGGGCTTCGACGGTGCGCAGGACGAGCCCAATCTCGGCTCTGGGCTTGCCCTTTTCGATCGCAACGATCCATTGCCGGCTGACGCCGACCTTGGCGGCGAGGGACTTTTGGTCAAGGCCGAGCTTCGTGCGGCGGTCGCGGATGACCGCGCCCAGGTCTATCGGTGTCCGGATGCGCATTGGCTGTCTCCCAAATGTCAGCGTACGATGACAGTGTATCAAAGTCAGCGAACGGCGACAAGCCTAGCAGTCAGCGAACGGCGACTTTTGCAAATGTCAGCGATCGCCGACATTTGCTAGAAAATCAGGTCCGGCTGCCACAAGTTCTTATTTTCAATCACATAGGGAACCGCGAATCCCGGTGTGACGCCGGTGTGACGCAGTCGAACGCCAGCGGAAAGCCCAGCGAACTCAGCACTCGCCGTTGATACACCCACTACCAAAAAAGAAGCATCTCCACCACCTCCTCCGCGGCTGGCGGCTCCAGCTTGACGCGCTGCCGCTCGACATGGTATTACATTTCACATAATGTAATGGAGCTAACATGGAGTCTGCAATCACTGTCAAGGGCCAGGCCACGATACCGAAGGCTATTCGCGAGCATCTCGCGCTGAAGCCGGGGGATCGGGTTAAGTTCTTTGTGCATCCCGATGGCAGCGTGGTTCTTTTGCCGAAACTTCCCGCTGCCGCTTTGCGCGGCATCGTCAAATCCCGGCGCAGGCGGCCGGTGACAATCGAGGAAATGACCAAGGCCGCCGCTGAAGGTGCCGCTGGCGGCACGCCGAAGAACAAACGCCGATGATTGGGCTCGACACCAACATCCTCGTACGCTACCTTGCCCAGGACGATCCGGTTCAGTCGCCTAAGGCAAGGGAAATCCTCGAACGCAGACTGACCGAGAAGAACCCCGGCTTCGTCAGCGTTGTGGCGATGGTAGAGACTGTTTGGGTCCTCGACCGCGCCTACGGCTTGTCATCCCAAGAAATCTCCGCCGCCGTAGAGCGCATGCTTCAGACCGACGTCCTCATAGTCGAGAACGAGCACGAGGTTTTCACAGCCATGGTGGCACTAAAGAGGGGCGAGGGCTCATTTGCAGATGCTCTGATCGGGGCGCTATGCGCCCGAGCCGGCTGTGCTCGTACCCTGACATTCGACCACAAGGCGTTCCACCTCCCGGGCTTCGAGCTTCCGTGAGCGGCCCTTGGTCAACCGAACACCTTGACCGCTCTATCGGTTACGGGTTGTGACGCCGGTGTGACGCAAAACCGAGCTTTGATCGATGAAGAAACATGGCGAAACGGAACAGTCGCCCAGCGGCCTAACGTCACGGCTCTCGTTCGGACAACTAGGACTGCTGCGAGACAAATGCGCGCCGGTGCGGTAAGACCGGTGCGGTAAAAGAGGAGGCAAAGACTTACTGTCTCCACTACTCCGATGAACGCTGGGGTCGGCAAACGAGTCTTTGCCAAGCTCACCTCTTGTGCTCTTCGCAAGCATCCTGCGTGTACCAGAGGGTGAGGTGGGTGAGGTGGGTGAGGTGGGTGAGGCAGTGATTCCTTAAGGTAGGGGTGGCGTTAGCGTCAGTCCGTTTGTTGGCCGGGTTTTCCATTCCGGTTTCAGTTGGGTGGCATTCTTGCAAATTTTCGCGG
>Ga0265356_1000156_pt1 | contig 12307 bp, 13 predicted proteins | sample NZE4metagenome_FD_189075 | JGI IMG/M metagenome (GOLD analysis project Ga0265356, IMG submission 189075) | Rhizosphere microbial communities from Maridalen valley, Oslo, Norway - NZE4 | ecosystem: Host-associated > Plants > Roots > Rhizosphere > Soil | place: Norway: Oslo | collected 2017-09-15
CGCTTACGCGGAAGACAGGCATTCGGCCATTCGACTCGACCACAGGAGTTGATTGCGAGTTGGTTTGAGCAAACGCACTCAAACCGAGGGTGATTCCGGCGGCTAACAAAATCTTGGTTTTCAAAGAATCTCCTTGGGGCAGATTGCTGCCCTGTTGTGCGGTCTAGAGGATGGAATTTCGCGGGCCTGGTCTCTTAGGGAACCTCGCTCACACGTCATCCTTTGCCGATGCGGACGCCGGAAAAGGCGTGGAACAGACCAAAAACATTCAGAATCCATAGAACCAGCGCAATCACCACGACGCCGTTCAAGATTGACTTAATGGTTGACTGCATAGGGATGAAGCGATTCACCAGCCACAGGAGAACCCCCACCACGATGAGGACTTCGAGGAGTTGAATTAAAGGCATGATCGTTGACCTTCCTTGTGTGCCGAGTAAGTCTTGCGAGTAAGTGCTGCTGCTAAGTTTCGTGGGCTAACCCCTCTCATCCGCTGGAGGTGTGGCCCCGATCTCGGGTTTTAGAGAGTGCTTAGGGTCGAATCGTGTTCACCGCAAGGTTTGGCGGTACACACGGATGAAGACTGCTGCTTGGTTGCTTTGTCGTGACCGGATCGTTGTGACCAGATCATGTCCCAACCCCAGCAACCTCGAACAATTTCAACAACGCGAGCTGCGAATCAACGATCGCGGCTCGTACTTAGGGTCAGTAGAAAAAGCATGACAGGTCCGCGGCGTTGCGTCTGTGCAAGATAGCTCACATGCTGAGAATGAACCTTTACGAGAGTGAAACGATCAGAAGCGAGAAGATCAAACCGCGGAAGCTTCAGTCCGGAACGGGGATTCGTCCCCAATCGGCAATCAGAGACGCGTCGAACCGCAGCGGCGCCTTCGGATCCGCATCAGGCAAGTCGAATTCCCGGCCACAATCGAAGCAGACCCGGTAGGTGCGGTTCTTGATAGTGAACACACGGCTCATGTGTTTATGCCGGCAGCGAAAAATAAATTGGAAGATTCCGAGCAGCCGGTTCATAAATCCTGAGCGCGTTGCCGGCGTTCGCAACTTCCGTTGGCATCGAGCCACGCGAGCAGCGAGCGAACGCTGGCGCGAGCCAGGGCAATCGCGCAATCCGCGGCTCCGTAATAGATGTTCAGGGTGTCGCCATCGGTGTCCATGGTGTATCCGCAGGGGAACACCACATCGTCCACGTCGCCCTGCACTTCGTATTTCGCCTCGGGACCGAAGATCCACGAATCGCCACGCATCAGACACTTTTCCGGATTCTGAAGATCGAACAGGGCCAAGCCCAGTCGATACAGGCAGCCCGATGGCGTGTGCCTCACCCCGTGATATAAAACGAGCCATCCCGTGGAGGTCTCGATGGGGGGCGGCGATAGTCCGATTTTGTTGGCATCCCACCAGGCACCGCGGCGGGCTTCCAACATCAGCCGGTGCCTGCCCCAATAACGCAGATCGGGCGAGTAGGAAATCCACATATGCGCTCCGAGATTGGTCGCGGGACGATGAATCAGCGCCCAGTAGCCGCCGATTCTTCGCGGCAGAAGTGCGGAGTCTTTGTCGTCGGGCGGCATGATTACGCCATAGCGCTCGAACGTGCGGAAGTCTTTGGTAAGAGCCAACGACACGCCGGGGCCGCCGCGGGAATAGGACGTGTAGGTGACGACGTATTGCTGCAGTTCGGGGACGAACGTGATGCGCGGATCTTCAATGCCCCAGATTTCCTCCGGATGGTCCTTCGGGCTGGGCATTAACGTGGGTTCTTTGTCGATCTCCCATCCATCGACGCCATTGCGGGAACGAGCCGCGCAAAGGTGCGACAAGCCGCGTCGATCTTCCACGCGGCAAAGCAGCAAGGTGGTTCCATCCGCCAGCCGTGTCGCGCCTGCATTGAATACGCTGTTGATGGGGTACGGCCAATCTCTGGATGTAAGGATTGGGTTAGAAGGATGGCGATGAAGCAATGGTTCGAAGTCGGTACTGAGCAGGCTGACGGGCGTTTCTACGGGCATGGTCATAACTGGGTATCCGTTGGTTGAGACTCCGGCGGTTCAAACTCCGGGAGAGCGCGCATTTCGACGAGCGCCATCAGGAACGAGAGCGTGGATTCTGCTCCCTGGTTTTCGTTGACGCGGTCGGGATGCAGGCCGTCCCGGCAACCGCCCGTGACTGAATCATAGAGCGGAAGTTGCAGATCGTTGTTGCCGAGGAACCAGTGGAACGCCGACCAGGCCTCGTTCCGCCAGCGGCCATCCCCGGTTACGCGATAGGCTTGCAGACACGCGGAAACCGCGCCTGCGGCTTCGATCGGCTGCTGGTCGAAGCGGGCCTTTTCCCCACCCTGGTGATAAAACCCTTGTGCGCCGATAGGCACGAAGTGGCCGTCGATTTCGCAGCGTTGGGTTTGCGAAAGCCAATCCAGCGACTCAAGACCGGCGGAAATCATGCGGTCATCGGAGCAAGCGGAGCCCACTAACAGAAGCGCTTGGGGCAATCTCGCGTTTCCGTAGGCTAGAACGTTCTCGAACCATTTCCAGTTGCTGCTTCGGACCGACTCATACATTTCGAGCAGACGCCGGCTGAGAACGGATCGCACTTTCTGCGCATCGCGATCTCCGGGGTAGGAACTGAGATATTCCTGAATGCCGAGCAGGGTGTAGGCCCACGCCCGCGGACTGCTGAATTCCACCGCCGCCGGAAGCGAAAATTCGACCAAGCGCCCCGCCGCGCCCCGGAATCCCTGATCACGGGATCGGCCCAAAACCGTTCCCAGCGCCCACAAGGCCCGCCCATGAGAGTCTTCCGAGCCCACGGGCTCGTTCCACCGGCGATCATAACGGAGAAAGTTTCTGAATCTGCCTTTTGCGGGACTGAAAGCGTGCTCCAGGAATGAAAGATAGAGGCCAGCGGAATTTGCGGAAGGCGAGGCTGTTTTTCCGAGTCGAGTTTCACCTGGGCGGCGCGCTGCCAGATGCGCCGGATCCGGTTGTTCCAACTGCACAGCCAGGATGAGGGCGCGGGCATTGTCGTCGGTGGCGTAGCCCTCTTTGCGGTTTGGGATGGTAAAAATCGAGTGCTGCAGCATACCAGTGTCATCGGTCATCCGGCTCAGGTGATTCAGTTTGAGCGGAGGCAGCTCATCTTCATTCCGATCCAAATCCAACGATTTGTGATTCGCGCGAGCCGAGGACTGGACCTTCGGACTCGCCATGCGGTCGCCGCGAACCCGCGCGAAACTTTCCATGTAGCCTTGCGCCACCCGCTTCCAGACCATTTCCCGCGCGAACAGGTAAGCACGTTTGCGCATGGCATGACGAATCGCGGGAGTGTCCAGAAGTTCGATGGTCTTTTGCGCAATCGCATCGGGGTTTTCGAATGGAACCAGCGCGCCTCGGCGGTCGTCCAGCAACTCGATCGCGTGCCAGTAGGGAGTGGAGATGATCGCCTTGCCCGCCCCCAGTGCGTAAGCCAGCGTGCCCGAAACCACTTGCGCTTCGTGCCGGTAAGGGGTGATGTAGATATCTGCGGCGCCAATGAATTCAACCATTTCTTCGGGATTGACGAAACGGTTGTGGAAAATCACCCGCGATTCCACTCCGACTTTCTTCGCGAGTGCCTGCAGCGACTCCCGGTAACGATCTCCTTCGCGGCGGAAAATATGGGGATGGGTCGCACCGGCAACCATATAAACCACGTGCTTGTGGCTGGACAAAATCTGCGGCAGCGCCTGAATCACATTTTCGATTCCCTTGTTCGGCGAGAGCAGGCCGAAAGTGAGCAGAACCGCCTTCCCTTCCACTCCGAATCTGTCCTTGTAGAAATTGGGATCCAGGAATGGCAGGTCTGGAACTCCGTGCGGCACCATGTCGATCTTGCTGCCTGGAACCTTGAAAATTTCCTGCAAGAACTGGGATGACAGCTGGCTCATCACGATAAGCCGGTCGGAGAGCTCGGCGATCTCTTCCAGAACCCTTAACTGGTTGCGATCGGGCTCGCGCAGAACCGTGTGCAGCGTGGTCACCAGAGGCATTTTCAAGCCCCGCAGCAGATGCAAGATATGGCTTCCGGCGGGGCCGCCGAAAATTCCAAACTCGTGCTGCAGGCAAGCCATGTCGACATTGTTGAAGTTCAGAAATTCGGCCGCATCCTCATACGACTTCACGTCGTCCTGGGCCAGTGACCATCGCACCCGCGCGGGATAGTCGTACCCTTCTTCGGTGTCGTTGACCGGCAGCGCCATCAGCCGGGCGGTTCCGTACTCATCCGCAATCGCGCTGCACAGATCAGTGGTGAACGTGGCAATTCCACAATGCCGCGGAAGGTAGTTGCCGATCACCGCGATCCGGCTGGGCAGCGATGGTTTCGATTGCCATCGCGCGCTTGTGGCGGAAGTCGTCTCTCGGGCGAGCCGGCGAGGACTGACGACTTCCAGGGTCGGATTTGGAAACACAGTGATGGGTAGCGCCATTTTCCCTATTTCTGGTGAGAACACTTCTCTCTATTAAGATGCCCTTGCTAAGAAGGGCCACACGACAAACACCGGAGACAGATTAGAGGTTAGCCTCTTGTCAGTATTCAACAAGAATGGATTGCGTACTGGTCACAATTGACCAGAATTTTGGCGCAAGACGGTGCAAGGTGTAGCCATGAAGGTCCACCCGAAGAATGCGTTGGCGGTTCGTTGCCCCACCTGCGGCGCGAAGCCAGGCGAAAAATGTGAGCTGAGCACTGGCCTGCCCCGAACCAACCCGCATCGAGAACGGCGGCCCGCAGTCGAGGAAAAGTGAGCGGCCAGAGAACATCAGGTCAGCGTGGGCTTGACCAGATCTGATGGAAAAAGACCCCGGCCCGACAGGCAAGCTGGGACCGAAGCGGCAGTCAGCCTCGGGCCCATTCCGCGTTGTGCTGGGAAGTATGCCGCACCGCGGCGCCATCCAGGAAGCAACTCTGCTGCATGTGGCGCGAGTGCGCGGAAACGGTCACGTACGGCACTCCCAGAAAGCGCCTGGCAACGATCCCCGTAACTTCGAGCCCATTGAAGTTGTGCTGCTGCACTTTGCCTAGAATGCGCGCTAGCGCCTTTTGGATTTTCTCGGCTCCGATTTTCCCAAAGAACGATGCCTTGAATTCCGGGGCCATGAAAAAGAAATTCCATCCCGCAGCATGAATCTTGCGATCAACGGTGAAGCCGTCCATAATCTTAAGCAGACTCCACGCCCCGGAACAGGGTTCACTTTCCAGCCCAAGAAGTTCAGGCTTTCCGGGCCATTCTTTCATCAGGATCGAGCCCACTTGAACTTTGCTTGGCATCGTTTCTTTCACCGGCGGCGAGAATGAGTTTCCCTTCTTCGCACCACCCATATTGGGCCGCGCGACAAAAATAAAATGCCCAAAAGTGACCACTTTCCCTGAAATTTGCCGAAGTTAAGAATTAGTACGTGACCATTCCGGCGTTCGCGATTCACTCGAATGGGCCCGCCCGCGGGGTATACTTAATTTGGAAATGAGCACCAAGGTGGCAGCAAGAAGGCGCAGTCGATTCGATCCCAAAACCTTCCTCGCGACCATGGGAGTCGGCAGGAAGATATTGGCAATTCCGAAAAAGCAAACGATATTTGCGCAGGGAGACGGCGCAGACGCTGTCTACTACGTCCAAAAAGGCAAAGTGCGGCTCACCGTGGTATCGAAGGTTGGCAAGGAAGCCACGATCGGGATTGTGAGCGAACGAAACTTCTTTGGAGAGGGTGCGCTGGCAGGTCAGCTCTTGCGGATGGGCTCCGCGGCGGCGATGACGGATTGCGAGATTCTTCGGGTCGAGAAGAACGCGATGATCGAAGCTCTTCGCCGCGAACCCGCGCTTTCTGAGATGTTCGTGGCTTATTTACTGGCGCGCAATATCCGTTACGAAGAGGATCTGGTCGACCAATTGTTCAACTCCAGCGAGAAACGGCTGGCCCGCGTTCTTCTATTGCTCGCTCACTTCGGCAAGGAAGGCATCCCGGAAACCGTGGTCCCCAAAATCAGTCAGGAAACCCTGGCCGAGATGGTTGGAACCACGCGCTCGCGGGTCAGCTTTTTCATGAACCGGTTCCGGAAGCTGGGCTTTATCCACTACGCCGGCGGCACCGAAGGCGCGCTGCAAGTCCACAGTTCGCTGCTCAACATAGTTCTGCACGATTGAGCGCCTGTGGCGAACCGCAGTTTCGCCATCTTTCGAACACCCGTCAGACCGCGCGGCGGCCGCTCAACAGATTAAGGACCACCACAACCAAGGCAACGACCAGGAGTATGTGAATCAGACCGCCGGCCACGTGCAGGCTAAAGCCCAAGAGCCACAGAATCAGAAGCACAGCAACAATCGTCCAAAGCATTTCAGTCTCCTCAGTTCAACCTTCTATGTTCAACGTGCTAGGTTCATTGTTTTGCCATCAACCTTGTGGTGCATCCTTGCGCCCAGCCGGAATGCCTCTCAGCGGCTTTCCGCACTCTAGGCAGAATCTTTTGGCTCGTGGCGTGATCAACCCGCAGAATGGGCACATCCTCTGTGCTCGAGCTTCCTGCGGTCTAAGTGTCGCGACCAACTTCTCGAGCCATTCAGGCAAGCAAGCGAGCCATCTGCGAACCCGATTGCGGAGCGAAGAAAGATAGGGTTCCATCAGCGCACCTTCTTGTCTTTCTCCCAGAAGCCTGGGCCAGTTTCATCACGGGGCAGGAAACGGAATGAGCACGCGTCTCGCGAATCACACCCCGACATGGAATCGTGACATTTCACGGCGAGGAATTCTGAGCAGGATTGCTCACCTGCCGAAAAAACCTTCGGCCTGCACGATGAGAATCGGTTCCTCTGCCGCGATTGCGAAAACGAAGTGAGCAATTCAGATCAGCTATTGTCAAAGCGCTGGGCGATCATCATTGCAGAGGCGGGCACTTCTGCTCTCTCTTTCAGGTTCCCTGAACTAAGTCAGCCATCTGAAGTTCTCTCCTCTTAGTTCTACAATCCGAAAGGAACCATTTCATGAAGAAGATAATTTCGCTGCTGTTGATGAGCATGATGGGCATGGTCGGCACGTACGCCTTCGCCGGATCGGACCGGGAAGACACGGTCGACCGCATGCAAAGGTCCGTGGACGTTCTGCAGTCGATTATGGTGGCGCCCGACAAAGGCATCCCCGAGGATGTGTTGAACGGCGCGAGATGCATCGTCGTAGTGCCAAACTTGCTTAAAGGCGGCTTCATCATTGGCGGCAAACACGGCCGAGGAGTGGCTTCGTGCCGCACGCCGGAAGGCTGGAGCGCTCCCGCATTCGTTTCCGTCGGTGGTGGGAGCTGGGGATTGCAGATCGGCGTTGAAGGCGTGGACCTGGTCATGCTCGTCATGAACGACCGTGGCCTGCAGCATCTGCTTTCGGCCAAGTTCGAACTCACCGGTGAAGGATCCGTGGCAGCAGGCCCAGTCGGCCGCCACACTTCAGTCGGAACTGACATCTTGCTTAACACGGAAGTGTTGACCTACTCCCGCTCGAAGGGCGTATTCGCCGGCCTCACCCTAGAAGGTGCGGTGATCGAGCAGGACAACGACTCAACCCGCGCTATTTACGGCCATCACATGATGTTCCGCGAAATTCTTTCGGGTCGTGTGACAACTCCCAACAGCGGAGTGGCGTTTGTGCAGGCTGTATCTGAAGCCGGCCACCAGGCCCACGTCGCGCAAGCGAGATAACGTGGATCGCAGTCAGCAACAAGGCTTTGTGACGTGACCGGAACCACAGACCAGTTCCGGTCGCGTTACAAAGACGTTTACAACGGCTCCTCGACACCGAGGGGACGAATCTTCCAGAAGGCGGACACCATGAACGTGAGTCTACGGAAGTGTCTTTGGGCCCCGGTAGCCTGTTTCTGTCTTTGTCTCTGGCCTCTTCTGGCATTCACTCAGTCTTCCGATCTTGCGCAGAACGCGGGCGGACAAAATCTGGAGGCCTGCAAGGCTGGCCGCGCGAATTGCGATCAATCGAAGCTGAGCGCGGCGCAGTCGACGGAAGTGGCTCTCGCCAGCCACGGGCGGAACGTTGCGAACTGCAGAAATGGCTACGATTCCTGTGACCATTCAAAACTCTCCGATCCCGAAGCTGTGGCGTTGGCGGTAGCCGACCACAAGCGTAATGTGGCCGACTGCGACGAGGGCATGCAGTCCTGCGAGCCCTCCAAACTCACACCGGCCGAAGCGCGAGATTCTTCCGCCGCGGCTCGGCGGCGTAACCTCGCCGACTGCAAGGACGGATCGGGAGCATGTGACCGCTCGAAGCTGACTACAGCGGAAGTCGTGACCGTGGACGGTTCCAGGCAGCAACTCAACGCATCCGACTGCAAGAACGGCACCGGGCTCTGTGATCATGCTCACCTGACTCTTTCGGAAACGAAGGAAGCGACCACCGCACGACACCAGCGCAATGCGCAAAACTGCGTGAATGGCTGGGATGACTGCGATCACTCCATGCTTGCTCCCTCCGAAGCGAAACAAACCGCCCTTTTGGAACACCAGCGCAACCTTTCCGCCTGCAAAGACGGGCAGGAAACCTGTGACTACTCGAAACTTAGCCCCTCGGAAGCCAAGGTGCTGGCCGACGCCGAACACAAACGCAACTACCTGGCTTGTCTGAAAGGATATGGCTACTGCGACCCATCCCGGCTCACAACGGAAGAGACTGTTTCCGTCCAACCGAAGGCCCATTGATTCGCGAATATTGATTTCCGGATATTGATTCGCGGGTGATGATTCGCAAACATTGATTCCGGGAGATCGCCGAGAGAGCTCGCCGGCGCATAAAACCTATGATTCAACGACAATGTCCGGAATGTGCGAGCGAGTTGGTAAGAGCCCGGCGTGCCGATACTCAACAAGCAAGAGGGATCGCGGGAATTTCCTCTCCTGGTTGGCGCTGCAGCGTTTGTGGACGCGAATTCACGACGGAACAGGTCCGCGAAAGCAAACGGTCAAAATCCATCGCAGTCGAGCCCGCGTAGTCCCGGTCGTCCACCAGTGAACAAAAACCACGCTTGAGACCTTGGCCCGACAGTCGCGGGCTAACCGCGGATTTGAATCCTGCTGGCTGATGATCACGAATTGTGAGAATAGCGAAGATGCTATATTCACTTCCGCGAGGCTCTGCGGAACACCACATCGGCTCACTGTTTCACGATGTTTGCTTCTAATCCTCCTCGCCATCTCAGGGCTTGAGCTCCTCCATCACCAGCAACATTCTCTAATACGAATGCGTTATTGACCCACCGTCTGAATTCCCGCGACAATCCGGAACCGACTGGCGTTAGCGATCGCGCCTTGAAACAGCGACGAGATTCACAAAACGCGTTTCGTCCTGGCTGGTGTGTAGTAGGTGGCTGTTGGCATACCTGTTGGCATGGCAGAACAGCTCCTTCGGAAAGTGCGAAAACGTTTCAGACTGGGGATGCCATGAAATTGCGCGTTGCACGCTGCCTGAGCCTGGGAATGTTCCTCTTTTTTGCTGGCTCCGTCTCTGCTCAACAAGTTCTTTCTGCAACCGGAAATCCCGACTCAGCCGCACAATCCGCCGCACCCTTGACAGATTCGTCGTCGTCGCCCGTACCGCAGCAGGCAACGGCCGCGCCTGCGCAAAGCGCTTCGGCCACGCCGCCTAAGCACATGCTTGGTCCGCTCGAGATTTCGGTCAATTGGCGTACTCGCGCGGAGGGCTGGAACTGGTTCGAGGGCGCCAGCGGAAACAGCGATTACGGCCTGTGGGATTCTTTGCTGCGCGTGGGCGTTGGGCAAACCGGGGAGCACTTTGATTGGTTCCTCGAAGGTGAACAGCCTTCTATTCTGGGCCTGCCAGACGACGCTGTGGTGGCGGCTCCGCAGGGCCAACTCGGCCTGGGTGGAAGCTACTATGCGGCGAACAATAATCACACCAACGTCGCCAACGGATTTGTGAAGCAGGCCTTTGTGGACTTCAAGAACCTCGGGCCGGCTGGTGTAAAACTGGGCCGCTTCGAATATTTTGATGGACTTGAACTCACGCCTAAGGATCCGCTGCTGGCGACCGTGATTCAGACGCGGATTTCGAGCCGCCTGATTTCAAATTTTGCCTTTGCAGCCGTGCAGCGCACCTACGACGGCGTCCAACTCACCGCGAACTCCGGGCAGAACAACTTCACCTTCTTCGGTGCCCGGCCCACGCAGGGAGTGTATCAAGTGAAGGGGATGGACGAACTGGATGTGGACACCTACTATGGCGCTTACACACGCTCGGTCACAAGCGGACAAAGCGCGGGCGGGCTGCGGGTGTTCGCCCTGGGCTATATCGATCACCGCACAACGGTCCTCAAAACCGATAACCGTCCCACGGCGGTTCGCGCCACCGACCTGGGGAAAATCGAGATCGCGACGTGGGGCGCCGATTACGTTCATGTTTTCAACACCGCCGATGCCGGCAAGTTCGATTTTCTGCTTTGGGGCGCCTTGCAGACCGGTTCATGGGGCAGCCTTGCGCAACATGCCAGCTCGTTCGTGACCGAGGCTGGATGGCAAGCGCCTGTCAAGGTCCTAAAACCCTGGGTTAGCATGGGCTATTCGTACGGAAGCGGCGACGGGAACCCCCATGACTCGCGTCACGGCACGTTCTTCCAGGTTCTGACCACGCCGCGTCAGTACGCACGCTTCCCTTTTTACAACATGATGAATAACGAGGACTTATACGGCAGCCTGAATCTGCGGCCGGTCTCGAGACTGTCTCTTCGCAGCGAGGTGCACACGCTGCGGCTGGCGAACTCACATGATCTCTGGTATTCGGGTGGCGGCGCGTTTCAGCCCACCACCTTCGGCTACACGGGCCGACCCAACAACGGTAACCGCGGTCTGGCCAATGTCTGGGACCTCAGCGCCGACTTCCAGGTTACGCGCTCTTTGAGCACCACTCTTTATTACGGCCATGCCTGGGGCAAGGGCGTGATTTCGGCAATTTATCCGAACGACGCGAACGGGCAGCTTATTTTTCTGGAGACGAACTTTCACTTCTGAAGCCGGTTTGGACTGGGCTCCTGCCCTAATATAATTCCATTATTGACCCAACCTGGGTCAGGTGTGATCGTGGTCACAATGAAATGACTCTGGGGGGTTGGGGAGGGCGGTAATGGCGGTTTCAAATCCTGCGGTTCCCAGCATTCATCATGCTGCGCCGGGGACGAACGCAGGCTTCTACGAGAAGCTCAACACTACATGGCATGAACGCGGGCTGCAGGTCTTCATGCTCGTGGTACTAGCGCATTGGGCTGAGCATCTTGTCCAGGCTTACCAGATTTATGTCATGGCATGGCCCCGTCCCCAAGCAAACGGCCTGCTGGGTTTGTGGTATCCCTGGCTGATAAAGTCGGAAGCTTTGCACTACGGCTACGCCTTGGTCATGCTGATCGGCCTGTGGATATTTCGCAAAGGCTTTACCGGCCGGTCGCACTCCTGGTGGATGGTGGCGTTTTGGATTCAATTCTGGCATCACATCGAGCATTTTCTGCTGATCTGGCAGGCCACGACGCATCACAATTTCTGGGGTAAGCCGGTTCCCTGCAGCGTGTTGCAGCTGATCTTCCCGCGGGTGGAGCTCCATCTTTTTTACAACTCGATCGTGTTCATCCCGATGGTGGTCGCCATGTACTACCACATCTTTCCTCCGGTGGGTGAGCAAGGCAACATGGCTTGCACGTGCGAGTGGGGTCGCGACGATTCCGCGAAAGCTGCCTGACCGAGTGGTGTCGAATAGCTCCTTAATTCAGGTGCGGGCAAGATGGCTCGCAGGTATCGTTTGCGTGGCAACTTTGCTCGTAGCTGGCTGTTCCCGGACGGTCGATTCCACAACGTTGGTCGCGATTGAGCACGAACTTTCTCCTGAACCAGCGCGGGTCGGCCCGGCTACGCTCACTCTAAGGTTGGCCGACTCCGCCGCCAGGCCGATTACCGGCGCGCACGTTGCGATTGAGGCGGACATGTCGCATGCGGGCATGAATCCCAGGTTCGCGGAGGCGAAAGAAACGGACCTGGGCCGCTACGAGGCGCACGTCGAGTTTCAGATGGCGGGTGACTGGGTTATCCTCCTCCATGTCACGTTGCCCGACGGGAAGAAGTTGGAACGCCAGTTCGACGTGAGGGGCGTCCGACCCAACTAGGCAAGCTTGTTGAATCCATCCTCCATCCCGTCCCCGGAAACTTCAGATTCGCTTCCTTTTGATCTGATGCGCGTGCCTGGCTTGGGACATTTATTCC